>WNFA01001714.1_pt1 | contig 21169 bp, 19 predicted proteins | sample 5400481 | NCBI WGS metagenome assembly WNFA01 (sample SAMN13153340, study PRJNA577476) | soil metagenome | isolation source: 120 cm saprolite under Douglas fir tree site 2 hole 1 replicate 2 | place: USA:California | collected 2015-04-18
CCGTCCCGTTTGGCAGCAAGCGCTTGGCCACGGTTTCAGACCGGGCTTTGCGCAGCGTGTCCGCTTGCGCTTTGCCGCGCCCCTCGGCCATGGCTTCCGCGAAATTCGCAAACAGTACCGTGAACCAAAGCCAGAGCGTAATCTGCAGATTGAATCCGAAGCTTTGTTTTTCGTGGAATAACAGCACGGTCGTTACCGCGCTGCCCACCTCGACCACAAACATGACCGGATTCTTCATCATGGTGCGCGGATCGAGTTTGACCACGGCATCAACCAGCGCCCGCCGGATAATTTTTGTGTCCCACAAACTCTTGCTTTTCTTCTCTGCCATGTTTTTTCTCAGAAAGTTTTCCCTGCCATCATCTGCAGATGTTCCAGTACGGGTCCCAGACTAAGAGCCGGGAAAAATGTGAGCGCACCCACGATCACAATCACCGACACCAGCAGAAGGGAAAACAGGGGCGTCGTCACCGGAAATGTACCTGCCGAAGCGGGCACCGTTTTCTTCTTCGCCAGGTTGCCGGCAATCGCCAGCATGGGAATGATCATGAAGAAGCGTCCCACCAGCATCGTCATTGCACCCGCCGTGTTGTACCAAAGCGTGTTGCCGTTCAGACCCCCGAATGCGGAGCCGTTGTTTCCTGCCATGGACGTGAACGCGTAGAGGATTTGGGTTAATCCGTGTGGGCCTGCGTTGCTGATGCTCGATGTGCCGAATCCTTCGACCGATGAAATGGCGGTGAGCACTAGAATGATCAGCGGGAAAACCAGCGTGACCAGCATGGCCATCTTCACGTCATACGCTTCAATCTTCTTGCCCAGATACTCCGGCGTTCGCCCGACCATGAGTCCGGCAATGAATACCGACAGCACCACATAGATCAGGATGCCGTACAGGCCCGCGCCCACTCCTCCGAATACGGTTTCGCTGAGCATGATGTTGACCAGCGGCACCATGCCACCCAGCGGCGTAAAAGAATCATGCCAGCCGTTGATGGCACCGCAGCTCGCATCCGTGGTGATGGTCGCGAACAGAGTGGAGTTGGCGATGCCAAAACGTACTTCCTTGCCTTCCATGTTTCCGCCCGGCTGGAGCGCCGTCGCGTGTTGGTCAACTCCGTGCAGCAGAGGATTGCCTTTAGCCTCGGCCCAATATGCCGCGGTAACACCGCACAAGAAGAGAGCTGCCATCGCTGCCCAGACCGCCCAGCCGTGCCGCTGTGATCCGGTCATTCGCCCCAGTGTATAAGTAAGACCGGCGGGAATAGCGAAGATGGAAAGCATCTGCAAGAAGTTACTAAGTGGCGTGGGATTCTCAAAAGGATGGGCGCTGTTGGCATTGAAGAATCCGCCGCCGTTGGTGCCCAGCATCTTGATCGCCTCTTGAGAGGCAACCGGCCCTTGTGCGATGTTCTGGTCGATTACGGTGTCCATAACCGCTTTGCCGTCCGGCCCAACCATCGGCTTGCCGTCTGTTCCAGTCTTCTGGACCTGTTGCGGTTCGATCAGCTTCGCGGTGTCATACGGCTTCAGGTTTTGCACGACTCCTTGAGAAACGAGAACCAGGGCATACACGATGCACGCGGGCAGCAGCACCCATAGCGTGGAGCGGGTCATGTCCACCCAGAAATTCCCGATCGTCTCCTTCTCTTTGCGCGCGATGCCACGAATGAACGCAATTGCCAGCGCGATCCCCACCGCCGCCGACGCGAAGTTGTGGTAGGCCAGGCCAGCCATTTGTGTGAGATAGCTCATGGTCGACTCGCCCGAATAGTTCTGCCAATTGGTGTTGGTAGTGAAAGATGCGGCGGTGTTAAAGGCCAGTGCCGGAGGCACGGCGGCAAACTTCTGCGGATTCCACCAAGGTAGCAAATTCTGCGCGCGCTCAATCAGATAAAGCAGCAGCATGGAAGCGCCGCTGAACAGCAGCATGGTGAAAGCGTATTCGGTCCAGCGCATCTCGTGCGCTTCATCGACGCCGGTCACGCGATAAAGCAAGCGCTCGACCGGTCGAACCACGGGGTCGAGAAAAGTGCGCTCGCGGCTGAACACTTTTGCCATGTACACGCCGAGCGGCTTGGTGATCGCCAGAATTACAGCCAGAAATACGAAGATCTGTATCCAGCCATTGGTTGTCATTTCAGAAGTTCTCCGGCCTCAGCAAGGCATATAGCAGGTAGACCATCAGCCCTGCACTTACAATCAGCATGACGATTGATTCAGCGTTCATAATGATTACCTCAGGCGATTGTCCTCAGCGAATTCGATCGCAGAATTGCACATAACCCAGCGATAGCAGGAAGAACGCTACCGCTACGACGATAAAGATCACGTCTTGCATACAATCTCCTCCAAATGCAGATTAGCTTTCCGTCACGATCAGAACTTGACCAGTACAGACAGGTTCAACCGGTTCTCATCCTTGCGGAGATCCGGCGTCCACCCCGGAACCGTGGAGCCGAGCGGCCCGGTGTTGCCTCCCGGAGGTGTAACCCCACCGCGCCCGGTGAAATAGGGAACGTTCGCCGCGCGATGGTTGTATTCCCAGCGGAAAGTTATGTACTGGCTGGGCATGTAATCGTAGGTTGCGGTCATGTCCCAGGCTTTGTAGGGGTCGCCGGGATTCTCCGTGAAGTAGGGCGTACCGGAGATAGCGGTCGCACCGTTGATGGGCGGCAATAGTACCAGGTAACGGCCTGGATTGTTTATCTGGCCGCCGCCAAGCGTTACTGCGTACCGGTCCTTATGGAACCACAGGCGGTTGTAAATCATGTATCCAACAAAGCTCTGCTTGGGATTAACAATGCGCTGCCCCCCGACCACCTTAACGGTATTGCCGAAGCAGCTAACTCCGCCGCCGCTTTCGCAGCCCAGATCGTCGGTAAACGTAAAGGCCGCTTTGTCCAGAAGCCTCCCGGGATTGTCGTAGTACTTCACCTCGATGCTGTCGTCCGTGTGGAAACGCGTACGGTTGGGTACTCCCAGTGTGTCGGTGCCCATGCCGTAGTTATTCAAGATAATCGACACCGCACCATTCGGACGGTAGTTGATCTGCCCCCCGAGCCCGGGCTTTTTGTTAAACTTGCCGTATGATTGCCAACCGTTGATGAACCACGGTTCAATTTTCAACTTCGCCGTCGGAAACACTTGCAACCGCACACCGTTAAAAAACCACGGAGTATTTGACGATACATAAGACGGTTGATAGGCCCAGTTATCGAAGTTGTAGTAACTGAACAAGCCGATATAAGACACGAAGATGCCAGCGTCGAGGTTGATGCCGTGCAGAGCATTGAAGTGATACCCGCCATACGCCTCTGATACGTATCGATAGGCATTGTCGAGGTTCCACTGGCCGTGAGCAACGCTGGCGTCGTTTCTGGGCGTCGTCTGGGAGTACATGCCAAACTGCGTCATCAGCCGCGCACGAACATTGTCATAGTGAAAATCGCCTCCCACACCCAGTTGCGTCACTTGTACTTCGCCCGACCGGAATACTTCACTCGACCCACTGATCGTGTTGTCTCTTGGATTATTGAAATCGTAGATATACGAAACGTCGGCTCTGATCTCCGGCGTGAAGAACTTGCTGTCAAACGCCGCCTCTTTGGTGCGCGCGTTGCCATTGAGCCAGGTCCAGTCGGCGAAAGCAAACGGTTCGGCTGGCTGGGTCGCGGGAGTATTCGCAACCGGGGATGCGGTTTCGCTTTGCGGCTGGGTTAGAGAGGGTTGAGCGAGCGCGGCGGCAGCTAAATTGCTCCCGGGAGCATTCGGCCCCTTGGATCCTTCGGCAATTCCTCCCACAGCGGAAATCGTCCCCTGCTGCCCGTCCCGCTTTTGCAGTTGGGCTTCGAGTTGCTCAATCCGCTTCTTCATGGCTTCGAGTTCCTTCATAACCGCCGCCGGGATGGCCTGATCGGTGGTAGGTAAATCCGTAGCGGACGCCCCGGCGCGGTCGGAACCGGAAGCCTGTTGTCCGTGCAGCGGGAGACTAAGAAACGCCGCTGCCAGCACAATCAGCGCCGCGCGCCTTGCGGTTTTCGTTGCGGTATTGCTGACTTCAAATATTTTCAAATTCAAAAACATAAGTTCCCCAACTCCTACCTTTTGGAGGCAGTAAATAATTTTGCCCGGCTAGCAAGCCAGTCACTTGGGCCGACCCTTGATTGGATAGGTTTTTGCATAAAGAGGTGACAAGTGATTCGTAAAAAAGTCATAAGGGAAAACAGGCGTTGCGGACTCTCCGCACTTGAGCGAGCGGGGACCCTTACGAACAATTTATGAATCCCTTATTCAAAATTGGCGGGTTCTTTAATCCAACGAGCTGAGGAGAAAAAATATGACAAACATACATCACACCTTCGGACGGCTCGCCGTTTTGACTCTCCCTATGGCGTTATTGACCTGTACTGTGATAGTCCAAGCGGCTGCAGAGAATCCGGCGAACCTCAGCAAGAAGGAACTGAAAACATTATCGGCGACACCCGCAAACCACGAACGCCTCGCAGCGTACTACCGGGAAAAAGCGGAACATCTGAGGGCGAAGGCGCAGGAATTCGCGGCACAGGCGGATTATCTCGCGACGCAGCCTGCAACCATTGAATCGAAGCAGGGCATTTCCTGCAATTGTACGAGCCACTACCGCTATTTTTCCAAGCTGTACCTTCAGGAGGCCAAGGATGCGGAGACGTTGGCGGCGCAACACGAACAACTATCCAAAACTACACAGCAGTAGTCCAATCGGAGAGGCGGCCGGCCCACCGCCCTCCGTGATTGTCCTTAGCGGGAATTTCTGAGCGATTCCGATCCGCCGATTAGTCTCCCGGCTCAAAGCGATAACCCACCCAGGGATCGGTAACAATGTAGCGAGGGGAATTTGGCGAGGGCTCCAGTTTTTTGCGGAGTTGCGCAACGAACACGCGCAGGTATTCGACCTGTTCCGTGCTTTGACCGCCCCAGACCGCGCCCAGCAACGCGCGATGAGTTAGCACTTTGCCCGGGTGGCGAGCCAAATACGCGAGTAAGTCAAATTCTTTCGGCGTGAGGTGGACGGCGCGGTCCTTGACAAGAACGCTGCGGGCTCCGGGATCGATCTTGAAGTCGCCCGTTTCTATCGGTCCAAGTTCCGACTCTTCCGTCCGCGTGCGGCGAAGATTGGCGCGAACGCGCGCCAGAAGCTCCTCCATGCCGAAGGGCTTGGTCACGTAGTCATCCGCACCAGCGTCGAGAGCCTTGACTTTGGTCCGTTCCTCACCCCGCACCGAGAGCACGATGATCGGAATTTGCGTCTTTGTGCGCAGCCGCCGGCACAACTCCAGGCCGTCCATGTTGGGCATCGCCAGGTCGGTAATGACCAGATCCGGCGACCAGTCCTTCATGATCTCCAGTGCAGTCTCGCCGTCATTGGCCACGCGAATGTCATATCCGTGGCTGGAAAGAGAGGTCCGCAGCACCCGCGTGATCTGGGATTCGTCGTCCACCACCAAGATGTGTTTATGCTCCGACATGCCCAATCAGTTCGGTTCCTGGGTCACGATGTGCACGTCCACCGCCGGCGCGTCGCGCAAAAATTGATGGATCGCCGAAAGATAGAAATATCGTTTCCAGCCCCGCGTCGCGGAGCGTCCGAAAACAACTTGCGTGATGTGTTTCTCGTTGACGAATTCCGCCAGCGCCTTGGCCACACTCTTCCCCTTCAGCCGCACCATGGTTGCCCCAACGTTCTCCGCGAAGCGCACATTCGCGGCCAAGGTTCGCTGATTCGCATCGCTCGAGTCCTGCCCCAGGTCGGTATAAACAACAAAGAGCTCGGCGTTCATGGCCTGCGCCATGCGCGCGCCGCGAGCAATCAAATACTGCGCCGCCGGGTTCGAGCTGATGCCTACCGCAATGCGTTCGCGAATTGCGACCGGGCGTCGTTCGTTGTTCTCCTGCTCTCCGCGGTGCTGTTCCAGGCTTTGATCCACCGCTTGGGCCACCTGGCGCAATGCCAGTTCGCGCAAAGCGATCAGGTTCGTTTCGCGGAAGAAGTTTTCCAGCGCCCGCCCCACGCGTTCCTGCGGATACACGTCGCCACGCCGCATCCGGTTCTGTAACGCCTCCGGAGTCAGATCGATCATCACCACTTCGTTGACTCTTTGCAGCACCCAGTCCGGAACCGTTTCGCGCACTTGAATTCCGGTGACCCCCTGCACCGTCGGGGTCACGCTCTCCAGATGCTGAATGTTCATGGTGGAGAGAACGTCGATCCCCGCATCCAGCAGTTCCAGTATGTCTTCATAGCGCTTGCGATGCTTGCTGCCTTCAATGTTGGTGTGCGCCAGTTCGTCCACCAGCGCGACGCACGGCTTGCGCGCGAGAATGGCGTCCACGTCCATCTCTTCGAAGGCCGCGCCCTTGTACTCAATCTCTTTGCGCGGCACCACTTCCAGATTCGCGACTAGCTCTCCCACCGCTTTCCGTCCGTGAGTTTCCACAACACCAATCACCACATCTTCGCGAGTGTGCCGCCGGATCGCCTCTGTCAGCATGGTGTGGGTCTTGCCCACGCCGGGAGCATATCCAAGAAACAGCTTGAACCTGCCTGTCTTTTTCGTCGGCGAACATTCCTCCAGCCACTGCTCGGGAGTCTTGGGCATCGCGATTATTGTCGTTGAGATACTGAAAGGTTACAAGGTTGGCGTAGCGACGGCCGCCCTCGGCTGTCCGGCGGGACAAAGTCCCGCCCAGTCTAGAGTGAGGATGCAATAGACGAAACCCTTGCGAGTCGCGCTCGCGTGGACAGCCGAGGGCGGCTGTCCCTACGCCAACCTTGAAATCTGTCTTTGTCATACAATCGCCTCGTGAACGCCGCGGCCAGATCCGGATCCGGATACCTGATCGCGGCTCTGTCTGTGGCCGGTATTACTCTCGTCGGCCACCGCTGGCTCCATCTGAATCCGACCACTATCGCGCTCGCTTTCCTGCTCGGCGTCCTCGGGATCTCTGCCTCCTGGGGCTTGCGGCAAGCGGTTTTCATGTCGGTGATCGCCACTCTCGCGTTCAATTACTTTTTTCTGCCCCCAATCGGCACCTTCAACATCTCCGACCCGCAGAACTGGATCGCGCTCTTCGCCTTCCTGGTCACCGCGGTAACTGCCAGCGAAATGTCGGAGCGCGCACGGCGCGGGACGCGCTCTGCCGTCGAGCGGCGGCAGGAACTGGAACGCCTCTACGCATTCAGCCAGTTGCTGCTTTCGAGCGACAACCCGGCAGAGCTGTTGAACCTGATTCCGCGTTACATCGTCGAGTCATTCGGCATCCGGTCGGCGGCGCTTTCTTTGTCCAGCCGCAGCGACGTGTATCGCTCTGGCCCCGATATCGACGGACTGGAATCACGCGATCTCCAGTTGATCGGTATGCGCGGCGAACCGCGAATCGATGCTGTCCATCAATTGGCCTTCATGCCGCTCCGGATGGGGATGCGCGTGGTGGGCTGCTTGGGCGTTGCCGGTTCGGTGCTCTCGCGGCAGACGCTGGAGGCCATCGGCAGCCTGGTGGCTATCGCCATCGAGCGCGCGGGCGCGGTCGAAAAGCTCAGCCGCGCTGAGGCCGCGCGTGAAAGCGAGCAATTGCGATCCGTCCTGCTCGATTCGGTCACCCATGAGTTTCGCACTCCGCTCACGGCCATTAAAGCGTCGGTGACCTCGCTGCTCGGCAGTCCGACTCATTCGCCGGAAGAGAGACAGGAACTGCTGACCATCATCAACGAGGAAAGCGATCGGCTGAACCGGCTGATCCGAGAAGCCGCGGAGATGGCCCAGTTGGATGCCAACAAAGTGGAATTTCGCTTCGAATCCGCGCCCATCGGCAACGCGGTCGAGGAAGCGCTCGCCGAACTGAAGCAACTTCTCGCGCAGCATCCCGTGGAAGTCAGACTTCCGGCTGGCCTTCCCACCGTGCACATGGACTCCGCTCACATCAAGGAGGTTCTGGTACACCTGCTCGAGAACGCCGCCAAATACTCGCCCGCCCGTGCTCCGATCCGCATCACCGCGGAAGCCAAGGACGACACACTCATCACCAGCATTGCCGATCGCGGTCCCGGCATCGACGATTTCGAGCAATCCCTGGTCTTCGAAAAATTCTATCGCGGACGAAACCAGCGCGTGCAAGTCCACGGAACCGGCATGGGACTGGCGATCTGCAAAGCCATAGTAGAAGCCCACGGCGGGCGGCTGGGAGTTACTAGCCAGTTGGGGCACGGGTCAGTTTTTTACTTCAGCTTGCCGCTGGGGTGATGGAAATGGGTGAGGCAGTTTGGCGGCTTCGCCTGGACTCGACGCGGGAACCAACTTGCCAACTCAGTCCGATTTCCGAAGGTCAGATCCTTCGCCATTGCCTTTGCTCCTCCAAGAGTTGACCTCTTGGCGAAGCGTACGGAGACCGTTGAGAGCGTCGCTCAGTCGCTCGTTTTCGGCGGAGAGGGGTTTAGTGAGAGTCTCTTGAATCCGGTCAAGAATCGCTTTATGGGCGTCGGCAATAAGGGGCGAGAGTTTAGCCGGATCGGTTTCCAGGATGGCAAGTTGATAGAGTTCCTTCCAATCCTGCGGGCCGGGCGTGCCGTTAGTTGACATGACAAATCCTTCGGCTGGCAACAATTCTTTGCCCACCCTAGGAGCCCTCTGTCGGGTAGGCTACTAAGAGTATTACCCTAGAAACGACTCTTGTCGGTACGATCCGCAACGTTTTTTTGTGCGGTCCCGCACAGAGATTAATTCGCTTCTGTTTCCCAAGCCGTTAGCTGTCGTTGCACGATTCCATAGCAATCACAGGCCGCGTCTTCGAGTCTTTTCCGGCTCAATATCTTGACGCTCCCCCGTGTGTAAGAAATCAGTCCTGCCTTTTGCAAGATGCCCGCGGCCACCGTCACACTTGAGCGACGCGTTCCCAGCATCGTCGCCAGGAATTCCTGGGTTAGCGGAAGGTTGTCTTCGAGTATCCGATCGTGGCTCATCAAGATCCACCTGGCCAATCGTTCGACCACGTCGTGTAATCGATTGCAGGCTGCGATTTGGGTGGTCTGCATCGCCAGGCGATGGGCAAAACGATGCAATTGCTTCTCCAGTCCCGGACATTGCTGGACAAGTTGCCGAAGTGTATCGGCATCGCACCGGTAGGCCGTGCCATCTCCCTGGGTTATGAGTCTGGTCGGGCTGCTATGGTATCCCACAAGGAGAGGTACACCCACAAAGCCTTCTTTGCCAATGAGGCCAACCTCCACGGATTTTCCGTCAGGCTGAACCGCCAGAACTGAAACTACTCCTGCGTTGACGAAGTAACCAGATTTGATGGTTTCTCCCGCCTCGTGAATCACCTGGTGAAGTTTCAGCCGCACAAATTCCAATTTTGAGAGCACTTGCTCGAATTCTTTGCGCGAGAGACTGAGCAGAATTTTATTGGCTATTGCCTTTCCGTCGCCGTCGATCGGGGACTTTCTAGCGGGGACAGAACTAGACGGTCTTTTCACCATAACGGCTCCTTGCCAGTGCCAGCGAAAACGCTGTCTGATTTTCGCAAGGAACCGTCACCCTGGCGGGGCGCGGCGGAAGAGTGCTAGAAGAGACTCCTCAACGCTACTCCTTATCTGCCACCTTTGGAACGGAATTCGTAACTTGTTGTGCCTTTAGGAGTTCGGCATCGAACTTTCGAATGTGCGGTAGCGTACAGTGTTCAGGGTATTTACTCCCGCGGCTCAGGGTGTACGGTGGAATTGTCCTTCCTTACCGCCGTTCCGTCGTTTCTGGCCGTCGACTCTACGACGGGGCACGGCCAGCCCCTGCTAAGGGCATCCGAGGCTGTTTTGTCCTACTCAGTTCTAATCGTCGACGATAGTGCTCTCATCCGCCATTCGCTCCGGTCTTGCCTGGAGCAAGACCCCGATTGGCGGGTCTGTGGCGAGGCAGAAGATGGCAAGGTCGCTGTTGAAAAAGTCAAAGAACTGCACCCCGACGTAGTGATCCTGGACTTGCAGATGCCCGAGATGGACGGACTTGCGGCCGCACGACAGATCACTGTCGTCGCTCCGAAAACGGCAATGGTAATGTTCACCATGCACAGCGACGGCCAACTCTTGAAGGCCGCTCGGGCGGCTGGTATCAAAGACGTTGTGTCAAAGTCCGAGGGAATTGCCGACCATCTGTTTGCTTCGCTGAGAAATGCGTGCAACGACTCGAATGAGCAAATAGAAAACTGAAGAAAACTAAGTCTATGCGCCCGCCGTGATTCAGGCTGGTGGGCCCGCTTGGATTCGAACCAAGAACCAACAGATTATGAGTCTGCTGCTCTAACCGTTGAGCTACGGGCCCCCGCGCTTTCCATATCTTACACATTCACCCCAAAGATGTAGCGCCGGGCACTTCCTCCGACTTCGCTCAGGGCAGGCTCCGGGAAGGCTGGCGGACGCTCGCAAAGCTGGTTACCACGGTCACACGTCAACGATGGCAGCGTCATCGTATGATTGCATTAGGGAACATCTACCGGGATGAAAAAGCTGCGTTTCCTGCTCTCGCTCACCAACGACGACAACGATTACCAGATTGAGCAGACCTCCGCTGCCCAGCAGGCAGCCCGCAAACTGGGGGTTGGCCTCGATATTGTCTATGCTCGCAACGACGGCATCGTGCAGAGCCAGCAACTGCTGTCCAGCATCCAGTCCACTAGCGCTCAGCGCCCCGACGCCATCATCTTCGAACCGGCTGGATCTACCGCGCATCCTCAGATTGCGCGCGCTGCCGCCACCGCTGGCATTGGCGTGGTACTGCTGAATCGCGACGCCGATTACATTCCCGAACTCCGCCGCGTTTTCCATGTGCCCGCATTTACTATCACCTCGAACCACGAGGAGATTGGCCGCATCCAGGGTCAGCAACTGAGCGCTGTGCTGCCCGCTGGCGGAATCGTGCTCTATATTCAAGGTCCCGCCGAGAGTTCCGCCGCCAAACAACGTTACACCGGGTTGCTCGAAACAAAGTCCGATGGCGTGCAACTTCGCGTCCTCAAGGCTCATTGGACCGAAGCCAGCGCCTACAAAACGGTTAGCTCGTTTCTCCGTCTTTCCACTTCGCGCCAGGCGCAGATTGAAGCCCTTTGCGCGCAGGACGATTCCATGGCCATGGGAGCCCGCAAAGCCTTCGAAGAATGCCGCGAACTGCATGAGCAGTGGCAGAAGATGCCGTTTCTCGGTTGCGATGGACTTCCCAAGACTGGGCAAGAGTGGGTGCGCCGCAATCTGCTGACCGCCACCATTTTCATTCCGCCGAATGCGGATCAGGCGATTGAGATGATGGTGAAATCGATTGCCACCGGCGCGCTACCGCCGGAGCGTACATTCACGGCCGCCAAATCGTTCCCCACCGTGGAGGTCCTCAAGCAGCAATTATCGGCACGCGCGCGTGCCGCATCCCGCTAGGCGGAATTGCCGGGACCCAGATCCCTGTTTGTATTTGTGAGCTTTGTGTTGTGGGCTTTGTGTCGTGATCTGAGAAACGCAGTTTTTTAGGAAGGGTGCGACTTTCACGGCCTACGGAAGAAGTCGGGATTCGTATCAGGGCATCGCTTTAGCGATGCCGTAAACCGCCCGTTATCGATGGCCCCTTTCGGGGCTACGGTGCGAAAATTGACTCTCTTCCGCGGCCCCTAGTGCGTGCTGGGAGGTGCAGGTGGCGGCACTGCCGGAGGAATTACCGCCGCCGGACTGTTGTTCACCAGATCTTTCAATTCCTTGCTGGGCTTGAAGAACGGAATCTTCTTTGCCGGAACTTCCACCCGGTCGCCTGTTTTCGGGTTCCGGCCCACGCGCGGCTTGCGCTGGCGTGTACGGAAGCTGCCAAACCCACGTATTTCGATTTTGTCGCCCACCCGCAGCGAGCGCACCACGCTGTCAAAGATCGTATCCACAATCACTTCGCTGTCTTTGCGGGTAAGTTCCGCCAGCCGGGAAACTTCTTCGATCAGGTCAGCTTTCGTCATAAGCCTTTGCTCCCTGTCTATAACCTTCTCAAATTTAAGGGGTTCTGTGCAAGTACGGAAGCGAGCACCTATTTCGGCACTTATATGTGGCACTCATTTCCAAAGATAGTAGAAGCCGACCTGCTGCTCTAATAGCTTCTCGCGGGTCGGCAAATAGTCGGACACATCGCCAAACAAGAGATCGAGCCCTGACCGCCTCTGTTTCGGCGGGTAGACAAGCGTGGGTTCACCGGAAATATTCACCGCTCGGGCCGTATCCTTCACCGCCCCTTCGAAATCTGCAATCTGATCCACGAGTTTCAGCGAGAACGCCTGCTCCCCGGTCCAGACTTTCCCGTTCGCGATAGCGCGAATATCATCCTCTTTCGCATGCCTCCCATCGGCCACCGCCTGGATGAACTGGGTATGCATGTTGTCAATCAAGCCCTGCATGTACTCGTGTTCCGCCGGCGTCATTTCGCGCGTCGGGTTGCCCGTGTCTTTGAATTCCCCCGCCTTCAGCGTGATGGCGTGCAGTTTCGCCCACCGCAGAAGCTCGCCGTAGTTCACCCACTCGGCAATCACTCCGATCGATCCCACCACGCTGCCCTTGTCCGCATAAATCTTGTTGGTCGCAGACGCCACGTAATACGCCCCGCTAGCGCCCACCGTCTCAATCGAAGCCACAATCCACTTTTTCTTTTCGTCACGAATCCGCTTCACTTCGCGGTAAATCTCCTCCGACGCAGCCACGCCGCCTCCGGGCGAATTCACATGGATGATGATGGCCTTGACGGAGTCGTCCTCGGCAAACTTCTTAAGCTGTGGGACGATTTGCTTGGGAGAGAAAATTACGCCATCGAGTTCAACCACGGCAATCCTGGACCCGAAGGCGGAAAACGATTCTTCATCCCGGCCTCCGAAACTCAGATACACCAGCGTGAACACTGCGACGACGAACAGCGCAAAAAGCCCGCCGCCCACCAGAAACCATATCCAGATCCGCGAACGCCCTTCAGCCATAATCAGATGAGTGTAGCACCGGGAGGGAGGTCAGAGGTTGAAGGTCAGATTGCAGAGGTGAAATCTGGTGTGGGGTCACATTTGCAATCTGACCTCGGACCTCTGACCTTACCTCTTGGCGTACACTCTTGTTTTCTCATGCGCGATCCCATCGAACTCGAAGTCTTCAAGAACCTCTACCACTCCATCGCTGAAGAAATGGGAGCCGCATTGCGCCGCACTTCCTTTTCTCCCAATATCAAAGAGCGTCGCGACTACTCATGCGCCGTGTTCGATTCCGAGGGACAAGTCATCGCCATGGGCGATCACATGCCGGTGCACTTGGGGTCCATGCCCATGTCGGTTGCCGCGGCTGTGAAACAGTGCGCGCTCGAACCCCGCGACGTCGTTATGCTCAACGACCCCTTCTGTGGCGGCACGCACCTGCCTGATATCACACTGGTGATGCCGGTATATGTCACCTCGGCGAAGAGCGGCGGGCGAGGGTGCCCGCCCTACACAACACCTGACTTCTACGTCGCTTCCCGCGCTCACCATGCCGATGTCGGCGGAGCTTACCCAGGTTCCATGGGTCCCTGCCGCGAAATCTACCAGGAAGGCTTCCGCATCCCGCCCGTCAAAATCATGCGCAGCGGAAAACTTGTTGCCGATGTGCTGGCCCTCCTCCTCAACAATGTCCGCACGCCCGAAGAACGCGAAGGCGATCTCGGTGCTCAAATTGCCGCCTGTCAGACCGGAGCACAGCGCCTCCGCGAAATCTGCGACCACTACGGAATCGCCCGTGCCAAGAGAGCCGCCGCTAACCTGCTCGTCTATTCCGAAGAAATGATGCGAGCCTTCCTGCGCACCATCCCGCCCGGCCACTACCAGGCAGAGGATTTCCTTGATGACGACGGCGTTGAAGACAAACCCGTGCGCATCGCCGTAGCGATCCACGTCGCCGCGTCATCCGCCAATAAATCGTCGGCGGTACAGACGCGGCTTGCCGCGTCTCCGTCTACGTCAAGAAGAAAGCATCAGGCTGCCCATGTCACCATCGACTTCACCGGCAGCGACCCACAAGTTCAAGGCGCGATCAACGCGGTCGAGGCCATCACCTACTCAGCCTGCTTCTACGTCTTCCGCTGCCTGCTCCGCGAAGACGTGCCCGCCACCTCCGGCCTCATGCGCCCCATCCGCGTCATCGCTCCATCGGGAACTGTGGTCAACGCGAAGCCTCCCGCCGCTGTTGCTGGCGGCAACGTCGAAACTTCGCAGCGAATTGTCGATGTGCTTCTGAAAGCCCTAGCACAGGCGATTCCCGATCGCATCCCGGCGGCCGCCTCCGGCACCATGAACAATCTCACCATCGGCGGCATCGATCCACGCTCCGGCGAGCCCTTCGCCTATTACGAGACCATCGCCGGCGGCATGGGCGCGCGTCCTACCAAAGACGGAGTCTCTGGTGTCCACACCCACATGACTAACTCCCTCAACACCCCCGCCGAGGCCCTCGAATACGCCTACCCGATTCGGCTCCGGCAGTATTCTCTTCGCTCCAAAAGTGGAGGCGCAGGCCTCCATTCCGGGGGAGAGGGAATTGTCCGTGAAATCGAAGTCTTAACCGACGCCCAGGTCACCCTGCTCGCCGACCGCCGGTCCCGCGGACCCTACGGCCTGGCCGGCGGAGCTGATGGCGCTCCCGGCCGCACCCTGATCATCCGGCGTGACGGTTCTGCGGAACAACTCCCCGGCAAGACCAGCGTCCGCCTTCGTTCTGGAGAAAGAGTCCGCATCGAATCCCCAGGAGGCGGTGGCTGGGGCAGAGCAAACCGCTGAACCGCAGAGGCCGCAAAGTTCTTGTTGGTGGAGAGCCGGGCGTCCCCGCCCGACCGCCGCATTGCTGAACGGTCGAGACGCCCGTCGCTCCACCGCCTTGACTCATCACTTGACCGCCGCGCGGAGAAGTTCCTTGCGTATCTTTCTGTGCGCACTCTGCGGCAAACCCCGCTTTTCGCTAGAATTCAGACTGTAGAGTTCTGGGGAGTGCCCACGATGAGATTCTTGCGTCCTCTTCTTTTCGCAGTTGTTATAGCGTCAGCCTTTTTTTACTTCACCACCTACCGCAACGGACGCCTCCACCCCGTCAACGGGGCGAGCGGTTCGCAGCACATTGAAATCACCGAAGCCGCGGGCGGCGAAGCGCTCGACGCCGAGGAACAGAACAACATCGGCGTTTACCGCAAGAACATCGGATCCGTGGTCAATATCACTTCGCGGGTCATGACCTACGACTTCTTCTACGGCCTGGTCCCGCAGGAAGGCCAGGGCTCAGGCTTCGTCATCGACAAAGAAGGACACATCCTCACCAATTATCACGTGATCGCCGATGCGCGCCAGGTCGAAGTCACGCTCCACAACCGCAAGAAATATAAGGCCACCATAGTCGGCACCGACAAGTCTCATGACTTGGCCATAGTCCAGATCAAAGCTCCCGACCTGCAGCCGATGATCCTCGGCGACTCGACCAATCTCCAAGTCGGCCAGAAAGTCTACGCGATCGGCAATCCCTTCGGCCTAGCAGGAACCTTAACGCGCGGCATCGTCAGTTCCATCCGCCAGGTGCAGGAGCCCGACGGTCTGGTCATCGAAGAAGCCATCCAGACCGATGCTGCCATCAACCCCGGCAACTCCGGCGGCCCGCTCCTCAACTGGCACGGCGAAGTGATCGGCATTAATACAATGATCGCCTCCAGCGTCGGACAAAGCGCTGGCATAGGCTTCGCCATCCCCATCAACACCGCCAAAGCCGTGGTCAACGATCTGGTCACGCTCGGACGCGTGCGCCGTCCCGCGCTCGGCGTTCGCACCATCCCCATCGATCCCGAAGTCGCGAACGAACTGGGCCTCGCCGCCGACTACGGATTGCTCATCGTTCAAGCTGTCCCCGGAGGCTCCGCCGATCGCGCCGGATTGCGCGGCGGCTCCGAACGCGCCTACCTCGGCAACACCCCCATCATGATCGGCGGAGATTTAATCGTCGCCATCGACGGGGAAAAAGTAGAAAGCCAGCAGATACTCGCCCAGATCATGAACAAACACCGCGCGGGGGACACGGTGAAGGTAACTATCTTCCGAGGAAAGAAACAGCTGGAGGTGCCGGTAGTGCTGGGAGAAGCCAGGGACCAGGTGTAGCTTGTGTGGCGCGGGCGCCCCCGCCCGCGTGCCCTTGCTTGTTTCTGATGGAGGCCCGCTCTCGGCGCGCTATCATCCCCAAATGCCCGACGTCGAATGGATCCGCAAACTCTGCCTCTCCTTCCCCGACGTAACCGAGGACATGCCTTGGGGCGACGACCTTTGCTTCAAAGTCCGCGGCAAGATCTTCACCGGTATGGTCCTCTCGGACGGCCGGTTCCCGCGTATCACCCTCAAATGCGCCCCGGAAACATTCCATGAACTGCTCGAGATCGAAGGCGTCTCCCCCGCGCCCTACGTCGGACGCTACAAGTGGGTGATGCTCGCCAACTCCAACGTACTGTCCGCGAATGAACTCGAATCCCTCATTCGCCAGTCCTACAACCTGGTCGCAGCCAAAGCACCGAAGCCCAAAGCGAGCAGGAAAACGAAACGTCCATCTGCGAAACATCAATCAAAGAAATCCTAGCAATGCTTTTCTCGGCGTCCTCCGCGTCTCGGCGGTGAACCCGGTTTGACTCTCCGCAACCCCCTAGGCTAGCCTCGTACTTTAGCCCCATTTCATGCGCATTCAACACAGTTCTCTAGCTCGGCCTCTAATCCTTTGCAGCCTATGCACTCTATTCGCCGCCACCCTCGCGGCCGCACCCCTGCGCCCCACGCACGCTCCCCACGCCATGGTCACGAGCGTCCACGAGCTGGCCTCTCGCGCCGGCGTCGAGATGATGCGATCCGGTGGCAACGCCGTCGATGCCGCTGTCGCCACTGGCTTCGCGCTCGCCGTTGTCCATCCCCAAGCCGGAAATCTCGGCGGAGGCGGATTCCTTCTTCTCCGCAATGCCACCGGAGAAACCCACTTCATTGACTTCCGCGAAAAAGCGCCTGCCGCCGCCACCGAAAACATGTATCTCGACGCCCAGGGCAACGTCATCCCAGACTCCAGCAAAGACTCCAGCGTCGTTGGATACAAATCCATCGGCGTCCCCGGCTCCGTAGCCGGCATGGTTTATGCGGAGAAAAAATACGGCAAGCTGTCGCTGGAAAAAGTAATCGCTCCCGCCATCAAGCTAGCCCGCGATGGTTTCCCGCTCGCCTACGAAGACACGCAAGATCTGAGAAAAGACAAATACCTCGCCCAGTTTCCCGAATCCAAACGCATTTTCCTGCGCGACGGAAATTACTATCAGCCGGGCGACATACTCAAGCAGCCCGAACTCGCCCACACCCTGGAACGCATCGCCAAAAATCCCGACGACTTCTACCACGGCGCAATGGCCCGCGAACTCGCCGCTGCCATTCACAAAGGTGGAGGCCTGATCACCACCGCCGACCTCGCCGCCTACGAAGTCAAGGAACGCGAGCCCATTCGCGGCTCCTATCGCGGATACGACATCATCAGCGCTCCGCCTCCATCTTCCGGCGGAGTCGCGCTCGTCGAAATTCTCAATATCCTAGAAGGCTTCGACCTTGCAAAATTCGGCAATCGCTCCGCCGACGCCATCCACCTCGAGGCCGAAGCGTTCCGACGCGCTTTCTACGATCGCACCGACTTCATGGGCGATCCCGACTTCGCCAAAATTCCCGTCGCACAGCTCATCGACAAAAAGTACGCCGGGGCCTGGCGTGACTCCATCGACCTCAACCATGCCAGCGTGAGCAAAGACCTGAAACGTCCGTCAATCTTCAATGAGCTAGAACGCGTTGCCCAGTCGCGCACCGCGGGCATTCGCGAACCTGAAAACACCACTCACTATTCCGTAGTCGTCTCCGTAATCACCACGCTCAACGCTTTTTTCGGCTCCCGTGCTACCGCCGAAGGCCTGGGTTTCCTTCTCAACGACGAAATGGACGATTTCGCCGCCAAACAAGGAGTCCCCAATGCCTACGGACTCATCCAGGGTCCCGCCAATGCCATCGGCGCGGGCAAGCGTCCGCTCTCTGCCATGGCGCCGACCATTGTGCTCAAGGACGGCAAGCTCTTTCTGGTCCTGGGAGCGCGCGGCGGCCCAACCATCATCACCACCGTCGCCAACGTGCTTATCGGCGTGGTGGATTTCTCGCTCGACATCCAGGAAGCCGTCAATGCGCCCAGGTTTCATCATCAGTGGCTCCCCGATGAGATTCTCGTCGAAGACCGCCTTTCTCCCGATACAATGAGTGTTCTGCGTTCCAGGGGACACAAGCTGACGGTCAGGCATTTTTGGGGAGACGGCGAGTGCATCATGATTGACCCCAAAACCGGCGAGCGCCTCGGTGCCAGCGACGGACGCAACAACGGGAAGGCGGTAGGCTACTGATGCTGAAGGCGGTATCGACATACGTCTACGTAAAAGAACGGCTCCATCCGGGCTTGCTCGACGAGCTCGTTAAGGCTGGAGCCCAGTCGATCGAAATCTTCGCCGCACGGCAGCACTTCGACTACGCCAATCGCAAGCAACATGTCCGCGAAATTGCCGACTGGTTCCGCACCACCGGCATTCCACTTAACTCCGTCCACGCCCCTTTGTACTCCGACTATGAGTGGGGACGCGCCGGTTCGCCGCCCGTCAACATTGCCTCCACCGACCGCGCCGGCCGCGTCGATGCCATGGATGAGATCAAACGCGCGCTCGAGATCGCCGAACACATTCCGTTCCGTTTCCTCGTCCAGCACATCGGCAATCCCAACGACCCCTTCGACGAAAAGAAATTCGAAGCCGCCATGACTTCGGTCGAGCACCTGCGTGCCTTCGCCAAACCGCTCGGCGTCAGAGTGCTCATTGAAAATATTCCAAATGAACTTTCCACGCCCGAGCGCCTCGTCGAGTTCATCAAAACCATGCATTTCGACGACATCGGCGTCTGCTTCGATTGCGGGCACGCCCACATGACGAGCGGCATTCCCGAAGCCTTCGCCATTTTGAAGAGTCACATCTGCTCGACCCACGTGCACGACAACAATAAAGACAAAGACTCACACCTCTGGCCGGGCAACGGATCGATCGACTGGAAACAGACCATGGAATTGCTGCGCACCGCACCGCAAAAGCCGCCCCTGTTGCTGGAAATCGACGGCGAAGAAAAGAAGAGTCCCAGCGATGAAGTAAGCGCAACCTTCCAAAAGCTGGAAGACTCGTAGAGCTAGGTCAGAGGTGAGAGGTCAGATTGCAGAGGTTGACCCCCAACCTGGTTTTACCTCTGCAATCTGACCTTTGACCTCTAACCTCCTATGTCACCCATCAGCACCATCGCGCAAATCGGCGCCCACGAAGGCCAGTCCGTCACCATCCGCGGATGGCTCTACAACCTCCGCGAAAGCGGCAAGCTCCTTTTCCCGCAATTTCGCGACGGCTCTGGCGTCATCCAGGGCATAGTCCCGAAGAACGCCGTACCGCCCGAAGTCTTCGACGCCATCAAAGGACTCACCCAGGAATCCAGCGTCATCGTCGAAGGCAAAGTGCGCGCCGATAAGCGAGCTCCCGGCGGCTATGAACTCGATGTCTCGAACGTCGAGGTCGTACAGCGCGTGCCCGAGTCGACTCCCTACCCGATCACTCCCAAAGAACACGGCGTTGACTTCTTGATGGAGCACCGTCATCTTTGGCTGCGCTCGCAGCGTCAAGCGGCGATCCTGCGAGTGCGCGCCGAAATCATTCGCGCCGCCCGCGATTTCTTCGACAGCAACGGATTCACCCTCACCGACCCTCCCATCCTCACGCCCGCCGCCTGCGAAGGAACCTCCACGCTCTTCCCGGTGGACTACTTCGAAGAGCAGGCGTACCTCACGCAGTCTGGCCAGCTCTACATCGAAGCGACAGCGATGGCGCTCGGCAAGGTCTACTCGTTCGGTCCAACATTTCGTGCGGAAAAATCTAAGACTCGCCGCCACCTCACCGAATTCTGGATGGTCGAACCGGAAATCGCCTACGGCACGCTCGACGACCTGATGCAACTCGCCGAAGGCTTGCTGACATTTTTGGTTAAGCGATGTCTTGATCGCCGCCGTCCCGACCTGGAAACCATCGGCCGCGATCTCGCGCAGCTCGAAAAAATCGCGTCACCCTTTCCGCGCATCACCTACGATGAAGCGGTCGCGAAGTTGCAGGAAGGCCACGCCCAAGGCAAGCTCGAAAATAAATTCGAGTGGGGCGGAGACCTCGGCTCGCCCGACGAAACCTACCTGTCGTCGCTGTACGACCGGCCTGTCATGATCCATCGCTACCCAGCCAGCGTGAAGGCGTTCTACATGGAGCCCGATCCCGTGCGCCCCGAACTCGCCCTCTGCGTGGACGTGTTAGCCCCCGAAGGTTACGGCGAAATCATCGGCGGATCGCAGCGCATGGCCTCGCACGATTTGCTCCTCCAGCGCATTCGCGAGCACAATCTGCCCGAGGAAGCCTTCAAGTGGTATCTTGATCTCCGAAAGTACGGCAGCGTTCCCCACTCCGGCTTCGGCATGGGGATCGAGCGAGCCGTAGCATGGATCTGCGGATTAGAGCACGTTCGCGAGACCATCCCCTTCCCGCGCATGCTCCATCGCCTGTACCCGTAGTTCAGTTCTCAGTTCCCAGTTCTCAGCTCTCAGTAAAATCTGCGAACTGGGGTGACTGAGAACTGAGAACCGGGAACTGAGAACTGCTATGCCTCTACGAAGCACAACGTTCAGCAACATCACCCCCCGCCAGATCCGTGTGATCGGCGTTCCGCTCGACCTCGGCCAATCCCGCCGAGGCGTTGACATGGGTCCTTCCGCTGTTCGCGTGGCCGGACTCGAAGCCCGCCTCGAAGCCATCGGCCACATTGTCGAAGATGCAGGCAACATCGCCGTCGCCATCCCCGAGCAGAAAAAAGAAGGCGCGGCGAATTCTAAATACCTCAAGGAAATCACCGCCACCTGCGTCAAGAGCGCCGACCTGGTATTGAAGACGCTCGAAGCCGGCAAAGTTCCGCTCATCCTCGGCGGCGATCACTCTGTGGCGGCCGGTACTGTGTCGGGCGTGGCCGA
>WNFA01001319.1_pt1 | contig 21162 bp, 19 predicted proteins | sample 5400481 | NCBI WGS metagenome assembly WNFA01 (sample SAMN13153340, study PRJNA577476) | soil metagenome | isolation source: 120 cm saprolite under Douglas fir tree site 2 hole 1 replicate 2 | place: USA:California | collected 2015-04-18
ACCGGGCAATCCACCATTGACGGCATCATCCGGGCCACGAATTTTCTGCTCGCCGGTTCGAAGTTCGTTGTCGCCGGCTACGGCTGGTGCGGACGCGGCCTCGCTTCGCGCGCACGCGGAGCGGGAGCCGAAGTCATTATCACCGAGGTCGATCCCACCAAAGCCCTCGAAGCGGTCATGGACGGATTCCGGGTGATGAGCATGGAAGAGGCCGCCAAAATCGGCGACGTTTTCTGCACCGTCACCGGCAACAAGAACGTGCTAGCCAAGCAGCATTTCGAAGCCATGAAAGACGGCGCCATCATCTCGAACTCGGGACACTTCAACGTCGAAATCGACATCCCGTCGCTCGAAAAGTTGTCGTCCTCAAAGCGCACCACGCGCACCTTCGTCGACGAGTACTCCCTGAAAGACGGTCGCCGCATCAACCTGCTCGGCGAAGGCCGCCTGATCAACCTGGCCGCCGCCGAAGGCCATCCAGCGTCGGTGATGGACATGAGTTTTGCCGACCAGGCGCTATCGTGCGAGTACATGGTGAAGAACCACGCGTCGCTGGAAAAGAAGGTGTACACGGTTCCGGTGGACCTCGACAAGCGCGTGGCCAAGCTCAAGCTCGAATCGCTCGGCATCAAGATCGACCGCTTAACCTCGGAGCAGGAAGAATACCTAGCCAGCTGGTCGGAAGGAACGTAGGACTCTTGTGGAGCGACGGGCGTCCTCGCCCGTCCACCTCAAAATCGAACACGTAGCGGCGGGTGCCCTCAATTGCATCCAGGGCGGCGCAAGCCGCCCTCACGTTTCGTATCAGGATGTTTCGTATCAGGGTATCGCTTCAGCGATACCGCGCCTTCCTCAAAATCAAACGCCCCTTCAGGGGCCGCGGCGATAGAATGAAAGCATGTACCACTACAATCCCTCGACCGCGCTTGAAGAACTGACCGAAGACGCGACTCTGCCCAATCCCGTCCACGTGCGCGACATGATGCTGCGCCACAAGCTCACCGCCGACCAGTCGCTGGAGCTGAACCGGATCTTCCTCGAATACCAGAAATTTTTCGGCGAAGCGCAAAAGTTGGGCAAGGAAATCCTGCAGCGCCTGGCCGCGTAGGCCTAATTGACGGTATTGCAATCGATGGTATGGCCGGCATCTGTGCCGGCGTCGATTGCGCTCAGGAAAACTGATATTGACATCCCGAAGTCCAGCATTTGAATCAAATCGGCAGCGGTGATGCCTTGGCGCTCGGCGATCTCCAACACTCTAGCGATGGCGCATTTTACGAGCTCCGGCGCGGGCTCCGGCGGGGGCTCGCGCTGTCCAATATTATTCATAATCGCCTTATAGTTCGTCGTAGACACGAGCGCCGGATGCGTCCGAAACGCTGGCTCAGGGCGTTTTCGAAGTCTTGCGATTGCATCTTCAAAATTTCGGACCCATCCGGCTCTGCGCTTCGCGAGGGCACGACGATTTCGTTTTTCACCGTCACGACATGCGCCAATACCGCCCTGCGCTAAAACACCAAGGAGTATCGAACGTTACGGTACCGCACATTCGGCGGAACTCTCCATCGGGTACATGCTGTATTATCGAGGGAGTCAATATGGAGCGTTGAGCCGCCGCCCTTGCGGCAAGCCCTCGACCTCGCGAGGGCATCCAGCGCTTGCTTTTGTTGCCTGAATCTTCCCCACAGCCGCTGTTCCGGCTAGGAAAAAATCCTTCGAGACATACTTTCGGCCGAAGTTCGGTGCACCCAGGCGCGCCGATCAGGCCTTGCCGTGGATCTTAGCCCACCACCAGCGCACGCCGACGAACAGGAAACGCCAGTCGTGGAAGAATTCAGGCGGCTTTCGCTCGAAGGCGTGGCCGATGAATTGAAAAACCCATCCGATCAGGAGCAGTGTCAGCGCATACAGCCACAGGCGATGGAAGAAAATGCTGGCGATAAAAAGTGGGACCGAGAGCAGGATGGTCGGGATGCCCAGCGTGTGACACAAGCGGTTCAACGGGTGCCGATGACTGGAGCCGTATTGCGCGATCCACTGTTCGTTGCTGCGTCCGCCCCGCACGCGCAGGATGATATCACGAAAGAAAGACGGCTGGCAGCTTTGCGATGCCAGCCGTTCGTATGATCGGACCATCGGGTGATTGGGTCATCGGGTCATTTGAAGTCAGAGGCCTTTGAACTTCGATGGCCAGATCACCCGACGGTTAGATGACCCGATCAGTGTTAGCGGCGACCGCGGAACCCTCCCCGGAACTCCGCGCCCCGACCGTGCCCTTCGAAGCCGTGCCCCTCAAAACCACGCCCCTCAAATCGGCGTCCCTCAAATCGGCCATCAAAGCCGCGACCGTAGTAGCGTCCGTAATATGGACGTCCCCATCCGTGGTACCAGGGGCCTGCGCCGATAAAGATCCCGTTAGCGAACCAGCTCGGGCCATAGTAGCCGTAGGGCGCGCAAGTATACGGATAGTCTGGGTAATATCCGTAAGCGCAGACCGGCGGTCCAGCCACGTAGCCATAGCCGGGGCCGAAGCCGATTCCCACTCCGACCCTGACCTCAGCCTGCGAATAAGCAAGCGGCAACGCCAGTAACGCGAGTAGCGCAACATATCTCAGATACTTCATGGTGATCCCCTTTCGTCTTTCGTCCACTCGGCGATTCGTGGTTGCGATTCGCCAGAGCAGAAAGTACTTCAGCTTTTTTGTTTTCTTCTGAAGCGCCCTACCTATTTGAACTCGGATCGGGGCGAAAAGTTGCGGGAAGACAAGTGGCTGATTTCAGCCATCCTGCGTGAAATCAACCACTTGGAAGGGCTGCCTTAGCCAAGCATTAGAGTGCTGCACGGATCCCAACGCTGGCCAAGATTGCGGAATGCGCAAGTGAACACGCTCGCGGCATGCCCACCTAGGCTTAAGGAACAAGAGCCCACCGCGAGGGGTCCAGGTAGGCTCTCTGGGGAAGGTAAAGCCTGCGGCATTTTATTGTGGTTTGCCCTACAGCAATCAAAACAGTTGAATCTTGTTACGATTTCCGGAATCACGGGCGGCCGGCTCCTTGCGGTTTTTGCAGGAAGCGGGGCGGCACTCCCGCTGGAAGCTGGAGGGCCGGCGCCCGCCCCCGGAAATGCCAAGGAACGAACCGCCCAAGGGCTCTGATGATCCGACGGTGCGGTCTGCCAGCGAAATGCGATAAACTCTTTGTACAAAACCATGACAGACGACGAGAAAAGCCAACCGAGCAACCACTCACATTTCGGAGACATCACACGGCGCGACTTTGCAGCCCTCTTGGTGGGTGCGGGCATTGCCGCATCCGTATCATCATCATCGACAGCGGCAGCCGACATTGGCATTGAGATGGTCGAGACTGACGTCGAGATCAAGACTCCGGACGGAACTTGCGACGCCGCGTTCATTCATCCGAAGTCACTCTCGAAAACCGGATCCTATCCAGGAGTATTGATCTGGCCCGACGCATTCGGTTTGCGGCCATCGATGCGCACCATCGGCAGGAACATCGCCGCTGAGGGATATTCCGTCCTGGTGCCGAATCCTTTTTATCGCGTGTCCAAAGCTCCTTTCACGGATGCCTCCAAATTCAATTTCCAGAATCCGGACGATATGGCGAAACTCAAGCCGCTGATGGCATCAGTGAACGCGCCCGGCAACGCCGAGAAGGATGCGACCGCTTACGTTGCCTTCCTCGATGCGCAAAAAGAAGTAAATAAGACAAAAAAGATCGGAACTCAGGGTTATTGCATGGGTGGGGCGCTGGTGGTGAGGACCGCCGCAGCATTGCCCGATCGTATTGGCGCGGGCGCGTCATTCCATGGTGGGGGCCTGGTGACCGACAAACCCGATAGCCCGCATCTGCTCGCACCGAAGATCAAGGCTCGTATGTATTTCGGAATCGCGTCGAACGACGACGAGCGTCAGCCGGATGCCAAAGTCAAACTGAAGGAAGCCTTTGCCTCTGCCAAGGTCGTAGCCGAAATCGAAGTGTATCCAGCCCTGCACGGCTGGTGCGTGCCGGATATGCCCGTCCGCGATGGCGCGCCGATCTATAACAAGGTCGAAGCCGAGCGCGCCTGGGGAAAACTTGTCGCCTTGTATAGAGCGGCTCTCGCCTAGTCGCCCATCCACCCAGCCTATTCGCTCGCGGCCTGACCGCAAGTTTCAGATGGGCACTCTGTCCAAGGGCACGATGAACTGAATACCTTCAACGTGCGTGCTCCCAAGCCGCTCGTCATTGGTGACGAAAAGATCCACATTCGCGCTTGCAGCGCAGGCCAACTGGATAGCATCAGGCGCCTTGAGCGATCTCTCCGATCGCAGTTGGGCATAGAGTTTGGCAGCTTTAACATCGAACGGGACTAAGACTGCTCCCTTGGACAACTGCTCTTCGTACCTGCGGCAGATCCCGTGATCTCCGCGCCGCCACGGACCCACGAGAATCTCCCCGAGAGTCATTGTAGATGTCAATAGGTGGTCGCCACGCTCCAGCATTTTTCGCCGCAGCGCGATGGTCTTCACGGAGAGTTCTTTGTAGTCCTCAAAAAGATAGATAAAAAGGTTCGTGTCCCAAAAGATTCGGCTCATTCCCAGCCTTCACGAAGACTGCGCACATAGTCGTCGGGATGTTCGTCGCCCCAAATGTGTTTGCCTGACCCGACCAGCGACAGGATGGGATCCTCCTCAAATCTCCTTGCCGCTGCGGTCGCGTCCCAACTGCTATACCACTTGAGAAGATCCCGGTATTGCTCCGGCAAGTCGTCGATGGAAGGGTGGATCTTCGAGCCTTCTCTGGCCAAGTCGTACGAGTCCCCGGTGCGGAACAACCGCCGTCGGCCGGGTTGGGTTTCATAGAGCATCCTGTACCGCCCGGAATTTGGCGGTCGGTTGGCCACGCAGTGCTGAATTACATGGGCATAGACACCAGGCCTTAGGTCACTCGTGATCTTTGCCTGTCTCGCGCGATCCATGATTTCGTCAATTGCGAAGTCCATGCGATCCGGGTTGTCACGGTGCAGAAAGGCCACAACTAGCCACACTTCATCTGCAACCTTGACTCCCTGCGCCGATATTGCTCTCATCCCTACCTCCCTCGCAGCAATCAATTGGCTCGTGTCACCAGTTTCCTACGCCGCCGCGAGCAGTAGGGACAGTGGCCTGATTCCCGTTGGAAACCACGCGTCAGTCCTAGCGTCTTTGTAACGGGAGCAACCTCCTGCCTGCGAGCCCAACCCCAGTTTGCGTTGAAGGCAGTCATCACAAAATCCAGCAGGTCTGTGCTCGACCAGGTAATCGTGAATACATTCTGAGATTGTCATTTGCAGCCTCCGTCATGGAATATAACATAAATTCATGGTTATTAACAACAATATTGTTCACGATTCGACCGCAGCCGGGACAAACCGAGACGGCCGTCCCTACGCAAGAGTTTCCGTGCCATCGTTTACAATCGAACTTCTTTCTCGATTGGAAAACAGAACCATGCATCGTTGGTCGCAACTCTTTATTCCTACGCTTCGCGAGGCTCCGGCTGATGCCGAGGTCGCCAGCCACAAGTTGCTCGTCCGCGCTGGATACATCCGCCAACTAGGCGCTGGGATCTATTCGTTTCTGTTCCTCGGCAATCGCACTACACAGAAGATCATGGGCATCGTTCGCGAGGAGATGGACAAGATCGGACAGGAGTTCTACTTGCCCGCGCTGAATCCGCGCGAAATCTGGGAAGCTAGCGGACGCTGGGCAGCAATGGGCGACAACATGTTTCGCCTTAAGGATCGCAAGGGTGCCGACCTATGTCTCGGCATGACTCACGAAGAAGTCATGACCGACATCGCGCGCAAGGAACTGCGCAGCTACAAGCAACTGCCGCAGATCTGGTATCAGATTCAGACTAAATTCCGTGACGAGCCTCGTCCGAAGTCGGGTCTGCTGCGGGTGCGTCAGTTCATCATGAAGGACGCGTACTCGTTTGATATTGATGCGGCCGGGCTCGATGTTTCTTATCTCAAGCATCACGATACCTACTGCCGCATCTTCGACCGCTGCGGGCTGAAGTACATGGTGATCGACGCGCACTCGGGCGCGATGGGTGGATCGCAGTCGCAGGAATTCATGGTGCGCACTCCGGCGGGCGAGGATCTGATCGTGAGCTGCGAGAAATGCAACTATGCGGCAAATATGGAGAAGGCGACTTCGAAACTTGCTCCGGTCGAAGATCTAAAGCCCGAGGGCGACGGGCAGCCGCTGGAAGTACATACTCCGGGACAGAAAACGATTGAAGACGTGGCGCGGTTTCTGGGTGTGTCACCGAAGAACAAGATCAAGACGCTGGCGATGATGGTCACTGAAGAAGATGGGAAAACGGGCAAAACTCGTGTGCGCGCTGTAGTGCTGCTCATGCGCGGCGACCACCAGATGAACGAGGCTAAGCTCTCGATGGCGGTTGCGGGCAAAGAGGCGCGTCCCATGCAGGAGGAGGAGATCCGGGATCTGTTCCACTCGCCTGCCGGATACCTCGGGCCGCTGGGCATTGATTGGGCTAACGACTTGACGGATTCGGGCAAGCCGATCCTGCTCGTCGACAAAGCGCTCGAGGGCCGCGTGAACCTGATCGGCGGCGCGAACAAAGAGAACTATCACGTCAAGAATCTGACGCCCGGCAAGACCTTTCATTCCACGGCCTACGTCGATCTGCGAAGCGTCACCGCTGGCGAAGATTGCCCGAATTGTGGCGCTCCCCTGCGAATAGATACCGCAGTCGAGATTGGACACATCTTCAAGCTGGGGTATAAGTATTCGGAATCCATGGGCGCGCGCGTACTCGACCGCAATGGCAAGGAAGTGGCGCCGATCATGGGCAGCTACGGGATTGGCATCGAGCGCATCCTGACGGCGGCCGTCGAGCAAAGTAACGACGAGAACGGCTTCTGGCTGCCGCCTTCCATCGCTCCGTTCGAGGTAGTGGTGGTGTCGACCAACTCCAAGGACGAGGCGATCCGTGCCGCCTCCGAAGACATTGCCCGGCAGCTGGAAGCGTCCGGATTCGATGTTTTACTGGACGACCGGGACGAACGGCCGGGGGTGAAGTTCAAGGACGCCGACCTGGTGGGTATCCCCTTTCGTATCAACGTGGGAAAGAAGGTTACCGAAGATACTGTGGAAGTCGTTCGGCGCTCGACTCTCCAGCGCGAGGACGTTAAGATTTCTGCCATAACCGAGTATTTCCGGGAACTGCGCCGAGCACCACGGCAATGACTGGTCCCGGGCGTTCGTTAGCCCGGAGAGCAAGCCAGTAGAGCAGCCCCTAGCGCATGGCGGAGAGCTCGCGATTTGGAAAGTCGCAACCAGCGATTTGGCAATTGTTTCTTATGGCAACTCTGAAATTGATCTTAGGCGTGGCCGTGTTCTGTATGTTGGGCCTAGTGGGCGTCAAGCTCATCCCGCCGTACTTCTCGAACTACGAGCTTGAGGATGAGATCAAGACCGAAGCGTTGCAAGCGACCTACAGCACGCGCACGGAAGAGGACATACGCGAAGAGGTCATCAAGCATGCCCGCAACTACGATATTGCGCTAACGCCCAAGCAGGTGCACATTTCGCGGGTCGGTGGGTTCGGTACTGGCACTCTGGCCATTGACGCCGAGTACAGCGTTCCCGTCGATCTGCCCGGCTACTCGACCACTATCGAGTTCCATCCTTCTTCTAAGAACAAAGGCATTTACTAGGGATAGCTGTTAGCTGTTCGCTCTCCGCTGGCAGTGTCAGCCTCGGATCAATCCCCGGAACCGCCAGACCAATGCGTCCTTGCCACACACCCCGTCTATCGTTTGACACGCATCTAAGTAGGTGTGGGGGTCGCTTTGTGATTTAGAATCAATCGGAACCACACCTTAGCTCCAAGTTCGGTTCGGACCGAGAATTGCCCTTGTTCATGGATGAACAGTTGTCTTGATGGCCATTAAGCTGAAAATCCCGACGACTCGAAGCACTGGCCAGCGCGGGAGAAGCCGCGGGCAAGGCAGCCTGCTCGCGCGCGATCCCGTCGTGCGAATTGCCCTACTCGCTTTTCTCTCTCTGTCGCTGCTGGTGGTCGGCTTTTTTGCCTACTGGTATGTGAAGTACGACCGCATCATCGAGCAGCGTTTCCGGGGCCCGGTATTCGCCAGTTCGGCTAAGATTTTCGCTTCTCCCCAGGTGGTGAAGATCGGATCGAAGTTGACCGTCTCTGAGGTTGCGGCGGAACTGCGTCATGCCGGCTATTCCGAAAAAGAGGGCGAATCTCCGCTGGGCAGCTATCGTCTGCATGGCGGCTCGATTGAAATTCTGCCTGGACCCGAGTCTTATCACAGTCCCGAACCGGCCACCATCAACGTCGCGGACGGAGCGGTTTCGGCCATCAACAGCCGCGCCTCCGGAGAGCTGGAGGCCTATGAACTCGAGCCCCAGATGCTGGCTTCGCTGTTCGATGCCGAACAGCGCTCCAAGCGTCAACTGGTGAAGTACGACGATATCCCCAAGATTATTGTGGAGGCAGTTACGTCTATCGAAGACCGCCGCTTCTTCCAACACAGCGGAGTCAATTTCATGCGCCTGGCCGAAGCCGCGTGGGTCGACTTTACCCATCAGCGCCATCAGCAGGGTGGTTCGACCATCACCATGCAGCTCTCGCGGGCATTCTTTCTGAGCCCGGAGAAAACGTTCAGGCGCAAGCTGACCGAAATTCTGATCGCGGTGGAGTTGGAACAGAAATTCTCGAAGCAACAGATTTTCGAGTTCTACGCCAACCGCGTCGATTTAGGACAGCGCGGGTCGTTCACCATCTCCGGCCTCGCCGAAGGGTCGCGTTCTTATTTCAACAAGGACCTGAAGGACATCAACCTGTCGGAAGCCGCGCTGCTCGCCGGATTGATCCAGGCGCCCAGCTATCTTTCGCCGTATCGTCATCCCGAGCGCGCCCTGGAACGGCGCAATACGGTGATCGAGTCCATGGTTGACACGCACGCCATCACGCGCGAGCAAGCCGATAAAGCCAAGGCGGCGCCGCTGAAACTGGCCCCGCCGAATGTTGAGGCCAGCGATGCACCGTACTTTGTGGATATGGTTCGCGATACCATCATCAGCAAACTGAATGAGCACGAGGTCAATGACCAGGAGTACCGCATCTACACTACTCTCGATCCAGGACTGCAACGCGCGGCCGCGCAAGCAGTCGAAGCCGGCGCCAAGCTGGTGGACGATCAAGTCACAAAGATGCGCACGCACAAGAAGAAGATCGGGAAGAACAAGTTTGAAACCACCGTTACGCCCGGCCCGCAGGCGCAGATTGCGCTCATCGCCATGGACCCTCACACCGGCGAAATCAAGGCGCTGGTGGGCGGACGAAATTACGGAACGAGCCAGCTGAATCACGCGCTCGCCAAGCGTCCCACCGGCTCTATCTTCAAACCGTTTGTGTATGCGGCCGCCATGAATACAGCGGTCGACGGCTCGGCGACCGTGATCACGCCGGCCTCCACAGTTCCCGATCAGCCTACGACGTTCTCCTACGGCGACCAGATTTATGAGCCGCGCAACTACAAAGAGGAGTACCACGGCGACGTCACGCTCCGCTACGCGCTGGCCCTTTCGCTCAACAACGCGACGGTGAAATTGGCGGAAGAAGTGGGCTACGACAAAGTGGCAGATCTGGCCCGGTCCGCCGGCATCGCATCGGTGAAAGCCACGCCGGCGATGGCGCTGGGCGCCTATGACGCCACGCCTATCGACATGACGGCCGCCTACACCAGTTTTGCGAACGGCGGCGTGCGGCTTTCACCCGTGTTCGTAAATTCGGTGCGTAATGCCAAGGGCGACATCATCATCAACTTCGGGACCGAGAAGAAGCAGGTTCTCGATCCGCGCATCGCCTTCCTCATGACCAACATGCTGGAAGGAGTCGTGAACTTCGGCACCGCCTTCGGGGTGCGTTCCCGCGGATTTACCGCCCCGGCGGCAGGTAAGACAGGCAGTTCGCACGACGGCTGGTTCGCCGGATACACCAGCAATCTGCTTTGCGTCGTCTGGGTGGGATACGACGATTACAGCGACATTCGCCTGAGCGGCGCGCAGACTGCCGCCCCCATTTGGGCCGAGTTCATGAAGAAAGCGGTTACGCTGCCACGGTATTCGGACGTGAAGCCCTTCCCTCAGCCGGAAGGCGTGGTGGATGTGCAGCTCGATAAAATCACCAACCGCCTGGCAACGCCTTCCTGTCCAGACACTTACACGAGTGCCTTCGTCGCCGGCACCGAGCCGAGAGACACCTGCGACCAGAGTGGCGGTGTGCAGGGGTTCTTCTCCCGCATGTTCGGCGGAAATTCCGAGAAAGCGCTGCCTCCCCCCACCACGAATGGGAACCCGCAGCCTGCCACTGGTGTCCAATCGGAAGAAGAGGCCAGTAAAAAGAAAAGCTTCTTTGGCAAGATTGTCGGCGCGTTCAAGGGGGACAGCACCTCCCCGAAGAATGACAAAACCACGCCGCCGCCGTCTAAAAGTAGTGACAGCGGCGCGCCGCCGCAGTAATCTAGAGCTCGTCTGAAGTTCGTTTGAAAGATTGTCTGGCGTTCGATCGTGTTCGGCCCGGGGGTGTATATGCGTTCCTGGATCCACGTCGGCTCTGTATCACTTCTCTTCTTCTTTTTTGCGCTTTTCGTCCTCCCATTGCAGGCTCAGAATTCTGAACAGTTGGAAGTCGGCCCACCACCGCTGCACCGCGCCGATCCACCCGCTCCCGGAGCGACGCCCGAGGAACTCGAAAGACGAGGCGATGAACTGCGCACCCAGAAGAACTTTCTCGACGCCGTCGACTACTACCAGGCCGCGCTGAAAGGGGCGCCGGCGAACGCGTCCGTGTTCAACAAAATCGGGATCTGCCAGCTCATGACGCAGCGCTACAAGGACGCCAAGAAAAGTTTCGAACACGCCATCCGCGCCGATCGTAAACATTCCGACGCTTACAACAATCTCGGCGTCATTTATTACCAGGCGCGTAACTACAACGGAGCCATCAAGCACTACGAGAAAGCGATCTCGTTGAACAACGACGCAGCCTCCTACTACAGCAACATGGGCGCAGCCTATTTCGGCAAGAGACGGTTCGAAAAAGCCATACAGAACTATTCCAAAGCGATGGAGCTTGATCCCGACATCTTCGAGCGCACCTCGCGCGCCGGAGTTCTGGCGCAGCTTCCTTCTCCTGCAGACCGGGCTCACTACGATTATGTTCTCGCCAAGCTGTATGCCAGGACAGGAGTGCCAGAGCGTTCCTTGCACTATCTGAAGAAGGCAATGGAAGAGGGTTACAAGGACATCAAGAACGTTTACAGAGACAACGAGTTCAGCACCCTGCGCAAGGACCCCCGTTTTGCTGAACTGATGTCGGCAAAGACGACGGCCATCCCGGATTAGAAGCCCTGCCAGCGAGTGATCGGCATCCATCGCTATTAGACGAACTTCGCTCGCTGCCCGGACGAGGGCGTCCGGGTCTACGTGATTATGGTAGGTCAGAAGAAAGCCGGAAAATCTGAGAGTCTCCGAAACTTTCCCGGCGAAGCGGGGTTTTCAAGGCTAACGCTCCTGAAAACAACAGGGTGAGTAGGGAGAAACAAGCACCCACCGGTTGCTAACCCGAGCACGCCCCAAGCAAGCGACCGGTGGGTGAGTTTCAGCATTTAGCACTTAGCATTAGCTTCTCTCGGAAATGTAGTCTTCTACTGCCTGCTTCCATTTGCCCTGCGCTTTCAAGATGTATTCGACGGCATCGCGGGCAGCGCCGTCTCCGCCGCCATGGGACGTGGCCCAATGGGCTTCGGCTTTGACTTCGGGGCGCGCGTTCTTCACCGCGATCGCCAGGCCGCATCTGCGCATCGCCGGCAGATCGATCACGTCGTCGCCAACGAAAGCGGCCTCGGCGGCGGTGATCCCGTCCTTTTCAAGAATTTGCGCGAACACCGACGCCTTGTCCTGAATGCCCTGGTACACGTGGTCAATCTTCAGATCGCGCGCACGCAGGGCAACGGTTTCGGAGATGCGCTTGGTGATGATCCCGGTCTTGATTCCCGCGAGGCGGGCTAGCGAAATAGCGGTGCCGTCGTGGGCGTTGAAGCCCTTGGCCTCGATCAGGCTCGTGCTCTGGAGGCCGAAACCGCCCTGTCCCTGTGTTCGGGAGTGGCTCTGCGCAGACTTTTCGAGCAAACTTTGCTGAGCTCCAGAGGGCTGACCTCCGGAAGGCGCGGGAAATATCCAGATTTTGCCGTCGGTGAGAACGCCGTCGACGTCGAAGAGAATGAGCTTAATTTTGCGGGCGCGAGCGCTGGCGGATGGTTTGGGCATCGCCGAAATTCTAGCAGGCTGCAGAAAAACTCGGCCGTATCAAAGGAACGCGTTAGCTATCAGCGGCTGATTACGCTCTTTACTTTTGCCGAGGAAGCGCCCCTGCCTAAGCCGGTCCAGTTCCGCAAACCACTGCGCGGGATCCGCGATGAGCGGTTCCAGGAGCACTCCGTCCGCCACTCGGCGCACGCGAACCTGACTGCCCTCAAAACAGAACTCGCGAGGCAGCCGCACGGCCTGGCTGCGTCCATTGCGAAACAGCTTGGCAATTCCCGTATTCGGCATTGGGCAATTCCTCTTCACAAATCGCGATCATGAGACCTGATGAACGGTATATACCACAAAAGACTTGGAAGCTTGGCAAAACTTACGCGCTGGCTTTGTCAATCCTCGGTTCGTCAATCAACGACACCGGCTTGTCGTTCGACGCCGACGTTTCCAACTCCAATTGCCCCTGCCCGCTGAGCGCGGAAACTTTTCCGCGATAACTTTTCAGGTGCCGCTGCGCGGTCTCGAATGCTTCCTGTGCCTTGTTCAGATTCTTCCCGACGTTTTCGAACTGGTTCTGGAAGAAGTCGAATGACTTCTGCGCCTTGGCAAGTTCGGCGCGGCTCTTCTCGAAGCGGCTGGCGACTTCGTACCACTTGTGCACCAGCGCAATCGTGTGCAGCGTCATCAGCAAGGTGTTGGGCGAGACGGGAAAGACATGCTGCTCATTCATCCAGTCGCCCAGTTCGCGGTTGCGGATTACTTCCATGTAGAGCGTCTCGCTCGGCAGATACATGAGCGCAATTTCGGTCGTGCCATTCTCCGGCTGGATGTACTGCTGAATGCGCTTGGCTTCCGCCTTCATCACGCGCACCAGCGCAACCCGCGCCGCTTCAATCTCCGCTTTGTCGTTGCTCTCGAAGAGCGCAATCACTTGCTCGCGCGGAAATTTGGCGTCGATCGGCAGCTTGCGATCGGGGAAATAGATGACGGCATCGGCGCGTCCTCCCCCCTCGCCCGGCGATGACTGCAACGCGAACATATGCGCGGGGAGGAAGTCCGCGAGCAGCCGCTCCAGGCTCGCTTCCCCGAACTGCCCACGCAGATGCGGAAGCTTGAGCAGGTTGTTGAGATCGTTGATCGAGTGGCCGAGAGCGCCGACTTCGCGGAGCTGCTCTTCCGCATTCTTCAAGTGCTGCTGAACTTTTTCGAACTGGGCAAAGCCTTCCTTAATGTTCTGATCGAGCTTCACCTGCACCTGCTCGGTGATCGCCATCAGCTTCTGGTCCACGCGATCGCGAATCGAGTCGAGGCTTTGGGCGGTTTGCTGATTCAGGCTTTGAAATTCGACCTTGAGTTGCTGCGTAGTGAGCAGCAAAGAACTGGTCATCTCGCTGCGGCCGTCGCTCAAGCTCCGGTTTTGTTCTTCTCTTCCCGCTGAGAGTTGTTGCTCGACCGAGCTCCGAATCTCTGAAAACCCTTGCTGGATGCGGTCTGTGACCTGCTGGCGCAGGTCCCCCTTAGTCTGCTCCAGCCTACTGGCCATATCGGCAGTCGCGGAACTGAACTTCTGGCCGAGGCTGGTGCCAAGACTTTCGAGCAGGCTCGCAACTTCCGCTTTTACATCCACTTGCGCGGCCGCCGAAACGCGCCGCAACAGAATAGCCGAGAACCCAAGCAGGACAAGGGTTCCGACGAGCACGGTAACCAGCAGTATGGTCTCCATCGTAAGTCGCTGAGCTGAATTCTAGAGGTTAGCGTGAGAGATGGAAAGCGAAACTTTACCGGCAACCCCCGCACCGAAACGTTACACCAACAATCATGCTCCGGACCTTGGCTGTTTCCCTCGCGATGTTGGCAGTAATTCCGGGCCCGTGCGCGGCACAATCAACTCCGCCTGCAGCCGACTTTCGGAACAACGACATCCATAGTAAGCAGCCCACCCCCCAATCGAACTCGGCGGCCGGGTCCTCCTCTGGTGAGGACTCGGCCGCCGAGAACGAACTTTTGGAAGCGGCAAACAAGAGCCGCGAACTTGCGGGCGTGCCGCCGTTACGCATGGACGAAAGTCTGCGCGAAGCGGCGCGAGCGCATGCCCGGCGGATGGTTGAGAGCGAGCGTCTCGATCATCAGTTCTCCGGCGAGCCCTCTCTTCTCGAAAGAGTTGCCCAAGTCAGCGCGCTGACCGGAACGTTGAACACCTCACTGAAAATCGATCGCGCCGGCGAAAATGTCGCCTACGCTCCTTGCGCTCCGGACGTGCATGAAACTCTGATGCACTCGCCTCCGCATCGCGAGAACCTGCTCGATCGCGGATTCAATGTCGCGGGAATCGCGGCCATCTGGAGCAATGGCCGGCTCTATGTGGTCCAGGATTTCGGGCACGAGGTTCCATCGTACTCCCCGCAGCAAAGCGGGAAATTAGTGGGCCGGGCCATCGACGAGATGCGTCAACAGGCGGGGCTGCCGGAACTCGTCCAACTCACGCCGCCGAAGCTTGACGAAAGCGCCTGCTCGCTGGCCAGGGAGAATGTTTCAAACACTCACCTGCTCGCAACCGCCTACGAAAACCGAAAAATTATCACGTACACGCAGAGCCATCCGGAGATTCTTCCGCAAGCCGCGTTGCGGATACTCCGTGACCCGGGCGTTCGCCAGTTTGCTGTGGGCGCCTGCTATGCGCGTAGTGCGGCGCATCCGAACGGGACTTACTGGGTCGCGATTCTTCTCTACTGACAACCGCAAGCTGACTTTCTGGTCAAGAACTTCTCCGCGTGGACGCGGTCCTGCCATTTTGCACCGTGCGGCAGTTCAGCCGCTGCAAACTCCAAATGGACTACCCGGCGATTGGAGGGCTTCACCGCAGGAGCGGATGAATGCAGGAGCAGAGGCCGCATCAGGATGGCATCGCCGCGAAGGACCGCACACGCAACGGCATTTTGTTTCGAGCGATTCTGGATCTCTGCATCGGAAAGAAACCCGTCTCGATGAGAGCCTGGAATCACGCGGAGAGGACCGTTATCCTCGCCGCAATCATCCAGATGAATACGAATCGCGAGCATTTGCTGCAGAACGGCAAGCTCAGGGCGCACATGAATGACATTGGCTTTGCTCGACCATGGTCCCCAGCCCTCGATATGGAGTTTCTCCCGAACGGCAATCACGCAGTCCTGATGCCACGTCACCTTCCAGTTCGCTTCTGCACTCTTGTTGAAAAAGATTCCCCGCACCGCGAAGCACTCGTCTCCCAGCACCGATGCGACAGACCTCCTCACCTCATTAGAACTTGCGATGGCGCGAACGATCGCGTTGGAGAGGAGGTTGCGAATTCCATGCCGATCGGCGTCGAGAGCCGTCTCTAGAGCTTGGATGGTCTCTTCGGATACACCGCCGTGAATTAGTGCATACCCATGTGCTTCGACTTGGCGCTTGATCGCATCCATGCGGACTCAATTGAGAGTCTAACGCATCGACAATCTTGCTCGCGGCATGCGGACAGGAGTGTCCGCGCCAGAGAGAGTCAAAGGCCGCGGGCGAGGGCGCCCGCGCCACACGGGCCTGCCACACGGTGTGCTAACCTGCGAGCATCTGATCCTTCAGCACCTGGCCCGCCTGTATGGGACACGCTCCGCGAATCCGCATCGGTACTGCCGGCTGGTCGTATAAAGACTGGGACGGGATTTTGTATCCGCCGGAAGTGACGCGGAAGAAGGTGCATCCGGTCGAATTTCTGGCGCGATTCTTCGACGTCATCGAAATCAATACTTCGTTTTATGGACACATACGGCCGGAGCTGGGGCGTCTGTGGTCGCGAAAGGCAGCGGCGGTCAATCCTAATTTTCTTTTTACCGCGAAACTGCACCGGTCGTTCACACATTCTCCACTGGCGGTGATGGAACCAACGTCGGCGGCCAGCATCCGGCCGAATGACCGGGACGAACAACTTGCCCGAGAAGGTCTCGACTCGCTGGCCTCGGAAGGCAGGCTCGGCGCGCTGCTCATTCAGTTCCCCGTCTCGTTCAAGAACACGAGTCTAAACCGCGAATACCTGGAGCAGTTACTTCGGCAGTTCATCGAGTATCCGCGGGTGGTCGAAGTGCGGCACGAGAGTTGGGATAATCCGGAGACGATCGCCGAATTCATGCGCCACAATGTCGGTTTCTGCAACATCGATCAGCCGCTGCTGGGGCGTTCGCTAGGGCCGACCGAGCATGTCACGTCGGGCGTCGGATACGTCCGCCTTCATGGCCGCAACTATGAACATTGGTTTGAGGGCGGGTTTGACAGCGATAACCGCAACGACCGTTACAACTATCTCTACAAGCCCGCGGAACTGGAGAAGTGGAAAGAAAAGGTCGAGAGCATTACGCGCCGCGCCGAATCGACGTTCGTGATTGCGAACAATCACTTTCAAGCGAAGGCCGCAGTGAATGCGCTGGAGTTAAGGCATTTGCTGGACGGAAAGAAAGTTCGCGCCCCGGAGACGCTGGTGAAACATTATCCAGAACTGAAAGACATGGTTGAGATGGAAGACGCAGGCGGGGAATACTCGCTGCTGGGGTGAAGAGCAATACGGAGTTTGCTGAAGCGGCGGTACGACAAACACTGGAGAGAATCCTTGCCGCGGCTATAGCACTCTTGAGCTATTGGACAAATCAGCACTTACTAAGTGTAACGAAAGCGATCTTCTGCTAGACTCTCCGCTAAGACCGAGGGCAGTTTGCTGACTCGGACAAGTTAATGGGGGCCGTCCTAAGGAAAGTCTTTCGAAAGGCCTCTGAGAATTAATATTGGGGCAGTCGCTGGAATTCGATCTGGCCGATCACAGGTATACGATCCAAGCGGCTCGCCCATTGGGTGAGCCATGGCATTGCACCCTGCTAAGCGCCACTTTCCGGAAGAGTTGCCAGTCGAGTGGGACCCGATCCGGCGGGCTCTGGAAGAAAACGAAGACTGGTATCGCGATCTCGTCGAGCACAGCCAAGACCTGCTGTGCGTCCACGACCTTCAAGGCCGATTCCTGTCGGTCAATCCCGGTCCAGCGCGTCTGCTGGGTTACAGCGTAGAAGAAATGCTGCAGAAACCGATGCGGGATTTTATCGATCCGCAATTCCGGGATCAGTTCGATGTCTATCTGCGAGAAATCGAGCGCACGGGAGAATCTCGCGGCCTGCTGGCGGTCTTGACGCGATCGGGAGAGCAGCGGATATGGGAGTATCACAACACGCTGCGAACCGAGGGAGTGGCAGCGCCGATTGTGCGAGGGATTGCGCACGACGTCACGGAACGGGTGCGCGCGGAGAAGGCCCTGCGCGCGACCAACGAAGAACTGGTGAAGACGGCGCGGGAGCGGGAGCGGATGCTCCACGAGCTGACGCTGTTCCGGGCGCTGCTGGACCAATCTAAGGATGCCATTGAGGTAATCGACACCGAGACCCTCCGTTTCCTCGATGTGAATAAGAAGGCGTGCGTGGAACTGGGGTACAGCCGGGAAGAGCTCTTGTCCATGACGGTTTTTGACATCGATCCGGACTACGACGAAAGTTTGCGCGCGTGGCTGCGACAGCAGTCGAGCGACGTGGGATGCGCAAGCATGGAAGGATCGCATCGACGGAAAGATGGAACGACGCTTCAGGTGGAGGTGAATTTACGACACGTACAACTGGACCGGGAATATATCGTGGCCGTGTCGCGCGAAATAACACCACAGAAACGAGCAGAGGAGAGGCTGCGAGAGTTCGGAAGAGTAGTAGAGAATCTTGAAGAACAAGTCGCGGTGGTGGACCGGGAGTATCGGTACGTGATCGCGAACCGGGCATACCTCACCTATCGGGGCGCGACGAAAGAACAAGTTGTAGGACGCCTGGTACCGGAAGTATTGAACCCAGAGGTGTTTGAGTCGGCGGTAAAACACAAACTGGATGAATGTTTGCGCGGAAAGGTCGTCAGCTACGAAATCAGGTATAGATATCCCGCGATAGGGGAGAGGGACGTATCGGCCACGTATTTTCCGTTAGAAGGTGCGACAGGGACCAGTCACGCCGTGTGCGTTCTGCGCGACATCACGGAGCGGAAGCGGGCGGAGGAGGCGTTACAGGAGAGTGAAGGGCGAGAGCGGGCCAGAGCGAAGGAGTTGGAGACGGTGCTGGAAGCGGTGCCGGTACCGGTTTACATCTCGCATGACGCCGAGTGCAGACGGATTACGGGCAATCGGTCGGCATATGAACAGCTGCGTATCGCGGAGGGCAAAAACTTTTCGAAAAGCGCGCCGCCCGAGGAGCAGCCCGGGTTCCGCGTGATGCAAGATGGAGTGGAGATTCCAGCGGATTTATTGCCGATGCAGCAGGCGGCAGCTACGGGGGAGCCGGTGTATGGACGCGCATTGACGATGGTATTTGAGGATGGCGCCGAGCGGGAGACCGTGGTGAATGCGGTTCCGCTGCTGGATGAGAACGGCGAGCCTCGGGGAGCGGTAGGGGCATCGATCGACTTGACAGAACTGAAGCAGGCGGAGAAAGCGTTACGGGAAAGCGAAATGCAATTCCGCACGGTGTACGAGCGATCTCCGGTTGGCATTACTCTGGTCGATTCGCACACCGGGCGATTCCTGCAAGCCAATCCTAAGTTCTGCGAAATCGCAGGACGCACCGAAGAAGAGCTGCTGCGGATTGACGTGGGGAGCATGACTCATCCCGACGATGTTGGGCACGGCAATGAATACCTGCAGCAACTCGCCGAGGAAAAGCTGGCCAATTACGAGATGGACAAAAGGTATCTTCGCCCGGATGGATCGGTACGCTGGGTGAAGATTCTGGTGGTGCCGATGTGGAGTAAAGGAGAGAAACGGCGATGGCACATGGCTCTGGTGCAGGACATCACCGAACGGAGGCAGGCGGAAGAGCAGCGCAAGCGCACCGAGGAAGCCTTGCGGCAGAGCGAGGAACAATTACGCGAAGCCAAGAAAAAGCTTACGGAAGAAAAACTTTATCTGGAGCAGGAAATCGATACAGAACTTGGGTTCGGGAAAATCATCGGGCAGAGCAAGGCCCTGCAAGCCGTCATGGAGCAGGTGGGAAAAGTGGCGGCCAGCGACGCTACCGTGCTGCTGCTGGGTGAAACGGGAACAGGTAAGGAACTGGTGGCCCGGGCGATCCACCGCCTGAGCCAGCGCGTCGACAACAGTTTCATCAAATTGAATTGCGCGGCGATTCCGTCGGGGCTGCTGGAGAGCGAATTATTCGGTAACGAGAAGGGCGCATTCACTGGAGCCGTAAGCCGAAAAATAGGACGCCTCGAACTGGCCGACAAGGGCACGCTTTTTCTCGACGAGATCGGGGAGATTTCGCTGGCGTTGCAGCCGAAGCTGCTGCGGGTTTTGCAGGATCAGGAGTTCGAGCGACTGGGCGGAACGCAAACGCTGAAGGTGGATTTTCGTTTGATTGCTGCGACCAATCGCGATTTGGCTGATGTCGTACGGCAGAGCGAGTTTCGGAGCGATTTATATTACCGGTTGAACGTGTTCCCGATCCGCCTGCCACCGCTACGGGAACGGCGGGAGGACATCCACTTGCTGGTGGAACATTTTGTGCAGAAGTGCTCGCAGCGGATGAACAAGTCGATTACGAGCATCCCAAGGAAAACCATGGATGCGCTGATGGAGTGGGAGTGGCCGGGGAATGTGCGCGAGTTGAGCACATTCTCCGCGCTTTGCGGGAGAGCCACGGACAGATTGGCGGGCCAAAAGGGGCAGCGATGCGGTTGGGGTTGAAGCGGACAACGCTGCAATCGAAGCTGAAGCATTTTGGAATCAATCCGCGGGGGAAACCGTCCGGGCGCTAGCTCGCCGCGGTTCGACTCCTGCGGGCGTCTCTGAACTTTATTTTGACTTCATTCTAGACCTTGGTAAGACGGTAGATGCCGAAGATCGGGCGGTTCGGTTACAATCCTCGCGCGCATGAACCGCGAATACAACAAACAATATAGCCACGAATTGGGGCGTGACATGGAGTCGCTGGTATTCGGGCACGCCGGGCAACCTATCGTTGTTTTTCCGACATCCAGAGGACGTTTTTTTGAGTATGAAGACGCAGGAATGATCGGCGCGCTGGCCGGGAAGCTGGATGGGGGCGCGATCCAGGTATTCTGCGTAGATAGCGTCGATGGCGAGAGTTGGTACAACAAGGGCGCTCATCCGGGAGCGAGGATTGGGCGGCACGTGCAGTACGAACGCTATGTGATCAACGAGTTTCTGCCGTATTTGAAGTGGAAAAACTGGTCTCCGCAAATCGCGGTGACGGGATGCAGTTTCGGCGGTTATCATGCGTTGAATTTTTCCTTGCGGCATCCGGATATGGTTTCGTCTTGCGTGACCATGAGTGGATCGTTCGACATCAAGAGCTTCCTCGACGGCTATTACGATGACAATGTCTACTTCAATAATCCGACGGATTACCTGGTGAACTCCGGCGATGAATGGTTCCTAAGCCGGTACCGGCAAATGAAGATTGTGCTGGGAACGTCCGATTGGGATATGTGCCTGGACGCGAATGTGAAGATGGCGGGGATTCTTCAGGGCAAGGGGATCCCGCATTGGTTGGATATCTACGGCGATAACAGTAAGCATGATTGGCCGCTCTGGCAGCGGATGGCGGGAAAGTATTTCTAGGCGGTCGTTAGTTGGTAGTCGTTAGTCGTTGGCACGGGCCGGACTTCGCCCGGAGGACGGACGAATGCGTCCGTCCCTACGTGGGTCGAGATCTTAGTCTGACGAGGACTTAAAATTATGGCTGATAAG
>WNFA01003580.1_pt1 | contig 21161 bp, 18 predicted proteins | sample 5400481 | NCBI WGS metagenome assembly WNFA01 (sample SAMN13153340, study PRJNA577476) | soil metagenome | isolation source: 120 cm saprolite under Douglas fir tree site 2 hole 1 replicate 2 | place: USA:California | collected 2015-04-18
CCTCTCAGCAAACGATTCTGCTCGCGGCCAATGTGGGCGGCGATTCCGACTCAGTAGCCTCCATTGGTGCTGCAATCGCAGGCGCGCTACGCCCAGACACCGTGAACGACGCTTGGTTCGATGTGGTTCAAGCGATCAACCAGGATGACCTCGTGGACATAGCCGAAGCCCTCGCCAAACTCCGGCGGTTAACGTGAAGTCGTGATACCTCTAGCGGAGCCCTCGCACATTCTGGTCGTATGAAGGGACACCGTCTCCTCCGCAACGCCAACGTCCTGCCCGAAGATCAGCCCACGTATCACGGATTCACGAAACCGCGGGAGGTGAAACACGATGCAGCTCTCTACCGGCTGTATCAGAAAGAAGCGTCCCGCATCGAGCAAGCGGGCGGCAGGCCCATCCGCGTACTTCTCGACTATGAAATCAAGCGTCATCTGAATCGGGAATTGGCCGCACTCGGGACGGACCGAGAGAACGAGAACGGGCGCACCAAACAAGAGATTGCGGAGCGGCACGGTCTCGCTGTCGTCGATGGCAAGGTCGCCATCCCCGACCTGCGCATCGAGTATCAGACCCCCGACCTCGAGCCGCGCCACGTCGATCTCGATCTCGTGACCCGCGACTACCGTCCGCGTGGACTCTCCCAGAAAGTCAAAGCCGGCTTTTCGCTTTACAGCCCCGCCGACGATGCATCACGTTTGCGCCGCATCCTCAACGATCGCGAAATTACCGCAGAAATTCTTTCCCTATGACTCTCGCGCCGGCCCATCTCGAAGCTCTCCAAGTCTTTGGTTACACCGAAGAGGAGGCACGCTTTCTTTATATTGTCGCTACGCATTCCGGCTACTTCGTAGCCCGCCAATTCCTCTCGTTCACAGGCGCGCATTGGGGCAAGCGAACCACCTCGTTCTGGACCAAACTCCACATCCTGCGACACGCCCGCATCGAACGCTTCCCGAAGAGCGGAGTGGTGTATCACCTATTCTCGCGCCGGCTCTATCGCCGCATTGAGCGCGAGAACCTCCGCAACCGCCGCGCCCATGAGCTGGAATTCATTCAGCGACGGCTGACGATCCTGGATTTCGTCCTGGCGAATCCGGAGCATTGCTACCTCGAAACCGAACCGGACAAAATCGCTTTTTTCCGAGACACGCTCGGTCTTGATACCCATCACTTTCCCAGTCGCATCTACCTCGGCCATCCGCTATCGAGTCCCACCATGCGGTATTTCGTCGACAAGTTTCCGATGTTCGTGCCCGCGTGCGATTCCGCCTCTCGCGCGGTGACGTTCACCTACATCCATGAAGGCCTGTCCACCATGGAGGATTTCACGCACCACATCAAAGAATATCTGCCCCTGTTTCGGCAGCTTTCCGAGTTCCGCCTTCTTTACGCATCCCGAACCGATGCCTGCTTTCACAAGGCATCGGAAATCTTCCATTCCTTCGTCAAAATTCCGCTCGAAGAGGACAGCGCCGAGCAGTTGCTCCGCTACTTCCGCGTGCAGCGGGCGTGGGATGAAAGGCAGTACGCGACGTTAACGGACGCGGACCTCCTGTTTCGCTCGCAGGCACGATCCCGCTTCTATGGAAGCCGCTTCCAGGCTTTCTTCCGGGCGTGGAAAAAGGGGCGCGTTACGGACGATGGCATCCGTCGGGAATTTGGCAGCAACTCGAAGAAGCGAATCGTGACCTTCGGCACTTGTCTGCTGAAACGTAGCGGGCCTGAAGCAAATGATAGTGAGGAAAACGGGTGCAGAACGTAGCTATTACACTCTGCAGTTTTTTTCTTGCAGCCTTCTTCACCCTCCTGTGGCGTAACTGCCTGCATTACAAGAGGAGTAGGAGCGGAGGACAAACCGAAGAGGCCGTGGAAAAAACGTCAAATCGGGCGGGAGCGACCGCACTTTTTCGGCCTCCAGCCGCCCAAAAAGTTTTTCGGGGTCGCTCCCGCCCTGCGGCACAGTTTTTTCTGTGCCGGACGTTTTTTCCACGGCCCAGAGTTTCGGAAGCAAAGCGAATTGCCTGAGGAGGAACCAAGATGGCGTTCATCAAGAAAGAACCCCGCATCGTCTCGCGGGAATTCCGGCTCGAAGGACCGGTCAGCGAACTCGTGGATGACTACGCGAAGTTCATTGAAAGCAGCACCGACCACGTCGTGAACGCTGCGCTCAAAAAACTCTGGCGCGATCAGGACTACCGGAAATGGCGCGACGAACGCCGCGGCTCACGTTCAACCCCGGACAGTGCGCCGCCCACAGAAGTAAAGACAAGGGGATAAGGACCATGCAGAGGATTCTCAATTCACGCGTTTTTGTCGCAGCAATTCTTTCGATGGCGACCGGCACTTACCTTTTCTATGCGTATCGGTTCCCTGAGACGCAAACTTTTCTGCGCGTCGTCTCCGTTCGCGCGCCATATGCCTTCCTTAGTTTCAAATATCTCTACAACACCTTTCTGTTCACGACGCCCTACATGGGGTACTCGACTCTTCTTTCGGCACTCTACGTATTCACACTGAAAGCTCGCTGTCGCATCACACCCGGCCGGCTTCCCGGCTATCCGGAACCGCGCATGCGCGAGGACCTTTTTCTAGTTGTCGGTGAGGTCCACCAGCGTCGCAAACCCATTCCGTCCGAGACTCCCTATTGGCTCACCATTCCCGAACGGGGACTGTTTACCGGAGTTGCCATCTTTGGAGCGGTAGGCTCCGGCAAAACGAGTTGCTGCATGTATCCCTTCGCCGAGCAGATTCTTGCCTACAAAGCCAATGATGCCGCGAGGCGTATCGGCGGGTTGATTCTCGAGGTCAAAGGGGATTTCTGCCGAAAGGTGAAGAACATCCTGTCTCGGCACGGCCGAGGGGAGGATTACATTGAAATCGGCCTCACTTCCGAGTATCGCTACAACCCGCTCCACAATGACCTCGACGCCTACGCCTTGGCCTTCAGCATCGCTTCTCTTCTGAACAATCTCTTCGGCAAAGGAAAAGAGCCCTTCTGGCAACAGGCCTACACGAATCTGGTCAAGTTCATCATCCTTCTTCATAAGGTCGCCTACGACTACGTGACCCTGTTCGATGTCTATTGTTGTGCCATCTCTCCGCCGCTCCTCGCGGAACGCATTCAGGAAGCTGAAGAGATCATCATGGGACGCCACTTTGTGGCCGTCACTCCGAAGGTGTACGGCGAACGAACCGAGGATGTTGCCGGTCTCGGATTTACGCATGATCCCAAAGAAGACCGCTACCTAGCGCCGGCCAAGCATGAACTCCGCGAGACGCTCAAGATTCGCAACGTTCCATCTGAAGCTCGCCTCGTTCTCGATCCCGCGTACGCAGATCCCGAAAAGCTCGAGCAGCTCGAGGCCGTAAAGCGCTGGTTCAACGACGATTGGCGGAGAATCGAGCCGAAGCTTCGCACTTCCATCGTCGAAGGCATTTCCGTCTTTCTGTCACTCTTCGACGACAGTCCGAAAGTGAAAAGGATTTTCTGCCCGCCGAAGCGGTGTTACGACCCGCAAGCGAATGCGGACGGGAAACTCGGCAAGCCCCTGCCTTCGTTCTCATGGCTGATCGAAACCGGGAAAGTTTGCGCGCTCAATTTTCCCATCGGGATGAATCCGGGTTTGGCCAAAGCCCTGGGCGTGATGATGAAGCTCGATTTCGAGCGCGCCGTGGTGAATCGGGTCCCTGAAATCGAGGCCCACCCCGAGCAGCATTTCCGTCAGGTGCTGTTCCTTTGCGACGAGTACCAGCATTTTGCGACCGTGGGCGAAAACGATCCGACCGGCGACGAGAAATTTTTCAGCCTCTCCAGACAACCGAAGTGCATTTCGATCATCGCCACACAGAGCATCAGCTCACTGCGGTCTGCGCTTCCTGGGGAAAGTTGGCGCACCCTCCTTCAGACCTTCCGCACCAAGATTTTTCTGACGCTTTCCGACGATTACTCGGCACGTATGGCGAGCGAACTCTGCGGCCGCGAAGATCGTTTCAAGCCGAGCTACAACTTTTCCGAAAGCGGCCACAACGCTCGGGTCAGTTTGCTGACCGGAAAAGCCCTCTCGCATAAAGCCAATATCACCGCGTCCAAAAGCTACAACACCCAGAGCGACTACCGCTTCGACATGAAGACGTTCACCGAATTGCGCAACGCGCAGTCCGTGACGATTGCGTATGACGGATTGAATCCCAAGCCGCCGATGTTCTGCTACCTCAAGCCTTATTACAACGACCCGAACAAAGGTTATTTCAAACAACTCGCGGAAGGAGTCCTTTGATGACTGGATTCGAAATGATTCTGCCGTTTTTGAAGCCCATCGAACATCTGATCTTGGATGATTCCATCAGCGAGGTAATGATCAACGGCCCGGATCGCGTATTCATCGAGAAAGCCGGCTTCCTTCAGCAAGTGCAAGGTGTGTCCCTGGGGGAGCGGGCGCTGATGGTGGCCGTCAAAAATATCGCCCGGCGACTCGGTGATGATATCTCGGAAGCAAAACCCATCTTGGATTCGCGGCTGCCCGACGGCAGCCGCGTCGCCGCTGTGATTCCGCCCTGCAGCTTGACCGGGGTCACGCTCACAATCCGCAAGTTCAATGCGCGCCATTTTGAGATGGACGACCTGATTCATAGCGGCACGCTCGACCGTGCTCTCGCCAACCGACTCGAAAACTATGTGCTCACACGAAAGAACATCCTTATTAGTGGCGGCACGGGTTGCGGTAAGACCACGCTCGCATGCGCCCTCGGCAAATTCATTCCCGAGGATGAGCGGCTCCTCCTAATTGAGGACACTGCAGAGATTCAAATGGCACATGCCAACCTGGTTCGCTTCGAGGCGCGCCGCGAGCAAAATGCGATACCTGCCGTCACCATTCGGGACCTTCTGAAAGCCGCTCTTCGGCATCGCCCCGATCGCATTATCCTGGGCGAGGTCCGCGGGGCAGAAGCCTTCGATCTCCTGCAACTCCTCAACACCGGACACTCGGGCACCCTTTCGACGATCCACGCGAATTCGGCAAAGCAAGGATTGGCCCGGTTTACAAGTTGCGTGCTCCAAAGCGGGATCGACCTGCCTTATCGCGCCATCAAGACCAACATCGGCGATTCCCTGAACGTGGTCGTCCAGGTCGAGCGCAGACCCGGACGCAGATTCATCTCTGAAGTTCTCGAAATCAACAGCTATGACCCGGACGCGGACCTTTTCGATTACATGGCCATGTTCGTCGCAAAGGAGGCAAAATGAGCCCGGACAAACGGTTCACGCCGAAATCCCTGTCCGCATCCGAATACATTCGGGCTCTCTTCGAGCCATCGGACAACATCGCTATTTTGCTGCGCAATCGACGCATCGGCCAAACGCTACAACGCATTACCAGGGCAGACATCATTGCCAGCCCAGAGTTCCAGTCGGTACTTGTCGAACGGAACCGAGCTGGCGCTGACGTATTTGTCGGAATGAATCCCATCAAGGACGGCGCGTACAGCCGCACAAAAGATAGTCTCAAAGAGATTCGTCACGCCTATCTCGACCTCGATCGTAATGGTGACGAGGCGCTCAAAGCGATTCACAATTCTCTGGAAGTCCCGCCTCCGAATTTCGTCCTGGACACATCTCCCGGAAAGCACCAGGTCGTATGGAAAATCGAGGGGCTGTCGATCGAACAGGCCGAAGGTTTGCTGCACGGCATGGCGAGTCTGTTAGGCGGAGATCCCGCTGCAACCGATGCAACTCGTGTCCTGCGATTGCCCGGCTTTGCCAACAAAAAACTCGCGGAAGAGTTCGTCGTGGTAACCCGGCAAGAAACCGATAAAGTTTATTCTCTACGCGATTTCGCGATTCCCGATGAATCGCAAGAAGCTCCACGACATGTCGGCGACGGTGCTGCACAGGATCGAGTGCCACGAAGCGGACACAAGAGTCAATCAGAGCGCGACTGGGCTTACGCTAAGCGCGCCCTGGCCCGAGGCGATGACCCGGAGACTGTCATTCAGCGAATTGCCGATTTCCGTTCCGAAGACAAGGCAGATCCCGGCTATTGCGCCCGTCACACGGTCATGAAGGCTCAGGCAGAACTGCAACATCCAGCCGTCTCAGGCGGCGCAGGAGCGAACAACCAATTGAAAGAGTTCGACCGTTGAGGAGACTTTGCTAGTCCGGGCCGCTATGGCCAATGTCAATCGCTGAAAGGGACAACGATGAACCATCCTGATAAGTCTGCCTCTCAAAAAAGCGAACCGGAGCAGCCCGAAGTCCAATCCCAGCTCCCAAAAAACTCGGGTGCTTTCTTTAACAACCCGAGATTCATGGCTTGTCTCGTATTCCTGCCGGAAGATTCCAAATCGTTGGCAGATTTTTTGCAAGAGTTCGCCGTAACTTCTCATCCGGTCAGGAACTTTGGTGAGCCAGCGGAATCGAAACAGCCCGCCCAGCCATCTTCGGCGGATTCCTGGCTCACACATGTGGAGGCTGCTCTATACCTCGGCATTTCGAAAACCACGCTCTATCGCTACGCCTGCGGGCAGGTGGTTGAGTCCCGGAAAATGGGCGGGCGTTTGCAATATCGCCGGTCTGCGTTAGACCAATTCAAAGATCAGCACACGCGTCCGGCTCGGTTTCCTTCCGACTCCGGGAGTATAATTACGCCGGCGCTTCGCTCTGGCAAGTAGAAGGAGCGCCGAATGGGGTTGTACCGAAGAAAAGGCTCGAGGTTTTGGTGGATGAGCTCTACGTTAAACAGAGAAAGAGTGTTCGACTCGACGAAGACCACCAGCAAGGAAATCGCCAAAAAGATCTGGAAGAAACGTGAGGGCGAGATCGCGCTGGGACTCTTCAAGATCGGTTGGCCAGGCGAGAGGATGACCTTCGCGCAATTGTGCGATGAGTTCCTCTTGTCACACACTTCGACTCTGTCTACTGGTTCGCAGCGAAACCACCAGACGTTTTCGAAAACCCTTAAAGCGTTTTTCAAGGACCGTAGATTGTTGGAGATCAACCAGCGGGCGATCGAGGAATATCGCGATTACCGACACCACCAATCGTCAAAGCGGAATCCAAAAAAGACGGTGAAGGGAGCGACGGTCAACCGAGCACTCGAATGCTTGCAGTGCATGTTCGAGTTTGCGGTGAATCGCAAATACATTGCCGAGAACCCTGCAGCCGGCGTGAAACATTTCGATGAGCGTCGGGAGCGCCCTTCGAAGCGCATGCTGACTGTGGATGAGGAACAGCGAATCCTCAGCGCAGCACCCCCGCACCTTCGCGTTGCGATTGTTCTGCTCGTGCAAACGGGCGGAAGAACGTACAGCGAGGGCTTCTCCCTACGGTGGGAGCAGATGGACCTTGAGAATTTCCTGATCCATCTGGGCGGTGATGTGAAAACGAGTGAGTCTGCTCAACCCGTTCCTTTAAGTCGGCTGGCTTGCGAGGTCTTGCAGAAGTGGAGAAAGGAACAAGGGTCGCAAAGCCCTTATATCTTTCCGAGCCCTCGCGATGCGAGTAAACCAATTCGAAGTATCAAACGGGCGTGGCGAACGGCTCTCACCAAAGCTGAAGTTCCGTACTTTCCAATCTACAACCTGCGTCACGTATTTTGTACGCGACTCAGCTGGGTAGCACCGGATGCTATTGTCCAGCGCGCAATGCGCCACAGCAGCCCGGAGACGAAGCGCCGCTATCAGTTGGGGATCATTCACCAGGTTCGAGAGCACCTCGAACGAGCGAATGAAAAGGCCTATCAAGGACGCGATCCGTTACATTTTCGTGACAGTCGCGTCCCTGCGGAAGTCTCGCGAATTACGGAGGTCTGTAACTAATTGAAGATGAAGGGGAAAGTGGTGCGCCCGGGGGGACTCGAACTCCCGACCTTCTGGTTCGTAGCCAGACGCTCTATCCAACTGAGCTACGGGCGCACAGCAAAAGACTTCACTGTCAACAGTTTACGGTAAGTTCTTCTTCGATTTCAACCTCGGGTTTCGGCACATTCGGAGCTCTTGTGAGAAACCGCTGGATGCGTTATCTATCTCATGCGAAACAATTTGAATAAATTGATTTCACGCGCGAGCGTCTAGCGATCTACCAGACGTTCATTCCTATCGCTGATTCGCAGTGGTGTCCCTAGCCATAACTGCGGATTCCGATGAAGGTGATCGGGATTCCGAATTGATCGTGATCAGCGTTCCGCGGTTGATGTGATCAGTCCTCGGAGCGAAGCGACGCTGGCGGTTGCATTTTCCAGAAAGTGATCACGATCGTCAAGCTTGTTGTTGTTTGAAGCTGTGCGAAAAGTGGAAATCCCGCGTCTGTTGCGGGATTTCCAAACGCAGTGGGAACTCCGGTTTCCAGGAGTTTACACGGAGCGGCTTTTCCGCAGCTTTTCGCCCGCCGATCGGTGTTCATTTTTCGCCCTTCTCTCGCGTTGCTTGTGCATCGATTCGCCGCGCATTCGATACAGTGGGCGTTGTGCGCCAACCGCTCGAGGTATTCGATGAGCGCCCTTTTGTCGTCATCGCTGAGTCCGGGTTCTTCCTGGAAGGAGCTCGTGCCGAAATAGTGGCCGCGATTCACAATCAAATCAGGGCACTTGCTGAGCTCAAGAAGTGAATCGCCGACTGGGGCATGCTCAGACCCACGGGTGTCAGAGCCAGGGGGATCTTCTCGTCCGTATATCGTCAGCTAGACTTGTCCGAAGGCTAGTCGCGGCGTTTAGTATTGCGTTGCACGCTTCTTTGTCTTCAATTCTTGCGTCAGGTGTTGCCTCAAGCCGTTCATTGTCAATCACGCGCAGCATTTGCTCTTTTAAGTGAAAATATGGTTTTCTGCTGTGTTTTGACAGATAGATTCCACCCTCATTGAAATACCACTCATGCATGTCTGTGACTGCTTTCCTAACTATGTTGTACGTGAGGGAGAAATGCGGAACAAATCGTCCTTGGTGATCGGCCAGAGTTCCTTATAGAGCTCCAACCTCTTGTTATGCATGGTCTTATCGTACTCGACTCTCATGTCCAGCCGGATCTTGGAGCGCGTGCTGAAATATGTCAGCACTGACATGTGCCGCCTTCCGCTTCTTGACATTCATCAGATATATCTGAATAATTATTCGACTATGTCTGAATTCACAAGTGACTACACACCGTGTCGGGACCTCCTCCTGAAACGCCTCCGAGAGCCCGCACCAGGCCGAATCCAGCTTCTCACAGGGCCTCGGCAGGTTGGCAAGACCACGCTGCTCCTTGAAATCGCCGCCCAGTTTGGCGAGGCCGCAGTCTACGCTGCTGGCGATGAACCAGACGCGGCGCTTCCCGGATTTTGGGAGCGTCGTCGATCCGATGCCGAAGCCCGCGCCCGCCGCGCGACAGCGATTCTCCTGCTGGATGAGATTCATTACTTGGATGATTGGGCAAAGCAACTCAAAGGGTATTGGGACCACCTGCGTCGACAGGCTATTCCAGTCCACATCGTCGCAACGGGCTCATCCGCATTGCGGGTAACGACAGGATCGCGCGAGAGTCTGGCTGGGCGCTTCGAACGGTTAACCCTCAGCCACTGGTCGGCTTCTTCGCTTGCGAACGTTTTTCGAATTCCCGCAGATGAGGCGGCTTCGCTTATCGTCCAGCTCGGATCCTATCCTGGTGCGATGGCGCTGCGGAATGATCTTGGACGATGGGCTGCCTATGTCAAAGACGCCATCATAGACCCTGCTATCGGCCGCGATGTTCTGGCGTTAGGCACAGTTCGACGGCCCGGGCTGCTGAGACAGGTGTTTGCAGCGGCAACCGGATGCCCCGCGCAGATTGTTTCACTGCAAAAACTACAAGGGCAACTTCGCGACAAGGGTGCCCTTGAAACAGTGGCCCACTATCTGGCGCTGCTTCAAGACGCCTATTTGGTAGCGCCTCTGGAAAGATTTTCGCAGCTAACACACCGTCGCCGGGCTGCTCCACCTAAGCTCGTATCACTGAACAACGCGCTCTTATCCTCAATGCACCCGGACGGACCTCCAGATCCAGAGCGTGAGCCTGCGAGGTTCGGTTTGTGGCTGGAGAATGCATGCCTCGCGTTCGCTATTAACCAAGGGCAGCGGGTGACCTACTGGCGCGAAGAGCCCCTGGAAGTCGACGCAGTGTTCGAGGGGAGTTGGGGAGCCTGGGCCATCGAAATAAAGACAGGCAGCTTTGATCTATACGGTCTCAGAGGACTTCTGGAGTTCTGCAGGCGGAATACGAAGTTTCGCCCCCTGATCATCACCGCGCCTGGGGACGAGGCCATAGCCCGCCGTCACGGGCTGCAAGCCATCAGCTGGAAGCAATTCTTGGTCGACGGTCCGCCTCAACCCTAAGAAACATCCGCGTTACTCAACCGCCCATCTCACGGGCTCGTGGCTACAGTCAGGTCACATGGGCTGAACCACGCCGCCAGAAGTATTTAGAAACATGTGTTCCTAGAAAGAAGGTGCAGGGCCAAACGTCATTTTTTCGCGTTGTAGACAGCCGGAGAACTCTAAGGCAATCAGCAGAGCCTGACCCACGTCACAAATCCCGCGCCACTGGCGGCCAAAGCATTACGCCATACTGGGCTCATTCCCTAAATCAATGCGGTCTGGTCAAATTGCCGATAAATCCGGAAATCACCCTCGCGAGACGTTCGGCAGTAATGGACTCGGGTAGAGGGATTTCAAGAGTCGGACGTCGGGTTTGCGCATCCGTCCGCAACAACGTGGAGAGGCCATGTTCGATCCGTCCAAAACCGTCCGCGCCACTCGGAGCTGAGAGCGACTCCAAGAGGGTCAGACCCGCTTCTAGAAACTTAGAAACAGCCTGTCTGGCGTCCGGCACAAACAAGCTGGACCGTGCATCGCCATCTTGGGTTGGACCCTGCGCAACGCGCATCGTCCCATCCGCAGGAAGCTCAAGCCCTGTCCCTGTCGGAATTCCACGGGCGTCAGCGTTTTTCGTCGCGGCTTTGGCATTCCGTTTCGCTCCCATTACAGCCACTGGTTGGGGCGCCTCCGGAGTGAGTACGGGCTTCGCCCTACCAGGCTGATCGCTGAAGACGTCTTTGATCACATGCATCATGGTCTTGCGGCCGAGCTTTTCAAAGCTGATTTCGTCCTTCGCCTCATCGAATAATCCCGTGAACAACGCCTTTTTCAGCCTAAGAGTTTCCCAAACGCGTTCCTCGATGCTGCTCTCGGTCAACAGGTGGATCACTTGTACGGGCTGCGTCTGGCCGAAGCGATGAACACGGCCGACACGTTGCTCTAATCGGGCAGGGTTCCAGGGGGGCTCAAAGTTCACGACTGCCGAGGCCGCCTGCAAGTTCAACCCGACTCCGCCGGCATCGGTCGAAAGAAAAACCTTGCAGTCGGGATCCTTTCCGAATCGGGCGATCAGCTCGCCACGCTTCCGCGCAGGCACGTCGCCGTGCAAGGACACCCAACCAATTTTCAGCTTCGTCAGTTCCTGAGCAGCCAGGTGCGTCATTCGCTCGTACTCGCTGAAGACGACCACCTTGCGCTTTTCTTCCACCGCTAGCTCGTGAACAATCTCGCGGAACTCCTCAAGCTTGGGAGAGAAATTCGTCGCCTTGTCAAACAAGAAGGTAGAGTTGCAAAGCATGCGCATGTTCTGGATACAGCAGGTGATGCGACGCAGGTCGATCTCGGAGAGCCAGCCCTGTCTCTGCCATTTGTGCATCAGCCTCGCGAGAATGTCACTCTGTTCCCAATAGGGACCTGCCTGTTCGGGCGTCATCCGGACGCGGAAGATTTGATCCGTCCGCTTGGGCAGTTCGGGAAGAACCTCTTTCCGAGTCCTGCGGAGCAGGATCGGCTCGAGTTGTTTGTGAATTTGTTCCAGGCCTCGATAACCGAGTAATTTCCCTTCTTCGTTCTCCACGCGGTGTTCCTTGAGAAAACGGAAGGCCGGCCCCAAACGGCGACCGTCCACGAACTCGACGACCGAAAAGAGCTCTTCGAGCTTGTTTTCGAGAGGCGTACCCGTCAATACAAAGGCATAACGACTCTTCATCTGTTTGATGATGCGGGCAGTGGCTGTCGCCCAATTGCGAATGCGCTGGGCTTCATCGAGGATGATCAAATCTGGACGTATGTTGTGCATGTCCTCGATGTCCTTTAGGACAAGCTCATAACTTGTGAGATTGAAGAAAGTCGGGCTGGCGTAGAGTTTTTTGCGATGCGGCATCAGTCCGTCGATGACTTGTGCGGGAAGATTACAGAACTTCTCGATTTCTGTCTTCCATTGGTACTTTACCGAGGCGGGAGCAACCACGAGAACCCTTTCAATGCCTCGACGGCGCCGCAGAAGTTCAGCACCAGCAATGGCCTGGATTGTCTTGCCAAGACCCATATCGTCGGCGAGGATTACCCGCCCGCGACAGGCAGCGAAGAGCGCTCCGCGAATTTGATAGGGGAAAAGCGGCACTTTAAGGAGGCCTTCGAGCGGGCGTTTGCCTTTCTTTAACTGTGCAAGGTAGCGGCGCTCGTCTTCAAGACCCGACGTGAGTTCGTTTTCACGGTCAACGAAATCCAGCACATCGCTGTAAACAACGGCCGTCTCGTCCACGGTCCGCAGCTTCTCGATAACTTGCTCGAATCGCCGAAGATTGTCCTTTCGAAGAAACGCATTGGAATCGAAGTACTCGGAAACAATCTTCCGGAGATCCGCGGATGGCTCAGATGGAAGGCGGAGTCGCACGTTTACGGTGTCTCCATAATGGAGAGAAAGCGAGGCTCGTGTTCGCTGATACCGATGGCTATCAAAGGATCGACCAAAGCGGTGACGGAGACGAAGCAGCAGGGCTTCGATGTGTTTACAAGTGCCGAGGGTGTTCACCGCAAAATCGGCGCACGAGCAGAAGTTTTCAAACACGCTGGGACCGCGCATCGCGTAGTCGCCATAACCCTGTCCGGCCGGCTCTGCAAGAATGTCCTGAATCGCTTTCCGGGCGCGCTGTTGTCGGGCGGAGATCTGTTCCTCAACGATCATATTTGGTTCCTCCAGGACGTAACCAATCGCCAAGATAGCAGGAAATACGGAAGCGACTGAATGGGCGCCTGTGGAAAAAGACGCTCGTACATTATGTTGTCACCCGAAATTCGTCGACCTTTCGGCAGTGGCATGCTGAGAGTTCTGATTCGGAAACGGAAATTAGATCTACGACGAAGACGGGAGCGACGCACAGAAACGAGCTGAAAACACGTGACACAGAAAATTGGGCGCCATGCATCAATTCAATTGTAGCCAAACTTCGAAATAGAGCTACGCTCCGTATAAGTATTTGTTTTGAATGATTATGGAGCGGGCGATGGGAATCGAACCCACGTCCGAAGCTTGGGAGTCATCGGATAGATGCGACGATGGTAAGTTTTTGGTGCAACTTCGGTGCAGTTAAAGAGGGGAAAGAACCCAGCATGTTCCCGTAAGCGACGCCAGGGGAAACGGTTTAGAGTTTTTGCCCAGTTGGTTCGTAGCCAGACTCTCTATCCAACTGAGCTACGGGCGCACTGTGTTATCTAACTGACTTCTGAACAGTTTACAGCAACTTCCGCTTCGACTGCAAATTCGCTTTTCGGTACATTCGGTACGACTGGGGCTGTTTGAACCGGAAGTTCAAATCCAATTCCCACTTGTTCCGCGACCAATTTGGGGTACTTCAGATCGTCTCTGCGCCCTGGACGCGTCCGTAACCCTTAATCCGACGCTCTATGAGAGAGTTACAGGCGCGCCGGCCGCCCACTACGAGAACTCCGATCACACGTGGCGGTCACACCACCATCGTCGCGACATTCCCCATCGAACGCAAAGTCCCGGTGGAATAAGACATTTTTCGTACGTCGGCTACCGGCGTGACCCTGGCTTGCGGACTTTGGCGAACGGATAACGCGGCTATTTGAGGCGGAGCAAAAGGCGTACGATCTGGCGGATCAGTCTCTCCCCGCTGACTTTGTTACTTTGTTGTATCGCTGGTTCGAACGCTTTACGGAACCTTGTGCGACTATCAGGCAAGCAGCGCCATGCTCGTGACGACCTCATCGTATTCCAAGGATGCGCATGTGCTCCAGGAGAAGCATAAGTACGAGCTGTCGTTACGCGACTACCTCATGGTTGGGACCAGCCACAATGACGCTTGTATGTTTACATACAATAGCCTATTATTGTACGTAAAGATGCAACCCAAGAATCGCACCCATGGTGTCCTCATTGCGGATGTGGTCGAATCTCGCTCTCACTCGCACCTCCGCTCCTCTCTCAACGAGAAGCTTCGGATTGCCAGCATCGCGCAATTGGATGACAAACTCATCCGCGTCCCTTACGCAGTCACTGCCGGAGATGAATTTCAGACAATAGCAACCCGCGTGGACTCTATCCCCAAGTTGATTCTAGACCTCAGAAGGCGCCTGCAGCCTCTTCAGTTGCGAATCGGAATTGGAATCGGGGCGATCCAGGGGCCCATACGTCCGCCTGTAAATCGCATTGCCGGTCAAGCTTTTGAATTCGCACGAGCCGCCATCAACCAAATCAAGGAAACAAGGAAATATCCGACACTGACCGCTTTTCGTTCATATAACTCCGAATTCGACGAAATTGCCAACTTGGTCTACGGTCTCCATGACACTCTCCTTCGACAACTTAGCGCGAAACAATGGGAGACCATTGCCGTCTACCTGATTAAGAATCGTGTGGACTACACAGCCAAAGCCTTGTCCATTGATATTTCTACCGCTTCACGTAATCTAAAACGAGGATACTTCTGGCAAATCGAACACACAACGGTCGTCATGGAGAGCGTCCTCCGGCGCGCATTACAATGATTGTATCAGAATGTACAATATTGCTTTATTGCACGAAATGATACATCCAGCCTACAACCTCTTCCTGGCGATATATCTGGCCCATCTCCTCACCGACTTCGTTTTTCAGACTACTCGGATTGTCTCTAATAAACATCGGGGCGAATGGCGCGGTTACCTCATTCATGGCGTTACACACTACGTCGCAGTCCTGGCGATCGTCACGCTCGCAGACCCGCACCAACTCCCGACCCTATCTTTTCAGTTGGTTGCCGTTTCCCTCTCACTAGTTCACCTACTCGTAGACTGGGCCAAGGTTTTTTTGACTAAGTCTCATCGGATACCTGACGATGCCCTCGCGTTCGTACTGGATCAGGCAATCCATCTCATCACTGTCATCGGAGCCGTGTTTCTCCTTGTTCACCCATCGCTCCAAACGTTTGTCTTATGGTTGAATCGAATTCGCTTCCTCCAGGAAAGCATTCTCCTGGTGAGTATCGTCTACGTCTTTGTGATCTTTGGCGGCGGCTATTTTATTCGCGCGCTCATCGGCCCTCTTTGGAAGGAAGAGCAGGGGCAAACAAAAAAGGAACACGAGGAAGTGATTAGCGCTGGCCTGTATATCGGCTGGCTGGAACGATTTCTTGTATTGACCGCATTGTTCCTACAATCTCCCGCGACCGTCGGCTTCATTCTTGCTGCGAAATCGATTGCGCGCTATCCGGAGCTCAAGTCCGTCCGCTTCGCGGAATATTTTCTGATTGGGACACTCCTCAGTGTCGCTATCGCCATCGGCGGAGCCATTGTCTTACTCAAAGCTCTCTATGGCACCGTTGCTTTCGGAAAATAAGAGTTGACCATCGCGTTCCTTGGTCTAAGTTCGCCCCCCCCAACACTCAGAATTGTTTCACCCACGGTCAAGCACGCTTCCGACCACGTACATCGATATAGCCCGGATTGAGGCCGCTGAAGTCCAAGCTGTGCGGCACAGCCGAACGATGCTCTACGCCCTGCAAATCAAGATCAATAACCTGGTGCACTACCCCTCCGTGAAGAGGACGCAAGATTTCGGATAGTGCCAAACAAGCTGTTCGCCGCTGTCTGAAAAAGCGGGGCAGATCACAAGCTGTAAGTGTGCCCAAAGAATTTGTCTCACTACAGGGGTTCATGCCAAAATTTCGGAACAACATCGGTACAATTCAGGAGGCTAGAATCAGCGGAGTTTTGCCCGTAAGCGACGCCAGAGAAAAGGCTTATAGTTTTGACTCAGTTGGTTCGTAGCCAGACGATCTATCCAACTGAGCTACGGGCGCACTGTGAGGAAAGTTTAGCATAATTTATCGCGGGGCCAAACGGAGCGGGCAGGCGTTAGCGAAGCGAACGAACTTGCTGCTGAGCGCCGAACAACTTCCCGCGTTAAACAATTTACAAGCTAGATGTGGCAACTGGCCATGCCGCGCTTTTCCAGGTAGCGCTGGTGATACTCCTCGGCGGGATAGAATTTGCCGGCGGGAGTGATTTCGGTCGCGATAGGGCGCTGAAATTTTTTGCTGGCTTCAAGATCGCCCTTGGATTTTTTCGCAATGGTTTCCTGCTCCGGTGAATGCGTGAAAATCGCGGAGCGGTATTGCTTGCCGAAGTCCGGTCCCTGGCGGTTCACTTGTGTCGGATCGTGCAGATGCCAGAAGGCGTCGACAAGCGTTTCGTACTTCACTTTTTCCGGATCGAATTCGACCTGCACCACTTCGGCGTGACCGGTTTGGTCGGTGCAGACATCTTTGTAGGTTGGATTTTCGGTGTGGCCGTTGCTGTAGCCTACCAGCGCGTCCACGACTCCGGGAATCTGGCGGAACTTTACTTCGACTCCCCAGAAGCAGCCGGCGGCAAATGTAGCGAATTCAGTCATGGTGATGGGTCCTTCCGATTGTGCTCTCCGATTGTAGCGCGTCTTGTATCTAAGAGTAAGATGCGCAGGATGGGGCAAAGTTTCCGGAGCGAAAGGTGCGGCCGAGGATAGGAACTCTAGTGCTATCTTTCAGCCAGGGATGGTCATCCCAAGGATTGGCCGCGGAGCAGCTGGTCGGGCTATCGGGGAGGAAAATCTGGTTTGATTCGGATTGATCCTTGAGAGAGCCCGACTGTAATACTGAGTCAAACCCAAGACCCGCCCTCATAAACCGAGGACAGGGCACCTACGCGTTTTTTGAGTTTGCGGGACTGTGGCACCCGGCATCCGGGTTTGGTCGATTACTTTTTGTCGACTAGGTGTGGTCGATCAGGCGGTGGTGGATGGCGTAAAGGGCTAGTTCGAGACGGTCGGAGACGCCTAGTTTGTCGAAGATGTTGTGAAGGTGATTTTTTACGGTTTGTTCGGAAATGAAAAGCTTTTCGCCGATTTCCTTGTTGCGGAAACCTTGCGCGACGAGCTGAACGATTTCCTTTTCGCGGTCGGAAAGAAGCGGTTTTTCGCGGCGCGGGCCAGATTCGGAGGACTTCGAGAAAGCTTTCATTACCTCGGCAGTCATGCGATTGTCGAGCCAGATTTCGCCGGCGTACACTCGCTGGATGCTCTTGACGAGAAGATCGGTGGCGGACTGTTTTAGAACCACGCCGCGGGCGCCGAGGCGCATGGCACGGACTACGTCGCGATCGTCTTCGGCGGCGGTGAGGACGATGACGCGGGTGGGCAGCTGATCGAAATTGACTTCTTCGAGGACGGCGAGGCCGTCTTTATCCGGCATGCGCAAATCGAGCAGAAGAATATCGGGCTTGAGTTTAGCGAGCAGCTTGATACATTCGGCGCCATTTTGCGCTTCACCGACGATGACCATTTCTTCATCGCCATCGAGAAGTTTGCGCAAGCCGTCGCGGAAGATCGCGTGATCGTCCGCCATGAGAACCCGAATCTGTTGTTTTGTTTTCGCCATATTTATGTCAAGTTTAATAAATTAACTTTTTTCAGCTCAGGGTTTGTAAGTACAACTTCTTCACCTCAGGGCCTGTAAGTACAGTCCCTGAAACCCTGCAACCCGTCACCCCAGCGGAATCTCGATCGTCAGGCGTGCCCCATGGCCCGGATTCGACTCCACAGTCAAATCCCCGTTGACGGTACGCGTGCGCTCCTTAATGGAAATCGGACCAAGTCTGAGACGGTCGAGTTCATCCCCAGTAAACTTTCCGGCGAAGCTGAAGCCTTCCCCGTTGTCGTCTACCACCAGAAGCAGCCGACTGTCGTCCTGTGAAAGTTTTACCACGACATGCGTAGCCTTAGCATGCTTTTTTATGTTGTTGAGTGCTTCACGGTAAATCTGGAAAACCTCGCGGCAGACGCGGTCCGGAGCGCGCAAATCGGCCGAATCCAGCAATAAATCAAGAGCCAGGCTGGATTCGTTGCGATAACGCTCGGCGAAACCGCGCATCAAGTCAACCAGGTCGGCGGACTGCACGCGAACGGGGCGCAGGTCGGTGACGAAGTGGCGAAGCTCGGCGGATTCGTTTCTCACGGTCTGTTGCAGGCCGGCCAGCGCAGATTCGGCGTGGTCAGGAGATGACGCGACGCGGCGGCGCAGGACGTCCAACTGAATTTCAATGCTGAGCAGCGTCTGCAGAATGCCGTCATGCAGGTCGCGCGAGATGCGCGAGCGCTCGGCTTCGATGGCGCGGGCGCGGAGATGCCTGAGCAGAAAAATATTTTCCAGCGACGGACCGACGTGCAGCGCCACTCGTTCCAGCCATGCAAGATCTTCCTTGTGAAAAGGACCGTTAGGGCGCTTGCCGTTGACGAGAAACAGCCGCCCGGCGGGCTTATCGTTCTGGTCGAAGGTCACCGTCATGAAAGAGCGGATGCCAAATTCCTGCTGGGTGATACCGGGAAGGCGCGGCAGGTTGCCGATGGTGCGGTTATTGCGGCGGTCCCAGCCGAAGCCCGAGCCGGCGCCTTGTAACGAGTTCCAGCAAACTGTGGCGTCCATGTCGTCGAGCAGAAACCCGTCGGCGCGGGCGAGGGGCAGACTGTCTGGCGACAGGCGTTCACTCTCGCCGCTTTTTAGGCGCCAGAGGAAGATACGCTCCAGGTCCATGTCGCGAAAAAGGAGGAATGCCTGCTCGGTTTCGAACGACTGCGCGAGTTCTTCGAGAAACAGACGCAGCGATTCCGCCAGGCCTTGTTCGACTTGCATGGTGGCGGTGATGGAAGAAAGAAAATGGCTTTGCGAGGCGAAGCGGCTGCTGCGATCGCCGAGAAACGCGAGGCCCGCGCCGGAAGCGAACATCGCCGCGACGATGGCAATCCAGGTGACGAGATGGAAGCCATGCGCTTCTCGCTGGACCACGTTGACCAGCGTGATAATCAGCGCCAGAGCGGCGGCGATGGGTAAGGCGGAGCGCAGTCCCCAGCGGCTTCCCGCCGCGTATGACGCAAAAAGAAATGGAAACCAGATGGGCACCGCGAATGGGCTTAGGTAAATGAGGATGAGGATCAGCGCGAAGTCGATGGCCAGCGGAGCAGACCACTCGCGCCGCCCGGCAAGCACAAAATCGATTACGATCAAGGCCAGACTGTAAAAAAGATACGCGAAAAGAAAAATACGGCAACGATGACTGCCCGGAGATGCCGGCCACTCCAGAATGGCAAGAATGGAGAGGAGAATAATGATGGGACGCGCATAGAGGATTTGCCGCTCGAGATGGCGGCGATCGGTCTCATGCGAAGTCATTGGGGGCTCATGCGCGGGGACGCAATTCCTCAAGCGAGTGTAGCAAGCGGCTTTAAATGCGAGAGAAAGAGATGCGCGGGGAGTTGCTAGTTTGCAAAGAGAGTGGCGAATTAAACAAAAGCCGGACCGGCGAGTGACCTAGTGTACTGCGTCACACGGATGGGCTGTTAATGAGCTTGGCTTTCGCGCGTTTGACCTTTTCGAGAATGTCGGTGGCCTTTGCGGTCCAGATAAAGGGTTTGGGTTGGCGATTATGTTCTTCGATATAAGCGAGGATGCATTCTTGTAGAGCTTCGACGCTGGTAAAGACGCCGCGCCGGAGCTGATTCTCGGTCAGGTCGCGGAAGAATCGTTCGACCATGTTGAGCCAACTGCCGCTGGTGGGCGTGTAGTGAAAATGAAAGCGCTTATGACGCGCCGCCCAGCGCTGAACCACCGGGTGTTTGTGGGTGGCATAGTTGTCGACGATCAGGTGGAGCTGTTTGTCGGCGGGCGTTTGGTGATCGATGAGACGCAGGAACTTCAGCCACTCTTGATGGCGATGATGCTCCATGCAAGTCGCTATCACACTGCCGTCGAGGGTGTTGAGAGCGGCAAACAACGTGGTGGTTCCATGCCGCTTGTAATCGTGCGTCATCGTATGGGCACGGCCCTTTTTCATGGGCAAGCCGGGCTGGGTGCGGTCCAGAGCTTGGATCTGGCTCTTTTCGTCCAATGACAGCACGAGTGCATGCTCGGGCGGATTCAGATACAGGCCGACGATGTCCTCTAGTTTCTCGGCGAAACGGGGATCGTTGCTCAGCTTGAAGGTTTCCACGCGGTGCGGCTTCAGACCGTGACTGTGCCAGATGCGCCGTACACTGGCCTCGCTGATACCGGCCACGGCGGCCATAGTGCGAGTGCTCCAGTGGGTTGCATGAGCAGGTCTTTCCTGTGTGGTCTTGGCAATCACCATACGCACGAGTTCCGGTGAGATGGAAGGCGTGCGGCCAGGCCGCGGAGCGTCGTGCTCCAGCCCCGCGATACCGTCGCGCAGAAAACGCGAGCGCCAGCGAGCAGCAGTGCGCGGCACGATCGAAAGCAGGTGAGCAATCTTCAGGTCCTGCTTGCCTTCGCCGGCCAGCAATACAATCCGGGCGCGCAGCACAACCCGCGCCGGAGTACTGCGCCCGCGCGCATAGACCACTAGCTTTGCTCTTTGCTCCCTGGTCAGAACAACTTGGGGTGCGATTCGCATCAGCCGTGTCCTCCTATTTTGTAAGAACACAGCGAAATAATAAATGTTTCTATTTATGACGCATTATAATACTTCTCAGCCATGAGCAAACCGCAATCGATGGGGAAGTGTAATCTCTGCGGGGAGATGGCCGGTCAGGCTTCCATGACTCGGCACCTAAGTGCGTGCCGTCAACCGAAAGCTGCCGAGCTATTGCCGGCTTCTGAAAAACGACCGCCTGTCCCGAATTTCCATTTAGCCATCGAAGGACGTGACGCCAAGGCGTACTGGATGCATGTGGCAGTGCCGCTGACCGCCCCGCTGAGTAAGCTCGACGATTTTCTCCGCCATACCTGGCTTGAATGCTGCGGCCACTTGAGCGCTTTTGAGATTGCCGGCAAGCGTTATGCTTCC
>WNFA01001194.1_pt1 | contig 21150 bp, 16 predicted proteins | sample 5400481 | NCBI WGS metagenome assembly WNFA01 (sample SAMN13153340, study PRJNA577476) | soil metagenome | isolation source: 120 cm saprolite under Douglas fir tree site 2 hole 1 replicate 2 | place: USA:California | collected 2015-04-18
CCCGGCATCGGCGATGGTCGCAACCATATCAGCCATGAGCACAGGATTCTGCGCGCTGTGTTCCATATCCACGACGAGCCAATCAAAGCCGAGCCGCGCCATGATTCTTGCCGAGGGAACGCTGGGAAGGCTCAACCATGCCCCCAGCACGGGTTCTCCCCGCTTGAGTTTTTCTTTTACCTGGTTTGTACGCATCTTTTCTTCCTCTAAATAGTCTGTACTGCCTGCCAAATTTGATCGTAGCCGCGACATTATGAGCTTTCACAAAATAATCCGGCATATAGTTGGGCGTAGCCGCGACATTTATGGCGCTGGGGTGGGGGGCGGCTCTGCCTGGAATACCTCCCCCAACCTCAGCACTCCCCATTTCCTATCAAGTCTCTTGTTTTGCACTAACGACTCGCGCCCGCCTTACTACCCCAGGTGGATGAGAGCTTCTGTGAAGTAAGACGAACAAGCGCCTGTTTATGCAGAGATCAACGGAACCGCCACCAGCGCCAGCAGGATACCCACAGCCTGTATGCGCGTCGCGCGCTCTCGCAAAACGAGCGCCGCTAGCAGCACCGTTGCTGCAGGATAGAGGGAGGAGAGAACGGCTGCGACGTCAAGACGGCCTGCATGAGCAGCGAGCAGGAAAAAAGCATTTCCGATGGCGTCTAGTACTCCTGCGATCAATACGAGAGGGACAGCCGTCATCCTGGGCAGCACAGGTTTCCGCCGTATCCCCCCTACGACCAGCAAAAAGAGCACAGAGGAGAAGCGCGCAACCGCCAGGGGCCAGAAGGTCGAGTCGTGGTTCACCCGGCTGATGAGGATGAAGAAGCAGCCAAAACCACAACCGGCCAGCAGCGCCAGCCCGAGTCCCTCTGGGCGCCCTGCAGATCGTTCTGGACGTGATATCAGCCCTATCGCCAGCAGGGCCAGCCCGAAACCGCCCAGTTGCAGCAGGTTGGGCAATCCCTCTGTGAATGTACTGAAGAGGACGGGGATGGTAGCAGTCAGCACCGCGGAAACGGGGGCGGTGATCCCCATACGTCCAATGGACAGCGCCGTGTAGAACGCAATCAATCCTATAGCTCCCGCCAATCCGGCAAGTCCTCCCCAGACAATGTCGAGTGGGGCGGGAAACGGCTCTCTCCAGATCAGCGCCAGCGCCACCAGCAGCACAAACCCAACCGCGTAAGCGGCTGTCACAACGCTTGAGGCGTTGGCGCGGCGAGAGGCGAGACCACCACTGAAATCGCCGCTTCCCCAGCATAAGGAAGCGGCAAGGCCAAAAATAACGGTAGCGAAAGCACGGCTCATAAGTTATGCCCCTGAGAGAAGCTGGTACCTATCTTTAAAAAATCTGCCTTCCAGGAAGAAAGCTGAGAGGCCTATTTTCTCAGAAACAGCCTGTGAATACAAGAGCCAAGTGGGGCTTGCCACAAGAGCCATTGCCTCCTTGCCCACTATGCAGTGACCTCTATCATCTCATTTTCGCCGTTGTGCATCGTCTGACATATTGAAAGCTTCGTGGGACCAGGATAGGTGAATAATTGTCCTGTCATTCTTCTGTCAGCCTTCATCAATAATTTGGCATATGCAAATAGCTACAATCTACCTGGCGGCTGAGAATAGAGGTCCCACTACATTAGCGCATTCAATGAAGACCAAAATTGTTCGATAAGGATTAATATAATGAGCACTTTTGAACTTCCTTCGATGGCACATTTCTCAAAGCGACGCTTCGGCAATTATCGCTTGGTCAGGTTGTTAGGCAAGGGGGGCTTCGCTAGTGTATATCTAGGCGAACACATACATTTGGGTACTCAGGCAGCGATCAAAGTTCTGCGCGCATGGTTGACAGATACTGACGTGGACAAATTTTATACCGAGGCGCGTATCGCGGCGCACCTGATACATCCGCATATCGTGAGGGTCCTGGAATTTGGCCTCGAAGGCCGCACACCGTTTCTTGTGATGGACTATGCTCCATACGGCACATTACGTCGATATCACCCCCGGGGTGAGCGACTTGATCCGGAGACCGTTATCGCGTATGTGCGGCAAATTGCCGGTGCCTTGCACTATCTTCACGATAATAATCTCATTCACCAGGACATCAAGCCAGAGAACCTGCTGCTTGGAGACAACTCTCAGGTCTTGCTCAGCGATTTTGGTATCGCCATGTTTACGCATAAGGTAAGAGCTTCTCGTTGGAAGGCGGGAGCTGGCACCATCGCCTACATGGCCCCCGAGCAGATCCGCGGGGAGCCCTGCCTGGCGAGCGATCAGTACGCCCTGGGTGTGGTGGTGTACGAGTGGCTGTGTGGGGTGTTACCCTTTCAGGGCTCATCATCCAGAATCATGCACCAGCACCTGTCTGCTGCCCCACCGCCTCTCTCCGGCTGGGTTCCTACTATTCCGCCTGCCGTGGAGGACGTGGTGTTAAGAGCCCTGGCCAAGGACCCACGGCGGCGCTTTGGCAGCGTGCAGGAGTTTGCGCTAGCGCTGGAAGAGGCATACGAGGACTCTTCGTCATTTGAGATGGTCTATGTGTACCCGGCGGTAAACGGGTCAGTTCCAGCCCGGCCACCGCGAGCCAGGGGACCGAAAAGGCGTAATATCTGGAAAGAGATCTCCTCCCTCTTTGCTATAGATTTGCTCGTCGGGGCTGCGGTATGGATAGTTTTGTATCTCCTGGGAGTTGCGCCGCAATCGCTCTGGTTCCTGTTCTCTCTCAGCGTTATCTCGTTGCCGCTGGTGTGGACGCTGATCGCCAGAAACTTGCGCGTGTTCATGCTGACCAGTGGCATGCTGGTCAGTGCTGCCCTGCTTGGCATCGTCTTTCATTCCCTGGCGCTCTTTTTAGTGTTGTGGCTTGGTTTATTAGTGCTGATTATGCTGGCTGCCTTCACGACGAGTATACACAGCTCCTGATGCTCTCACGGCAGCTCAGGCGCCTCGCCCGCTTCCGGCAAATCCAGCGTCTCCTGGTACTCCGTCGCCACCGTAGGACATTCAGTATCATCGGGGCGCCACCACCACAGGCGCTGGAACACCTCTTTCTCTTCGGCGGTCCAGCGGAAACAAATCTCGCCGATGTTGGCATAGCCGACGATATGCGCCCCGGCCTTCCACTTGCTCAGCCACTCCTCGCGGTGCAGAATCACCTCCGCCAGCATATTCTTGCGTTTCTCCAGCCTGCGGTCCAGCAGTTCGGAACCCCTGATCGCCCCGCGCACAATGTGACGTGCTCCCCTCGGCACCTGCCCTGGCGCCTGCGCCCTTCTCACCAGCCTCCTCATGGTACGCCAAATCGTAGACTGCACGAGCGTTACCCCTGCTAAAGCCACACCGATCGACCTGGACTTCAGCCTGGAAAGCCTCGCCCTGAGCGATGGCTTCGCCACGGGATGTAGATCCCTGGGCTTGGTATGCGTGTCGCGCAGGTACTGCAAGCGATAACTGCGGTCCGGCGGCAGCAAGTTGAACGCTCCCTTCGGCCATCCCCGGGCGGGCAATACGATCTCGTAGGGAGAGCGCAGCGCATCTATAAATCTTGGTATCGACCACCAGAACTCGTAGGCCCGTGACCATATGATGCCGAGCATTCTTTTGGCAATGTGCCGTTTCCCGGGGACCATATCCCAGGCGAAGAAATCTACCGCTGGCATATCAACTCGCCCCAGCAGGTGATAGAGCTGCGGGTAGCCCGCGGCAAGGACCGCCATCTTAGTGCTCGACCCTTCATTGCGTAGAGGGCTGGAGGTATAATCGACGATCTTAGCCGTCGCTTTCGTGTGACGATCCCAGTATTCGAGACTCGCTCCGAAGGCATAATGCACGTCCCCCGAAAGGAATACGACGCGCTTCATAGCGCTGACCTTGCTCAGGAACGTTTGAAACGTGCCCCACTCCAGGTTCCATGCCTCCCGGTCGAACGCGTAATTGTCTCTGAAGCGCAGGCGGCTCCAGAACTGGATGGCCTCGAGGAAGCCTACCCCGAGCACTGGGGCGGCCGAAATAATCACCGTGACCTCTGCATCTTTACGTGCGGCCTCAATAATCTGTCGCTGCATCGCGCCTGGCGATAACAGCCCGGGAAACTCCTTGGGAGAGCGGTAGAGGCGCTGTGTGCGCGTATCCATGACGATAGTATGGTGGTGCGGGCCGGGAATGGTGTAGTACCAGTGCAGCGCCCTCTCAGAACGCGGCAGTTCGCCGCTGCCTTCGTCGAAAGAGGCGGGCAGACCGGTAATCTCGGCAATGGTAGCGGCGCGCGGGTCAGACTCGTCACCACGCCATCCATTGATGGCATCCAGGAGGGCTGTACCGTTTGCCTCTTCGAATTGATCTGGCGTGTTGCCCCAGGCCTGGAACAGGCAATATGCCAGCAGCGCGTTGCGCACCACGCGCTTCCCCAGCGGGCTGGCCAGCACGCGCTTGCACCACGCGCCATCGAGAAACCAGTCATCGGTCACGTCGTGGTCGTCGCAGATGGTGTACGTGGCGATGTTCGCCAGCGCCCGGCGTACCTGGGGCAGCGTTGCACAGAACTCGTGTAGCCTCTCCCTCTCGTCCTCGTACTTTCCCTGCACCTTCTTTTGCTGCGCGTCCTCGGGTTGTGCCCCCGGGTAAACCTTCCATATATCCCCTGCTCCGGGCATTTCATCCGGCCATAGGACATCCGACCAGGCGAAGAGGTACATCGTAGCGTATTCAGACCATGCCAGCAGGTGATTTTCCGGCGAGGTGGTCGTCAACATGGCCCTGTTGCGTACGGTCGCGCTGCGCCCTCCCGGCGCCAGCGTGCCGGCGAGTGCATTCACCAGCGGGAGCACCTCTTCCTGGTTCCCTTGCAGGAGGAATTTGCCCGCGTCGGTCAGCGCGAATAAGAGGGAGGCGGCCACGTCGTCGGCGTAGATCTGGTCGCCGGTCATAAAGAGTTGTTGCGGGCGGTTCGCTGCATCCCGGGCCGCTGCTTCGAGGATAGTGTCGAGGGCCGAGAGCATTTCCTTGCCCACCCCCTGCGGTTTGCGACAGGAGCCGTGCAGCAGACTGACGTGGTTCAGGTCCTCGGGCGGCAGGACAAAGCCAGGAAGTGGATGTCCTGGATAGACTAAACGATGCAAAGGATCGGCCAGAGAAGGATCGGAGTTGAGGATGCCCGGCGTGTTGAGCTGGCCGACTGCCATCAGGCCTTCAGTGGTGCTGTCAGACTGGAAGAAAAGGTCATAATAATAGAGCCCACCCCAGGCCAACTGCTCGTCTCCGCTCGTGGCGCGGGCCGTAACAGCAACGATATGCAGGTGATCCCCGAGGCGAACCGTGTGCCGCGTCCCTTCAAGCTGCTGGACGAGACCGCCCCCGGCGTCGCGGGCGTAAATGCGCAGCGTCACCATTCGTGGCTCCTTCAGCGCAAGCCAGACCGTAACGGCGCGCGGCTCCGTGCGGCGCAGCATAGGGCCTGCAAGAATGAGCGGCAAGTTCGCGAATCGCTCGGCTAATGGCGTCCATGGCATAACATACACTTCCCTATATTTTTAAGTACATCCATGAAATCACTCCGGTTTCGTGCCAACATGCACTGCAACTATACCACCAGTGAGGCGGTAAAAGCGCACATCGCTCCAACCCGTTTCTTCCATCAGCGCCTTCAGCGCGGGCGCGCCGGGGAAATTCGTGAGAGATTGCGGCAGGTAGTTGTATTCTTCAAAGGCCTTGCCTAAGATGGTTCCAAAGAGCGGGGCGAGCCTGTAAAAGTAGAAATGAAAGAGGGGGCCGAGTATCCTGCCAGGGGGGTGACTGATTTCCAGGCAGACGACTCGTCCTCCCGGCCGCACCACGCGCAGCATCTCGCAGAATCCCTGTCGAATATCGCTCAGGTTGCGCACTGTGAAAGCGGAACAGCAGCCGTCGACGCTGTTGTCGGGCAAATCGATGTGCTCGGCATCGCCAGCACGCAATTCAATCCTGTTCTGCAAGCCCAGGCGGTTGACCTTAGCGCGTCCAATCTCCAGCATCTCCGGCGTGATGTCCATACCGATCATACGCGCTCCCGCTCCAGCCTGGCGAATTACTGCAATGGAGAGGTCCGCCGTACCGGCGCCCAGGTCAAGCCCCACTTCGCCGCTTCCCAGGGCCAGGTGACGCGCGGCAACAGCACGCCAGCGCTGGTCCAGCCCTAAGCTCATCAGGCGATTCATCGGGTCGTATACGCGGGCAATGCGCCCGAAGAGGCGCTGCACGTAGGGTCGCTTGCCCCCCGTCTCGCGAAATTTTTCTTCTAAGTTGACGCTCATCATTCATCCCTCTAAAATGCATTTAGTTAGATTCTACCATAAGGCTAACTTCATTTCACCTTGACTGTTTTCTGGACCAGCAGGCTCACAGCCAGAATTATCCAGGGTCCTATCTGGGCGAACATCCCTCCCATGTGGGCAAAGAAGAAGAGGGCGAAAAGCCCGACGACGATGGAGCAGATAGTGATACACCACTGCATAATTTCACCGTTGAGCCTTACTGAACCAGGCTTGTTCTCTATTTTTTTCGCTGCTCGATGAGCATAAATTATACTGCTTGCCATACCTTCGCCTCCACAAAGTGAAAACTCCTGCTCATAGTCTACTGAGCGCAGGCGTATGGCACATCTGTAGAATTACCAGATGTCATTACCAGTTTATGCGAGGTCAAGAGGGACCAGTTTCACATGTACCCTGTTAGAATTACCAGCATGACCTCACCTACCCGGATGAATACCTGCCCGGTCTAGCTTGAGGCAATTACGACTGGAAGAATTCCCCTGGCGCAAAAGAGTACAGAGAGGCAAAGCAGAAGATCAACAGGAAAAAAGCAATGAGGTGTTAGACCAGGTGGTGCTCGATGGCGTAGCGGATGGCGGCGCCGCGCGAGGAGACCTGGAGCTTGCTGTAGATCGAAGTTAGATGGAAGTTGATGGTGCGAGGACTGACGACAAGTTGTTCGGCTACCTGAGTGTTGGTCAGTCCCAGCGCCACCAATCGCAGCACCTCGACCTCGCGCGTGGTCAATCCGGCGGAATGGAGAAGTGATGTCTTTGTAGTCGTGGTCGGCTGCGGCTCTAGAGGAATCTTTTCGGACATTGTCGCTGGTTCTTGTGCTGCGAGCGCTTGTTCAGGTGTCATAGCGCGTCCTTCGGCCCACAAGGCGGCAAAGACCTTTTCCCCCAATCGCGCTCGCACAGCCTCCACCAGGCGTTCATAGTCCGCCCGTTCAAACGGATCCAATTCTGTCCTCGGATTTAGTCGGGGTTCAGCGGCACCGAAAAGGCGTGCGGCTTGCTCCGCCTGTCCTTCGGCTGCACTGACCTTGGCCAAAGCGATGAGACTCACACCTAGGCCGTAGTGATGCTCTATTTCCCTTGCCAGCAACACGGCCTCTGTGCAGATCGCTCTCGCCTGTGTGAGATTCCCCTGGAGCAGTCTGATCTCCGCCTGCAGACTCAATGCCACTGCCATTTGACTCTTGGTGCCCAGTTCTCTCAAGAGCGTCAGGCTTTCCTGCACACACGTCTCTGCCCGCGGTAGGTCCCCCTGGTACAGGACAATCCCTCCCAGAGTAAGCAGCGCGCTCCCGATTTGACCCTTGTTGTCCTGCTCTCGGGCCAGTGCCAGGCACTCCTCAAGCAGTCTTGCTGCCTGCCCAGTATCGCCCTGAAATGCCTGTGTCAGCGCCACCCAGTACAGAACTCTGGTAACATCTGGTCCGTTATCCAGTTCGCGGGCCACCGCGAGATTTTCCTGGGCCAAGGTTGCCGCTTGCATCACCTGACCCTCAGACAGTGCCACCTCTATCAGTCTGCAAAGCGAGTACGAGAGCGAATGCTGATCTTTGAGCGCTCGGTAGAGCGTCACGCTTTCTTCCAGGAAAAGGCGTGCCTGCTTGAAGTTACCCTGTTCGTCCATGAAAGCTCCTAAATTTAGGAGCGCATTGGCAAGAATCCAGGGATCTCCCACCTCTCGCGCGAGCGCCACGCCCTCTTCCAGCGGCATACGGGCTGCAGCAAGGTTGCTTTGATAGGACATGCTCAATCCTAACCAGCTCAGCACTTCGGCGAGGCTGTGCTTATCTCCTAGCTCCCGGTAGATGGCCACGCTTTCTTCGAGCAGCGAGCGAGCGTAAGGATGACCCAGGCGCAAGGCGAACGTATCTGCACCACAGAGCGCTTTGGCTCGGCTCGCCGTTCGTGCTTGCGCCTGTGGGAGATCCAGGGCCGCTTCCAGCCAGCGCCATCCCTCGCTCCAGTACCCCCGGATGTTCCAGAACCACCACAGGGCTCCGCTCAAGCGCAGAGCCAACTCGCCTTCCTCCTGTCCAATCAGCCAGGCCAGGGCGGCTCGCAGGTTCCCTTGCTCCCGCTCCAGGCGTTTCCACCATGCAACTTGCTGCGCTCCTTTGAGCTGCGGTTCTGCCTCCTCAGCAAACGCGAGATAATACCGGGCATGCGCCCTTTGACATGCTTCAATCTCTCCGCTCTCACGCAGACATTCCAGCCCATACTCACGAACGGTCTCAAGCATGCTGAGGCGTGGATCCCCAGCTTCCTGCTCTGCCTGCTGCACGAGGCTCTTGTCGATCAGCGAGGAAACAGTATTCAACACATCTATCTCGTTATCGCCTACACCCTGACATACCGCCTCTATCGCTTCCAATGTGCAGCCACCGGCGAAGACAGAGAGCCACCGGAAGAGCCATCGCTCTTCGCTATTCAACAGGTCGTAGCTCCAGGTGATGGGGTTGCGCAGCGTTTGCTGGCGTGCTGGCACATCTCGGGCCTCGCTTGTCAAGATCTGCAACCGTTGACTCAACCGAGCGAGCAATGCCTGGGGTGGAAGCAGTTTGATGCGAGCCGCTGCCAGCTCTATTGCCAGCGGCAGTCCATCCAGGCGTACACAGATCTCCGCCACTGCACGCGCAGTGGCAGGAGTGAACTGGAAGGTGGGCAGGGTCGCACGAGCACGCTGCAGGAAGAGGGCTGCCGCCCCGTACTGCACGAGTTCCTCGCTCCGGGGAAGGTGAGCGAGGTCAGGCAGAGCCAGCACGGGGACAGGAAACTCCTGTTCTCCCTGAATATGCAGCGTGGCACGGCTCGTGACCATCACCTTGAGTCTCGTGCAAGCAGCAAGTAGCTCTGCCACTTGTGGCGCTGCGGTCACCACCTGCTCAAAGTTATCCAGGATCAGCAGGATATGCTTGTCTTGCAGAAACGTCTTTACTTGCTCAATGATGGGCTGCGTTCCGCTCTCCTGGATCCCCAGCTCGTGAGCAATGACGAGCATTACCAGATCAGGGTCACTGATTGAAGCCAGCGCAACAAAGCAAATGCCATTGGCAAAGGATGTTCGCATTTGATTAGCAACTTCCAGGCTCAAGCAAGTCTTGCCGATGCCGCCGGTCCCAAGGAGCGTGACCAGGCGGATCTCCGAGCGCGAGAGCAGTTCGCAGATAGCTGCGACGTCTTGCTCACGTCCTATCAGCGGCGTGAAGACGCTCGGCACCTTCCACACCGGTTCGGGCATGGGTGGAACTGCTCCAAGTATTGGGGCCATGAATGGTGTAGCATGCAGAAACACGTTTTCTTGACAGGCGTGTTGCAGGGCTGTGGCAAAGTCATGTACGGAAGGGAAACGGAGCTTCGGTTCTTTGGCAAGCGCACGCAGTACGACCTCCTCAATGGCCGGTGGAAGTTCAGGCAATTGTGTGCGTAAGGCAGGTAGTGGGGCTGAGATTTGCTGCATGGCAATTTCGATGAGGGAACCGCTGAAGGGTTGGTTACCACACAGCCACTCGTAGACCACGACGCCCAATGCATACTGATCGCTGGCTGGCTGCGGTTGGCCCTGCAGTTGTTCAGGAGCCAGATAGTGTACAGTCCCCACAATTGACTGATCCACGACATGGGTGCTACCTGAGAGCGTGTGTGGCATGAGCATGGCCAAGCCAAAATCCGATAGCAGCACCTCCCCGTGCTCATTGAGCAGCATATTCTCGGGCTTGATATCACGGTGAATGAGCCGCTGGTCATGGGCATACTGCAAAGCAGAGGCCACCTGACGCACATAGGAGACGATGGTTTCCAGGGGCACGTGCGCGCCCCTGGGATGCTGCTGGCGTAAAGTCCCACCGGGAGCATACTCCATCGCCAGAAATGGAGTTCCGTCTTGCACTGCGAAATCAAGTACACGCACGATGTATGGATGCGTGAGGCGTGCCAGGGTTTGTGCCTCGCGTAGGAATCGTGCGGCTTGCTCGTCTGCGAGTTGGAGATGGAGAATTTTGAGCGCCGCCAGGCTTTTGAGGTAGACATGTTCGGCGGCGTAGACCGTGGCAAAGCCGCCACGTCCCACCAGTCGTAGGATGCGATAGTTGCCTAATTGCTGTCCAATCCAATCCTGCCTGTCCATTACACTCCCAATGATCTCAGTATCGTCACCGCCGCGATCCCCAGCGCCAGCATCGCTCCAAATTGCAAGTGTAGCTGCGCCGTGCGCTTGATGCCAATGGCGAACGCTTTACGATCGGTTGCGGCCAGCACCGCTCGCACGTTGTTGAATGCCAGGGGAAAGGTGATCCACACCGCCAGGCTGTACAGCGGCAGCAGCCCCAGCAGGACGAAGAGACTCACCGCTATATAGCTGCCTAGCAGCAGAAACGCGTGGAAACGCTGGCCGAATACCTGGCCGAAACGCACGGGCAGCGTCAGCTTATACACCGCCAGGTCGTCCTGGTAGTCGCGCACATTGTTCATGTTGAGGATGGCCGTGACTAAAAAGCCAACGGGTATGCTGGCTGCGAAAGCCGACCAGGACCAGTGGGGAATCTGTACATAGTACGCTCCCCATATCATCAAAAACCCCATCGCGATATAGACCAGGATATCGCCAAGCCCGCGCGTGGCGAACTTGAACGGCTTCGCGCTGTAGAAGTAAGCGATGATCATCCCGGCCAGCCCGAACAGGATAATCGCGGGACCGGCCAGGTAGATCAGCAGCAGGCCGCTAAGAGTGGCAATCGCAAAGCTGGCGATGCCGCCCCCGAGCACCTGCGCAGCCGTCATTTCGCGCCGGAAGATGACCGTGCTGGACCCCAGCGACTCGGGGCTATCGAGTCCGTAACGATAGTCGAAATATTCGTTGAAGTAATTTGCTCCTACCTGCAGGAACAGCGATGAGAACAGCGCCGCCAGAAAGTTCACCAGGTGAAAGGTGCCGTCGTAGGCGGCCACGGCCGTCCCCACCAGCACCGGGCTGACGGTAGCGGTCAACGAGAAAGGCCGCGCCGTCTTGACCCAGGTGTTCCAGGAGACGGGCGAAGTCCTCTCACGTGTATGCGCTTGAGTATCCTGCAAGCCGGTTTCTCTCTTTGCCATATTTTGTCGCTCTTCCCTAATTGTACCTTGTTTACTATATATAAGCATAATGCGCCTGGGGTAAAACGTCAAAGGGAGGCAAGACCATTCGAGAGTCACTAAAGGAGTAGGCGCCAGTGGACAAAAATGTAGTCAAATGGGGATTGTCAAGGGCGGCCAGCCCTTGACCGGGGTTGCAGGGGTGTCCCCTGCTTCTTTCTCTCTTTTGCGCGCCGCCCCAGGCGGCGCGCAAAAGAAGAAATTACCCTTCACCCTTGGTGATCGAGCCGAAGAGACCATCTGCCTCATCGTTGATACCTGCCGTGAAGAAGAGCGTGTCGGTAGGGCCTGCGGAGCCGCCATTTCCGAAGCCCAATGCCCACAGGCCATTAATCGTAATGGGATTGCCCCTTTGATCTTTGGGTTGGCCGCGGAAGCTACCAGTGTCAATCTCGTACGCATTGATGTGGCCGTCACCGAAATTGCCGACCAATAGGTCCTTGCCGAACCGGCCAAAACCGTTGGGGGCGAGCGTCAGGCCCCACGGAGAGTTGAGCTGACCATGCGAAACGAGACGCTGAAGCAAGTTGCCGCTGGTATCGAAGACATCGACGAATCCATTGCCTGGACCAGCTACGTCGTCATGCTTTTCTGCGTTCTGTAGTGCAAAGGTGACATAGAGGCTGCCGTTAATGTTCTGGATGCCGAAGGGAGCGAAACATTGATTGGGCAGAGGACAATCGGTTGATAGCTCCGAATCGGTGAAGGTGCTGGCCAGCTTAAATTGAGCATTGTACATCTCTACGACCCCGGCGTTAAAATTGGTCGCGTAAAGAAAGTTGCCCGAGGCATTGCTCCCAATGGCAAGTCCTTTGTAGACCGCCCCAGAAGACGAGTTATCCACCCCGATGATGGCATTGGTTGGGTCGGCTTTGGGATTCCAAGCGGAGATCGTGCCGTCTTCCGTCGCAAAGATGAAAAGGCCTGGACCTGATCCATTTGGCCCTGTTACAACGAAGTCGCTGGTGCCATTGAAGACATTGCCTGTCGGGGCTGAGGTTGTCCCAGCAGGACTTCCTCCTGGCGGCGGGATGGTGACCACGAGCGGGACCGCTGTGCCATCGCCCTTATACAGCGTGGACACCCCCTTGCCATTGTCCGAAACCCACCAGGGGCTGGTGGGGCTATGTGACAGACCCCAGGGATTCACCAGATTCCGATCTTGGAACTTGGCGATATTGGGAAGGTCCGAAACCAGGTTCGTCTGCCGGTAGAATCCTCCGCTCTTGGCCTGTATCGGTCCCGACACAAAGGCCATGGCGACCAGCAGAACACTGATCAACAGCAGAGGCGCGGCCCAGAGATACGCGCGATATCGTGCCATGTAGTTCCTCCTGTACAAATAACTCTGACATATTACCGAAACAACAATTTCGGCAGAAGGTAGCCGGGTTTGCCTCGCAGTTTATTCACCACTACACACCCCCAGAGTTAATTGTGACGAAATACCCACATCGAGGGAAGAGCAAGACGGTTATGATCTGGTTAAGATAGGGTTGCGTTTTGAGTATGCATGTACCTGTTTCTCCCCCACTCAGGTATGCTTCACAATGCTCTTGAAAGGGACATGCGAGGGTATGGTCACACCGACTTATCCGTAAAGAAGATACGCGAGGAGGTTACAGAAGGGCGCGTAGGGCTGCGCCTCTATATAAGCATAGTGCAGCCAGGGTGAAACGTCAAACAAGAGGTCCGTGTTGGTTCCTAACATGTAGATGCGAATCAGCAAGCAGGCGCACTTAATGTGTCCAAAAGCCGCTATTGACAGTCGTAGTAGAATGGATGCTAGAGGCGTTTCTTCGACGTTGAGGATGTGAAGGTGGAAGTGTGGTGAAAGTTCAGCGTGTTCAGGCGCCAGGAGCGGAACATCTATCCTGGTTGGTTCTTGATGACAATTATCTGCCAATCGCCCCCATTTTAGCGTTTCTCAAGTTTCTTGATGGCCTCGGGCGCTCCCCGCATACGATTCGAACGACAACCTACCAGCTCAAACTGTTCTGGGAGTTCTTGCACTATTCGTAGGGGCGAGAGTTCCTGTAGGGGCGAGGGTGGTGAGGAGTGGCGGGGTGGGCCTTTATGGTCGCCCGCCTCGCCTGGACAGTTATCGCTGTTGCTTATTTAACCACAGCGCTGAGCTGCGTCTATAGGTCTGTCGATACCGTACCTGCGTCTGTAACCTCTGACGTATGTATCATTGACGCGTCGTTGCTATTATGAGGGAGCTCCCACAGATTATTGTGCATCCGTTGTTCGCGGAGCGCACCGGCCCGGGCTGGTGTGCCTCCTTGTGGACTCATTTACGATCAGGAGAAGATCGTGGAACGGATAGTGAAACACTCTCAAAGGAGCATATCATGGAACACAATGTGCAACAATCGAAAAGTACTACCAGCCGCCGTTCCTTTTTGCGCAAAGGACTCGCAGTAGGAGGAGCAGGAGCCATCGGAGCCGGGCTATTCGCCAATGGCTTACCGGCCTTCGCTGAAGTAGAGAGTGGCGGTCTCACAAAGGGAGACGCGGCCATTCTCAGGTTCCTATCTGCGCTCGAAATCCTCGAAACCGATCTGTGGCAACAATACAACGAACTCGGAGGCATCCAGGACAGCGAAGTCCCAGGGGGGACCGGGAGTGCAGCCTACACCAAGGCCCTTAAAGTGCTGGATGGGGACATGGACCAGTATATCCATGACAATACCGAGGATGAGTTCACCCACTTCACGTTCATCAACGCGTACCTGATGTCCAAGGGCGCCGATCCCGTAAATCTAGATAAGTTTCGCACGTTGCCGAGCAGTAAAGCGACCGGCGCCCAGGACATCGGACGGCTCACCAACCTCATGCAGCTCACCGTGGACACCAGTTACTGGACGAAGTACCGCAGCCGCACCAAGAACCCCGATTTCGGTGACACATTTCCGCCGGCAGTCCCGGGTTTGCTGAAGGGGCAGTTTCCGGCCATTCCCAGAGACAATAACGACCTGTCCCCTGCTGACCACATCCAGGCAATCGCCAACACGGCGGGCTTCCACTTCGCGTTCATCGAGCAAGGTGGCACCAGCCTCTACCCATCGCTGGCTCAGAGGGTCACCCATCCAGAAGTGTTGCGCATTCTGCTCAGTATCGGCCCTACCGAGACACAGCACTTTCAAACCTGGCAAGACAAGGCGGGCAATGCGCCTGCTTTGACCGACCCTACGAATGGGTTGGTGTTTCCTGACCTCAATTCCCCTCCCTTTGGTGGGGAGGACTTCCAGACCAACCTGATCATGCCCGAGCCCACCATCTTCCTCAGCCGCAAGTTCCCGCCCGTCTCGATCATTCGCCCTACCGCGACCAAGGGGGCAGCTATGGGCGCGCTGAAGGCCTTGACGGACGACGGGCTTTTCATCGGCCAACCGCCGGAGTTCTTTGACGTCCTACACAAGCTGGCAAAGCAAGCGGATGCGGCCCGACATGGGGGGTAAGCGACGAGCAAGTCAGTCGCCTACGCACGGACGAACGATGTTGCGGGAGCAGAGCATGGCCTCTGCTCTCTCTGATCCAGCGCCAAACGCGTGAGAGGGCCAGGCAGGGAAGGTAAGTTCCTGTATGCGTGTCTATAACACAGCGCGTAGGGCTGCGCGTGCAGCGTAGTAGCCGCACATACCATGCACGCCCCCACCAGGAGGGGTCGATGACGAGCAGAGGTAAATGCTCTTATTTGGAGTTGAATACTGCACGAGCCGGGGCACCGGCCGGGTGAACTGCTGCCATATGTCCTGGACGCCGCCATTGATGTCTCCACCAACATAATTAGGGTTATACTGCTCCAGTTCGACCGCGTTAAATACGTGGCGTGCCAGTACAAGGTCGCGGAAACCCGGTGCGAAGCGTTCGATCTGCCCTTCGATGCGCTCTGTCATGTCGAAGGTCGACCCACTGGGGACGTGGCAGTAGGCCCATAGCGTGTGCTTCCCCTGTGGCGCCCGCGTTGCATCGAAAAGACTTGGCTGCGCCAGCAGCACCACGGGCCTCTCGGGATGTTCGCCTTTCCATACCGCGCGTTCGGCGGCGGCGATTTCTGGCAGCGTGCCGCCCAGGTGGACCGTCCCGGCGCGTGTACAAGCTCCTGCCTTCCACGGAATCGGTCCATCGAGCGCGAAGTCGATCTTGAATACACCGGGGCCGTAGCGATAGCGCTGGAGCCGCTGCTTATACCTGCCCGGCAGGTGATCTCCCGCGATGCACAGCAATTGCCTGGGCGTCACATCGAACAGGACGGCGCGCGCTTTGGGTAAGCTCTCGAAAGATTTGACCTGCACGCCCGTGACGATCTCCCCGCCAAGCGAGCAGAGATAAGCCGCCATGGCATCGACGATCTTCTGCGCGCCCCCACGTGGCAGCGGCCATCCAACGACATGCCCAAGCATGCCCAGGACCAGTCCGAACGCGGTCGATTGCGCTTCCTCCAGTGGCAGCATCGAATGCGCGCACATGCCGGCCAGCAGGGCACGCGCGTGGGTTCCCCTGAACCATATATCGGCAAAGCTCCTGGCAGGAAGCAGCGCCGGTATACCAAAGCGGGCAAGCGCGAAGAGGTGCGTCGTCAATGGATATGGGCCGAGGATGGCTGGAGCAAGCTTGCTCCAATTTGCAGCCAGTGGCCCCATCAATCTGCGGTAGGCGGCGTCGTCGCGTCCCAGCGTCGCGCCTGTCGCCTCCACCGAACGCTCAAGTACGGCGGCTGTACCGTCGTCGAGAGGATGCGCGAGTGGCGCCAGGGGATGAATCCACTCCAGCCCGTATTGCTCAAGTGGAAGCCTTCTCATGAACGGCGAGGCCAGCCCAAGCGGGTGAATCGCCGAGCAGACATCATGTTGAAAGCCTGGTAGTGTCAGTTCCTGTGTTCGAGAGCCTCCGCCAATGCTATCCCTGGCCTCGTAAACAATGACCGATCGACCCGCTTGGGCTATTGTAATGGCGGCCGCGAGGCCATTTGGCCCCGAGCCGACGACTATCGCATCATAGGCGCGATGCTCAGACATGTCAGAACTTCTATCTACGTATTGCTGCTCTTTTTCTTCTCAGTTCGTCCTCGTTTGCGTATCCAGCGTAAGGGAGCAGCCATTTTATAGATCGCCGTACGCATAGCTGCATTATGCCATATATTCCTGGCTTCCGACCACTGGAACCTCGGGTCGATGCAGACTATCTCTGTCTGTACCACTTCATCGACGCCAAAATGTGTACCTACCGCCTTGAGGGTATGCTGCCAGAACCTATCTTCTTGTTTGTACCCACCCAGGCGGAAGCCGATTTCATAGATGGGATCGTTGGCGCGAATTAGCACCTGTGCCTGTGCGATGGTGCAGCCGTCCTCTTCGAAGGCGCTAAAGGTAATCCAACCGGCAAACATATGGCCCTGCGGAGTCATCAACGTGAAGGACTCGTCATCGGCGTAGAGCACCAGTACTCCCGTGGAGAGCTGCATACCTCCCGGCATCGACAGGTTGAGCAGTGCGACCTCGCCGGGGGCAATGCCGGTCAGCGGCCCATAGAAGCGACTACCCGCTGGCCAGAACTCCGGGAAGTGTTCCTTCCATGTTTTGATGACTTCTGTCGGCTGGACAGTAGTACTGCTGAGGCGAATGCGGTACTTTTTCTGCCACATGGGGCCAAAACCCTCCAGCGGTCCTACGGCACGCCGTCCCTCCACATTCAGATTGAGCGCTCCAGTTGGCACGCGAGAAACCTTCAGGGATGAAACCTGCTGCGCCCAGTAGGCGGCATCGCGTGGTTTCTCACCGTCGGATGGTGTGGTCATGGTTCTCTGATCTCCTTCCTGGAATAAGCCGGTCTAGTGCTCTGTCAATCTTGCCGTGATAGGTAGAAATGTAGGGGCGAGGCTTGCCCTCGCCCTGTTGGCGACCCTTGCCCTCGCCCTGCTGGCGACCCTTGCCCTCGCCCTTTGGTTCCTCTCGCTGGCGACCCTTGCCCTCGCCCTGCTGGCTCTCACTGGCAACGAAGATGCTCACGAACCCTGTGCCGCGGCCAGGGCTTCGGCTTCTGTCTTATAGATCTTGATTGCGTCGCTCAGACGCGTTATTTCAAAGATGTTCTGGTAATGATCGCTCAGTCCATAGGTCAACATGTGCTGTTTCTGTCGATTGACGCGAATGAGTAGTGTGACGAGCAAGCCAATTCCGCTACTATTCATGTACTCCAACCCGCCGAAGTTCAGGATGATGACGCGAGTAGTTGGAGTGCTGGCCTCGGTGTAGGCCGACATGAGCGCGTTTTCTGCCTGGGCAGAAACTTCCCCTTGTACATCGATAATACTGGTCGTGGCTGATACCCGGCGAACGTTCATCACAGCTTTAGCCTGGTGCATAGTGTTATTCCTCCATCGGTTGTATTAATGCTAAAAGCATTTAATCACTTTCCTAACGACACGGAGCCGGATTTTTACGCTATAGAATCACCGGCTGCTGTACTCAGGCTTATATTATAAACTATCGCACAGCTTTCGGAAGCCAGTGCCACCTGGTTCGCAGTAAGTTATTGTAGGGGCATGCTCCTATTCAGACTAGTGAGAGCATAGTCCATGCACCGTTTCTAAAGCGTTTCTTAGTTGGGTCCCATTTTTCTCTGTTCCCCTTAAGGATGCGGCTCGTATTAGAGCCGGACATTATGGTCGTGGGAGAGGCGAGCAACAGCAGAGTACCCATGCGGGTACTCTGCATAGTATTAGAGCCATTTCAAGGAGTATTACACTTCATAGTCCAGAATCCACAACACGGGACGTTTTAGCTGTGTACTGATGGGTATTCTTTTCATGATAGCGTTACGTGTGTTAGATATCCCTGGATTCTCTACCTGTACAATCTGCCCGAGAAGCCTTGCCAGGAATGCAATCGTATTCGCTCGTCTGACACGGCGTTTCTCATAAAGCTTCAAAGCAGCGACGATATTCTCCTCGGCTGTAAGACACGCCCCCAATACTGCTGCATCCTCAATGGCCTGACATGCTCCCATGCCTAAATTAGGTGTCATGGTGTGAGCCGCGTCGCCCAGGAGCGTTACACGCCCATGGCTCCAGTGGCGTAATGGTTCACTCTCATAAATATCGTTACGCAGGATATCCGTCTCCTTCGTCGCTTCGATAATCGCTGGTATTGGGTCATGCCAGTCGTGGAAAAGCTCTAACACTTCGCGCTTCCTACCGGTAGCGTTATCATGCTCTCCTTCAGGAGTATATTTTTGGGCGAACCAGTATGCGCGTCCGTGGTTCATAGGAGTGAAGCCAAATTGATATCCTTTGCCCCATGTCCATGTCTGTCCCGTTCCTGTGATATGAGCAAGGCCACGCCAGCATGTATAACCAGCGTATCTCGGCTTCGTCACTCCGAACAATTGCGACCGCATGACCGAGTGAAGTCCATCTGCACCGATTAACAAATCACCTTCTACTTCTCGTCCATCAGCAAATTGAGCAGCCACAAGTGCAGCATCTTGCGTGAAGCCCACGCACCTGGCTCCCAGCTGTACTTTGTCTTCACCGAGTGCTTTTAGCAACATCGCAAGGAGTTCTGCGCGATGGACGACTGTGTTGATTACTCCTAATTTTTTAAGCAGGTCCTCTGCTCTCAGCTCAGCCAATATATCACCTTGCCAGGTACTAATGCTTCCCCCGGTCACCGATTCACCTATCGTTTCAACGATATCGGTCAATCCTAGCTTATAGAGTGCTCTCAAGGCATTTGTCCACAGTGGTAACCCTGACCCCACCTCTCTCAGTTCTTCGGCCTGCTCGAATACTGTCACATCAAGGCCTGCTTGTTGCAAGGCAATGGCTGCCGTGACGCCTCCAATGCCTCCACCAATGACGATCGCTCTTCTATTGACACTAGATTGCATACAAGTTATATTTCCCTTGTTGTTTATGCCTGTGCTTTTCTCTTACAGAGTATAGTAAAACGCGTCCCGCGATTGCAATCGCTCGCACAACTAACTATCCAGCAGGGGTGCCCTCCTTTGGCGTCAACTGAACGTTTTGTGCTCCCTGCACCCTCCTCAGGGAAGCGGCCAGCCTCTCTGCACCCTCCGCAGGGAAGCGGCCAGCCTCTCTGCACCCTCCGCAGGGAAGCGGCCAGCCTCTCTGCCGAGGGGCGGGGTGTCCCCCTTTGGCGTCAACTTAGGAGGGTGCAGGGTCTCCCTGCCGGGGTTTCAGGGGTGTCCCCTGACCTTCCTTTTCTTCTCGTGCCGCCGCAGGCGGCACAAGAGCAAGGAGATCTGAATAGTTACAATATCATATCGATTTCTCGGAAACCTATTTCGTAATGTTTCTCGTAACGATCAATGGACGCTATGGCCCTACAATATAAGTAGATAGAAGAATGAAAAAGCATTGATCGCACTGCGGTGCGCTACTAGAGGGAGTATTCAAAAATGTTTGCTATCAAAATACTTAAGAATGTTATCAAACAATGGCGTTCAAAAGGCTTTATGCTTCTAACCGGCGTTCTTGCTCTTGCGTTACTGGCAGGGGGCACGTTCGAATTCGTCCCGGCATGGATATTGAGAAACCCGAGCGATGTCATCCATCTCTGGCATATCGCAGAGTTGGGAGCCCTGTCAGCGATCTTCCTGGGCGGTATCATGCTTGCGCTGCTGCGGCAGCCAGAAGAAAAGCCGCTCCTGGCACAGTTTTTCGTGGTAGGTGGCGTCATCCTGGCACTCAGTATCGCACCCTTTGAGATCAAGGGAGCTGCATTGCTGCTCATCGCCGCGTTGTTTGCGCTGGTCTACCCCAATCGCCGGGGCCTGTTGAACTTCTCGCGGGAAGGTTCCGTCAGCAAAGCGCTGCTGGCGCTCAGCCTGCTCTTCGCAGTGTTCCTGCTGCCGGTTGCCTGGCGCGAGGTCCAGTGGCAGATCGTTGGTATGACTCAAAACGACGTGCATGCCCTGCTGTTGCACTGGATCGGCTCGGCCGCCCTCATAGTCCTGCTCATTCTGGCCGGTCTGCTGTCGTCCACGAAGCGTCCCGGTTGGAAAGAGCTGGGCGTTATCACCGGCGCAACCTACTGCTACCTCGGCGTAATAGCAATGATCGTGCCGGGGGATGCCGGGAGCTGGGGCTATACTGGTGGATTGTTCTCGATCATCGGTGGGGTGCTGTATATGCTCTTCACGCTGGTGGAAGTCCAGAGCGCCAGGGTCGCTGCGGAGTCCGGGTCTGTAACTCAGCGGGAGACGAAGCCTGTCACCAGGAAGGCTTTCACTCCTGAGATGTTGTCCGCGCGTACAGGGGAACTGGCCGAAACGTTGCCTGTAAGGTAAGACACAAGAAGATGGTGCAGGGATATCGGGAACATTCCCTTAAACCCTGCACCGCTTCTACACATAGAGGAACAAAACAATGAAACTCGTGATTTTTGGTGCTGCTGGCGGCACTGGCCGCATTCTAGTTGAGCAAGCGTTAGAGAAAGGACACGAGGTGATTGCTTTCGACCGCCACCCGGGAGCGCTCACGATACAACACCCGAAGCTCTCGCTTGTCCAGGGCGATGTCTTCGATCCAGCCCAGGTCGAAGCGGCAATAGTGGGACAGGATGTAGTAATTTCCGTGCTTGGCGTGAAACCGGGTACAACCGCGCCGGTGTGCTCGACAGGTACGAAGAACATCATCGCGGCTATGCAGAAAGTGGGCGTGAAACGCTTCATCTGCCAGTCAACCTTTG
>WNFA01002388.1_pt1 | contig 21142 bp, 20 predicted proteins | sample 5400481 | NCBI WGS metagenome assembly WNFA01 (sample SAMN13153340, study PRJNA577476) | soil metagenome | isolation source: 120 cm saprolite under Douglas fir tree site 2 hole 1 replicate 2 | place: USA:California | collected 2015-04-18
CCGCTGCTTTCTCCGGCCCAGTTGGCGGATGCGGCCGCCAGCGCCAGCCCCGGCTCCGAAGTCGACCTGCGTATCGTCGATCAGCGCATCGAAGAGTATCTGCACGAAGCCGTCCGCTCCTGGTTGCCCCAGGCCTTTCCCGAAGCCGGAACCAATGGCACGAGAGCGACTGCCGATCCGCGCGCCTCGCAGGCGCTTTTTTTTTTGGCGGACCTGACGAGCCGGCAACACGGCGACCTCTGGCTAACTGATCTTCTGCGCGGTTCCTCGGCTCCACATTTTCCGCAAGCGGCAAACGCGCTTGCCCGCGCCGTCAAAGCCAATCATGCCGACGACTACGAAGTCGCTCGCGAGCAGGCCAGTCTCGCCGAAGGATTGTTTCGCGCCTCCGGTAGCACGGCCGGGCTGTTGCGCGCGGAATTTGAAGGATTGTTCGCCGACCAGATGTTGCGCCACAGCGAAGAGTGCCGGCGACACGCAACGACAGCGCTAGCGCAGTCAGAAAAATATGCCTATTCCTGGTTGCAGATTCAGTTTGGGCTGGAGATAGCTGTCTGCTCTTTTCTGATGGGTGATATTGGGGCGGACGAAAAGGTCACTGGTCGCGCCATGGATCGCGCCCAGAGAAGTGGCTACGGTGCGCTCTATCTGCGAGCTGCTTACTTTACCGTGGAAGACAAGTTCGATGTTGGTGATCAACCTGCCGCCGCCGCACTCGCCAATATCGGTCTGAGGCGCTATTGGGCGGGGCAGTTTCCCGCTCTGCGTGGGTACAGCTTTTATGTCGCACTGGCTGACGCCGCCGAAACCGTCAACCAACCGAACTTGCGGGTAGCAATCTGGCGCGAAGGTGTGGCATTACTTGATTCCGAAGAGGAACTACTGCCGCGCGGAATTGCATACATTCGGATGGCGAACGCGGCTGCGGCAGCCCGCATGCCTCAGTTTGCCGAACAGCAATACGCCGAGGCGGCCCAGCTGCTCGCGGCTGCCCCGCGTACCGCGGCCAGCCGCAACGATGCTCTTGAGATTGAAATCCGAAGAGCGCAACTGGAAGCCTATCAAGGCCGGTTCGATGATGCCATCGCGCGCCTGACGGCCATACAAGATCAAATTCGACCCCTTTCGGCCAACTTCATGCAGATGTTCTATTCCGCCCTGGGGGAACTGCAACTTCGCAGACATCGTGAGCCCGAGGCCGAGCAGGCTCTCCGGCCCGCCTTGGCGTTAGCGGAACAAAGTTTGGCCTCACTCAGTTCTGAAGCGGAACGTACGAGTTGGACCAAGGACGCCGCCCCGGCGTATCTCGCACTCATCGAGGCACAGTTGGTGCAAGGCCATTCGCAAGAAGCGCTCGAGACGTATGAGTGGTACCTGGGAGCGCCCCAGCGGGTTTCTGCAGTTCTCCGCCCGCACCGACCTCTCAACGACCCGCCGATGCCGGATCCGTCGCGGTTGGCGCCCCGCCTTCCGCTCCTCGCAAAGGAGACGGTGTTCGCCTGTGCCGTACTCCCCGACGGATTAGCGATCTGGGTCTATGACGACCGTGGCATAAACGTGCGCTGGGTTTCAAAACCTACCGAAGGCCTGCAGGAGTTAGCGGAAAGATTTCAGGACCTGTCTTCCGATCCGAGGTCAGAGCTGAGCGCCTTGCGCCGGGACGCTCGCAGCCTCTATGAGGCGCTCATTGCTCCGGTGGAACAACACCTCGCGCCGGGCCGCACGCTGGTGATTGAGGCGGATGGGTGGCTAGCCCGCGTGCCCTTCGAGGCCCTGCTCGATTCGAACGATCATTATCTGATTGAGCGTGCACCCGTTGTTCATTCGCTGGGTCGGGATTCGCAGGCGCGGTTGCGCAGCGACGCTGGAATTTCAGCAGATTTGTCAGCCCTGGTGGTGGGCAGCACCGCTTCGTCGTCGGCGGATGGCCTCATTCCTCTTCCCGATGTGGCCGCGGAAGCGGACACCGTCGCCAGCGGTTTTCATTCCGCGCACATTCTCAAAGGCAGAGAAGCCACCCTCAGCGCGGTCCGGAGCGAACTCCCCGCCGCCGCGGTTTTCCACTTTGCCGGACATTCTCTCGCTGCTCCCCAAAGAGCGGGATTGCTGCTGGAAAGCGGAGACGGAAAAGCGAACATCTCCCGCCTGATGGACGCAAACGTGGTGCGGCAGCTTCACCTGCAAGATTTGCAGTTGGCGGTGCTCTCAGCCTGCAGCACCGCCTCCCGCGGCAGCGGCTCGAGCGGATTCGAGAGCATCACCGATGTTCTTCTGCGTGCGGGCGTGCCCCATGTGGTCGCGAGCCGGTGGGCAGTGGACTCCAGCGAAACCCGAGGATTCGTACAGGACTTTTATCGCAATGCGCTGTCTGGCCAGACGGTCTCCGATGCCATTCGCTTGGCTTCCCGGAATATGCTGGCCAACCCGCGCACGTCTCATCCCTACTACTGGTCGGCGTTTGCAGCGTACGGACGGCCCTAATCCCCAAACACAGGAGACTCCAATTGCGAACTGAACGCTACTTCAACAGCTCCCTGATTGCGCTGGCCAGTGCCGTTCTGGCTACATTCCTCCTCATCGCGTGTCAACAATCCCAGCAACCAGCAGGCCCAGCTGCGACTCAGTCAGCGGCTGTTCCCACCGAGAAAGTTTTCGTAGTCTTTGAAGGTCCGTGGGCCATCGTGGCGGACCCAAAAGACGCCACCAGTGTCCTGGTTCTCGCGCCCAAGACGAAATTGCACCGCGATCTTTACGTCTCCGCCTCCAGCGAGTCAACGCTGGCCGCGGGAACTTACGATCTTTCTGTCCCGGCCCACGGTGCTGCTACATCGGCGGCGCTAGATCCCAGCTTTGCTCAAGCGAAGATCGATGCCAAGAGCTTGCAACGCGCGCTCGATGACAAGTCAGGGCGCTACGTCATTCGCCTTCCTAAGCCGGAGGCGTACGTTGTGGCTAAAAGATCCCGGAGTCGCGTCGGCGCTACCTATCCTCCCGACGCGTCGACCGAACAGAATTATGCAGCCTACGTATCATTCCGCTACAACGTCAGCACGCTGAATGGTTTTTCGTTGGCGGGTACTCCGGACACCGGCACCTTCAACCCGCTGCTTCTCCAGTTGGAGACCCCGACAGTTCGCTTCGCGATTGAACCGGCTGTGAGTGATGATCCCAAGGATATGTGCCACGTCCACTCTCGTGAGGCTTTTCGGGATACTGTGAGGTTCCTAGGTCTGACACTCTACTTGGATTTTCCGAACGACTCGGGAGACTGCCACAAGACCGATCCGCAGGTCGCTCGCACGACCAAAGCGGACGCTGGCCGAACGTCGGTTCTGGAAAAGATAGCGGGGTTTCTGATTGGAAATCTTGCCGATGTGCAGATGGCGAGCGCAATGGGAGCCACTGTGCCCGAAGATGTCGGATTTCTCGCCGTGTGGAGAGCCCGCAGTATCATGTCGGAGGTGATGGCTGCGGCGTATTTCTTCCACGGAGGAAGCGGAATCTGTATGGCGCCGATCCTGTTCCTCACGGCCACTCCCTAAGCCTTCTCGCATCCGAGGCGGAAATGAACCACCTATTTTCCGCCTCGCCAAGAAACCATTGAGCCCGCGAACGCTGAGATGTATAGTGTCTGGGTTTCCACCTGAAAGGAGGGAGACAATGAAAACTCTGCTTCTGCTGGCCGGGCTTTGTCTGGCCCTGATTACCACGGGAGCCAACCAAGCCCAAGCTGGCCCACTTCACAACTGCGAGGCGCCGATCGTTGTGAGCAACTGAGTTAGCAACTGAGGAACCATCGGGCCATCCTCACCATCGGGTCATCGGGTCATTTGAAGGTCCGGTACTCCCTTTAAGTTTCGCCTTCAATGACTCGGTGGCCTGATCCACCCCGAGTTTTGGAGGCACATCATGCGCCGCTCTTTTCGCTATCCCCTGTTGGTTGTCGCCCTGTGCATTCCTGCGGCTTTTCTGATCGCCACCTATCAGGCCGCGCATCCCGCCCAGCAAGTGGTTATCACCTTTGAAGGCCCATGGGCTTTTGCGGCCGATCCGGACGATGCCACGAGCATCTTCGCCTTCGCGCCAAAAACCGCGACTCATCACGACCTGGCGGTGAGGTACTCGAACGACAAATCGTCCGAGGCACCCCTCGCTGCAGGGGTTTACGAAGTCCTGCTTCATGCCGACCCGGTAGTTCGCAGCCGTACTGCCATCGACTCGAAGATCCTGCAGGCTAAAATCGACGCGCAGGGTGTGCAGCACGCGCTCAATGCCAGATTAGAGCGCTACGCCATCCGCTTGCCCCGCCCGGAAGCGTACGTGTCCACTTCCGCCGGTCGAATGCGCGCTGGCACAGCCTACCCGCCCGGCCCTTCCACCGAGGACGATTACGCGATGAGCGTTTCCCTGCGCTACAGGGCGGCCACGCTTGCCGGCTTTCGCGTGGTAGGGACGCCCGATGAGGGCAGCTTCCATCCGCTGCCAGTCGAGACTCCAAACTTAAGTTTTGCGATTCAGCCACTCGAGCCCAGGGGTCAGATGGATGAATGCGAGATGCACAATCGCGAGGCCTTCCGGGACCTGGCCAAACTGGTCAACCTGAAAATGTTTGTCGACTTCGGCGAATTCGCGAGCGCATGCCGCGAACACGATCCACAGAAACCCCCAGCTTGAAGTTACAACCTCTACGACAATCCAGTTGACAGCGACAGCTATAATAAAACTTAGATCGAAGTAGGATCGGCAAGGCAGTCCAGCGCGGCGAGTAAGTGGATTTTAGTTAGTTCTTTGAAATCAAGATTTTGCAGGGAGAGTAAGTCGTAAGTCGTTGATTCCAAATGCCATAACACAAGATGCCACCAGCTAACTCCTTTGTTTTGAAGACTTTGAAGATAAGTATTTGAGAGTCAATACTTTAACCCAAAAGTGGGGGGGGTGGTTACCAACTAGTAAATAAAGTTTTTTTTAGCCTTCCCGATAGGCCAAGCGAACCAGAGTTCTCTCCGAAAAAGGCACGTAAAGTAAAGCCGCAGTCGCGGCGAACGCCAAGCCCACTCCAATCTGCGGCAGCAGCAGAAACGGCGCGATCGCCCACAGCTGATCGAGCGCCAGCACAAATGGGAAGAGCCGCCTGAATGTCCCGCCCAGCTTGCGAAAATCGAACGCGACCGCGGACAGCAAATAGAATCGCAGCGGGATTCCCACCGCTCCCGTCACCAACACTGCGCCCACGATGACGAGCGCTCTCCAGCCCGGAAGAAAGCTGCTGGCGACGCGGTCCACAGCATGCAGGTGAGCGAGACCGCTCACATAGAAGATGAGATACATCACCTGAACCAGCGCGAAGAGCGCGCGCACCAATCCGCGCCGGGGAATGGGCACATGCAGATCGGCGTGCAGCGCCTCGTCCAAGGACGAACTTGCCGCATCAAGCCCGTGTGGCGCGGGCGCCCCCGCCCGCGTGCCCTTGTCATATGCAAGGTCGTGTGCAAGGTCCTGTGCAGCCGCGGATGCTGTCGCTGCCGTCGCGACGCTGTCGACAGGCGCGATGAAGCGGTATCCGCGGCGGGCCAGGGTTTCGACGAAGCGCGGGCTCGATGCGGAATCGCCCAGCGCCTCGCGAATTTTGTTCACCGCGGTATTCAGGCTGTGATCGAAATCGACGAAGGTGTCAGCGGGCCAGATTTTTTCGCGCAGCTCGTCGCGGGTGACGACTTGACCGGCATTCTGCAGCAGCGCAGTGAGGACTTGAAACGGCTGTTCCTGAAGCCGGATGCGAGCGCCGTTCTTGCGCAGCTCTCCGGCGGTCAAGTCGACTTCAAAAACGCCAAATCGCAGAAGCCTGGCTTCGCGGTTGGATGAAGGCATCGGCATGACGGCGCGCCCGTAGTGTACCGCGAGGCGACCGACGCCTATCGACGCACGAAAAGGCTACAATAGCGCCGTGAATCCCCCCGCTCCGCCGAAGCCCGCGTCTGACAACAAGCATCAGCACCGGCATTCGATTTACGCCGCCGAAGCCACCGGATTGCTTGTCATGGCGGTTCTGCTGCTCGTTCTTACCATCATTCGCTATTGGCGGTACATCCCTTGGAGCGCGCGCTGAAGTCGCAGAAGCTGCCGAATGTGCCAAAGGTGACGGATCGCGAGCCCCTCGTCGTGGTAGTGCTAGGTCCCACAGCGAGCGGGAAGACAGCTCTGGCGCTCGCCATCGCGCGCCGCTTCGGCGGTGAAATCGTCAACTGCGATTCGGTTGCGATGTACCGCGAATTTGAAATCGGCACCGCCAAGCCCAGTGCGGCAGAGCGCGCGGAAGTCCCGCATCACCTGCTCGATTGCGTGGATCCGCTCGCCGACGTTAGCGCCGGAGAATATGCACGCCAGGCGCGCAAGGTTCTGCGCGAGATAGTTCTGCGTGAGAAACATTTGCCCATCGTCAGCGGAGGAACTGGACTCTATCTGCGCGCGCTGCTCGAAGGACTATTTCCCGGTCCGCAGCGGTCCGAAGAGCTGCGCAACAGACTGCGCGCCCGCGCGGAGAAAAATGGGACCGAGCACCTGCATCGCATGCTGCGGCGGCTCGACTCTTCGGCGGCGGACCGCATTCACGCCAATGACGTTCCGAAAGTGATCCGGGCGATCGAAGTCTGCCTGGCTTCGCGCCAGTCCTCGCCCCGGGCCTCGCGCCCGACCTCGCGCCGGAATATGACCGAACTTTGGAAGGAAGGACGCGAACCGCTGCACGGCTTTCGCATTCTGCGTCTCGGACTCAGTCCGGAGCGCGAAGCTCTTTATGCCCGCATCAACCAGCGAGCCGCGAAGATGTTTGACCAAGGACTGATCGCCGAAACTGAAAAGCTTCTCGCAAAATACGGCGCACAAGCGCGCCCGCTCGCATCGTTGGGATACAAGCAGGCGGTGCAGTTTTTGCGCGGCGAATTGGATCGGGAGTCGGCGCTAAGCGCGGCGCAGCAGGCACATCGCAACTATGCCAAGCGCCAGATCACATGGTTCCGCCGAGAACCGGATGTGCATTGGCTGGCCGGGTTCGGCGATGACCCTGCAATCCAGGCGCAAGGCATTGCGGCCGTGGAACGGGAAATTTGAGGGATGTCCAGCCCCTAAAGGGGCGTCTGATCGCGAAGAACTTTCGGTATCGCTAAAGCGATAACCTGATACGAATCCTGAGTTCTTCCGCAGCTATAGCGATCCAGAGTTGCGGTGGCCGCAGGCAACTGCCGAGCTATGCTCAACTTCGACGGCCGAGGCGGCGTTTCTACGTGGACGGGCGAGGCGCCCGTCTCTCCACTAGCTGCTGGAGGACGTTCTCGTCCGTTTTTGCTATTGTCAATTGCATGCTCCGACATCTTCTGTTGATCGCGCTGCTGCTTGCTGCGGCGCTCTGCTTTGCTAAAGACAAGAGTAAAGACCGCTTTCTGCAGGCGGGTCCTATCCACATTGACAAAGCCGGCCATAAATGGGTCGACAAGACGTTGCGCAAGATGTCGCCCGAAGAGAAAGTTGGACAACTGTTCTCAATTTGGGTGCGAGCGCAATTCCTGAATGATGCCGACCCCATCTTTATTCAGCTACGCGACAACATCCACAAATATCACATCGGCTCTGTGGTGATGAGCGTTCCGGTGGATGGAGCCGTCCTGCTCAAGAGCCAGCCCTATGTTGCCGCCGAGTTGCTCAACCGGCTGCAACGATCATCTCAACTGCCGCTCCTGGTCGAAGCAGACTTCGAGCGCGGAGTCTCCATGCGGCTGAATGGGACCACCGTCTTTCCCCATGCGATGGCTTTTGGAGCTACCGGCAAGACCGAAAATGCCCAGGCGTTTGGACGGATCACCGCCCTCGAAGCGCGGGCCGTCGGAGTACATTGGAATTTCTTTCCCGATGCTGACGTGAATTCCAACCCTGCGAATCCCATCATCAATACGCGTTCCTTCGGAGAAGACCCGAAGCAGGTCGGCGATTTTGTGGCGGCATATATCCGCGGCGCTCACGAGGGCGGCATGCTGGTCACGGCCAAACACTTTCCGGGACACGGCGACACCGCAACCGACTCTCACCTCGGCGTCGCTCAAGTCACCGGCGACCGAGCGCGACTCGAGGCGGTTGAGTTGCCGCCATTCAAGCACGCGATCGAGGCCGGAGTGGATGCCGTCATGGTCGCGCACGTAACCGTTCCCGCTCTCGATTCCGAGCCCAACCGGGTGGCCACAACTTCAAGGGCGATTGTGACCGGACTCCTCAAGGAAGACATGGGATTCAAAGGGATCGTCGTGACCGACGCCCTCGACATGGCGGGGCTGACGCGCCTGTACGCGAACGATATCGGCCGGGCAGCGGTCGAATCTTTCAAGGCGGGCAATGACCTGCTGATCATTCCGGCTAATCTCGACGCCAGCTACCGCTCGGTGCTGCAAGCGGTGCAGAGCGGCGAGATCAGCCGTCCGCGGCTCGATCAATCCGTGCGCAAGATTCTGGAACTAAAGGCTTCCCTCGGTTTGAACAAGGCGCGCCTGGTGGATCCCGGTAAACTCTCCAGCGAGGTTGCCAAACCAGAGAATCTGGCCGCCGGCCAGCGCATCGCCGACGAAGCGATTACCCTGGTTCGCGACAATGGCAAAGTAATCCCGCTGCAGTCTCTTGGAACTTCTGGAACACCGGAGGCCGCGCTTCCGTATCAATCAATGACAGAGGTGCACAATCGTCTGGTCGCGGTAATTTTTTCTGACGACCTGCGCACCGACTCAGGACGTATGCTCGAACGCCAGATTCTAGCCCGTGTGCCTGACGCCCGCGTCATCTATCTCGATGCGCGTTCGGCCGTCGGTATGAAGGCGTCGGTTGTCGAAGCGGTGGACGCCGCGGAGCATGTTATCGCTGCGGTGTATGTGATTCCGGTCGCGGGCAGGGCCATGCGTGCTGCCGGAGGAGGTTTGACGAATACGGTTGCCATGGGCGACGCCACGGGATCTTTACTTACAACGATTCTCGATCACGCCGCCAAGCGTATTGTAGTACTCGCCATGGGTAATCCCTATGTGGTGCAGGATTTCCCCGCGATTCAGAATTATGTGTGCGCGTTCTCCAATGAAACCGTGTCGGAAACTGCCGCCGTGAAGGCGATCTTCGGCGAGATCCCGATCAGCGGTCATCTGCCGGTTACAATTCCGGGTGTCGCATCCCGAGGCGAGGGTCTCGAACGCCCCGGCCGGCCAATCTCAGCTCGACCAAGCTCTGGAGGTTCCTCCCATGTTCAACAGAAACACGTCCAGCCGTAAAATGTTCAGACGCGCCGTGATCGCAAGACTTTCGCTTGGCTCGCTGTTTGCCGCCCTCTGCGTTCTTCCCGCTTGCAGCATCAATGCGAACGACAAGCACAATAGCAAGGATGGCGAAGCTCACGTTGACATCAAATCTCCCCTAGGTGATTTGCACGTCAGCGAGCAAGCCGATATCCGCGACGCTGGGCTGACACTTTATCCCGGCGCCAAGCCCGCTCCGAAAGACGACAGCGACGATAAGAAGAGCGCCAATGTAAATCTTTCGATGCCGGGATTCTCGCTGAAAGTAGTCGCTGCTGAGTTCCTCTCCGATGACGCTCCCGATAAAGTTATCGCTTACTACAACAAAGAGCTGCCGAAATATGGCAAGCCCATCCAGTGCCATGGCGGCTGGACCGGAGGCCACTCAAACTACAACGGCAAGGATGACATGTCCAAGCCGGTGTCGTGCGGGAACGACGGCAGCGGAGACTCGGTAGAGTTGAAGGTTGGAACCGAGGGGAACCAGCACCTCGTCGCCGTTAAGCCGAGCAACAGGGGAAGCCGCTTTGCGCTCGTCTACGTGCGCATGCACACGGGCAAGGAAGACACCATCTGATCGAAGGCATCGTGCGAGCGGAAATGCTGGCAGGGTAAAGATCACCCGATGCCTCGCCTTGCCCTTCTGGTTCGTTGTGCGCTAGCTTCAATGGCGTGGAGCATCCTTGCCAACAGTGTGGGACACCAGTTGAAGACGGCCGGCCGTTTTGTCCGCAGTGCCGTGCTCCGCAAATCCACGTACAGGTTGCGACTCCAGATGCCAGTGTTGGCGCAAATACAAAGTCCGGGCAGGACGGATTTACTCCGGAGTTTGCTCAAGCCGGACGTTCGGATCGCCTCATGCCGTCAGGAAACGCGATGGACAGCGGAATTGCCGCTCGCGCTGCCTTCAAAGCGGGCGCGATCGGCTTAGTCATTAGTGCTATCCCATTCATCGGCATATTGCTGACTGGAGCGCTGGCTGTTTTTTTCTACCGGCGCAAGACTGGTGTCATCCTCCCTGCTGCCGTCGGGGCACGCCTTGGGGGAGCGGCGGGAGTCGTCGTATTCGCCGTCAGTGCCTTGGTTGTCCTCGCAGTTATGGTCCTTCACGCCCAACGGCAATGCATCGAGATGACGATTACCATGCTTCAACGGTTGGGAGCTAACACGGCCGACGCTCGAGTTCAAGCTGACATTCGCAACGTGTTCACTCCGTCGGGCCAGGCGCTGTCCTTTTTTGTTACCGTGGTGTTCGCCTCGGTTGGCGGTGCGCTAGCCTCGCTGTTTCTGCGCCGTCGCAACCCCCGCGTGTAGCCCAGCCACAATCGATGCGGGTTTTCACGCCCGCCCTTGCTCTCATCTTTCCGCACGCGTATGATGCAGCGTTTATGAATTCACGCGCGCCAGGGCGTCCCGTCGAGATCCATCAGAAAGCGCAACTGATGTCGGCATCCGAAGTGGAGCGCACCTTGATCCGGCTGGCGCATGAGATTCTCGAGAAGAACAATGGCGTCGAAGATCTGGCACTGGTCGGCATCCGGCGTCGTGGAGTTCCGCTGGCGGAGCGTCTGGCAAAAATTATTCAGCGCATCGAAAAGAAACCGGTGTTGCTCGGCACGCTCGACATTACCCTCTATCGCGACGATCTTTCCACGCTGGGATCGAAGCCCGTGTTGCAGAAACACGAGATGGAGATTCCGATCACGGGTAAGTCGGTGGTGCTGGTTGACGACGTACTTTATACGGGCCGCACCACCCGTGCCGCCATGGACGCGCTGTTCCGGGCGGGCCGTCCTAAACGCCTGCAACTTTGCGTATTGATCGACCGAGGTCATCGGGAATTGCCGATTGAGGCCGCCTTCGTCGGACGAGCGGTGCAGACAACGGAAAATCAGATTATTGAGGTAAAACTTCGCGAGATCGACGACGCGGAGAAAGTCCTGCTGATGGAAAAGCAGTAGTGAGTTCAATTTGTAATTGGTGATTTGTAATTTGTAATTGAAAAGCCCAAGCGGTTCTTAAATTACAAATCAGAAATTGCAAATTACAAATTCCCAATATCCAATTCGGCCGGGGATTATCTAACAATGAATCCAGCGCGCGGTTCCTTGCTCGGTATCGAGCACCTGGAAGCAGCCGAGATCCTGAGACTTTTGAAGTTTGCCCGGCGCATGAATCCGGACAAGCCACGGCTCCTGCTTAAGGGCAAGCGCGTGCTCCTTCTCTTCTACGAAGCTTCCACCCGCACGCGGAGCTCCTTTGAAATCGCGGCCAAATCAATGGGCGCCCACACCGTCCTCATCCAGTCCGCCGGTTCCAGCATTGAGAAAGGCGAATCGCTGCTGGACACGGGATACACGGTGCGCGCGGTCGGCGCCGACATCATCGTCATCCGCCACCCCAACGCCGGAGCACCCTACGTGATGGCGCAGCACATCGACGTGCCCGTCATTAATGCCGGAGATGGACTGCACGAGCATCCCTCGCAGGCGCTGCTCGATGCTTACACAATTCTGCGAAACAAGAAAACCTTCAAAGCTTTGCAGGTCGCGATTGTCGGCGACATCTTTCACAGTCGTGTGGCGCGGTCGGCGTGCCATCTGCTAAGCAAATTCGGCATCAAGATTATTCTTTGCGGTCCGCCGGAACTGGCGCCCGACATTGCGACCACCCTCGCGCCCGGCATTCGGGTGACCCGCCACATTGAAGACGCATTACACGGCACCGATGTTGTCATGCTGCTGCGCGTGCAAAAAGAGCGCCTTTCCGGACTGAAGATTGACCTTTCGGAATACATCGAACGCTACCAGATGAACCCCGCCCGGTTGAAGATGGCGAAGAAGGATGCCATCGTAATGCATCCCGGCCCGATCATTCGCGGTCTGGAACTGACCAGCGAAGTCGCCGACGGCGCTCAGGCGCGCATCCTGGAGGAAGTGCATAACGGCGTGCCCATGCGCATGGCGATTCTGGCGCGGGCGATGGGAAAGATGCGATGACAAGTTCGGAAAAGAATCGAAACGGCTTCCAGACCAGCAGTCTGTTGATCAAGGGCGGTCACCTGATTGACCCGGCGGCTCGCATCGACGCGCCCATGGACGTGTTGCTGAAAGATGGCCGCGTTGCCGAAGTGGCTGCTCCCAACAAGATCAAGGGCAGCGCGGACGAAAAATTCGATGCCCGCGGACTCATCGTCGCGCCCGGCTTCATCGACCTACACGTACACCTGCGCGAGCCTGGCCAGGCGCACAAAGAGACCATTGCGACTGGCACGGCCGCCGCTGCTGCGGGCGGCTTCACATCTGTCTGCACCATGCCCAACACGGCACCGGTTGTCGATTCGGTCGAGTGGATCGAGTGGCTTCGTCAGCCCGAGCGCGGCGCGGTCGTCAATGTGTTTACCATCGCGGCCGCGACCCGGTCGAGCAAGGGGGCTACGCTCACCAATTTCCGCGCGCTGCACTCCGCCGGAGCAATCGCGGTCACCGACGATGGCAAGCCCATCCTCGAAGACGCAATTATGCGCGAGGCCCTGGTTCTCGGCGGGGAGCTGAATTTCCCCGTCGTGCAACATGCCGAAGACACTCGCATGACCGAACATTGCTCCATGCACGCGGGCGCCCGTTCGTTCCGGCTCGGGTTGCGCGGCATGACCGCGGCTGCCGAAGCCTCGATCGTTGAGCGTGACGTACAGCTCGCGATGCACATTCCCAACGCCCGCCTGCACGTCGCGCATCTTTCCACGGCGGACGCGCTGAAGAGTGTGCGCCGCGGCAAACGCGCCAAAGCGCGCGTCACGTTTGAAGTCACGCCACACCATTTCACGCTGACTGACGAGGACATGCGTGACTATGACAGCAATTACAAGATGAATCCCCCACTGCGCTCGGCCTCCGATCTCGAAGCCATCCTGGTCGCGCTCGCCGACGGCACGGTGGACGCCATCGCCACCGATCACGCTCCTCACGCCGCCCACGAAAAGGAGATGGAATTCGAGCGCGCGGCGTTCGGCATCACCGGACTTGAAACCGCGCTCGCGCTGTCCATCACCCGGCTGCATCGCGCGAAGCGAATCCCTCTTGCCCGAATCGTAGAACTCTTCACCGCCGGTCCAGCTCGCTGTTTCGATCTTCGCGGCCGCGGTTCGCTCGTCCGGGGCTCGGTCGCCGACGTTACGGTTTTCGATCCGAAGAAGAAGTGGACCTTCGACGCCGCCAAGTCGCACTCGAAATCGAAGAACACGCCGTTTGACGGATGGCACCTGACGGGGAAAGTGGTCGCGACGATTGTCGGCGGAAGGATCGTGTACTCCGCTTGAATCCGGGGAATGCCATGAATCGCGCACTATTCCTCTTTCTGCTGATTCCATTCCTGGCTGCGCAGACCGCAACTGAAGTCGAAATTACCTCTGAACCCTCGCACCACCTTGCCCTGGAAAACGAATTCATTCGGGTGTTCAAGGTTGAGGTCGCGCCCCATGCTTCGACGCTCATGCACCGCCACCGCCACGACTACGTCTTCGTCACGCTCTGCGATGCTCAGGTCTCTAACGAAGTCGAAGGCAAGCCGCCCGTGGACCTCAAACTCAGCGACGGTGAGACCCATTTTGTGCCGCGAAACTTTGCCCACGTCGCAAAGAATCTCTCGGACCAGCCGTTTCGAAACGTGACGATTGAGTTGATGCAGGATGAAAAACTGCGGCAGATGTCATCTCATTGGCCGGAGGAAAACGGCGAAAAGACCTTCCGGGGTGGCCGCATCAAAATTCTTTTTGTAAAAGATGGAGTGCGCGTGTCCGAAGTCAACCTCGAACCAGGCGCAATTGTGCCCAGCCACCATCACGACGGTCCGCATCTGCTGGTCGCTATCACGGATCTCGATGTACGCAGCGACGTCGAAGGAATGGGTCCGATGCCAGGGAAATTCAAGTCCGGCGATGTTAAATGGTTGCCAGGAGGCTACACTCACACCTTGACGAATGTGGGGAAGAGCCCGGCGCGATTCGTGACAGCGGAATTTTAGGGTGCATATGTGGAGACGGCGTCCCGCCCGTCCAAGCCGAGCGCAGCTCGCCAGTCTCCGGGGCCGCGGCAACGTCTTTTCCGTTACGCGCTCTTGATCAACGGATTCCCCGGAGAGACCAAGCCGACCCGATGCAGCTTGGCGGTGAGGCGGTCTTTGTCGGTGGAGGCTGATGCAGCGGCGAGACGCTTGCGAAGCTTTGCGACTTTTTCTGCGCGAGTGCGGCGGCGGCGAATTTCCGGACGACGGCTGGGTGCGGACATAAAGTTCTCCTTGGTGTTCAATGTCGGTGTTCGTGACTGATGTTCCTTGAAGTGACCGTTGAAATCACGAATCAGATAGAAGGTCGGCGCCGCGTCCTCGCGACGAAGGCTTAATTATAGGGTTCATCGGCACTTACTGGCAAAGCAGACCCGGTGGCGACTATGCGCCCTTAGCAGCCGGATTTTCCCTCTCAGGCCGATAGCCGCTGCAAACCAATACCGGCAGACGCGGATACTTTACGAACCGCGAGTCCTCGAACGAAAGCTTGCACATAAGGAAAGTCGAACCGCGATCGGACTCAATCCGCCGCGCATGCTGGCAGCTGTGGCAAAGGCCTGGGTTGGGGTGGGTCGGAGTGTTGGCGATCACGGTCGTAACAAGACCGATTGTATATTCAATCCTCTCGCCAGCAATGCTGAGGACTCGAGCCTCATCCCGCCGGAGAATCTCCCGGCAGCTATAATATTTTTCTTGACGTGACCATATGGTCACGTTACAATTGGGTCACATTACGAGGATCGCTTAATGAATACGCACGATGAATACAAGGAGAAACTGCAATGACATTGGAAGACCTGACGCTCGACGTTGAACAGCACATAGACATCAAGGCCACGCCGGAGAAGGCATTCGCGGCCGTTCTCCACCGCTTCGGGAAAGGAAACACCAGGCCCGATGGCCAATCCCTGCAATTGCTACTTGAGCCGAAACCGGGCGGGCGGTGGTACCGGGATCGAGGAGAGGGAGTCGGACACCTTTGGGGGTTCGTGCAGGTCATCAAGCCTCCCAGCCTGCTTGAATTGAGCGGCCCGATGTTCATGTCGTATCCGGCCAACAATCATGTGGAAATCAAGATCGAACCGGTTTCAGGGGGCTGCCGAGTTGCCCTGCGGCATCGGGCGATAGGGATGATCGATCCGGAGCACCGAAAAGGTGTGGGGACTGGATGGAGTCACATGCTCGCCGGAGTAAAGAAGGACTGCGAGTAGCGGCGTGCGAGAAATCGCTGCGGGTAGAACTACGCGTAAAGAGGACAGTCTCGACCAGGTGTGGAAGGCGCTTTCGGATCCGACGCGACGGACGATTCTTGACGTTCTGCGAGATCGTCCCCGCACCACCACCGAGATCGTGGAGCGGTTTTCGCGGTTGAGCCGCTTTGGCGTGATGAAGCATCTCGAGGTGCTGCGCCAAGCCCAACTGGTCTCCACGCGCGAGGCTGGGAGGCAGCGGGTGAACTCGTTGAACGTGGTTCCGATCCGGCAGATTTATGAACGGTGGGTCGGCCCGTTTCAGGAGCTTTGGTCGGGTGAACTCCTGGGGATAAAAGACATGGCTGAAACAGAAAGCTCGGGCGGAAGGCGAAGAGCCTCTCGCAGAAGAAAAAAACACTAGGCCGCAACCAGTAGTCTGCAACCCCAGCGGTCTGCAACCGAAAACGCAAGACAGACACAAATACAGAACAAGGAGAATGCTATGGCAACCCAACTCACCAGCGCCGGGATTCAAGGGCACGAAGTAGTTTCACCGAACGAATGGATTGCGTCCCGGAAAGAGTTGCTCAGGAAAGAAAAGGAGTTCACCAAATTACGAGATGAATTGAGCCGGCAACGCCGCGAACTGCCATGGGAGAAAGTTGAAAAGCAATATGTCTTCGATGGCCCGAACGGAAAAGAGACGCTCGCTGATCTCTTCGACGGCAAGAGCCAATTGATTGTGTACCACTTCATGTTCGGTCCAAGTTGGGATGAGGGTTGTCCAAGCTGCTCGTTTGTGGCCGATCATTTTGACGGCAGTCTGGTTCATCTGGCGAATCGCGACGTCACGTTGATCGTGGTTTCGCGGGCGCTAAGGGCCCATATCGAGTCGTTCAAGAAGCGCATGGGCTGGCGTTTCAAGTGGGTGTCGTCGTTCGGGAACCATTTCAATCGTGACTATCACGTGTCTTTCACCAAGGAGGAGCTGGCGAAGGGTAAGGTCCCCTACAACTACGACACCGTGGCATTTGGGGCCGAAGAGGGACCTGGCGCAAGCGTCTTTTACAAGGATCCCAGCGGCGATGTCTTCCATACCTATTCCACATACGGTCGTGGGCTCGACATCTTGTTGGGCGCGTATAACTTCCTCGACCTGACGCCGAAAGGTCGCGACGAAGATGGTTTGGCCTTCAGCATGGCGTGGGTTCGACATCACGACAAATACGCACAGGGTTACGTCGTCGATCCAAAGGCGCAGTACGTGGCCCCGAAAGGTTCGGGATCGTCGTGCTGTTCGGAGGAGCACCACTCGTGATCGCCCATCCTTGCTGCGATGGTGTCTCAACCAGTTCTAGCCACAAGGCGGGGGCGCGGGTCGCCATCGGCGATCCGCGCGCGCCGACGTTAAAGAGGCGCTGCCTCGACGTTGCCGGATGGATAGTGCCGAGCGGCATCCTGGCACTATTGCCAAAGTGCCCAGCATGTCTGATTGCTTACTTGGCGATTGGAACCGGAATCGGAATTTCAATGTCAACCGCGATCTACCTGCGAATGGCGCTGGTGGTGCTGTGCGCGGCATCGCTGTCGTATTTAGCAGCCAGCCGCGGACGCCGCTTCATCGCGCGGCTCGCGAGATCGCATTAAGAACTATGAAATGTAGTACGTCCGCGTTGTGATATTGGACGTTTGTGCAGGATTAACACTAGAAGGAGGAATCTCATATGGCGGATATTTTACACAGAGTCGGAATCAAATCGTCGTCCCTGAATGATGCCTATAAGGCATTGACCACGCGCGAAGGTCTTTCCGCCTGGTGGACGAACAACACGCAAGGGGAAAGCAAAATCGGCGGAGTGCTCCAATTCCGTTTTGGGGCCGGCGGTTTCGACATGAAGGTTCTTGAGCTTCATCCCGCCAAGCGCGTGCTATGGCAAGTGGTCGTTGGGCCCGAAGAATGGATCGGCACAAAAGTAAGTTGGGAGCTCAAAGAGGAAGGCGACTATACCATCGTCCTCTTCAAACACCTAGGTTGGAAGGAGCCGGTGGAGTTCATGCACCATTGCAGCACCAAGTGGGGGGTCTTTCTGATGAGACTAAAGGCGCTTCTCGAAACCGGGAAAGGTGCTCCCGAACCAAACGATATCAAGATCGACAACTGGAACTAAAGCCGCACCGTCCAAAGTCGGCGGGTTCGCGGGCGCTGAGGTCGCGACAAGAGAAGGAGAGAAACGATGAATGATCAAAATTTCACCACTACCCTTACGGTAGACCAAACTCCGGAAGAAGCCTTCGCTGCCATCAATAATGTTCGTGGATGGTGGTCAGGAGAAATTGAAGGGAGCACCGACAAGCTCGGTGATGAGTTTACGTATCGGTACGAAGACGTCCATTATTCCAAACAGAAGATAACAGAACTAATTCCTGGCAAGAAAGTCGGTTGGCTTGTTTTAGACAGCCAGCTTAATTTTGTTAATGACAAAAGCGAGTGGAATGGCACAAAAATTGCTTTTGAAATCGCTAAAAATGGCGACAAAACCGAGGTCCGCTTCACCCACGTGGGCTTAGTTCCTGACTATGAATGTTATGGCGCTTGCTCAAACGCATGGGGCTCTTATATTAACGGTAGTTTACGAAGCTTGATTACTACAGGTAAAGGGGAGCCCAACCAGAAAGAAAAGAAAAAAGGAAAACAGGCTTCTCTATGATTAAGAGACCAGTCGAATCGGTTGCTGGAAGTGCCCGTTCCCCGAGTCTACGGCCGCCGATGAAAACCCGCTTGCGGCATGAACCGAGATGCACGCATCACTGGAATTCGCTAGAATGTTAGTCCTTCAGAGAGGAACACCATGGCTAAGAAGAAAATTGATCCACTCAACAAGAAGCAGTATGGCGCGGTAACGGCCATGCTCACAGTCTCCGATGTTGCGGCTGCTGCGAGCTTTTATCAGAAGGCTTTTGGCTTTACCAAGCGCGGGATCATGAAAGGTCCCGATGGCAACCCGATGCACGCCGAGCTGACGCTGCGCGGTGCGACGTTGATGCTGGGACCCGAAAACCCTGTGTGGGGCACGCGCTCGGCCAAGAGCGTTGGGGCCTCGCCGGCGGGACTGTTTGTCTACGTGGAAAATGTCGACAAAATAGTCGCCAAGGCCCTCAGCCTCGGAGCCACGGGCCAAGGCCCGGTTGCGGACATGTTTTGGGGCGACCGGTGCGGCAAGGTCGTTGATCCGGACGGATACTCGTGGACGGTAGGTACGCACAAAGCTGAGCCGACCGTGAAGGAAATGAAGAAGAAGATGTTGGAGCAGATGGGGCCTCAGCCAACTGAGGCTAAGACCGCGGCTTGAGCGGCCGATCAACCTATAATTCGTTGCTTGCAAGGCTGGTGTGAGGTTAACTGGCTGCCGACTTCATGCTGCGGAGTAAGGCAGGAAGACCTTGCCAGCTCGCCGAAGTGGCGATGCTTCTTGATATTGCGCCCTTTGCGGCACACCTGCGTCACAATGCGCGGTCCGTGGCCATTTTCCCTGGTGCATGGCCGCGTTCAGCGTGGTGGTCTACTGGACACTGATCCTTTGTGGCGCCGATTGAATGCCATTCGCCACCACGTACACCTTGCTGGGTCCCAATTCGATGTCGGCGGGCACATCGAACTTCGTGGATACAAGCGCGCTGCCAGTGGCCACGCCCATGCTGCTATGGTTGTGCGTCTTGCAGTAAAAGACGTGTCCGCTGTTGCTATTCACAATGCGCACCAGGGGATAATTGGTCGCATTCTGAAGATCATCGCCGTAAGCAGTTGCCTGCGTCAGGCCGTTGAACTGCGTTCCAGAAATCGAATAATTCGCCTTACCCGGGCTCACGGACTTTGGAAACGAGAGGATCGTTGGCCGCCATAATGACTTCCATGTGCCCGCGGTGGTCAGGATTTCCGCATCGGTGGTGAAATCGGTAAACATAATCTGGCCTGTCGGAAGCACGAGCAGATGGCCGACGAAGGAAGCATCGTTCACGGCGTTGGGAGGCGCCGGAAACACATTCAACTTGGAGCCGTTCCATTCGTAGAACCGGGACGGCGCACTGAATGTACCGCTATAGGGACTCGCCATCACGATCACTTTGCCGTTGGTTTCGATCGAAGCCGGGGCATCATTGGCCGCGTCATTATTTGGGAAGTCAGGACCCTTCGTCCAGTTCCCGGTGACAGAGTTGTAAATTGCCGTGTGGCCCGGCTCACAATCGCTGCTCCCGGTGTAATAAACGGTTCCGTCCGGCCGCAAAACCGCCGGCCCGACTTCGAAGCTTCCACCCCCGAAGCCGCAGTTGGAGTCCCACAATTGCACAATGGTGCTGCCGGCGTTGCTCCAGGTTTGAGTGGTGGGGTTCCAGAGCTCTGAATTGGCTCCGCTGAATGCCGCCGCTGTACATGCGGGCTGGTCACTCGGACACGCCACGTACGCGTCTACCGTCAGCACTTTGCCGTTGGGAAGCAGCGTCCAGCCTTCTTCGTCGAATTCGTCGAACTTAGTGGATTGGTTCAGCTCGGTCCAGCTCATGCTGGCTTCATCAAAGTAGGCCGCCAAGGGCGCGCTTTCCATCTGTAGCGCCACGCCGCAGCAATCCGCCTGCATGTAAGTCCCGTCCGGCAGGATTACGGACTCGGCATCGCCGACATTGACCCATGGTGTTGGTAGGCTGGGAGGCGGTACCGATGTCCAGGTGTTGGCCGCGGGATCGTAGAGGGCGCCAAGATTGGTCCACGATGGCGCGCACTGTCCGGCGGGACACTGATACTCGCCGCCTTCCACCAGCACCTTGCCGTCTGGCAATACTGCCGAGCCGAAGTAAAGCGGAGCGTAATCGGGCGGCAGGCTCGCAGCTTGGGTCCAAGTTCCATTGATATAGCTGCCTGTGCTGTCCGGGGTCAGGATGTACCATGCCGTGTAATCCATTCCGGAGCAACCAGTGCCGCCGCAGTTCGGCTCCTCGTGGACTAACACCCGACCGTCAGTAAGCAGCAGCATGGCGCCCACAGACACCGGAGGAGCGTTGTTAAGTTTGGTCCAGTACGGAACAATAACGGTTTGCGGCACATAGCTTTGACTGTTTGGCGTGGCCGGCTGTACTGGCAAGGTCTCCACACCAACGGCGTGCGGCGGTAAAACGCGATGTGAATTTTGCCCCAGGAGCGGGATCGCGGAACTACCTGCTAACAGAACGCAGAGTGCAATCGTAACCTTGCCACACACATCGCGCATGGGAGATTTCTCCTTAAGAAGTCTGTGAGGTGCGATGAAACAGCCTGAGAAGCCTTACAGCGTGTTCGGAAAGTGGTACAGGCACGAACGCATGATTGGGACTTCGGCTATGTGGAGTCCATAGGTAATTTGCTGTAGATTTTCGGGAAGGAATCCCTACCAGGCTGGATTTGGCCGGCTCGAACGCCCACTCCAGATCCCGGGAGACTAGCCCGTGGGCATGCTGACCCGGGGTTGCGAACCCCTAAAACATCGCAAAAATGCTCGGATAGATTGTGGCAGCCGGACCTGTAAGCCGAATTCT
>WNFA01009043.1_pt1 | contig 21108 bp, 17 predicted proteins | sample 5400481 | NCBI WGS metagenome assembly WNFA01 (sample SAMN13153340, study PRJNA577476) | soil metagenome | isolation source: 120 cm saprolite under Douglas fir tree site 2 hole 1 replicate 2 | place: USA:California | collected 2015-04-18
GTCAATACGGGCGGCTATTACCACTCGTTGCCGGGCGATCCGCTGCGCACGTTTATCGATACGACCGCTGAAGTGCAACGGTCCATGGGCTTCCAGAACGAGAAGGACCATCCGGAGGTTGCGCCCTCGCAGTTCGAAATCAATTACAGCTACGCCGAAGCGGTGGCCGCCGCCGATCATATCCAGCTCTACAAGCTGATCTGCCGCCAGGTGGCCCGGAATATGGGCCTGACCGCCTCCTTCCTGCCGAAGCCGGTGGTGGGCGTCAACGGCAGCGGCATGCACACCAATGTCTCCGTCAGCCAGGAAGGCAAGAACCTGTTCTGGGATCCCAAGGGCGAGGAGAAGCTCAGCAAGTTCGGATATGAGTTTATGGACCGCATTCTCACTCACGGGAACGACCTCTGCCTGCTGTTCAATTCCAGCGTCAACGCCTACCGCCGCCTCGATCCGCACTTCGAGGCGCCCAACCAGCTCAAAGCGTCGGCCGTCGACCGGGGCGCAATGATCCGCATCCCGATCGGCAACGAGCGCAGCATGCGTACCGAGGTGCGCGCCGTCGCTCCTGATGCCAATCCCTACCTGGTGATGTACTCCATTTTCAAGACCGGACTGGAAGGCGAGACGGCCAAGATCAAGAATCTACGCTCGGCTGAACGCTACCTGCCCGACAACATCTACACGGCTATCGACAACTTCCGCAAAGCTGAATGGACAAGCAAACTCCTAGGGGAAGACGTCAAAGGCCGCTACGCCGACCTGAAACAGGCATCGGCAGACCGCTGCCCGCGCCTGCTGGGCACGATTGTCAAACCGGCCGAAGTGCAGTTCCACCACGAGGTGTACAACCAGTTCCTGTGGAATCTGTTCTAGAAAGTGCGCGGATGATTGTGTGGGGACGGGGCTCTGCCCCGTCCCAGTCGAGCGCAGCTCGGCCCCTCTTTGCCTCTTTGCACCCAAAAGGGTCGTCTTGGCCATGCACCTTTCGGGGACTATGGCCCCCGGTCCTGCCCTGCGATAATTGTTGTATCCGATGGAACTTACACTTTTTGACGAGCGCTGGCTCCCCAAGTCAATTCTCTGCCTGCGCGATTACAATCTGAATAAATTTCTGCACGATCTGCTTGCCGGAATCACGGTAGGACTGGTGGCGTTGCCGCTGGCAATGGCCTTTGCGATCGCGTCGGGACTCACGCCCCAAGCCGGCATTTATTGCGCCGTCGTTACTGGCTTTCTGATCTCCGCGCTCGGCGGATCGACGACCCAGATCGGTGGCCCCACCGGGGCCTTCGTGGTCGTCATCGCCGGCATCGTCGCCGTTCATGGCGTTGAAGGCCTGTTCATGTGCACGGTGATGGCGGGAGTCATTCTCGTCATCATGGGGCTCACCGGCATGGGTACAGCGGTGAAGTTCATTCCGCGCCCAATCGTGATCGGGTTCACGAACGGCATTGCCATTCTGATCGCCAGCACGCAGGTGAAAGATTTCTTCGGCCTCAATCTTGAAAAAGTTCCGGGCGTGTTCTGGGCGCGGATGGAAGCGCTGGCCCAGAATTTTCATACCATTTCGCTCGAAGCCACGGCGCTGGCCATCGGCACCATCGTCATCATCATTGTCTGCCGCACAGTTTCAAACCGGATTCCCGGCGCGATTGTGGCCCTGGTGCTGGGGACCTTCGTGGTATGGATTTTCAAACTGCCGGTCGCAACCATCGGCTCGCGTTTCAATGGAATTCCCAGCGGCCTGCCGCACTTCCACATTCCCGTCTTTCGTACCGACTTGATTCACGGACTTCTGGGCCCGGCCATGACGGTTGCCATGCTGGGCGCGATCGAGTCGCTGATGTCGGCGGTCGTGTCCGATCGCATGAGCAATAGCAGCAATATAAACGACCGGCACAATCCGAATGTCGAGCTCGTTGCACAGGGAATCGCCAATGTATTTTCGCCAATGTTTGGTGGCTTGCCCGCGACCGGCGCCATCGCTCGCACCGCGACCAACATTCGTTCGGGAGCGAAAACTCCGGTTGCAGGCATGATTCACGCCCTGACCCTGTTGGCGATTCTGCTGTTTGCTTCGAAGCTGGTGAGTTTTGTGCCCATGGCGGTGCTGGCGGGAATCCTGATGGTGGTGTCCTACAACATGGGCGAGTGGCGCGAGATTCCGTTGCTGCTCAAGCTCACAAAAACCGACATCAGCGTGTGGCTGGTCACGTTCGCGCTGACGGTCTTTGCCGATCTTACTGTGGCCGTGCAGGCGGGCATGATCCTCGCGGCGCTGCTTTTCATCAGCCGCGTGGCCGCCACCACAACCGTTTCGCAAGTCACCGACGACTACGTTGAAGATGGACGCGTGCACATTTTGCAGGATAAGGACATCCCATATTACGCGACCATTTTTCGCATCCATGGGCCGTTTCTGTTCGGCGCAACCGACAAGATTGACGTGGTCACCGAGAATATTCACAAGCTTCCGCCGGTCGTGATTCTGCGGCTGCGAAATATGACAGCGCTCGACGCCACCGGCCTGTTCGCGCTGGAAGAAGTCGCGCGGACTCTGAAGGCGAGCGGTCGCCAGTTGATTCTTTGCGGCGCTAGGGAGCAGCCCTTGCAACTGATACAGCAGACGGAGTTTGAGGAGTTAGTCGGTCCCGAGAACATTTGCGACAACGTCCAGGAAGCCCTGGGCCGGGCGGAAGAGGCCTTCGAAAGGCTGCAACCAGTGGGCAAGGCAACGACGGCAAGGTAGCCCCGCAACCAGCTTTAAGAATTTGTCATCCCGAACGAAGTGAGGGATCTGCAGTTCGACGCCAGATGCAGATCCCTCACTTCGTTCGGGATGACAAATTCAATTTTCTAGTGCATCGCCACCGCATTCGTAAGGTTAGCATTCAGGTAGCGGCTCATCGCCAAATCAACAATTGCGCCGATCATCTCCGTGTAGGAGAGTCCGTGCGCCTTCGCAGCCATGGCAAATTCCTGCCGGCTTGCCAGCCACGGATTCGGATTCGCTTCGATGACATAGACATCGCCGTTCGCAGCGAGTCGCATGTCGATGCGTCCGTAGTCGCGCAGCTTCAGCGCCCGGTACGCAGCCAGCGCCGTCTCGGACAACCGCTTAATCGTATCTTCGTCCAGATTTTCCGCGATTGATGACTTGGTCAGCTTGTAGGCTTCGGTGTTCTTCTCGAACTTTACGTCGTAGCTGGCGATTTTTGGCGTGCCTTCGGGCAAGCGTGAAAGATCGAGCTCCACCAGCGGCAAAACTTGCGTGCGCTCGTAGCTGCCCAGGATTCCAGCGTAAATTTCCCGCCCCTCGATGTATTCCTCAATCAGGGCGGGCGAATCGAATTCGTCCTGGATGTACTCGATGCGTTCCATCATCTCCTTGACACTTTTTACAACGGAGCCGGCATCGATACCGATCGATCCATCCTCCCACGACGGTTTGACGATGAGCGGAAAAGAAATGTCGTGGGCATGTTCAATGCGCCCGCGATAGGCGGTCGCGAAAAATGGAGTCTTGATGCCGTGAAAACCGAAGATCTTCTTGGCAATCGCCTTGTCCTGCGACAGGATAATGCCGTGAGGACCGACGCCGGTATAGCGCAATCCAAGCAGGTCAATGTACGCGACCACATTCATCTCCCTGGTGTCGTCGCCATCGAACGATTCTGTGAGATTGAAAATTAGGTCGGCATCGCAACGCGAGAGCGAGTGCAGCGATTGCGGACGCCCGTCGAGTTCGAAATAGGAAGGTTCGTGCCCCAGCTTCTGCAGCGCTTCGAAGATTTCCTCGCGGTCGGTCTTTTCTTTTTTCTTGACCTTCTTCGCTTTCTTGCGAGGCTTGCGCGATGGGGCTTCCGCTTCTTCTTTCTCTTCTTTCGCCGCCGCCGCGACCGGATCTTCGTTCCACAAGTCGTACAGCAGCGCGATTTTAAGTTTTGCTCCGATCATAATGTCTCCTCGGAAACCGTCTTGCTAGTGGAGCGCCGGGCGCCCCGCCCGGCCACGTTGCTGCCAGACGGGCGAGGACGCCCGTCGCTCCATTGTTTCTATGGCTGAATAAATTTTCCTTTCGTCACATAAGTCATCACCAGCGCAGTAGCATAAGCCGTGACTTCCGCGAGATGTTCCGCGCTGCGCGTCTTATCGGCGCGCAAGTCAAGTTCGCCCGCGCGCTTTTCAATCGTGTCAATCAAAGTCTTAATCAGAGGACGCTGCGCTCCCGTCCATTGCGCAACTTTATCGATCACCGCTTTGCGATGCTGATGCAGAAATTCGTGCGCCGGCAGCGCCGTCTTCCGCCGCTTCGATACGGGAAAGATATCGCGCAAATCCGTATCCGGGGTAAGCTCGGTGACCGCAACTTCTTCGCGCGCCGACTGCTGGAGGTGGTAAAACTCCGCCACCGTACTTTCCATATCGTCGACTGTGATGTCGGTCTGCCCGCGCCGCCGTGGAGGGTCGCTCTTCCCTAGCTTGCGCGCCAGCCGGTTGAGGAAACGCAATTTCTCCATAGCACCCCAGCCGCGATAACGCTTGCGCCAGTTCGAGCGTGGCGTCAGCCACACCGCAAACGTCTCGGCAAAATCTTCGTCCGGATGCTTCTGCGCATACCATCCCGGCAAATGCCGCACATAGTCGCGCGAGAATGGCGCGGGCCGGTAATTGTCGCGATACGGGCGGCGGAACGGCCCAAAGGTCCTTTTCCATTCCGGCGAATTGTGCAGCTTGTACGCATAAGTGAACGCGTGTCCCGCTTCATGCCGCAAGTACATCATGATTTCTCTCGCGTCTTCCAGGTCATGCGTTTCTTTCTCCAGTTGCGCCAAAGCCGCATTCGCCAGGTAAAACGGAATTCCGATAATCGGCTCGCCTGACGGGCATCCCCACTCATCCGTCAAGTAAACAGCCGGACGGAATTTCGTCAGCCCCTTCGCCTCCAGTTCGCGATAGAGCTGTTCGACAAAACGTTCGACCGGCGACCCAGCAAGCGTCAGACCCAGCTCGCGAATCGGCCGACTCAGAAGTTCCTGGTACGCGGGTTCAGGTTTTGCGTTTACGATGTCGTGCACAAACGCTCGCTCACGAATAGTCTGCAACCGCGCGGGCACACACGGGGAGGGGCAGTATCACTAAGGTTAACAATAATCGAAAGCAGGGATCTTTAGAAGTAACTGCGGTAATGCGGCCCGCGGCGGACGAAAATTCGCCGGACGGCTGTCCTTGTGACACCAGCACAAGCATGTGAGAGGCCCGCGTCACACAAGGAATCGCCAACACGAACGCCAACGACCAACGATGAGCGACCAACGACTCGCCCTTACTGAATCAGCGTCCCATTCCCATTCGGCTCTTCCGGCGGGATCACCACCGCCGCCGCGACCCGGTCTCCCGGTTCAACATTCAGCAGCCGTACGCCCTGAGCCGACCGTCCCGATTCGCGGATGAACTTCGACTCGATGCGTATGATCTTTCCATACTGCGAGATCAGCATCACCTCGGATTTCTCACTCACCTGCGAGATACCGACAACTTTGCCATTGCGTGCCGTCGTCTTGACGTTGATCACGCCCTTGCCGCCGCGATTGGTCAGCCGATACTCGTCGGCCGGAGTGCGCTTGCCGTATCCGTTCTCAGTGACAGAAAGAATGAGCGAGCCTTTTTCCGGGACGAGGTCGGCGACCTCGGGAGCGACATCGCCTTCTTTCGCCACCGCTTTCGCCTCGGGTTTGATCGTGGTGGCCATGCCGACGATGTAATCTTTCTCGCCGAGATTCATGCCGCGCACGCCGGTGGCGTTGCGCCCCATGGGGCGAACGTCGTTCTCGTCGAAGCGAATCGCCTGCCCATCATGCGAAGCGAGAAAGACGATCTGGTTGCCGTCAGTCAACGAGGCCGCGACCAGTTCGTCGCCCTGCTCGATATTGATGGCGATGATGCCGCGCTGCATCACGTGCGAGAAGTCTTTCACCGCACTCTTCTTCACCGTGCCGTTATGGGTGGCAAAGAAGACGTACCTGTTTTCTTCTTCCAGATCACGTACGGCGAGCATGGTACGCACCGTTTCGCCCGGCTGCAGGCCCACCAGGTTGCCGACGTGTTTGCCTTTGCCGGCAGCAGCAATGTCGGGAATCTCATACACCTTCAGCCAGTAGACGCGTCCGGTGTTGGTAAAGATCAGAATGTAGGCGTGAGTCGATGCGATGAACAGGTGCTCGACGAAATCCTCGTCGCGCGTCTTCATGCCTGTGCGCCCAGTGCCGCCGCGCCGCTGCATGCGGTAGGTCGAAATCGGAGTGCGTTTCATGTAGCCCGAATGGCTGACCGTGACCGCAACCTGCTCGTCGGCGATCAAGTCTTCCAGCATGATCTCGGCGGCTTCGTCTTCGATGACCGTGCGTCGCGCGTCACCGTAGAGCTTCTTAACTTCTTCCAATTCCTTGATGATGACGCCGCGCAGTTTCTTCTCCGACGCAAGAATCGATTCGAATTCGCCAATCGCCTCGCGCACTGACTTCAACTCGTTAGAAATTTCGTCGATCGAGAGCTTGGTCAACCGGTGCAGTTGCAGTTCGAGGATGGCATCGGCCTGCTTAGCGGTGAACGGCTTCTCGGCAGCAAGCTTCGGAGCGCGTCCAGTCGTATTGATGTCAATCTTCTTGCCGCCAAAGTAGGCAACCAAATTCTCTCGAGCGTCGGCGCGGTTCGCACTGCCGCGGATGATCACGATGACGTTATCAATGTGATCGAGCGCGGTCAGGTAGCCTTCCAGAATGTGCTCGCGATCACGCGCCTTATTCAGCAAATACAAAGTGCGCCGCCGCACCACATCGACGCGATGATCGATGAAGTGCTTGATCGCCTGGATCAGCCCCATTTCCTTCGGCTGGGCGTTGACGACGGCCAGCAGAATCATACTGAAGCCTTCTTGCATCGACGTGTGCTTGAAGAGTTGGTTCAGCACAATCTGCGGCTCGGCTCCGCGCTTGAGTTCGATCACAATGCGCATGCCGTCGCGATCGCTTTCATCGCGAATGTCGGAGATGTCGTCGATAGTTTTCTGATTAACCAGGTCGGCAATGCGCTCGATCAGCCGCGCCTTATTCACCTGATAAGGAATCTCGGTAACGATGATCGCCTGCTTGTCCTTGGTGACGTTCTCGATGGCGGCGCGGGCGCGCATCATGAAACGACCGCGGCCAGTCCGGTAAGCCTCAAAGATCCCGGCGCGGCCGTGAATAATGCCTGCCGTAGGAAAGTCGGGTCCCTGCACAAATTTCAAAATTTCCGGCAACTGCGCGGCGGGATTATTCACCAGCGTAATAGTTGCATCGACAATCTCAGTCAGATTGTGCGGAGGAATTTTCGTTGCCATGCCAACGGCAATGCCGTCGGATCCATTAACCAGCAAGTTGGGATAACGCGCCGGCAGCACCGCAGGCTGCGTCTCGGTGCCGTCATAGTTCGGATAGAAATCAACCGCTTCCTTATCGAGGTCTTCAAGCAGCGCGGTAGAAACACGCGTCAAACGAGCTTCGGTATATCGATCTGCCGCCGGAGGGTCTCCATCGACCGAACCAAAATTGCCCTGCCCATCAACCAGCGGCGCGCGCATAGCAAACGGCTGCGCGAGACGAACCAACGCGTCATACACCGCAAGATTTCCGTGAGGATGATACTTGCCCATCACTTCGCCGACGATGCGGGCGCACTTCCGGGTAGCCCGTCCCGGAGCGAGGCCCATCTGCTGCATCGTGTACAGAATGCGGCGATGCACCGGCTTCAATCCGTCGCGAACGTCCGGCAAAGCGCGGCCGATAATCACCGACAACGAATAGTCGAGATACGACCGCTTCATCTCGTCTTCAATGTTGACGGGCTGCATGTTGAGGGCGCCCGGAGACTGTCCATCGCCTCCAGGAGGAGGAGTTAAGGGGAGTTCAGGATTCTGATCGTCAGCCATGAAAGTCAGTTCTCGGTTCTCAGTTGTCAGTTCTCAGTAAAGGCTCAGAGCCTGTGTGGGGACGGGCGCCTCGCCCGTCCAAGCGGGGCAAAGCCCCGCCCGCTTTGTCCGCCGCAAATGCCGCTAAGTTCTTGCATCTACAGGTGCTTATGGGGCCGGATTTACTAGAAGATTATACCACGTTCAGGGCCGCCCCGGAGCAGGCGATCGTTGGCTTTTCAGGCTCTGCACAGCGTTTGCTTTGGGACGGCGTAAAGGGTCTGCTTTTGAGTGGTGCAGCGGTTCACCGCTGCGTCCAGGCGACCAATTCTCACGACTTCAGCCGATGAGATTCCGATTGATTACGCTCTACGCAACGTCAGCAACGTAATCTCCGGCGGGACGCCAATCCGCACCGGAAAGCCAAATGTCCCAAGCCAACTCCGCTGCCCGCCGAAACGAATTCGGATTATGCGAGAGCAAAATGTTAGGCATGTCGCGCCGAATCAGAGGCTCAATCTCCGCGAGCATAGGCCCGGTACGCTCCCCGCTAGTCATATGGTCGCGCTGATAATCGACGCCCAGCAGATTGAAGCGCCCTCCATTGTGCTCGACAACCGCATTAGCGGCCCGCAGCAACCGCATTCCCTTTTCGCGGAAGAGCCGTTCCGCGTCGTCCTCCACTCCCGCATAAATCTCGTGGTTGCCATTGCATCCCCAGACGCCCAGCGGAGCGCGCAGCCGGCTCAACTCAGTAATGCAGGCGTCCAGCGGATCGCCCTCGCTCGAGACAAAGTCTCCCGTCACAAAAGAAATGTCGGGCCGCAGATCGTTGGCCATGTCGACTGCGCGCGCAATCTCGCGCTGCGGCATGTAGTCGCCAATGTGGATATCGCTAAGCTGAGCTATGCGCAGCCCATCCAGCTCCAGAGGAAGATTGGCCACCGGCACATCGACGCGCTCGATGGTATAGCGCAAGCGCCCGGCGGCAAATCCATAAGTAGCGGCAAGAAATGGAAAGCCTCCGGCAAGCACCGCGGCGTATTGAAAGAAGGTCCGCCGCGAGGGACTGAACCCGCCCGCCACCGCTCCCGAATGAGGCAGAAGCCGCGCCGCGACATTCGTGACCCACTCAATCGCTCCCACCGACTCGACCGCCAGGAATCCAAAGAATGAAGCGACCATCCACAAGCGGGCAACCGTCGAAACCGGCTTGCCGAAGTTGAAACTACCGATGCTGAGCTGCGAGATCGCATGCCCAAGCAGCGGATCGAGAAGCGTCGCAAGCAGCGCAGCAGCCAGGGCAATGAGTCCGGCATGAAGACCGAAACGCCAATTGGCATTCGAGAACGCGGCAATCCACGTCCACGCCCGCATGAACCAGAACCGCTGGACGGCGTAGACAGCCAAAAGAAACAGAGCGAAGAAAAGAACTCGGCTAAGAATCAGGGCAACACTCCGTTATGAAGCTCCTTCGTTAGATGCACTGCGCGCCGAAGAAGGCTCGGTCAATGACTCTGCGGAGTGGGAGTTTCGTAGGGCGAAGGCACATCAGAACACAAGCCCAAAGGGGCGGCCCAGCTTAGCCCCGCGCTTCGGCGCGGGGTGGGATGCAGTGATGATTCAAAGTCCCGTAGGGATGACCCAGCAGCCTCACGCTAGCGGATCGTAACCTGTTCCATAGATCGCAGACCAGCAGCCCGCTCCCGGGCATTCTGCAGCGCGCGCTTGACGTGCCGAGGCGCGGTGCCACCAGGAACATCGTGCAGCGCCAGCACCTCAGTAAGCCCGAGGCAGGAGTGGAAGCCCGCGTCAAAGCTTGAGTGGATCGCCTGCAGATCGGCGAGAGGAAGTTTTCGCAAATCGCATCCGCGTTCCACCGCCAAAGCAACGGCCTTACCGACCGCTTCGTGGGCGAGGCGCGAGGGCACTCCGCGTTCGACGAGATATGCCGCCGCAGCCCACGCGTTCATAAATCCCGAACTTGCGGCCTGATTCATCTTGGCCTCGTTGAATTCGACGGTGTTCATAAATCCGGTTACCAGCGGCAGTATGCCGATGACCGTGTCGGAGGCATCGAACAAAGGCTCCTGCGTTTCCTGCAAGTCTTTGTTGTAGGCAAGCGGCAGGCCCTTGACCAAAGTTTGCAGCGTGGTGGCGCATCCCATGACGCGGGCCGCTTTGCCGCGCACCAGTTCCAGCAAGTCAGGATTTTTTTTCTGCGGCATGGCGCTGCTGCCGGTGGTGTAAGGCTCGGGCAACTCGACAAATCCGTATGCAGGCGTGGAGAACAAAATCATCTCTTCGGCCCAACGGCTGAGGTGGAGCGCAAGCAACGAGAGCGCATCGACAAACTCGATTGCGAAATCGCGGTCGCTGGTGGCGTCGATGCTGTTCGCCGTCGGGCCATCAAACCCCAGTTCGGCAGCCATCGCTTGACGGTTGAGCGTGAGCGTCGCTCCAGCCACCGCGCCCGATCCCAGCGGACAAAGGTTCGCGCGCTTGCGGCAGTCGGCAAGGCGTGAGGCGTCGCGCAGAAACATTTCGACATACGCCAGCAGCCAATGCGCGACCAAGACAGGCTCCGCCGGCTGCAGGTGCGTGTAAGCGGGCATAGCTGATATCGAAGACGCGCTACCAGCGGCGTCGGCACGAGATAGAATCGCGTCGATCCAACCGGCGATCAGGTTGTGCAGGGCATCGATGCTGTGGCGCACGAAGAGGTGGAGGTCGGTCGCAATCTGTTCGTTGCGGCTGCGTCCAGTGTGCAACTTGTAGCCAGTCGCGCCGATCAGCGCGACAAGTTGCTTTTCTACAAAGTGGTGGACGTCTTCGGCCTCAGGATCGTTAAGAAATTCTGGAGAAGATTCGGCACGCCGCCCGATTTCTTCCAGCGCTTTCACGATTTCCGAAATCTCTTCGGAGGAAAGCACCCCGGCATGTTCCAGAGCGTTAGCGTGGGCGCGGCTGGCGGCGAGTTCAAAGGGCAGCAGACGTTGGTCGTAAGGGAACGACCGCTGCCATTTTTCAAAGTCGGCGTCGAGCGGCTGCCGAAAGCGGCCCGACCACATCTTCACTGCGGAACCTCAACCTTGGCTTGCGCAGGAACGGCCTGCGTCTGGGCGCGGCAACGCGAGGGCAATCCCAAAATGCGGATGAAACCTTGCGCGTCTTTCTGATCGTAGCTCGCGCCCATGGTGAATGAGGACAGGTCGGTGCGGTAGAGCGAGTAATCCGACTTGCGGCTGACGATGCTGACGTTGCCCTTGTAGAGCGACAGCGTAACCGAGCCGGTCAGATTCTGTTGCGTAGTTTCGACGAAGGCGTCAAGCGCTTCGCGCAGCGGCGTGAACCACAAGCCGAAATAAACTAGCTCGGCATACTTAAGCGCGACGTGCTGCTTGAAGTGCAGCAGGTCGCGATCGAGGCAGAGAGCTTCGAGTTCTCCGTGAGCGGCAAGCAGCAGCGTGCCTCCGGGTGTTTCATAGCAGCCGCGCGACTTGATGCCAACGAAGCGGTTCTCGACCAGGTCGATGCGTCCCACGGCGTTGCGTCCGCCGATTTCGTTCAGCAGTTCGACCAGCGATACGGGATCTAGAGCCTGGCCGCCGACGGAAACAGGCACGCCCTTTTCGAATCCGATTTCTACCTGCTCTTCTTTGTCAGGCGCTTCTTGCGGCGACTTCGTCAATTGCCAGGTGCTCGCAAACGGCGCGTTGGCAGCATCTTCGAGTTCTCCGCCCTCATGGCTGATGTGCCAGAGATTGCGATCGCGGCTGTGGATCTTCTCGCGGCTTGCGGTCACTGGGATGCCGCGCTTCTCCGCATAGTCGAGACAGTCTTCCCGCGACTTCAAATCCCACTCGCGCCACGGCGCCACGACTTTCAGTTCGGGAGCGAGCGCCTGGTATGCCATCTCGAAGCGGACCTGATCGTTGCCTTTGCCGGTGCATCCGTGGCTGACGGCCGAAGCTCCTTCGCGCAACGCGACTTCAACTTGATGTTTCGCGATCACGGGCCGCGCGAGCGACGTGCCGAGCAGATATTTATTCTCGTACACCGCACCCGCTTTCAGCGCAGGCCAGACGTAGCCGGTCAGGAACTCTTCGCGCAGATCTTCGACCACTACCTTGCTGGCTCCGGTTTTGTATGCCTTGTCGACGACGGCCTCGACGTCATCTCCCTGACCTACGTCGGCGACCATGGCGATCACTTCGTAGGCATAGTTTTCCTTCAGCCACGGAATGATGATGGAGGTATCGAGCCCACCGGAGTAAGCGAGAACAATTTTTTCAGGCATGCGCGCTCCGAGTCGGGAAGCGGCCCACGCCGCCGCCCAACAGCCATACGAGTATAGCTTTCTGAATGTGCAGACGGTTTTCCGCCTGATCGAAGACAACCGAGTTCAGCGAGTCGATGACCTGATCGGTCACCTCCTGGCCGCGATGCGCGGGCAGACAGTGCATAAATCGCGCATGAGGCTTGGCGAGTTGCATGAGCGCGGCATTCACCTGGTAAGGAGCGAAAATCGCGGCACGTTCCGCCTTTTCCTGTTCGTGTCCCATGCTCGCCCAGGCATCAGTATAAACCGCATCGGCTCCAGCAACGGCTTTACGCGGGTCGGTCAGGATGCGGAGCGAAGCCTTGGTCTGATCTGCAATGGCCTTGGCCATAGTGACGATAACGGGATTGAGCCCATAGGCCTCCGGAGTAGCGATGGAAACTTTCGCGCCTACCGACGCGCCTGCCAGAAGCAGCGAGTGCGCCATGTTGTTACCGTCGCCCACGTAGGCGAAATGAATCTTGGAGAGATCGCCGAAGTGCTCGTGCAGGGTAAAGAAGTCGGCGAGCGCCTGGCAGGGATGCTCCAGTTCGCTGAGGGCGTTGATGACTGGAACACCGGCGTAGGTGGCCATCTCTTCGACCACAGTATGACTGAAGGTGCGCAGCACAATGATATCGATCCAGCGTTCGAGGTTGTGGGCGATGTCGTAGAGAGACTCGCGGGCATTGAGACGGCTGGCCGTCTGGTCGACGAAAAATGTGCTGCCGCCCAGGCTGTCCATGCCGGCTTCGAATGTGAGGCGGGTGCGCAGCGAAGGCTTCTCGAAAAACATCACCATCTGCTTACCCGCGAGAGTGCCGCGAAAGTCCGCAGGCCGCTGCTTGAGCATGGAGGTGAGGTTAAAGAGCGAGAGTATTTCGGCAGGGGCGAGATCGTGGATGGAAACGAGATCGCGCGGCGCGACCGGTTCCAGGAGCAGGTTCGGCGGGTTTGTCTTTGTCGCTGACTTTGTCGTTGGCGGGTTCATCAATGTCATGGGATCGGTTCTCATTTGCGTTTCGTAACACTCCATTTCTGAGAAATTCTTACGACAGCTCGCGAATGCGCCGGGCGAGCGTCTGCGCTTTCTTTCTGTCGGTAGCGATTACCACCACGGTGTCGTCTCCGGCGATGGTGCCGACCACCTCAGGCCAGTGCGAGGCGTCGAGTGCGGCCGCAACGGGCTGCGCACTGCCGACCGTGGTCTTCACCACGAGCAGGTTCTGGGCCTGGCGGATTTCGACCACAAACTGGTGCGCGAGATGCATCACGGACGGCAAAACGCCTTCCGCGCTCAAGCTTTCGCCCGCCCGCCGATACCCCTCGGGACCTTTGACGAGTTTCAGTTCATGGATGTCGCGGGAGAGGGTAGCCTGGCCGACTTCGTAGCCCTTGCGCTCAAGCCGCTGCTGGAGCGAGTCCTGGCTTTCGACAGGACCGTCGTCCAGCAGGTCGAGAATCGCTTTGTGGCGCGCTGTTTTCGACATGAATAAAAATGCAACTCAATGCATAAGTATCCATTGGTCGGGATGGACGTGTCAAGCGGGAAATGCTGGGGGGACTAACCACAGAGGACAACGGGCTTCGAGGTTTTCCCTGTGTTTCCCCGTGTTCCTCTGAGTCCCCTGTGGTTAAGAACTTACTGCCGCGTAGCGCTTGCCGGAACCTGGAACTCCACGCCATGGTCGTCATTGGCTTTGCGTGTGGCTGCGAGATCGAGGTCGGCGAGGAGAATCTTGTGGGTGCGGCCCGTGCCGAAGTCGAACAGTGTATCGCCCACGATGGCGTAGTTGACCACGTCGGACTGATGGCCATCTTTGAAAATGAGCACAGTCGAAGGCTGAGCGGTCACGGGCTCTTCCGGTTCGCTGGGAGTTGGTTTGGCTGAAGTGTCGGCTCTCGATGCGAAATCGCGGGCCCCAGCGTGCTTGATTGAAGGCTCTGCGTTTCTCACGCCAGGAGCGCGGACGTAGTCGACGTCGACTGAGTCGTCGTCTGCTTCCTGGTCGTAGGAGTCGTAGGGGACGGCATAAGGAACCGCGTATGGAATGTAGGCCGGCTCGCTGATGCCGACGGGGAAATCGGAGTGATCCCCGTGGCGGTGGTGCCGCGTCGAGGACTGACGACCCGAGAAGTGATGGCCCGAGAACTGACCACCAAAGAACATCGCCTGATCCTGGTTCGCCGGAAAGAAGAAGTTGGCACAGCAGTTTCCAAAAACCGGCCGGCTGTTGCCAAAACCGTTCGGCCCAAGGGACGTGACGCTGGCCCGGACACCGGGATTGGGGTTGTTACTCCCGCCGAAACCGAATGAAGTGACCGAGGCGGGGACACCGTTAATCTGAGCCTGAACGGGCAAATAAGCTGTGACGGAAAACACCAACAAGAAGGAAAGCAGGAAACAGGATCGCATACCGGCCAGCATGAGAAGCCTCCCCCAGGGCGGGTACACCTACTCTGGGCCTAACTCATTAGAAGACGATGACGACGCGAAAGTTGCGTGAAAAATCTTCGCTGAAAGTAGTTGTGTGGGGACGGAGTTGTGCCCCGTCAAGCGGGGCATAGCCCCGCCTCTATGAAAGCCACCGCTTACGCCGCCGTCAGGGGCGCGCGGGACGTGATCCGGCGCAGTTCGAGCATGCGGTGGCGGACGTAGCCATCCTCTGTCAAATGGGCGGAAGCAATGGCTTTGCGGGTGGTGGCCACCATCTGATCGAGCGGGCGGCGTTCGGGAAATTCCGGGTCGAATTCCCGGCAGAATTCACAAGGCCGGCTGGAGCGTGTGTCGAAGCGGCTGATGACAGCTGGATCTCTATGTTCCACGAAAGGCGGCTCCTGGGAGAGGCGAGAACGGATTCGCCCGGTTTGTGGGACAGAGACAAAATTTTCTGCCCTCGGCTGATTCATTGACTGCTTGGACGACGCATTTGTACTACAACGGCAGGGATTTATACAAGCCCTTCGTGGCAGGCGCAAATTGCCTGCCTTTTCGTGCTTCGAGGATAGCTCAAGTGTACAGGAAGCGTGGAAATCCTGGGTGTAACGCACTGCGACGTCGGCTCGTGATTTCTGGCATGATAGGGCCACGTTCTATGGAGAATGTGTGAAGCGCGCTGATGCCAACCCGAGCACCGTATTCTTTTTCGACGTGGACAATACGCTGCTCGACAACGATCGCGTCGCCGAAGATCTGAAACGGTACCTCACGAAGAAAGTGGGCGAAGGCAGCGCACAGCGCTATTGGGAAATCTTCGAGCAATTGCGCGCCGAACTCGGATACGCGGACTATCTAGGTGCGCTGCAGCGTTATCGCGTCGAGCGGCCCCGTGAACCGAAGCTGCTGGCGGTGTCGCACTTCATGATTAATTACCCCTTTGCCAACCGGCTGTTTCCCGAGTCGCTGGATGCCGTCGAGTACGCGCGGCGCTTGGGCCGGCCCGTGATCTTGAGCGATGGCGACGTGGTTTTTCAGCCGCGCAAGATCGACCGGTCCGGCCTGTATGAGATCTTCGAAGGACAGGTCTTGATCTATATCCACAAGGAACTGGAATTGGACGACGTGGAGGCAAAATATCCGGCTTCGCACTACGTGATGGTGGACGACAAGGTGCGTATCCTGGCCGCGATCAAGAAGTATTGGGGCACGCGGGTGACGACGGTGTTTCCGCGCCAGGGCCACTACGCGATGGATACAGAGTTGGTGGCGCAATATCCCGAGCCGGATATCACGCTGGAGCGAATCGGGGAGTTGCAGAAATACTCGCTGGAACAGCTTTTGGCAGCCGCGGGCAAGTGAGCGCCTACTCGGCTTCTTCCTCTTCCTGAGACGCTCCGGCGCGGACTAGGTTTTCCAATTCACCAGCCCGCCGTTGACCGAGAGCTGATTCATGCGGCCGCGGATCTGACGCCCGTTTTCGAGCACCACCAGAGCAAGGATGGAGCCGCCGAGCTTAACGCGCGAACCCCGTGGTCCTTTCGGCGTGATGGCAGTGGAGGGCATTCTCGATCAATTTTGCATCAGTCGGCATCAGCAGGGCAGATTACGAAAGTTCGGCTCTTCGGCCTCGGCCGCACCCATAACTGCATTTCCCTTTCAGGTGGGCGCGGCTGTGCCGCGCATGCAGCCGTGAGGTCGCGTAGGGACGGCCGCCCTCGGCCGTCCAAGCCGAGCGCAGCTCGGCCTCCGCGACGCCCACTGATCCAGCTCCGGATCTCAGCGGTAGCCCTTCCAGAAAAAGTACGCCGACATTGCCGTTCCCACCGCGATGACGAAGCCGCGGACCCAGGCGGCCGGAAGCTTCTGGGCGTAGTGGGCGCCGAAGTATCCGCCGAAAAGCGCGCCCACGATCATGACGCTGCCTTCTCTCCAAACCACGGCATGGGCCACAATGAAGGTGATGACCGCGATGCCGTTGATGATCCCGCCGAGCACGACCTTCAAGGCATTCATAGCGTGAATGTCGGTCATGCCGAGTGCGGCCAACATCGCGAGGTTCAGAATCCCAACCCCGCCGCCGAAGTAGCCTCCATAGACCGCGACGACCAACTCAAAGAGTGACGCGACAACAAGAGCCGAGGTGGAAGCATCTGCAGCAATGGAGCCTCCGGAGCCGCGTGCCAGGCGGTTGCCGAAGATAAACAGCAGCGTCGCTCCCAGCATGAGCCAGGGCAGCACGCGCAGGAAGGTCTGCGCGGGCGTGTGCAATAGAAGGTAGGCGCCGGCGATTGCTCCGATCACGCTGGTGACGGTGAGAGGAATCATGACGCGGCGTGAAAGGTCGAGGTGCCTGCGATAAGCGCCGGAGCTGGCCGTGACTCCCACCCAAAGCGCTACGGTATTAGTGGCGTTGGCCGCGATCGGAGCGACTCCGCTGAACAGCAAAGCCGGGAAGGCGATGAAGCTGCCGCCGCCCGCGACAGCGTTAAGCGCGCCGCCGAGAACGCCAGCTAAAAAGAGGAAGATTGCGGTTTCGAGGCCCAAGTACAAGATGTATCACGGTGCGAGGTTCTTGTCGTACATCGCGCCGTAGCCCAGATATTGACGCACAGGATCCTGCAGGTAATTGATTTCCACTTTCTCGACTTCGCCATTCTTGCCAAAGCTGGCAGTCAAGTGAGCGTTCATGCCGGCAAAATACGTCGGCAGGTTGAGCTTCTGGTACCGCGCGAGCACTTGATCGCGCAGCGCGGGATCGAAGTGGACGCCATATTTGTCAACCAGCGCCTTAATAGCGTCGTAGTCGCCTTCCGCTTTGATGCGCATCAGTTCGGCGAGAAGCATGCCAACGCCCTGACGCATCTTTTGATAGTCGGCTACGCGAACGTAGGTTTTGCCGTCGCGCGTGAATCGCTCGATTGACCCGGGAACTTTGTCTGCGATGTAGTGTGCAATCAACTGGCGGTCGCGCTCGTGGTCTTCTTCAATTGTGTCGCCGTGCGGGATGCGCCGCAGTTGGGTCATGGCGACCTCGGCCGCATTGTCGTACATGGCCTTGGCCACTTCTTCCTGGTTCGAGATCAGGCCAAGTTCTTTCAGCTTGGGATCCCACACGTTCCAAAGCGCCATCAAATCGGCGCGCCCTTCCTCGAGCGTGGAAAAATATTCCTTCAGAAAAGGTTGGGCGCCGCCGCTGATGCGGTCACTCAGCTTGCCGGAACCGTGTCCAATGACTTCATGCAAGGCGGTCATAAGATCGCCCGCTTCGGTGCCGTACTTCACGGCCCGTTCGACCTCAGCCGCATCGGCGGCGAACTCCGCGATGGCCGTCTTTCCGGCGGCTTCGTCCAGAGCGCGTTTGCTTGCTGTGAACAGAAAATTTTTCGATCCGTATTTCTCGTGGATTTCGTTTTCGTTCGGCAGATTGTCGCCGATCGTGGTCACGCTAAAATCGCCGGTTTCGACGACCGTTTCGACGGCTTTCACGACCGGGAGTTTGAACGACGTGAGCTTATACTTCGCATCCCACGGAGCCTTCTCTTCAAAATAACCCGCATTTTCCGCCAGTTTCTTCATCGCGGTGGTGACCGGCTTATCGGTGATGGTGACAAAACTCTGCGAGCTTCCTTTCGCGCCCCGTGCGTCGCGATAGACCTCGATGAAGCCATTATCAAAGTCCACGGTGGCATCGTTCTGAACCCACACCGTGCCGAACCGAACCCAGTCCGCATATTCGCCCGTCTGGTAGTAGCGGATGAGATGGTCAATCGCTTCCGCTTGCTGTGGTTCGGCGTAACCGCGCGCCTTTTCGAAGCAGTCGTTTGCCCGCTTCAAAAACGTCGCATACAGTCCGGGAGGAACCTTGCCGTCAGGTGTGCCAGCACGGTAGACGAGTTCGGTAAGTTTGCCGTCCGCGGCCTTTACCACCCGCGAGTTCAGCGGATACTTTTCTTGAAATCCCTTCAGATCGTCCAGACTCACGCCTTCATAGAAAGTGTTCGAACTGGCCTGGATCGTATCTTTTCCTCCCGCAGGACTCTTTGCGGTGATCATCGGCTCAAATGCGGGATCAAAAATCGAAGCCCGCAGTGACTCCAGTTCCCGCGTTACGTCCGATGGTTTCCTAAGCGGCGGGAGGTCTGCGTACGCGGTTCTAAAGGCTCCGTTTTGTTGCGCGATCAGCGCGGCCTTTTCCAGTTGCTCGAACGTGAAAGCGGGCAGAAATTTCTGCGATGTCAGATCGTTGTGATTTCCGCGGTTGGCCCAGAAAAGTTTCGCGAATTCGGCAATCTGCGCCTTCGCCGCCGGGTCGATGCCTTTCGCATGCGCCATGATTTCCTCGAGCACACGCTTCTGTCGCAGACCGTAAGTGGACAACTGATCGTAAATGATCGGGTCGATCGCGATTGAAGCCTGCGTCAGCCAGTAGGCCAGGGCCTGCTGCCGCGGCGAAAGCGTCTGGAAGCTGGGAGCGCGCACTTGAATAAATGCGGTGTCGCCGACGCGCTCGACGAGGACATCGCTGGCGGCCTTGTTCTTCTGGCTCAGTGCAGGGGCAGCGACCGCCAACATGAGCACAAGTAAAAGCGAAAAGAAGGGTACGGAATTGAACGGCTTCAAGAATGGCCTCCATGGCATTCGGTCCGAACTGGACCAAACTCCGCAGCCTACCACAGAGCGGTTTGCTGAGTCTGGGAGGTTCGCTGGCCCGCTTCGCGAGATTCGGGTCTCCTCGGTGCCTTCAGACCGGAACACTACCGTAACTTTGCAGTATTCGAATCTTCATAGGAAAATTACGGAAGCATCTTGGGCCCAGCTGTAGGAAGTTCTGAGGCCAACAAGGATCTCGACTTCTATGCACAATCAAAATGTAGTCATTGCTCTGACCACGAAAGAGAATGATTACCAAGCGGAACAATCGGCATCTGCGACCGAGGTCGCGTCCCGGCTGGGCGTGAAGATCAACGTCATTTACGCGGACAACAACGCAGTCAATCAAACCCAACAATTAGTGAAGATCATCCAGGACAGGGCTCAGCGCCCGGACGCGATTCTGGTTGAGCCGGTCGGAACCCCGATGTACCAGGTCGCGAAAGCGGCCGTGGCGGCGGGCATCGGCTGGGGGATCCTGAATCGCGAAGCCGACTATATTCCCGAACTTCGCCGCGCCGCCGCCCAGGTCCCGGTGTTTGTAGTGAGTCCCGACCAGGAAGAAGTAGGGCGGATTCAGGGTAAACAACTGGCAGCCTTCACCACGGAAGGCAACATCCTTTATATCGAAGGTCCTTCAACCAGCAGCGCCGCGAATCTCCGCACCAAGGGGATGCTTTCTACCAAACCCAGCAAGGTCGAGATGAAGGTGCTCAAAGCGGACTGGTCCGAACGAGGCGCACATCAGGCAGTCAAGTCATGGCTGGCGTTGAGCACGTCGAGTCAGCTGCACATTCGGGCCGTTGTCTGCCAGAACGATGCCATGGCTATGGGCGCAAGGGAAGCATTCGCCAGCCTGCCCGAGCCGGCCCGCGGGCAATGGCTGAACATTCCGTTTACGGGCTGCGACGGAGTCACGAAGACTGGCCAGGAATGGGTACGAAGCGGACAATTGCGCGCCACAGTAGTGATTCCCCCCATGGCAGGCCACGCTCTCGAAATGCTCGCCAAAGCGGTCAGCACCGGTTCCATGCCTGCCGAGCGGACCCTATGCGCCCCTCGATCTTTTCCGGCCATAGCCGAGATACGCGCGTAGAGGCTACTCGTCTTTAGCCAACCATGCCAGAGCTTCCTCGCGAGTCTTAAAAGCGGGAAACTCGCGGCGCGAGAAGCTACGCAGGTTCTCAGAGAACGCATGCGGAAAGTTCTCTGCTCCCATCCACGCGGACTTCTTGACATGAGGCTTGTCAAAGACGGCGCTCTCTTTCATGACCTGAATGGCTTCCTTGTCAAAGGACGCTCCCGTGAAATCGGACAGGATCAATACCGAATTGCGCGGAAGCGTAGTCACAACGTCGGGAACCGCCCGGCAAACTTTCTCGACCTCACGAGCCGAACAGTTGGAAAAGTCTATTAGAAGAATCTGCTTACCTTCATGAGAAATCCACCGAATACGGTCGGTCATGTAACTTCTTTCCGGCGCTGGTAGGAGTTTGTACTTGGCGTCGGCTGAATGTCAACGGGCGTTAAAGTGGCGGGTGGCCCACTCAAGCCCGATTTTGGCTTGAGTGGGGCAGTTCCTCTACAAGTTCAGCCGACCGCTCACTTCTTGCGCATCCAGACATCCCACGTAACTCGACCAGCTTCCTGATCCGTCAGCGGGCGGCCCGTCGCCTTGAGGGCCAGCTTGATCTGGCCGTGGTGGTAGCCCTCGTGCCAGATCATGTGCTGAAGCAGGAGGATCGGGTG
>WNFA01002059.1_pt1 | contig 21095 bp, 25 predicted proteins | sample 5400481 | NCBI WGS metagenome assembly WNFA01 (sample SAMN13153340, study PRJNA577476) | soil metagenome | isolation source: 120 cm saprolite under Douglas fir tree site 2 hole 1 replicate 2 | place: USA:California | collected 2015-04-18
TCAAGAATTTGAATGACGGACACCGTGCAATCGGAGAAGCGGAGATCATCTTGACGAGAAGCTTGAAACAGTTTCGGTTGGACAACATTGAGGTTTGTTGCGGCCTTCAAAAATTGGTTCGCGCTATGATGCTCCAAAGCTGTCGCAAGGCTGATCGCGCAGAAGTTGTCGAACGTGACCGTTTTGCAACGCCTAACTCTTTGAAATCACATGGGGAGAGAAACCTACTTTCCCCATCTAGCAATACTTGTGCCATAACGCCAAAGTTGTGCATGCCTTCGAGGCCAATACACCCTTCGAAAAATTACCCGGCACTCAAATCAACGTACCGCGGCTAAATCTCCATAAGCGCCCGCGGCACCGCCGGTGCCCCCACTTCCCGCGATTTCGTGCCTTGGCGCTTTTCGGACGCCGGCCGCCGCAGCGCGTGGATAGCCTCGTCATGCCGGCATCCGAAAACCTGCACATGAGCAGACAGCGCCGGTCGCCGCCCGTGGGCAAGCTGGATTTTTATTGCGCCGGGAACAGGGGTCCAGCTTCAACGAACTTCTCTCAACGCCGAAACGGAAATTGCCCGAATATCGAATTGGCATACTCGGCCGTGACGCGGCGCAGGCTTTTGCCAGGCCCGCCGGTGCTTGTCGTTCCGCCCGGAAAACCAAACGGCAGACTCAGGCTCCAGTGGCTCAAGAAACGAAATCCCCACGGATAGGCTGCCAGGCCAGGATCCAGAGTGAGCGGGTCGTGCGTTGGCATGAAAGGCGGAGCGATATTGATGGTTCCCTTGACCGACTGGAACGCCGCCGCGCTCAAACCAAAATTCAAAATGGAATAGATGAAGCTTCCGTCGGGCCCGACTCCGACCAGGGGTTGCTCCAGCTTGTTTCTGATCGCATCGATCCTGGGGTACCGAGCGATGTTTCCAGGCACGCCGCTGCGTTCAAACCACGCACCGATCGATCCGAGGGGGCTTCGCACGTCGAACGAATCTCCATCCGTTCGGACGCTGGCCAGCAGCTTGTTGAAGCCATACAGGTTCTGACCCACAACCACCGGGACCAGCGAATCCAGCAAGATGTTTGGCATGAAGCTGAACGGCACGTCGCTCAAGGCGAGAACGTCGGTATGTGCGACGTCAGGAATGAGTTGGGCGATTTCGACATAGCTGGCGCCACCGAAGGGCAACAGCCCGGGACGAACATTGCGCTGTCGTGCAAAGATCAAGACGACTTCATGCACTGTCGGTGGAGCCGGCGTGGTACCTGGCCTCGGTTTCGGTGTATACAATTCGAGGCCAGCCGGCAGCTTCGAGGTGACGAAGTCAACCGGCAAGGAAGCCAGAACGCAAAATGCTTCGATGTCGCCCACTCCACCGACGGCGCTGCTGCCTATCTTGCGCAAGAAATCGAGTGCCGGGAGCAATGTCGTTGGTAAACTCGTGTCCTGAAAATCTGTGGCGTTCGGCATGGCGATACTTACTCCTCCGATTGCGCTGGCCGCGGCGCGGCCCGCCATGACAGATGCTTCAATACAACCTGCGTTAATTCCCGTTCGAACCCAGTCCCCCGCCAGGTAAAGATTATCTACTCCGGATTCATCAGCTCGCATGCGTTCGAGAACGCTGCCCGGCACCGACAGCACATATCGATCCGAAGGATTGATATTCGCTCGCACGTACTGCGCGTCAAACCGGGCCTGTCCGCCACGCGCTTCGCGATCAAAGAACAGATCCCATTGTATCGCTCCCCTTGCATCAACAACATTCGGCCACAGCGCAGAAAGGTTTTCATTAATCCACTTAAGAGTCAGGGTTTTCGCGCGTTCTAGCTCCTTTTCGGGATATTTCGAGTCAGTGTATGGAGCTGGCACCAGCTTGTCATCCGGGAAACTGCCGCAGAAGTAGGCCAGGCCTCGGGGCGGAGGGTAAGGGTCCCAGTTCTCCTCCGGCAACATCAGGCTCAGGTCACCCCAACTATCGAGTTGTTTTGCAAAGCCGGTAAGTACCGTCCCTGCAGCGTTCGGGCCCAAATCCTCTGTAGGAATCGTGGTCCAGGCCTGAAACGCCATGGTTGCCGTGGTCTTGACGGTGTCGACCATTCTCTTCCAATTCGGCAATCGATCGACAAGATCCTTGCAGATCGTGTCAAAGGCTCCAAGACCGATGCCCAAAACAACGACATCAAAATCCCTGCCGAGTTTGAGTGGTGGATTACCGACACCCTTCCAGTCCGCCCATGCGGATTCCAGGTCAACGCCGCGGAGGTCGTTTCCATCGTCCAACAGCCCATATTTCGGATGTGACGGCCAGCTGGGCAGGCTGTTTCCCCGCCCGTCCTTGATCGAGATCAAGGGCTCGTAGGGCGGGTTCGAAGCCGTTGCCTGTGTCGTCGTCCGAATGGTTTGCACCGACCCTCCGTCCGCGGACAATTCGATGCTGTCGATTCGGGTAAAGAAGTTGAATTTGACCTCGCGCTTCCGAAGCACTTCGAACAGAGGCGCAAAAATCAATTCCCCCATCGTCGCGCGCAGGAGATAAAAAAACGAACCTCGATAGGCGAAAACCAATTTCAGAAGAATGCGCGTTCCGGTGCCTGCCGCAACACTTGGTTCGCCATCGAGAAATCCGAACACATAATCATAGCACCCCCGCACCACGGCTGAGTTGAGGCTTGCTTTAGTACAGCCATTGGCTGCCATCCAATCCGACCACTCGAGGTGGTCGATGCAATCAAATCCGAGCCATAAGACGCCATCCCTCAACATGCCGAAGGCGATTGTGAGCGCGATCTCGCAGATTATGTAGGCCTGTCGAAGGTCGTCGCTTGCCGTGGGAATGGATCTTCTCACGTGCTGCAGCGAGGCATCGAGCAGAAATTCAAGATGGTCACGCTGTTCAGAACTGACTTCATCTGAATCTGACGGCAGTGCCTCAACCCTGGTTACCGCAGATTTCAAGGGTCCCTTCTCCCTTTCTTCGTCGGTCACCCAGACCGGAAGAACCTGAACCGGCCAAGTCACTACAACGTCAAAAGGGTTCACGCCTTCCGAAGACTTCCTGACCAAGGACTGAAGGTAGTCTACCGTCGTGAAGAACTGATCATTCGGCGTGCCAGGTAATCCCGGGTTCCGCTTCAAATGGAAGGGCCAGGACGTCCAGCCACCTTCGGACGCTGGCTCCATCAGGACACAACCATCGATGCCCTCGAACGCGTCTTCGCGAGACCCGAACGGAGGCCTCAATCCAAGCTTTCTCATCGCCTCGTAGACGCGATCTACCAGTTGAAAGGCATTGTCATAGAACCCCGTCCAGACATGCAATCCGTGCTCTTCGGCGCGGTATCCGACTTCCGCGTTGCGACCGACGGCGCCCTTGCCGCCCAACCGCCATCCGATCGTGTGGACGGTGATATCGTATTGGTCGCGGTTCGAATCCAGTTCGGTGAGCTCGAACGCCGCACTGAGTGCGGCAATTCCACCTCCCAAAATTGCAACCCTCGTCTTGGGCATATATCTATCGACCTGTGTCCTACGCTTCGGAGAGGATGTATCGCCGCAACACGTCGCATGGGCCGAGATATTGCCAGGACGGGTGAAGGAACGCTTCACCGGGAATCGTGATATCTTGACCCGTTATTGCTCGGGCCGCCTGCATCCCCGACATCACCGCGGCTTCCACACATTCGGTGTTGAAGCCGGTGTCGATCCAGGCTCCGGCAAGATAGAGGTGATCGAAGCCCGACTGGTCGGCTTTCAAACGCCAGGCACTGCTGCCGGCCGAAGTCGCAACGCAGCAGTCTGACGGATTGATATTGCTGCGGACGATCTGCGCGGACAATCTGGCCTGGCCTGTCAAGTTAGCCGGCGCATAAAGTACGCTCCAGTTGAATTGCTCCTGCCGCGATACGTTCGGCCAGAAAACCGGGGCCTTCGTTGTCAGCCATTCGACGGTGAGCGAAGACGCTAGATCGTGGGCCTGTTGCGGGACGCCTGCCTCTGTCGGCGGTGTCTGATAAAGCTGCGAGGGAAGAACATCACAGAGATATTGAAGCGATACGGGCGGTGCTTGTTCGGTGTGGATCTCACCCTTGAGGAGCTGAGACATATCGGCCCAGATATCTAGCGGCTCCGGCCCGGAAACCAAAGCAGGCGCCGGAGCAGTCCAACCGAGCCCAGCCAGATCGGCGTTCATCCACAGTTGAACGGATATGCTGGGCACCAGCTGCAAGTTTTCCGTCATCGACCTGAACTGGTCGCTCGACTGAAATAACTCGCCGCAGGGTCCGCCGGAACCGAAATCCTTCATGACGCCGAGCGGTACCGCGAGCACCACTTCGTCGAATTTATCGATGCGGTGGATTTGAAACGTTTCGACCTTCTCGTTACACCAGTTAGACTCCAGATCGACCTTTCTCCTCTCCAAATCTTCGCTGTTCTCGATCAGTCGCCAGTCCGGCGTCGCCCTCCAACCGACAAGGTCCCCCGGCATCTGAAGCGGGTCATATTCGACTTTCCGATTCTTCAATTCAACTTGCCGGTCGAAACTAAGCGACGCGACGGAGGTGCCGTCCGGCGTAAGCTGAACCTCTTTCAATTTGTGAAAGAACTTAAACTTGACGTCGCGCTTCCTCAGGACCTCAAACAGTGGCGCAATGATGGCTTCTCCGGCGCTAGCCTGCAGAACCCAGGCGAGAGCGCCTTTGTAGGTTCCAAGCATCCGCAGCACCACCTGGGCCGCCGTTCCCGCGCCGTAGCTTGCGTTGGCGATACTGCCATCCGGATACTGAAACATCGTATCGTAAAGAGCTTTGACGATCGGCGATTGCTCGGCGACCGACCGCGTGGCGCCATGACGAACAAGCCAGCGCCGAAAGTCCTCACCATCGATTTCACTGATCGCACGCTGCCCAAGCAGAATGTCCTCTACTATTCCTGCGACAAACGCGGCCGCCAGTTCCAGCGTCTGCGCCAGCAGATCACCATCGAGCGTCTGCGCAAACCCGGCCGCCTTGACCGCGGACGATATTTCCTTGAGGGCTTTGGTAACGACGCCGATGTCTTCGGAATCAAGCCATGCGCGCTGTTCGTCGACGCCTGCCAGCCAGTCGACCGCAACTCCGAGATAGCCTCTCGCCGTCATCCCCTCGAGCGACAACGCCTCGGGACGAGCCCGCCCGCGATTGCGGATCAGCATTTGAAGCGTTTTTCGATCGATCGTTACTTTAGGCTCAAGAGGCTGCAAGCGGGCATTCGCACGGAGCGTACGGTCATAAAAGCTGAGCAGGAGATTCAGGCAATTGGACAAGCAATCGAGAAGGCTGAGGTCGACCTCTCCTCGGCCCGGCTCTTCGTCATTCAGCGGAAATCTGACATCGATCCAGCCAGGTCTGCGTTCGTCGCCAACGCCTATGGGAGTGAACTTTTGAGGTTTTATCGCCTCGTCCAGGCACGTAATTCTCTGTCCGTCACGTGGCCGCCATTCGTCGTAAACATCGCGCATCAGACGGAAAGCGTTTTCGTAAAAGCCAAACCAGATGTGCAGTCCATGCTCGATATTCCGGCCAGAACCGTCGCGTCCGCTGGCCAATTTCCCGCCGGCTCGCCATCCCAGCTGATAGATCGTAACATCGAACGCCTGCCGGAGTTCGGCAGTTCGCGTCAGCTCAAAGGCCGCGCTGAGGCCCGCCATGCCGCCGCCACAGATCACGATCCTTCGTTGAGTCACGACAGGCTCCAAAATCCGGGACTTATTCCTGCGGACCGTGCGTCCGCTGCAATTGTGCGAGGCCCCCGGGGGCGCCAAGGCGATTGAAAATTTCGGCAGCCTTGCCAAGACAAACCTGCCGGTTCGGGTCATCGTGGTTGCAGCCTTTGCCAATTTCATAAATCGCGCAGGCTTGCTCCCGGGGCATTTGCAGGGTTTCTGCTGCTGCTGCTTGCTCCCACCGCCTTCGTGCCTTGTCCTTGTTGCCGGCGACAAACGAGGCTCGGCCCTGCATCAACAAGGCGTAGGGACGGCAGATCGCGGAAGTCCGGGCCAACCGCGACAATTGTCTGCACGCAAGTCTTGCGCGGCTTTCGAGGTCTGCGGGAACAGGCCCGGACGCGCTTTCACAACAGCCAAGATAAACGTCCGCGATTCCCGCCGCTCCGAACACGTAGCCGCCCCAAACCACCCCGCATTCCTGCAAGACGGCGAGCCCGCGATCCGCCAGTTCCAGGGCAGCATCGGTCTCGCGGCGCTTGAAATGTGCCATGGCCGCCACGCCGAGACATAGAAGCTGATCGGTGCGAATGAGATTGTCACGTGCGAGCGCCTTCAATCCATTCAGATGCTCTGTAGCTGCCTGCCCAACAATCGTGTCGATGAGGACCCGAGAGGCCAAGCTCCACGCGCGAACCTGCACAGGCCAGTCGTCCGACATTTCCGAGAGCAAATTCCCAAGTTGCCTGTCGGCTTGCGCAATATTACCTCGCAAGATGGCAATGAAGATCGCCATCGTTTCACTGTTGTGAGCCCGCTTGCGATCCCCCAGTCGCCCGTAAAGCAGCTTGGCTTCCTGCGCGTTCTGTTCGGCTTCATTCCATTCCCCAAGGCCGTAGGAAAGGACGCCGAGGATGAGCCGCACACGGGCCATCTCCGGTAGCGAGCCATGTTCTTCCGCCAGTCGCTGCGCGCGCTTTCCGTATGAGCGCGCAACCCGGACCATGCCTGACATCGCCATCCCGAGGGCCAGCGCGCTGTACCCGCGGATGGTTTCCGGGACCGCGCCGCACCGTTCGGCGAGATTCAGCGAAGCCAGCGTTCCATTGAGCACGGCGAGCGAGTCGTTCTGGAAGAAATACTGCTCCGACAGATACTCATAGATATGGGCCGCGTGTTGAACGTCAGCCCGTTCGTGCTGAGCCAGACGTTCTTTGAACGAGCGAAGCTGACGGAAATATCGATGTTCTCCTCCGAAATTTCGCAGGCACATTAAGTGCTGGCCCATCGCGAAACTCCCTGTCGTGTGTGTGGTGGCTCGCGCGCGACTCCTGAAAGGCCTCATCTTTTTTGGAAAACGCGATCTCGCTTTCGGCATCAACCTGCCGGAACGAAGCGAGATTTGGAAACAGTTTTGGGGGCCTTTGATGGCTCTTACAGTCGACACGCGGCTTGCGGCCATGCGCACTCACCGACGAGTCGGGAGGCGGCGGCGATGCTACCAGTTCCGGTTGGACGATCATGTTCCTGCCGATCACATGCTGCGGGGGATCGATCAGTTCGTCGATCTAGAAGGATTACCGCGCCGGCGACTGCGAGCTTAGACATTTCGTATCTCCTTTATCTGATATGATCCATGGCTTCGAGACTATCGGACGTGGCAGCATTGATTGGCTTGCCGCGCTAAGCCCAGCATATAGGCACCGGCTGCAAGCCTTCTTGATTGTTCATGCGGCTTCTGTACCAAACGTGCGGCTTTTCGCTTTTGGGTGATAACAGCTGCCTGCGAGCGCGCGCTGCGCATGTTTAGGAAAGTGTTCGGTCTCAGATCATCCGCGCCAGCGGTGGAACTTTCCGCAGGAGTACGGTGAGCGCCCAGCTCATCGAAAGCGTACCGGCGAACACGATGGCGAATTTGACGACCGCTGGGAACGGCGGATCGTAGACGGTGTACTGCAGCCAGATGATGAAAACGTAGTGAAGGAGATAGATGCCGTAGGCCGACGGCTGCATCGCATCGAGCAGTCTCAGGCTGGTCTGCGTCAGACGCAATGAAGCCGCCAACACCGTGAACGCCATTGCGGCGCTGAACATCGCGAAGGCCAGGCCATACGCCATTTTCCACGGGAGTGGTGGCGACGCGAAATCCACCATCCAATTGTGGTGGGCATACACCAGCAGCAGGATCGCAACATAGAACAGGACTGCAAAGGCGAGCCAGAAGAACCAGCGTTTCGCGATTTCGCTATTCTCCGCGAGGATACCGGCCCTGAGAATGACGCCGCCGATACCGACACCGGTAAAGAAATAGGCGGGGTAAAGCAGGACGCGGCTAGTCTGTATCGGGAATGGATAGTGGCCCGGCTCGAGCCAGCTTCCATCGCCGAACGCCAGATGCATCGGCAAATAGGTCACGACCGAGACGACCAGGAACGCGACAAAGGCCGTGACCGGGTAGTCACGTAGCGCAAGATCAACAGGCCGAATGCCCGCAGGATTGGCGGCGCGATCGAGCAGACCGCGACGGCGATGAAATCGAACGCCAGCAGAACCCACAGGAACCACGACTGCCCTGACGGCCACGGCCCGATCGTCAAGGTATGCCACCAGAAATGAAAAAAATTGAAATCCGTCGTTCCGGGTAAATGATAGCGCAGGAACGACGCGTAATACGCGAGCGGTATCAGCACGAAGATCGAGATCAACAGCGGCACCCCTAAGCGCCACGCGCGGTGGCACAGGTAGCCCACCGCTCCCCTGCGCGCGAGGCTATCACGAACGAAAAGTCCTGAGACCAGAAACATGAAAGCCATGAAGAAACTATCATTGAACAGCACGACCAGATCGAAGCCGAGCCAGCGCATCCGGTCGCCGTTGCCGAAATAGGTGTAGTTGACGACGGAATGGTGGATGATCACCAGAAGCGTGATGAAGGTGCGCGCGCGGTCGAGCGCAACGATGCGTCCCGTTGCCGTGGTTTGATCTTTTTCAACAATCTCGCGTAGCATTTGTTAGATTTCACAATAGCCGCTCATTTTTCTCAGCCTCAAGCCGCGACTTCGACTTGAATGGCGAGGCCAGCGCGGCCAGGACGAAACAGAGCAGCCCGATCATTCCGCCAGCTTAGGTGATTCCGTCACGTCATCAACTCAGATGGGGTTTTCGGTACACACAGCCCGCCTCAGCCGAGCTTGGCGGCTTGTGCCGATGCAGGGACATTAACCGCCCGCCTGGGGAGATCGGAAACGGACCCACCACAATCGAAACGGCGGCCACTTGCATCGCGTTCTTTGTGTCGCAAAACCAGTTCGAATCCGAACACGTCTACCCACTTTAGGAGCATCTTCCCGCTTGGGAATTCGACGCCCCTCTCGTACCTTCTCAGAGTAAATAGCTTGATCCCATTCGCCCGGCGATATCAGAAACAGACAATTGCCAAGCAAGCCGGGTCTCAACCAGGCATCTGATTATCGGATGAAGATCTAGTGCCTCGATTCCTCTCTCATGCCTCATTCTCTGCTCCTTCTGTGCGTCAAAACCTCTCACACTTGCGCTCTGCCGCTTTACCGACTTTCGCTGTATGGTGGTCTTGTCCAACGCATGAGCGCCGACCCGTCGGGAGGAAGCAAAAGCGCAGCCACGCCCAATGGCGCCGCTGGCCGGATGACTTACCGGTGCCTTGTCCTGCTGCTCGCTGACTGGATCATCATGTACGCTACTCGCCTTCGACGTTAGCAGCAGCCGAACGAGCGAATGCTTTGTCCGCATCAACATGCGAAGCTTTCTCAGCTCGCCGCTGGTAGTCGTCGGCAAGGGCCTTAAGCTGACCGGCAATCGCTCGGTCAGTCATGGTTTGGGCAGCGCGGAGCAAAGTCTGTGCTGTTTTTAAGTATTCCTTGCCTCGTTGTGAGATCTGGAACGTCATAGTGCCCTCGCGCGGTTCTCTGGCGCCTGGTCGAAGGCGATTTGGAGCCGGCCCAGCCAATTGCAGTCACTTGCCCGGCGAGCTTTGAAGCGATCGACGCACTTCTTGGAACAAAGGGCGGTTCGCCGCGAGTAGTACCGGACGAGACCAAACTTGCCATCACAAACTGCGCATCTCGCGGCTCTGCCAGATCCAGGACTTTCGGAGCAGTTTGGCATTGTAGTCTCCTTTTGGTATTATCGTCGCTGTTCGTCGATCATCCTTTTTTTGCGTCGCACTTCATCAACCTGTGCGCCTTTCCGACGCATGCAGCCTAAGACGATCGCGATCAGCGCTCAATTGAACGTAGGTAAACGTCGGGCATCTAAAGGGGTCGCGGAACGATACGAAGGTTTATGGCGCTCGCCCTTAGAGCCGACCACTTCTGCAATAGGTCAGACTCGGCTGTGCCCGATCGGGCGAACATAGTTCGCCTTTCCATCAGCAGCCGACGCAAGAGCAGAGCTCGCAGCAGGGGGTCCGGAAAGGGCACAGATCCGGAAGTAACTGCAGACTAAGCGTTCGTTCTTCTCAGCCCTCGGGCAGGCCCGCCAGCCGCAGGCCTTTCTCCCGTCTATCATAGACCGATTGATCTCGTATGGCTCTGCCTGCGCGATAGATTTCTGCTTCTCCAACGATGGTGGCATGATGCGCCTTCTTCGCGCGTGGCACTGCACCAGAAGGTTGCCCTCGGCGTCCCGCCCGTTGAGGTTTCACGATCAATGCCAGAGGTCGCACGCTGCGACACGATTGAGGTCGGTGAGGCGGTGTAGAGAGCGCTTGTCAGAAACCGCTCTAATTGTAGATCCCTCACCTGATTTTTATCGCTCTACGCGGCGAGGCTGCCACGGTCGCATCCATACCTCTCTTTGAGATCGTCCAATGCCGAAGGCTTTCGCACCGTAGCCACGGTCTCCTATGCTTCGAATTGCCCGCATCCTAACCGTCCCGCCGGTCCCGATAATCGCGCTCCAAAATTATCGCGGAGTGGGTAACGTTCACTCGCCGCGTCCGCAAGCCGTGGCTCGGCCGCCTTCACTTCGATACCCAGGTTGATCAGGGATTGCTTAGAACCTCCGAAAAGCATCGACGTCTTCGGATTGACGAAGAGCTCGTTCTCCGCGCTGCTGAGTTGCCTGGACCGAGCTGAGAATCAGTTGGTCTCGAGTGGTGGGGTCCATCCAACGACAGGTAGCTTTCTAAGAAAGATCGGCTACCGATACTCAGTACGGGGGATCATCCATGTTGAAACCGTCTGCCAAAGGCCATCGCCAAATTTCCGCTGATAGGCGATAAAGTCGGCATCTTCGCCGTGCACGACTTCATAGCGATGAGACTTGATTGAATGTTTGGTCTGTTTCATCACTGAAGTTCTCCTCATCAATAATTGAGTATCTATTGAATTAGTCGCACGTCTTCGTCGATCAATAGAATGATTGTCGTCATATCTTCACGTAATCGAGAGGCGACTGGACAGGAATACCAAAACGTCGGACCTTCCCCACAGAAAGCGATTCGGTGCCAATCCAGAGGATCACCCAGATAAGGGAAAGGGTTAGCGGCTGCCTGGGACGCTACAAGGCTGGTCGCGTCACTGCGCGGCGATGGTGCCCTCGCCAACGCACATGCCGGGTATGGCGACCCTCTGAAAGAAACTGGCGGAGACGACCGTGCCGGGCGGGTATTGCTTCAATTGCGCCTGGAATTCCGGCGACTCGTAACCGTGTTTGAAGGCGTCCGTCGATTCCCAGACGATGTAGTTCATGAACAGGCTGCTGCCTGCGATGCCGCGATGGAGCTGCGCCGAGATCAAGCCTGGCTGCTTTCGCATGATCGCCAACTGCTTCTTGAAGCCTTCCAGGAAATTATCGACCTGGTCGGGCGGGACCAGAAAGGTGCTCATCAGCACCACCGGGCCGACATTGTGCTCGAGCTGCTGCTTAAAGGTGACGCGATCGTCGAGATTGACGATCTGGGTACCTTGACCGGCCGCCGGCGCGCTCACAGCAGGTGTTGCCTTTAGAAGTGAGGCAAGTACGGCCCCGAGCGAGGTGGTCTGAACAACTTTTACGGCGTGTGAGTGGCATGATGTCTCGCCCGCTTTGAGTGCATCGCCTCATCTCGCGCGATGCGCTGAACTGATGCCGACAAGCTAGGTGAGATGCGAGAACGCCGGAATTCCCGTCGTGCTCATATTGCTTGTTACGATTGGTATGAGCAGGCGCGGCGAGGCGCTTGTCGCGGAGAGCGTCCCGCCTATGCGACGAGGCCAAGCCCGGGCAGATTCTGATTACCCCCCGTGTGTTGATAGAAATCGAAACGGACGTAACAGTAGAGCCATTGGGCGAATTTGCTCTCAAGGGTATCCGGCGCCCCATGTCAATTTACAATCTGCTGGCAACCAAAAAGGTCGTCTAGATAGCCGCTCGGCGGATTACCCGATTTGCCTGCTTGTGGCACGCTTGTGCGGACCCGTCCGCGCGGAAATACTTGAGCGCGAGCTTGCCTTCGCGATTGTGGAGCGGGCACCGCAGATAAGACAGATCAATTGGCGATCCTGGGGCGTCGGGGGAGCCTCGACGCGAACCGCCTTGTATTCCGTTTGGCAGTTGGGGCATCGGAATTTGGTTGCTTCTGTCATGCTCCACCTATTGAAACGACTAGGGCGCGTACTCATAAATCGAGATTGAATGATGTAGCTTACGCCATGTCCGCGATGCCCCGATAGCGACCAAATTCCGCATCGCAACGAAATGACGCGATGTGCCATTAACGAACTCATGGACCGCAAGAATTACCGGCATATTCGATCACCTCATCGGCGCGCCGTCTTATAGTTTTCCGCGAAATATCGCAGCAGATGGCGAAGGTGGCCGCTCGCCAACACGACAACGTTGTCAAGCCAATCGCCGGGTCGGACCGGCGGCGTTAGCCACCGCAACATATAATTTTTGTGACAGTCCCAGTTCAGAAAATGCCGGGAATCATGGGTCCATAGTAGGTGCCCCAGTGGCCCCACACATCGCGGCCCCCGTACTCGCGGGGGCTGCTGGCATGGTTGCCGTAACCACCATAGCCGTCACCTGGAGTACCACTGAAGCCGCCGCCAAAGTGATAGCCGCGAGGACTCGGGCCGCGCGTGGCACTCGCATAGGCGTCCTCTGCGCGGTGCCGCGAGATTACATGGCTCTCGCGGGCCACAGCGGAAGTTGCGAGCATGGCTGCGGCGGTCAGTGCAGCCGACAGAAGTTTAAGCGTAGTCATTCAGTTTTCCATTTGATGAGGAACGCCAAGGGCTCCTATGCAGATGGTGAAGCGATTAGACCGATAAAAGGAACATATCTTCACGTCGCTTCAACCCCGCGCGAGGTCGCGGGTCGCCGATCATGACAATTGCCGATAAACCTTGATCTTGGAGCAAAATTGAGCAACTGCGGAGGCGATGAGAATGAGCGATCAGCGGATTTCTTGCCACCTAACGAGTTTGAGACGGTGGCCAATCAGTTTTTACATAGCCTCTTGTGAGCATCCAGGGCTGGCGGCGGGCAATCGATACTCAACTATGCATCCGGCATCACCGTCGAACGCATTTTCGTAATTCGACTTGAATGTCACTGGGCAAGGCTGAGCAAGGTGCTGACCCGCTCCGAGGTCGCTGGATGGCTGCGAAGCAGACGCATTGGACCATCCTCGCATGCAGCTAAGGGCAGGGCCGGAAAACCGACGTGGTGACGTTCCAGCTTATCGAGCGCCGCGATCAGCGCTTGCAAGTTTCCAGTCAATTCGAGCGCCGTCGCATCCGCATCCAACTCGCGGGTGCGCGACAGGGCCAAACGAAGCAACTCGGCGATCGAGGGAGCGGCGCGCAGCAATGCAGCCAGCGGCGGATTGGCGGCCATACCGCTATGTTGCGCGCGAAGCAACACGAGGCCGGTTAGCGACGTCCATTCAATCGCTCGGTGCAGCGCGGCCGCCCAGCTCATTGTCCAGGTATCATTGTTCCGGATGTGGGCGACCTCATGGGCCAAAATACCCGCGATTTCGCCGCGAGCCATGCCGCGTAGCAGCCCCTCGGTCAATATGATTGCGGCGCCTTCCGGACCACCCAGCGCATAGGCGTTCATGAGCCTTGGAGCTGCGAGGCAATAAAGATCAGGCAATCGAGACAGGCCGGCTCGGCCGCACACCTCCGCCAGGGTATTGAACAATTCCGGCAGCTCGGCAGGACGCAGCAGGCGGGCGCCGAACCACCGATACATGGTTTCGCGCGAGAATGCCGGGCCGTTCGCGCGTGGCGCGACTCCAGTCAGAGCCCGGTGAACCCCCTCGGTCCCACCGACGATCCAGCCGCATACCGCAAGCAACAGCGTCATACCGGCGATTACCAACGCAGACGATTGATGGTTCGCAGTTTTATGACCAACGGATCGCCGAAGACACGACCGATCTTGAGAATGTTCCGCCGTCAGCGTTTGAGTTGCTTGGCTCATGCTTTGCTTGGCTCGCACTGTCCTGCGCATTCATGGGTCGGGCTCCGAGTGCCAGCCTAATCTGATAAAGCCGAACGGCTCTATCCTACGGAGGTCGATCCGAATAGCCTGTTGGTTGTGACGCCCGATACCTTGGTTTAAGAGCGCGGATTGCCGCGGATGCGCTGATGGCCGGGCGGCCGCGATAAGGATATCGATCGACAAACGCAACTTCGGCTAATGGAATGGTCCGGCCGTGCTCCGGCCCTGCCAGTACGAGAAGCTGGCAAGGAGCGGCTCGGCAGCATCAGTAAACAGGGTGATCGCTATCTGCGGGGCCTATTGTGGCCGGAGCGCTGGCTGTCATCCGCTATGCCAAGATCCATGGCACCGGGCATCGGCCTTGGCTCACGGCGTTGTTAGGCCGGCACCCCACCAAGGTCGCCGCCATCGCGCTTGCCAACAAGATTGCGCGGATGGCCCTGGGCCATGATGGCCAAGGATGAACGATATAAGAATCCCGTCGCACTTGCGCGATAAACGAGATCGCGCCGGGCGTCCGGCGTGACGTGAAGGTTGGGAGGGCGAACAGCACGTAATGCAGAGCCGGTCGATCCGGCGATCAGGACAACCCACTTGTGCCATCGCATCGTCGAATGCGCGGTTTTGACCGGGACCTGATCCGCGGAGGGCATTATGGCCAGCGGTCATGTGAACCGCACCTAAAGGCCGAACACATGGCGGCACCGACCAAGCCTGCGACGTGAAGATTTCTCTTGCCAACCCGGAGCCGTCCACACATGGCACATAGCGTCGTTTCGTTGCTGTGCAACAATACGTCGGCTATCGGGGCAGGCTGTGTGAAAACATGCGCGGGCAGAGAATGTGCAGAATCGTTTTCTCCCTTTTCTTCTTTCGGTGATGGCTGGCAGTGCTGTTCTCTTTTAATTCATCGTAGTCAAGAAGGAAATTTCTACACGAAAGTTCGAAGTCAGAGTTTTCACACAGGCTCGGGGCATAGCAGACATGGCAAGCCGTCCATCCGGCAGATTTATGATGGGTTCACGGCCTTGCATCGATATCGTGGCGGTTGGCGAGATCCATCAATTGGCGGACGCGCGACCCGATTGTGTCGATATCATCTTCTTCCTTGATGGCACTGGCAGGCCGCCGCGGCCAAGCCCATCGAGGATACCTTCCGCACCGGGCATGCTCGCCCTCACCCGCCGCCGCGATCCCGATGCCCGTCAAGAGACTTGGCTCATCTACTACGGCTATGTGCACGTCGGCACGAAGACGCATCCGCGGGCGCGTCGCGCGCTATCCGCAGCCAGCGCAGGAGGTGGCGTTATCCAACCAATACCGGGTCTGTTCGTCGGTCCAACCCGGTACGGCGAAGCGATCGGGGGCCGTCACACCTAGGCTGGGACGAACGATGATATGTTGGCGCGTGTGTAAGTGCAGCGTCGGCGGTTTGGAGCGATGCACAGTGGCGGCGTCGGCAGAAGCACATAGAGTGATCAACAGGCCTAAGGCAAAAACAAAACGCATCGCAATTGCTCGCATCGACCTGCCGCCGTTCTGCGCGGGCCGCACCGCCCGCCTAACGCGACGCGAACGGTCCCAGCATCGCACAGCTGGGGGCGCGAGGGCGAGCTGGGACCGTTTCAGCGGGCGGCTCTGGGGCCGGAAGAGAAATAGCCCGCTATTGATCATGTGGTTCGGGCGGCCAGGGCCCCAATCTTTAGCGGCTTCACGATTGGTCACATCGGCGGCATCATGGCTGCATGCCCGCCCTCGCCCGCCGCCGCGATCCCCACTCCAGACAAGGAAAGCATAGAGGGGCAAGATGACCGCGCCCAAAAAAACAGACCGAAAATCTAGAACAGATTCTGAACTTTGCCGGGGCAAACTACCGCCCCTGCGCTATCTGATCTGCATCCTCCAGGCCATCGCCTAGCACTTTGCGAAGAGCAGCGATATGCACCCGGAGGTTTGCTTCCTCCACCGTGATGTCAGGCCAGACCCGTGCGATTAGTTCTTTGTGGCTGATAACTTCGCCGGCGCGCTCTACCAGCGTGATCAGAACATCGAGTGCGCGACCGCCGATCGAAATCGCCTCGTCACCCTTCTTCAGCAATCTCTTAGTGACGAACAGCTTGAAGGGACCAAACATGACGACATCGTTGGTCCGCGAGTTGGCGAGATAATACATAGCTAGATCTCTGTGCGCCCATGGCGCCCCTGTACTTCTTAATTGTCGCCTGATTGAGGACTGTGGCTACGAGCATTCGCGCTACGAGCACTCCACAATGACAACGACGACCTACGAGCATTCGCGCTACGAGCACTCCACAATGACAACGACGACCGCGGCGCAATGCGCGAATGCGAACCAGCACCGGCACCGCTCAGGTCGTCATCTCGCCGGGAGCGACCCTTCAGGGTGCCGGCCATCCCCGCGCGTAGGCTGGAAGACGCTGCGTCCGCGCAGCGCCGATGCCACTTTCCCCTTGCCACGTAGGCCTGCATGGCTGCAGGCGGCTCTGAGGCCAACTTTGCCGCTGGCGTGGGTGCGCCTCCATTCAAGACGTCGCGGTAGGGATAGTAGAATGCGAATGCGCCCGGCTCCTGAATAGCAGCTTGCGCCAACACCGGGGTCGCAGCCGGCGCCGAGAGCACCACTGCAGCGGCGACTTTCTTTAGTGAATTGTCCCCGACAATTTGATCCATGAACCTAACCTCCTGAGGTTTGCCTTCCGCGCGCGTTCCGCGGTTCGCCGTCCCAGCAAGCTACTCATGGACATGGCAGAAACAAAATCGTATGTTTCGATAGACCGCATAAATGGGTTTTATGCCATGGACCTCCACCAGATCCGGCACTTCTCCGCCGTTGTGGAGACCGGGAGTTTTACGAAAGCGGCAACAAGAGCTGCGGTAACACAGCCAGCCCTTTTCGCCTCGATAGCCAAGCTTGAGGAGGAGCTGGGGGTGAAGCTGTTTCACAGATCACCAAAGTCGGTCACCCTCACTTCCGTTGGCCGGCGATTTCAGGCGACCGCCGAAGAGGTCCTCGACGCTTGCAACACGGTGAAGGCCGAGCTTCGGGCGACGGCAGCCGATAGACCGCTTCGAATTGCCGTACTGCGCACGTTGCCTTCCACTCATCTCGCCGGGCGTTTGGTCCTGCGCCGTTGCAAAAGTAAGCCCCGAGACCATTGAAATTGGTGCAAGCGAGATGAGCTTCTTGCGAATGGACAATGCACCGCGAAAAGACACCACTTCCTTCCAGGGCGGCGGCTGGTGACGCGCGGAGTTGATTTTGGAAGCATCGAGCTCGGCTTGAAGCGACATCGCGGGTTTCCTTGGACTTGCGTGGACTCTGCGCCGACATAACGGCGCGGCCACTATGCCCTGAAGCCCGATGTCTTGGCGCATTGCATTCCGTATAAAGTTGAAAATCAGCGCGGCCAGCAGCGTTTTCGAAGAATACAGCTCAACGCCTTCGGACTGCCGAACCTGAGCTGCAGCTGGCGTCGACCCCTTGGAGCCTCCGGGCCTGACGCGTTCCCGGCCAGAAATTAGCACAATTTTACAACGTTGAACTCGCCCGTTCTGAACAGCTGGGCGACACTGTGGTAAGTGGAATTCATTCAACCAATGGATTCCCAGCCGAGAGAGAACCCGATGCACGAGACCAAGGCGGCAGGAAGGGACAAGACCTTTATCACCCCACGATCACATCGCCGTAGATCAAATGCCTCGCATCTTCGAAGCCTTCACCTGTCTCGGCACTGCACGAGACGATGGCCTTGGCATAGGCCTGTTCATCGTCCGTCGCGCGATCGAGATTCTGGGACATCGCCTCGAGATCGCCTGCGCACCTTCACTGGGGTTACGATTTTCCATCCTTGCATCGAAAGCGAGGGAGTAAGCGCGACCTCGCCAAGCCAGGTGATCTCTAGATTCGACGCTGCCGCAGTTCGTGTGCTGTACGGGCGCGATAGCGTCAGATGACAGGCGGGGCCGGTTGGTTGGTCTCTCCCGGTCCCGCCTGTCCGTTCATCTCAGATGACGGCGGCACGCTGCGCGCACTTTGATAGCGGTGACTAGACACCACGCAAGAGCTGACAAGACCGAGGGCTGGAAGATCGCTCGTCTGGGCCATACTGCGAGCTGGCTGAACTGCGGAAGCAACAGTCGTTTGCTTGAGTTGCTTCGCTGCCGCTTTCCGCAACGACGATTAACACTGCCTTACGACGTTCAACTCGCACTGCTCTGGGGAATGCGCGAGGCTTTCCACGCAAGGCAAACACCCTTCCAACAACGAAATGAGGTTAGCATGTTCGTGAAATCAACGTCAGTGCTCGCAACCTGTTGTGCGATGCTCGTGCTCGTTCTCACCGAGCAGCCGGCAACCGCCGGACAGCAGCATGCTCGACGAAATCACCAGATCGTTTCGTGCCGTGCGTTGAATGCCAATGCGGCAATGGCCCTGCCTTCCGCCGACGCAGATTTGAGCCGCTATTCGAACGCGATCGAATCAGCGCCTGCGGGCCGTTAACGGGTGCGCAGGTCGGTCTGGCCGACCTTGTGCCACGCTGCCCGCAACCACCCTGTTCCAGTAACCGATTGCAAGACAGATCATGCTATTCGCCTCGAGGAGACGACCATGAATCCCGTTCTGAAAGTTGCGGCGTTTTCACATTGGCTATTGGGCCCGCCGGCGCGCTCGCCGAACAGCCGGCGGTCGCGGCGCAGCCGACCATCCTTGAAGCGTCCGAGAGCGTGCACGTCCAACCCAGGGAGCCGGGTTTCGCTCCAAACTCCGACCAAGATGACGTCGTACAGGGCCGAATTACCATTTTCAACGAAACGCAGAGAGCTCTAGACGCTGCGCTCGACAGGAAGTTGCGCATCTGTCGTGGCTGTTAGCGCTGGCGCCACTCGCCACGAGTGCGCATCTGAGAAGCAACCGTCGTAAAGTCTGCTAGACGCTGGACGAGGCTGCCTCGCGATTTTTCCGTCAGCGGTCCGCAAGCCCCACCTGGCGCCGGTCGGTTCTACTGCATGAACCATCCATGGCTCACGACGATCGATTGGCCAGTGAGCGCGTTCGAGGCGAATCCCGCAAACAGCAAAGCGACTTCTGCGACGTCCGTGGCGGTGGTGAATTCGCCATCCACGGTTTCCTTCAGCATGACGTTCCTGACGACCTCTTCCTCGCTGATGCCAAGCTCGCGCGCCTGTTCCGGTATCTGCTTGTCGACCAGAGGCGTGCGCACGAATCCGGGACAGATGACGTTGGCGTGGATTCCATATTTTCCGCCTTCCTTGGCGACCGTCTTGCAAAGGCCGATCAGGCCATGCTTGGCGGTTACATAGGCCGCCTTGAGCATAGAGGCTTCTTTGGAATGCACGGAACCCATGTAGATGATGCTGCCGCCGCGGCCTGACGCCTGCATATGCGGCAGGCAGGCGCGCGTTGTCAGAAAGGCGCCGTCAAGATGAATGGCCAGCATCTTCTTCCAGTCGCTGAACGGAAAACTCTCGACGGGATGCACGATCTGGATGCCGGCGTTGCTGACAAGCACGTCTACCCCGCCGTAGCGCGCAACGACATCGTTGACCGCGCTCTGCACCTTGTCCTCGTGGGTTACATCCACGCCCACTGCAATCGCAGTACCGCCGGCACCAGAAATTTCATCGGCCACTGATTGCGCTGCGTCCCTATTCAGGTCGGCGATGGCCACCCTTCCCCCTTCGCGCGCGAAAGTAAGAGCGATTTCCCTCCCGATGCCACTCGCAGCGCCGGTGACGATGCAGACCTTTTCCTTCAGACGCACGCCAGTACCCGTTGCGATCGCGATCTTGTCTTCAAAGCGCATGGCTGTTCTCCGTGCTGTCCTTCTCGCGCATTTCGGTATTACTCGTTGGTTGATTTATTCGCGGCCATCCCGCGCGAGATCGAAAGTGAAGACCCCGTCGAGGTTTGTTGGACGAGCCAGCACGTCGGGATGGCGCAACGTGCGTACGGCGTCGTGATAACCGGCGTGCCAATGATCCTGCATCGAGACGCGAGAGAACTCGTAATCTTTCGAGTGGCCCTCGTAGTTCTTCGCCCGATAGATCAGGTGCACGATGCTATAGACCTTGTGACAGGCGGCAGCGTTCAGGATCTTCGCTTCCTCGTTGTCGCGCAGGTCGTCAGGGAGTTTCGGTAGCAGCTTAGCAAGCGCCCAGCGGATCTGCTGCATGCGCTTGAACTGATCGGTGTTGGCCCGGGTGCGGCTCGAGAATTGGATTTCCTTCTGACGTGTGGCGACCTCGGCCAGATTGCGGGGAAGCTCGCCGCGCGCGCTCCAGAGATCGACCTGGAAAGCGAGCGTGTCCTGACGGGGCCCGTAATCGACTACCCATTGCAGGGGAGTATTGGAGATGAGGCCGCCGTCCCAATAATACTCGCCCTCGATCTCGGTCGCGGGAAAGCCGGGCGGCAGCGAACCGCTCGCTATCACATGGTCGGATCCGATCGTGTGGGTGGTGGTATCGAAATAGACGAAGTTGCCGCTGCGCGCATTGACGGCGCCGATGCTCAACCGCGTCTCGCCGGAATTGATCCGGTCGAAATCTACCAGGCGCTCGAGGGTGCTTTTGAGCATCCTTGTGTCATAGAAGCTCGTCGCTTCAAGAGCGCCGTTCGGATGCAGCCAAGCGGGCGGTTGACGCAGACTGAAAAAATTGGTAGCGCCCTGGAACATGGCGGTAGCCGCGCTGATCTGGTTGAAAAGCCCTCGCGCGAAATCTCCCCTGATCCAATGGTCTCCTAGGGCCGATATCCTGTCGAGCAGTGGATTGGCGGTGACCTCGTGCCAGAAGGCGCGGAGTTTTGAAATCCGTTCTGCCCGAGGATTTCCGGCAATGATCGCGGAGTTGATCGCACCGATGGAGATTCCCGCGA
>WNFA01003647.1_pt1 | contig 21089 bp, 19 predicted proteins | sample 5400481 | NCBI WGS metagenome assembly WNFA01 (sample SAMN13153340, study PRJNA577476) | soil metagenome | isolation source: 120 cm saprolite under Douglas fir tree site 2 hole 1 replicate 2 | place: USA:California | collected 2015-04-18
GCTGGCAGGACCTGCCGGAGAAATTTCCGCATCCTTCGACCTGCTGGCGGCGACTGCGAGATTGGAAGGAGCAGGGCGTTTGGTTCAACATCTGGCGAACGTTTCTGAGCGAATTGAACGAGCGCCAGCAGTTGAAGTGGAGCGAATCGTTTCTGGACGGGAGTTTCGCTCCCGCGAAAAAAGGGGCTGTGGAGTCGGAAAAACCAAGCGGGGCAAGGGGACGAAGTGGATGGTGGTGGTCGACGGCCGCGGTCTTCCTCTGGGAAACTACCTTCACTCTGCATCCCCGGCGGAAGTCCGGCTCGCGGAGACGACACTCGCCTCGATCCGCGTAGGACGGCGGCATCACGCGGGCCGACCGCGGCAGAAGCCGATGCGCGTGATTGCCGACAAAGCCTATGACAGCGATCCGCTGCGGAGACGCTTGCGGCAGCGGGGTATCGAATTGATCTGCCCGCACAAGAGGAATCGCGTTCGGCCTGCCACCCAGGATGGCCGAGCCCTGCGTCGCTACAGAAGGCGATGGATTGTCGAACGGACCAACGCCTGGCTCGGAAACTTCCGACGCTTGGTCGTGCGCTACGACCGCTCGCTCACGATCTACGGCGCGTTCTTTCATATCGCCTGCTTCATGATCGTCTTACGGAGGGTTGTGCAATAGCTTCTAGAAATTAGATTAGGAGGAACTAATGAAAATCGCTTACTTGATGCTTTTTCATAAGGATCCGAGGCTTATGAAGAGGGCGATAGAAACGCTTTCGTCAGGGGATTGCGGATTCTTCGTTCACATTGACCAGAAGTCGGACATTCGAGGGTTCTCTGCCATCAGCGGCGACAACATCTCATTTTGCAAGCAACGCATTCCCGTTTATTGGGGGCAATTTTCTCAGGTAGAAGCGACGATGCTGTTAGTCCGGCAGGCGCTGGGCTCCTCCGCAAACTATGATTACTTCATCTTCTTGCAGGGGAGCACTTACCCGCTAAGGAGCGGTGGGTACATTCAGCGCTTCCTGGAAAAGAACCGTGGCTGGGAATTCATGAACTTGGTGAGAATGCCGGCGCGAGGCTACCCGCTGTCTAAAATCAACACTTTGGCGTACCCGTCTGATATGCCGGTCCGTCGCTTCGCTGCGAGGGCACTTGCAAAGCTGGGTCTGGCCCAACGGGACTACAGGAAATACCTCAAAGGACTTGAGGCATACTCCGGCAATGCTTGGTGGGCTCTTTCGAGAGACGCGTGCCAGTACCTAGCGGAGTTCGTGACGTCGAATCCACATGTAGAGGAGTACTTTCGAAACACACTTGTGCCTGATGAATCGTTTTTCCATACGATTCTGGGCAATTCGCCACTTCGGCCTCGGATCCGCACAAGTTTCGTGTACGCGGATTGGGCCACCCGCGGCTGCCAGGTTAATGAGGAGCAGATAAGGTTCTTTGCAGCACAGGAAAAGGTATGGTTTGAGGATGAGTGGGGGCCTGCAGAGATGCTGTTCGCGCGAAAGTTTTCTGACGACAGGCTTGATTTGGTGCAGCAAATTGATGAAATGATAGAGCGAAAGGAAACGTGCCGGACCTCTCCCTAGTCTTGGTGTCAGTGTGAGAACCACGAGCACGAGGTTCAGTAGCAGCCACAGCAATGTCACCGTTTCACGGGGCGGAAGCCTGGGCGGAAACAGCGTCATCACACTGCCCGGTGGGTAGTTTGCTTCTGGGTTCCCAAGTTCGGGATCGTCACAATGGACCCGGGATGAGGTGCGGCTGAAGTTGGTCGAGATAGCAAAGAAAATTCGGTAGGAGCAAAACTTAAGCAACAAGGGAACAAAATGCACTGGCCGATAGCAGGGGACTGGTGCAATTATTAACTTTTATGATGAAAACAGTGAGTCACGACAATCCGTCCGTGTTGAATAGCGAGTTTCTCGAGGAATACAGCAGCGAGGATAGTCTCCGCAGATACAGCAAGGAAACTGCGGGGCATGGAATCAGCTATCTGTTGGACCACGATTACGGCGAAATCTATTTCAGCGTGATCGAGAACCAAATCCCAAAGTCGAGGGTACAGAAGGGAATCCGCCTATGGGAGTTTGGCTGTGGCGCCGGAATGAATCTCATACACCTGGTGTCGTCTCTGGAACGTCGGGGAGTAGCAGTGCAATACGCCCTCGGTACGGACTTCTCCGAGGCGCTAATCAGCGCTGCTAAACAGCAGGCGCAAAGGTATCTCACGCCGGAACCATCGATTGAAGAATGAGAATGATGTGGCTGCGACTATAGCCAGCCTTCTTGCAGACCGCGGGGTTTGTATTGTCATCGATATGAATGATAAGTTTCCTGCGTTTCGTAGTCGCTTTCGAGACCGCCTTGCCAAGGAAGCGGAAGCCTACTACCTTCCTTCTCTCGAAGAGTATGCCCGTCCGTTCTCCTCTGCAGGCTTGCAGATTCTAAAGCGAGAGCACTTCTGCTGGATTCCCCACTCGGCGGGTGCCGGGCTTACCACCGCTATGAGGGCCTTGACCCCGGTGCTCAACACCATTGCCCCGAGTCGCGCAATGCGCTCGTTGGTCATTTCTCAAAAGTCCGAGCGCCGTCCGTAACTCCGGATTACGGTCACACAGATCCGCAGAACCTCTGGGAACTTGCAAATGTACAATCGAGAGCATCCTACATGCGGCTCCGACCACAGCCGAACCGTTGTAGGGCCATCCCCTTCAACCGCTCTCCTGCTCTGCAACGAGAAGCCCTCCTTGGACGAGCGGAACCTCACGACGCTCCTGGATTTCTTCGGAATACCTTGGAAGACTGTGAGCCCCAGCCAAGTGGCCGAATTCATGAGCCGTCAAAGCGAAACCGCCGATAGGTTTTGTATTTTGAGCTCCGCTTCATGCTTCGCTGCTGCCTTGCAGGCTATCCCGGACTCTGAGGCTGTCCTGCCATCCTGGATTTTGAACGCGAGTTCGGTATTCATCTACGGTTTTCAGGAGACGCCCCTATGCACGAGCCTGCTGCGTTTCCTGACCAGCGTGGCTGACGGAAACGTTCGAAAACCCGCATCGTCGGATGCCCGCCTGTCAGTGGCCAGTGATTTCTCCGAAATGTGCGGTCCCATGTCGGGATTACAAGTACCGGTCAAAGTTACAGAAAAGGACCTCTACTTCCATATTCATCGACAACAGGCCGCAGGATATCAGAACGTGATCACGTCGAATTGCGGCGAATTGTTTGTTTCCGTCGTATGCGGTGGAGTGCGATTTTTCTTGAACGTGTGCTCGGAGATCATCGACATCAATTTCCCTGCCTCAAGCTATTTTGATGTGAAGAAATACTTCGGCAGTGCAGTTCCGATAGTGATGTATCTCAAATGGGCATTTGCCGATATTTGCTGGACCGGCGCAGAGACCCGAGGATGCCTGATTGTCGATGACCCTCTGCTCAAGCCTCGCTACGGATTTCTGCGTTTCAGCGAAACACTGGAATTGATGGACTCGCACAATTTCACGACGACAATTGCGTTTATTCCATGGAACTATCAGCGGACACATCGTCAGACAGTTCGCCAGTTTAAATTGCGGACCGACAGGCTCTCTCTCTGCGTCCATGGCTGCGACCACTCCGGTGCCGAATTCGCGGCCCGCTCGACCGCGCTGCTGAATAGAAGAATTAAAACAGCAAGGGAAAGAATGGATTTGTTGTTTCAAAGAACATCCCTGGAGCACGATAACATCATGGTGTTTCCTCAGGGCGCGTTCTCGCCCGAAGTAGGGCGTGCCCTCAAGTTGAACGATTTCGTGGCAGCCGTGAATACCGAAGTGGCGCCGTCGGGCAGCGCCCAAAACAATACAACCATCGGCGACCTGTGGGATGTGGCCATCATGAAGTACGGAACCTTTCCCATCTTTACAAGGCGGTATCTCTCGCACGGCATTGAGAACTTCGCATTCGATGCACTCTTGGGCAAACCCTGCCTGATGGTTGCGCACCACGAAGTCTTTAAGGATCATGGCCGAGAACTAACGGAGTTCATCGAAAGACTCAATTCGTTGAAGTGGAATCTTCAGTGGTCTTCCTTGGGAGACGTGATTAGCCATAGTGTCAAAGTTCGCGGCGGTTTCCGAAAGATGTGCGATATCCAGATGTACGCCGAACACCTGGTGATCGAAAACTCATCGGACGAGCCACGAGAAGCTATTGCGCTGAAGGAGGAGAGTGATCCCGACTGCGTGAAGGCCGTGGTGGTCAATCAGAAGACCGTTGGTCATGCTTACGAAGGTAAGCATCTACAATTCAAGGTGACGATGCCGCCCGGCCAACAAACCCAAGTTCGTGTTCACTACTTTGATAAACTTGATCTCGACGCAAATCGCGATGGTATCGCCTACGGCATGAAGATACGAGTTAGGCGGCACCTTTCGGAGTTTCGGGATAACTATGTTTCTCAAAACGAAGTTCTGCAAGCGGCGGCGGCAAGGGCGAGAAGATTTTTGAACTAGTCCTCGCTCGGCTGCTGCTCGGCTTGCGCTGAAAAGCTAATGACGACCACGAATGCACTGCAATTGCTGTCCGTTCTTGACAAGGCGTGGTCCTTGGAAGTCACTGCTCGATCTCTGGAGAGAATTTGAATCCTTTTGATGCAAACGGTAAGTTCCAGCCGACTGACATGAGCTTCGGGTACAACGGATATACAGAAGCCATTATTCAGCGTGACGAGATGGATCATATCCTGGCCAGCAATCTGTTCTGGATCAACTTGGGAGCGGGCCTTGTCTTGACCATCAGCTTCGCTGCGGCGGGACCATTGCTGGGCAAGTTTTACGGCGACCCGCGCGTAGCCTACATTGTGACTTTCACATCGTTAACTATATTTATCAATAGCACAGCGGTCGTGCACCTCGCCCTTTTGAAGCGAGCTCTGCAATTCTCTGTAACTTCTAGCATCGACGTTCTCGCAAATATTGTGTCGGTCGTAGCGTCGATCCTCATTGCGTTGGCAGGCTGGGGATATTGGGCACTCGTGGTAGCGGTCATTGTTCGGCCAATTGCCATTTCAACGGGGGCTTGGTGGCAGTGCCGATGGCTCCCAGGCCGCCCACGTCGTTTGAAAGGTACGGCCGCTATTGTGCGCTTCGCACTAAATGTGTATGGTCGCTTTAGTTTTAACTATACAACTCGAAACACCGATAATCTGCTCGTGGGATGGCGCTTTGGTTCAGCTTCTTTAGGATTCTACAAGAAGGCATATGATCTGTTTCTCCTCCCTGCAAACCAACTTTATATTCCCGTCGCAGATGTCGTGCTTTCTACTTTGAGCCGACTAGAGCGCGGGTCTGCCGAGTATCGGCGATATTTTCTAAATGGTCTTTCCATTTTGGCATTTGTAAGCATGGGTGCAGGGGCTGTGCTGACCCTCGTAGGGAAAGATCTGATCCGATTGCTATTGGGAGAAAAATGGGGGCCAGCGGGTCATATTTTTACATTTTTTGGGCCCGGGATCGGGATAATGCTGATTTACTTTACCAGCGGTCTTATCCACCTCTCCATTGGAAGAGCCGATCGCTGGCTCCGCTGGGTTATCCTGGAGTTCGGCGTAACGGTTCTGCTCTTTTTGCTAGGGCTCCGCTGGGGACCGGTTGGTATAGCCTCGGCGTGGAGTGCCTCTTTCTGGATTCTGTTTATTCCCGCATTTTGGTACGCAGGAAAACCGATACGCTTTGGGGTTACGCCAGTGCTCGCGTCCGTGTGGCGGTATATGCTGGCATCATTGATGGCCGGAGGCGCGTCAGCCGCGATCATACACGAAATTGCATTCTTAGCAGCAGCGCCTGGAATCCCGAAAGTCCTCGCTCGAATTGTGTCGACATCCTTGCTATTCCTAATCCTGTATCTTGGAGCCGTCTTGTTGTTGCACGGCGGACCCGAGCCCCTCTATCGCTTTGCGAGGCTTCTGCCGGATATGCTCCCTTGGGCCAGATTTCGAGGGTCGCGCCCGGCATCTGAACCGATGCCCCCTGATGCTCGCGATGCGCAGCTGGACACGGAAGCTGTGCCCGAAGCCTTCAGTGGTGAGACTGAGGAAGTGCGACGAGCTTATCTGACAAGATCGAAGTGAGTCAGGGCGCGATGTTTACCGTGTCGAGTGTCGAATAGCAGCTGGAGGATTGTCATGTCATTTCGGAATCCTTGGTCGAGATTAGTAGGGTATTACCAACGAAGGGCCGGCAGTCACGCGTCCAGAAGACCGTTTTTGATTAACCTGCAGCGGCCTTTGATTTCATTCACCTTTGACGATTTCCCGAGATCTGCCTTGCTGGCTGGCGGTGCGATTCTGAAGCGCTTCGGTCTAGCCGGGACGTACTTCGCGTCGTTCGGCCTTGTAGGTAAGGAAACGCCCAGCGGCCAAATATTTTTTCCGGACGATTTGACGACCCTTCTCGAGCAAGGACATGAATTGGGATGTCACACGTTTGCGCACTGTGATTCATGGGCAACCGCAACGAAGACTTTTGAGAACTCCATCATACAAAATCACGCTGCACTTGATCGTCTTTTCCCTCATTGTGAGTTCAAGACATTTTCTTACCCAATTAGTCTGCCGCGACCAAAAACAAAGGCAAGAATCGCTGATTATTTCCTCTGTTGTCGCGGTGGCGGCCAGGCCTTCAATGCTGGAAAGACAGATCTCAATCAGCTATCAGCTTACTTTCTAGAGAAAAGCCGAGACAACTTTCAGGCGGTGAAGGATGTCATTGACCACAACCGACAAGCCTGCGGTTGGCTTATCCTTGTTACTCATGACATTTCTAATAATCCTACTCCATTCGGATGCACCCCAGAATTCTTTGAGCGCGTCGTGGAATATGCCATTGGTTCTGGCGCACAAATTGTTCCAGTTGTCGAAGCATTAGAGGTGCTCGGCGCCACAGACTGGGAAACCGCTCACTCCAACCGGCCGTCAGTCCGCCCGAAGGTCAGAGTCGCAGCCAAATCAGCCAATGAGAGTTCGTTAGTGTCAATCCTCATTCCGGCTTTCAATGCGCAGGAATGGATTGCCGATACGTTGCGTTCGGCGATTGCGCAAACGTGGGAACGAAAGGAGATCATCGTCGTTGATGACGGTTCCACTGATCAAACGCTGGCGATTGCGCAGCAGTTTGAATCGGACTCTGTCCGTATTGTCTCAGAAAAGAACAAAGGTGCTGCCTCCGCTAGAAACACAGCATTCTCTCTCTGCCACGGGGACTACATTCAGTGGCTGGATGCCGATGACCTTCTGGCTCCCGACAAGATTGCCCGGCAGATGGCGGAGCTGGAACGTGTCGGAAGCAGGAAGACTCTTCTTTCTTCGGAGTTTGGGAAATTTCTGCACGATTGGCCGCGTGCGCAATTTATCCGGACTGGACTATGGGAAGATCTCTCTTCCACCGAGTGGCTCCTGCGCAAGATGGGAGACAACCTTTTCATGCAGACTGGCACGTGGCTCGTTAGTCGAGAGTTGAGCGAAGCAGCTGGTCCGTGGGACACGCGCATGCTATCCGACGATGATGGCGAATATTTCTGCCGTGTTCTTCTTAACAGTGATGGCACACGATTCGTGCCGGGTGCAAAAGTGTACTATCGTGGTTTTCGATCCAATAGCTTGGCCTATGTAGGCAAGTCGGACAGGAAGCGCGAAGCACTGTGGCTGTCCATGCAGTTGCATATCGGTTATCTCCGGTCTCTAGAAGATACTCCAAGGACGCGGGAAGCCTGTCTCGCTTACCTGCAGCGGAATCTAACTAACTTCTATCCAGAACGGGCTGACATCGTCAGGCAAGCGGAACAAATGGCGGCAGACCTAGGAGGGCAGCTGCGGCCTCCCCACTTGTCCTGGAAGTATTCGTGGATTAAGGCAGTGTTTGGCTGGAAGGCGGCCAAAAACACAGCGCTACAGATGCGGGAAATCAGGTGGTCGTTGGAGAACTCGTTGGACAAAACGATGTCTCGCTTAAAAGACCGAAATGGCCGGTTGGCGATTTCGGAGACACAACTCGCACGTGCTCCTAGAAACAAACGTAGATGACGTAAAATTGATATACGCATTCGATTGCGCGGTAGCAAGAAAACGGTATAGGACATCTCCTCGCATGTTGCCGCTTCGCTATCGGGAGAACTACACAATGAACCCGCTCGTCGAACTCAGTTCAAAGCAATGATCGAGTAGGTGGTTGTGGAATGTATCGACAGACTGGAAGGTGATGGGGCAAATGAAAAAGTGTGACGTAGCGATCATCGGTGCCGGGCCTTATGGGTTGTCGATCGCGGCGCATCTTAAGGCGCGCGGCGTCGACTTCCGTATTTTTGGGAATCCGATGCACTTCTGGCTGACGCACATGCCCAAAGGCATGCGGCTCAAATCCGAGGGCTTTGCGTCTTCCCTTTATGATCCAGATTCCACTTACACCCTTGAGGTTTACTGCAAGGAGAAGGAGATTGCCTACTCCAAGATTGGCCTTCCGGTCCCGCTCGAAGTATTTGCTTCCTACGGCCTGGAATTCCAGAGGAGATTCGTGCCGGAATTGGAGAGCAAGCTCGTCAACTCGCTCCGGCGATCCGGGCAAAACTTCCAAATTCGTCTTGAAGATGGAGAGATCGTTTCCGCGCACAGGGTAGTGACGGCGATTGGCTTAAGTTACTACGAGTATATTCCACCTATGCTGGCCACGCTTCCAGAGGAGTTCGTGACGCATAGCTCAAGGCATAATACCGTCGACCAGTTCAAAGGGCGCGAAGTCGCGGTAGTGGGAGCTGGAGCATCGGCCCTGGACTTGGCTGCCCTACTGCATCAGGCTGGAGCTCGTGTCCAGGTAATTGCCCGCAAACCCGTCATTCGTTTCCACGATCCACCAGACAATCTGGAACCCTCGTTGCTAGATCGGATCCGCACTCCGATAACAGGAATCGGACCCGGTTGGAAGTTGTTCTGGTGTACCCACGCACCGCTTCTTTTCCGTCAAATGCCTCAAAAGTTTCGATTCGATAAAGTGCGGCGGATTCTCGGCCCAGCACCTTGCTGGTTCATCAAGGAGCAAATAGTCGGCAAGATACCCTTAAACGTTGACGTCAACATCACGGAGGCGAAAGTTCAGAATGGCCGCGTGAGCCTTCAACTCACCGACAGTGCAGGTGCTCAAAAGATATTGGTGACAGATCACGTCATCGCGGCAACCGGCTACAAGGTTGATCTCCGACGTTTGAGTTTCATGGATTCCGATCTCCAATCAGGACTCCAATCTGTTGAACATACGCCTGTGCTGTCGTCGAACTTTGAGTCCTCTGTTCCCGGCTTGTATTTTGTTGGCGCGTCTGCAGCGAATATGTTCGGGCCTCTCCTGCGATTTGCCTATGGAGCGGGTTTCACAGCACGAAGACTCTCAAAGCACCTCGCGAAATCGACGGATCGCAAGCCAGTATCGAGCGAATCAAAGGCAAACGTCGAAGTCATGGATCGCGACGAAGTGGCCGTTCGCTGACCTTGCACTAGGTGAGTTCAATGATCCCAAGGTCGATAATAGTTGTCGGCGGCGCGGAAGACATCAAAAACGGGCGACCCGTTTGTACCGAGTCTGTGCCAGCCACTTTATAGGTGTGGACGTCGATAATGACAAATCTTCGCGAATGCTGATTGGAGCCTAACCACACATGCAACAGAGCGATTTCATCCGGGAGAACCGGGGAGCAATAGTTCCAAAGGTTCTGTTGACGGACACCAATAGGTGGGCCGGCCCCGCGCGACTTGCAATCGGCCTTGCGAAAGCGGGTTGCCGTGTTTCGGCTGTCTGTCCGACTCGCGGCCACCCCCTGCTGTCCACGCGCGTCGTGCACGAAACATTCCCTTATAGCGGCCTTCGTCCTCTGGAATCATTGGCAGCTGCAATTGAGGCAACTGAGCCCCAAATCATTATTCCGTGCGATGACCGCGGAGTCCAACATCTGCATGAACTGTATGGGCGCGCCCGCAGCCTAGGGAAGTCTGGAACTGGGCTGGCCAATTTGATCGAGTACTCTTTGGGATCTCCCGAAAGCTACCCCATAGTTTCTGCCCGCTGCGACCTTCTTAGAATTGCTTGTGAGGAAGGAGTTCGCGTACCGGACACAAAGCTTCTCAAGACAGCGGACGACCTCGAGTCATGGCAATCAGGACATAGGCTTCCCTGGGTGCTAAAGGGCGATGGAACGTTTGGTGGCCGTGGCGTGAGGATCGCAAACACTCCAATGCAAGCTGAAAAATTCTTCTCGGAAATCACCAGACTGTTTAGGGGCACGCGAGCGATCAAACGGATGATCGTCAACCGTGACCCATTCTGGCTACGGCCATGGTGGAACAATCATAGGCCGGCGATCATTGTTCAGTCTCACATTCAGGGGCGTCCCGCGAACTGCGCCTTCGTATGCTGGAAGGGAGAGGTGCTGGCTGGCATCGGCGTGGAGGTGGTCAGCTCGGAAGGGCTGACAGGTCCGGCCAACATTGTGCGCGTAGTTGACAACCCCGAGATGATGCTTGCCGCAGAACGGATTGCGCGCCGGCTGGGTTTGTCTGGATTCTTCGGTTTAGACTTCATGATAGAAGACAGGAGCGGCGCAACCTATTTGATCGAAATGAATCCGCGTTGTACGCCGCTTAGCCACCTGCAACTTGGGAAGGGGCGTGACATGATCGAAGCGCTGGGGGCACAACTGTCAGGCCGGCCGTTGCAAGAGACTTCACCAGTTACTCAAAATAGTATGATCGCCTACTTCCCACAGGCCTGGCAATGCAAGAGCGAGTTCCTACAGTCGAGCTTCCAGGATGTTCCACAGGGGGAGCCAGACTTGGTCGAAGACCTCCTTCGGCCATGGCCAGACCGGAGTCTTCTGTATCGCATAGTCTCGAAAGTTAGCGATTTTGCGACAGCCGCCAGGGAGAACAAGTCTTCTGAGCACGGAGTGCCAAATGCTTGAGCCCGGCCCAAGTATCCTTGGGGGGCGGCAACGAGCCTGACTTTCGCACTCGGGAGCTCTCCCTCCGGCAAAGTAAACTTCAGGTCGCTTGCGGACCTTCGGAACTTTACGATGCGTATCGCGCGATCGGGCTCGCATTCGAAGCCCTGGAGCACGGCCGTTACGCCCGCACTAACCACATCCAGCGCCTCGTGAAGGCTGGGAACCTAGATGGTGGTACGCTGCGTTGGAAATTACCACAAGGTGGGAATAGTATTCCCATGAATGCCGGTAGACCATCTGATCGGAATTTGGATGTCTCTTGACTTGAGCTCCACTGGGCAGCTGTAACCTACTCATTTATAAGTAGTTGTAATTGTTACGGACAAGCACATCGTGATCGAACACCGGCGACTTTTGGCAGATTGATTGCCTGTAAATGACAGGAGGAGAAGGAAAGACCCGAGGTTTGTGACCTTAATGGCGGTAGCCTACCTGCCGGATAGTCTAGAATAATATGATGGCGGCGATGACGCTTCATGAGAATACTCAGCGATCCACAACACCCAAGTTGCGCCGCTTCTGTGACATTTCGGCAGAGCAGCGCCGTCGCCTCCCTGCTCTTGGTGCAACCTACCGCGAGTTTTGACGTCGTCAACGCTGGGCCCGGAGGAACCGTTAGAGACATTGGCCCATTGCGCCGCGGTGACATTTGGGTCAATGGCGGCTTCTTGGTGATGCGTAGGGAGCTATTCCGTCATATCCAGCCCGGTGAGGAGTTGGTTCGAGAGCCCCTTCAACAACTGCTCCAAAAGCAGGCCCTGCTGGCTTTCAAGTCCAGCGGCTTCTGGCAATGTATGGACACCTTCAAGGACAAGGAGCGACTCCAGGAGCTAAACCAGGGTGTTGTGCCGTGGAAGGTGAGGAATCACCTCGCTTCTTCCATCGCTGGTAACTCAGCGAAGGGAATCTCGGCTGGCGTATGATTCCCCTGACGCTGCATGCGGGAGCCTCTGAAGCGTTAACAATCCTCTGTCTGGGCGCCCACTCCGACGACATCGAGATTGGTTGTGGCGGGACGGTTCTGCGGTTGGCCGAGCAGTATCCACGGGGCGTGTTTCACTGGGTGGTTTTCAGTGCGATAGGGGCTCGAGAGTCCGAGGCGAGAAGTGGGGCTACGCTGTTCGTCGGTCCTAGTCGGTTGAAGGGACCTTTGCTCAAAACGTTTCCCGATGGATTCATGCCGTTTTCAGGTGCCGAAGTGAAAGCGGTTTTTGAAGAATTGAAGCAGGCGATCTCGCCGGATCTCATTTTCACTCACAACCGCAAGGACGCGCATCAGGATCATCGCCTACTCGCAGAACTGACTTGGAACACATTTCGGGATCATTTGATCTTGGAGTACGAGATTCCGAAATACGACGGTGATTTGGGACGGCCGGGTGTGTTCGTCCCCCTGTCGGCAGCAGGGTGTCAGAAGAAAATCGGCTACATTATGGACGCCTTCAAGTCGCAGCACAGCAAGCGCTGGTTCCAGCAGGACACATTCTTGTCTCTCATGCGATTGCGGGGGATGGAGTGCAACGCCCCAAGCGGTTACGCTGAGGCTTTCTATTGCCGCAAGTTGGTGCTGTGACCTATATGTCGACCACTCCTATCGTTTCTCCCATGGCGTTGGACCGAGGCCGCATGAGGCGCGATTTCATCGCCGAGTTTTGGCGCTACCGGGAACTGCTGTATTTCTTCGCCTGGCGCGATATCAAAGTGCGCTATCGGCAGGCGCTCCTCGGAACCTCGTGGGCAGTGATCCAGCCACTCTTCAACATGTTGCTGTTCGCGGGAGTTTTCGGCAAGCTTGCACACATGCCCAGCAATGGTATCCCTTATCCAGTTTTTAGTTACTGCGCACTCCTGCCTTGGACCTACTTCTCTGTTGTTATCGGTCTGGCGAGCAACTCTCTCATCCACAACCATACTCTGATTACAAAAGTGTATTTCCCTCGCGTGCTTTTGCCCACTGGCACCGCTCTGGCGGGTCTGCTGGACTTTGCCATTGCAGCGCTGTTGCTGGTCGCGATGATGATCTACTATCACCTAAAGGTGAGTTGGCTGCTACTACTCACCCCGCTGGCCGTTCTGTTGATGGTTATGTTGACGCTCGGAGTTAGCATGTTCCTGGCGGCGATCAGTGTGCGGTATCGAGATGTCAAGTACGTGCTGCCCTTCCTGATTCAACTCTTACTGTTCGCAACCCCCATCATTTATCCGGTGACGATGGTTCCGAAGCGGTTCCGGCCAATATTGGCTTTGAATCCATGCTGGGGGATGGTGGATAGTTTCCGTGCCTGTCTGCTCCCGAACCAGCCCGTTGATTTCAAGTTGATAGGAGTTTCGATCGGTCTGACGTTCGTGGTGTTCGCCGGCGGTCTTCGTTATTTCCGCAAGAGTGAGAAAAGCTTCGCGGACATAATTTGAACTGGAGGAGCGAGAGGGGTTATCAATTCGGCTTATGAGTGCTGCGATCTGGGTAGAGAAGCTTTCGAAACAATATAAGCTTGGCCATGCCAATCCAACGCTGCGCGACCGCATCAGCGGCATGATGAAGTTGGACTTTCTCCGCAAGAAGCCGGAGGAAGAAACACTTTGGGCACTGCGGGACGTCTCGCTGTCGGTCCAGCATGGCGAAACCGTGGGCATTATCGGGCGAAACGGGGCCGGGAAGAGTACTCTGTTGAAGATCCTCTCCAAGATCACCTATCCCACGTACGGTTCAACGGGGATTGATGGAAGGGTTATCTCGCTGTTAGAAGTCGGGACCGGGTTTCACGACGAATTGACTGGGCGGGAGAACATCTATCTGAACGGTTCCATTCTCGGCATGCCGAAGAAGGAGGTGAAGCGGCAGCTTGACGCGATCGTCGAATTCTCTGGGTTGGAGAAGTTTATCGATACGCCGATCAAACGATTTTCTTCCGGCATGCGCTTGCGCTTGGGTTTTGCGGTGGCAGCGCACCTAAACCCTGACATCTTGATCGTGGACGAGGTTCTGGCGGTAGGCGACGCCGAATTTCAGAAAAAATGTTTAGATACGATACAGAAGTTGCGTGCATCTGCCCGTACGATCCTGTTCGTTTCACATAATCTGGCGGCAGTGGAGAACCTTTGCGAACGGTGCATTTGGATTGATCACGGTGAAGTTCACATGGACGGCAAAAGCCAGACTGTGATCAAAGATTACATGGGGAGCATGCGTGAGTCCACGGCCGTCGTTGTGGATCTTGAGGGGACACAGAATCGGAGGGGTAACGGTAAGATTCGGTTCCAGGGGCTCGAATTTCTCTCTCCGGAAGGTATTTCGCAAAAAGTCATACGTGCTGGCGACCCCGTCGTCATGCGATTTCATTATTGTGTACACGAGCCGATCGCTTTTCCCAGCTTCGGTTTTCGAATGCACACCGATACGGGTGCGCTGGTGACGGAAACGAGCACATCGCATCATGACATCTACATTCCGTCAGTCGCGCTCGGCGGAGGATATTTAGACCTGCAGATCGACTGCCTGAACCTATTGGCGGCAAAATACACGATATCTTTGTGGATTACCGATCAGGCCGGCGGGCTGGTCTACGACAACGTCGAGAACGCGGTGACTCTCGAGGTAGATGCCGCGAATACTTACGGGTCAAATTTCGTCATTGACGGACGTTTCGGCATTGTGTTCTTCGCTCAAAAGTGGAATCTCGCGGGAATGTCGGGACGGTATGAGCACTCCTTGAGCAGCTCTGTGGATCTAAGGGAATCGCTGGCGCGAGATAACAAATGAAGTTTGGATCCAGAAAAACTGTCTGGTATGACCTCGGGTTCAGGCGTTTGGCTAACATTCGCATCGGCGTCAGATGCCGCGATCGCGTGCACAGGTACAGAGCAGGTGAAAATGTCATTCTGGCAAGCAACCGTTGGTCGCCTTTGCTCGATACCCACATCATTTATTGGCGAGATTATTTCGATCATTACGTAGGTTGCGCGTTATCGACCCATCCTCTCCCGGTGGTGCAAAGTGCGCATTCAAATCAAAAAACCACGGCCGGGAACAGTGAGAAGGCGAACCGTCAGGACTACGCTGAAGAAATCCATCAAAGGGACGCTTAAGAAATTCGGTCTTCAGATTGTTCGATTGCCAACAAAGGCGACTTCGCCCCGCATTTACCAGGATATGAGTCCGCATACCTTTCGGCGACCTCCGCACCCCGGAGTATGGCCCCGAATTTCTATCGACTTATAAGACTATACAGCCCAATACGCTTGTCGATATCTACGGCTGCTGGGAGCTTTGGAGGCTCGTGGAGCAAACGGCGAAACGGGAAGGCGGGATCGTAGAAGTCGGTGCGCGGCGGGACGGGTGCGCTAATGGCCAAAAGAGTTCGCGAGCAATTCCAATGGACTGATTGCTTCCTTTTGCCTGAAATCGGGGATCGACAATAACACTGTCGGGGCCGCGTATACGTCACATAACGATCTCACTGCCTGCGCCTATAACGGGACTACTTGTACGGTCACGAACCGCGATATGAATAATGATAGATACTGGAATGCTATTCGAGGCTGGCTCTGCTCCGGGTAGCTACTCGGCTACCCATGGCGTGAGCAACGACGATACTGTGATATTAGAAATGGTGGTATTTTAATGAAAAGATTTCTTTCGTTAGTGTTGCTTATCTTGCAGCCTCCCATTACTGTTCACGTACAGAACAGTTATTCCACGAGCTTCTCTGCTACGGAGAATCCCATCTCCGAAGGTGGGCATTGGATCAATGGCAGAACTACAGGAGTAGATTGGTGCAACATGCAAACCAGGGTAAAGGGAGGTGTTCATTATGCGTTTGGAGTTATCACGCCCTCTCCCCAGTGTAGTACCACGCCGTATAACGACCCCATAGCTGTGTTGACGGGAACTTGGGCAACGACGCAACATGCCATCGCAACTGTATATGTCGACCCCGTTGGCCCCGGTCCAGCGAACACCTATCCAGAAGTCGAAGTTCATACCAACGTAACGATCAGCGCCCACAACATCACTGGTTATGAATTTGATTGTGGCGAGAATCCGGTAGGCTCGCCTAATCGTTACAGCGTCGGCTTCGCTATCGTGCGCTGGAACGGTCCGTTGGCAAATTCCTCAAACTCCAACAACGGTTTTACCTATCTCGCCAACTCTGGACCTAGTGTCTTTGGATGCGCCAACGGAGATGTGATCGAAGGCCACAACACAGGCGCAGCGAACAACAATCTCCAGTTCTGGAAAAATGGCTTGCTGGTACTGCAGGCCACAGATCACACTTATACGGCCGGATCTCCCGGCATCGGAGTGAATGCAACTGAGAACACCTCTAACGTCTTGTCTGGATTGTCCAGTTTCTCAGCAACGGATGCACCCATTGCTTCTCATTAGTCAGGGATTATCGCCTCAACCAGAGCGAAGGACTGAAGTGTAGCTGGTATACCTGGGGCTGCACAAGGTATTCCACCAAATGCAGCTTGGCCTACACGCTCCGGCCGAGAGTGTCACTACTTTTGTCGGGGTTGTTGGAAATGCTGCCTTGAACCAACCAAGTCCACCACGTCAACTTGCGGCTACTGTGCGATAGGTCCGAGAAAAGAAACGAAGCGGATACTTTTAAGCAGTGCCCGTTGAACGATTCCACGTACGCGTTGTCCGTCGGCTTACCAGAGGGGCTGAAGTCTGGCGTTACTTTGTGTTCGACGGCGCTGGAAAGGAGGTTCGTATGGACCCATTGGTTAGCTTTGTTATTCCCTGTTATAAACTCGCGCATATGCTGCCGGACTGTGTGAATTCGATCCTTAAACAGGACTACGAGAATTTCGAAGTCCTCGTTATGGACAACTGTTCGCCAGACCGCACATCCGAGGTCGCTCAGTCGTTCAACGACCCGAGAGTCAAACACATCCGCAATGAAACGAACATAGGGCACATTCGTAACTTCAACAAAGGCATCGCTCTTGCGCGCGGCGAGTACGTGTGGATGTTATGCGTGGACGACATGTTGCGTAGCCCCCATGTACTCGGGCGCTACGTAGACCTGATGGAGCGAAACCCCGGTGTCGGATTGGTATTTTGCCGCGCTGTCGATTTCCAGGGAGGCGAAGAGAAAGGTATCGCTAAATGGGCGGATCACGGCTATTGCCGCGTGCGCTTTCTTCGTACGAAAGGGATCCTACCCAAAACCGGGCCCGTATCAACTCGAGGTGCCATGGGCGTCCGATTGGTATGTCACCTGCATGGTTGCCCTGCACTTTGACATCGCCTATCTCTCGGAACCCATGGTCTCTATTCGGACTCACGAAGAGAGCCTAACCACTCAATGCTCCCAAGACTATGCGAGACTCTGCATTGGCGATGAACTGGCTGTCCTCCGGCGCGTGGGCCGTGAGGCGGAACTTGCAGGTATGTCTCCTCAGCGTGACGCGTGCGAGGCAGCGCTTGTCCGCCGCGCCGTTCGCCTGCTCAGAGCGGGATTGAAGGGTAAGACTCCTGGGATGACCCGGGCCGACTTCGAGACGATTCTCAAAGAGCGCATAGAAAATTCCGAAGAAAGAAATCAGACGAAGGCAATGGTCTACGCAGGCCTTGGGGACGAACAATATTGGGATGATGAACGCGAGCAAGCAGCACATTCTTACCGGCTGGCACTATCCGCCCGTCCTGGGCATCCGAGGACGCTAGGGAAGTATCTTCTCCTGCGCATGGGCGCTGTTGGAACCCGCGTTCGGAAACTGTCTCGGCAACGTCGGCGCGGGAATTTCAAGATTAAGTTCGCCAAGTGAGTGCCTCCGGCTTGGGAAACGCGGGTTTTGTTGACGCTGCGATCCGCATGGATTGCCAGACTCCCACCAGAGAAGTTATCTACAATTTCCTGGACGCTGCCGTAAACCCGCCTGTAATTCTCCCGGTAGCTTGAGGAAAACCCTTAGCAACTTGTGGTAGGAGCTTTCCCAAGTATCGTCGGCTGGAAGCGGCATCGTGTCAGGACGAAGCTAAAGCTCTCCGTCTCTATTGCTAACCAACTTGTTTTCATTGGAATAGGGCCCAATCCGAAAGGATGGCTCATTTCGGCACCCTGGCAGCCCGATTGCGCTCCTGTTTGTGGGTCTTCTATGGCGGTAGCGTGTTTGGATGATGCAGTCTGGGGCCCTCGACTCCAACGGAAGATAACTCAAAATAAATTACTGCGAACTGACCAGCTTGGCCGATCCACGAGACTCCCCGAACCACAGCATCCAGGATGATTGGCGCGTACGGCGTAAAGGAGATGCGCATGAAAGTTGTGTTGTTTTGTGGGGGCTTGGGCATGCGCCTACGCGAGCATTCGGAGACCATCCCCAAGCCCATGGTGCATATCGGCTATCGCCCAATTCTCTGGCATGTGATGAAATATTATGCTCACTTCGGGCACAAGGACTTTGTTCTGTGTTTGGGACACGGCGCGGATGCAGTCAAGAGCTATTTCCTGAATTATAATGAATGCGCTTCAAATGACTTCGTCTTGTCCGGCGGCGGTAAGAACGTAGAATTGCTCAACAGTGACATCCAGGACTGGCGGATCACTTTCGCGGACACCGGCACCCATTCCAACATCGGCCAACGCCTGAAAGCAGCCGAGAAGTACTTGGGGGCAGAAGAAGAATTCCTGGCCAACTATAGCGACGGCCTGACCGACCTGCCGCTTCCCCAACAACTGGAACACTTCCACCAGCACGGAAAAATCGCGAGCTTTCTCTGTGTCCGTCCCAACCTCAGTTATCACATGGTTTCGTTGCAAGAGGGGAGTGATCATCTGGTCTCGGGGATCCACGGCTTCAACGATGGCCGCATACGGATCAACGGCGGGTACTTCATTTTCAAAAAGAAAATCTTCGATTACCTCGGCGAGAAAGAGGAACTTGTAAACGGTCCTTTTCACAGGCTGGTGGAAGAAAAGCAATTGATCGGCTACACCTACGACGGTTTCTGGGCGAGCATGGACACCTTCAAAGACAAGCAGCAATTGGAGGGTCTATGCACTGGGGGCGTTGCTCCATGGGAAGTCTGGAAAACCAACGGCAATGGTTGAGAGTAGAGCCGCAGCAGGGAGTGCTCCATCCTGTATTCTCCACACCTCCGCTACGACACAAACTGGTTTCCTGAAGCAATGCAAAGACAAAGCTGGCAATGAAGCCGGCGTCAACGAAACGGGAACTAACAGGAAGGCATTGGAAAATGCGAGTCTTGGTCACCGGCCATAAGGGATACATCGGTACGATCCTGGTACCGATGCTGCAAAAAGCCGGTCAGGAAGTTCTTGGGCTAGACAGCGATCTTTACCGGAACAGCACCTACGGCGAGGCTCCGCCCGAGGTTCCGGAGATACTGAAGGACATTCGAGATATCGAAAAAAACGACCTTGTCGGCATCGATGCGATCATTCATCTGGCGGGGCTATCCAACGACACGTTGGGAGATCTCAATCCGGAACTTACTTATGAGATTAATCATGCCGCGTCGGTGAGGCTGGCAGCCATGGCCAAAGAGTTAGGCATCTCCAGGTTTGTCTTCGCTTCGTCTTGTAGCAACTATGGGGCGGCAGCAGACGGGTTGCAAGATGAGAACGCGACACTCAATCCGGTCACGCCCTACGCCATCTCCAAGGTTAGGGTCGAACGAGACGTAGCAGAGTTAGCGGATGAGAATTTTAGTCCAGTATTCATGCGAAATAGCACAGCCTATGGGGTGTCCCCGAAGATGCGGTTCGACTTGGTATTAAACAATCTGACCGCATGGGCCTACACGACGGGTGACATTCTTCTAAAGAGTGACGGCTCACCTTGGCGGCCCCTAGTTCACATCGAAGACATTAGCCTGGCGGCGATCGGCGCCCTTTTAGCCCCCAAAGAAATAGTTCATCACCGGGCATTTAATGTAGGCATGAATTCTGAGAACTACCAGATTCGACAATTGGCGGAAATCGTTCAGGAGATAGTTCCTAACTGTGGCGTAAAATTTGTAGAAGGGGCCGAACCGGACAAGAGGAACTATAGAGTGGATTTCAGCAAATACGCCCAGAGTTTTCCGCATTATGATGTTAAGCGCGGAGTTCAGCAACTCTACGAATATTACCAGAATTCTAATTTAAAAAAGGGTACATACGAAGGGAGGAAGTATAACCGCATCGCGCAGATCAAGTATCTCTTGAGCACTGGCCAGATGGACCAGACCTTACGATGGCAAACATAGTTGTTGGGTAATTAGACCAATGCCATGCATCGCAGCTTGAAAGAACAAGAGGAAACGGTGACTGATGATTTTCAAGGAGACACCACTTTCAGGCGCGTACATCATTGAGCCGGAAAGAATCATTGACCACCGAGGTTTTTTTGCGCGGGTCTGGTGCAAGAAAGAACTTCAACAACACGGATTAAAGGTCGAACTCTCGCAATCGAATATTGGGTTCAGTTATCGTAAGGGCACAGTGAGAGGTCTTCATTTCCAGAAGTTCCCGCATGCTGAGTCGAAAATCGTGCGTTGCACGCGAGGGTCGGTATTCGATGTTATAGTCGATCTTCGTCCTGAATCCTCCTCTTACAAGTGCTGGTTCGGCGTAGAACTCAGCGATGAAAACAGGAAGATGATATACGTTCCTGAAGGAATGGCCCAGGGATATGAAACCTTGCAACATAATACCGAGATAAACTATCACACCTCTGAGTTTTTTAATGTAGAGGCAGCCTCAGGTGTCCGATTTGACGATCCGGTGTTGGGCATCCATTGGCCCTTAGCCGCCACTGTAGTTTCCGAACAAGATCGCAACTGGCCGCTCATGAAGCCCTAGGAGGTTTACCCTTATGAGCATAGATACTCCTCTTCTGGAACGAGAATCCAAAGGCCGACCAATTCGTGTTGGGATGGTTGGGGCCGGTGCGACCGGCCGCGCCATCGCCTTACAACTCGGGACGCCCGTGCAGGGCATTCGCCTCGTCGCGATAGCGAATCGGACGCCGGAACATGGCGAACGGGCATTCCGGGATGCGGGCATCACAGAATGGGCTCGTCCAGAGTCTCCCCGTGCGGCAGAGGCGGCAATTGC
>WNFA01001198.1_pt1 | contig 21056 bp, 15 predicted proteins | sample 5400481 | NCBI WGS metagenome assembly WNFA01 (sample SAMN13153340, study PRJNA577476) | soil metagenome | isolation source: 120 cm saprolite under Douglas fir tree site 2 hole 1 replicate 2 | place: USA:California | collected 2015-04-18
GCTCGTTGGATCGAGGAGTACAATCACGACCGGCCCCACCGCGGAGTCGGAAATCGCACTCCGCACGAGGCCTTCTTGGCTTTTGCAGCTGTACTAAAAAACGAGGCCCTGACTGTCTAAATTAGTGGGGAGCACTACACACTTGTCCAATTGTATTGAAGCAGTACCAAGCACATGCGGGGAGCACATTTGATTACACCTCGGGAATTATCCGTCCAATATTTAAGGTTAAGACCGGATTGTGAGAGGAATCTGCATCAGCTAGCGTCTTGCACGGGCCAGATTTCCCACTTGTCAGCAGAGTCTTGCCGAGCTGACAGACGAGTTCCAGGAGTCCACGCCTCAGTCTGTACAAGGGTTCCAACAGGGATTGGGACTCCAATGGCGGTAGCTTTTCAGGGAGGAACAATGAGCATGCGGAATCAGCAATGGCCGTGGTTCGCAATCCTGACCAGGACCGGCAGGGAGAAAAGTGCGACCGTGCTGCTGGAGAACACAGGTTTTGAATGCTATTTGCCCGCCATCAAATTTACGCGCAAGTGGTCCGACCGTATGAAAGAAATTGAATTGCCAATGTTTCCTGGGTATCTCTTCTGCCGGATGAACCCGCAAAACCGGCTGCCGGTGTTGATGACGCCGGGAGTGATCCAGATCGTTGGAGTCGGCAAGACGCCCATTCCGGTTGAAGAACAGGAGATCGCCGCAATCCAGCGCGTTGGAAAGAGCGGCATTTCGATAATGCCCTGGCCGTATCTGCAAGTCGGCCAAATCGCCCGGATCGAATATGGGCCTCTGCGCGGTATGACCGGAATCGTGGCTAGAATCAAGTCGGGATTGAAGCTCGTCCTGTCCGTCAGTTTGTTGCAGCGTTCGATCGCAGTTGAAATTGACCGAAGCTGGATCGGTGCGACATATCCTGTCGCACCAGCCTCGCATCGGACAGGGTCTAGCTCGATTGACTTCTTGCTCCATCGATCCAATCAACTAGAAACCGCATAAGGACTTCAGTACGCCGGAATCAGCTGCGAGCCCCCGCAGAATTCAGATTCGCCTAAGCGAATAAAGAGAAGGTAATGAACCTCCTTGTGTTTGTCGCCGCGCTGCTGGCCTCGGTAGCATTTACGCGCCTAATCCGCGATTTTGCCATCGCGCGCGGATGGGTTTCTCTGCCCAGTTCTGACCGTCATGTTCATTCCCGTCCAATACCGCGGCTGGGAGGAGTCGCGATTTTTGTGACGCTCTGTTGCATGGCGCTGCTGGCGCACTGGCTGCCAGAGGATTTCCCTACGCGCGAATTTCCGTTATCGCAGCTCGCTTTGAAAATACTGGGGCCGGCAACCATCATTTTCCTGGTTGGTCTGATCGACGATTTTCGCGGGCTTAGCGCATACGTCAAGATTACGGCGCAGGCGGGGGCGGCCGTACTTTTGTTTTGCAATGGTATTGGAATCTCGCAGCTGTCGATCCTGGCGGGCCATGCCCACTTGGGATGGCTGGTCGGGCTTCCACTTACAATTCTTTGGGTTCTTTGGATTACCAATGCTTTCAACCTAATTGATGGCCTCGATGGACTGGCGGCAGGATCAGCGCTTTTTTCTACCCTGGTGACCTGCGTTGTAGCGTTGCTAGGCCACAACGAAGTAGTGCTAATTCTGTCGCTCGTCTTAGCTGGCGCAATCACCGGGTTTCTGAGGTACAACTTCAATCCAGCTTCGATTTTCCTCGGGGACTGCGGCAGTCTGCTGATCGGGTTCCTAATCAGCGCAATTGCCATCGCCGGATCGCATAAATCTCCGACCATGGTGGCAGTTGCGATCCCCATCGTCTCTCTTGGGCTGCCGATTTTAGACGTCGCCGTCGCGGTGCTCCGGCGGTTCTTGAGCTGCAGACGAATATTTGCCCCGGATCGCGAGCACATTCACCACAAGCTACTAGGCCAGGGTATTTCCCATAGACAAACCGTCTTGGTGCTTTATGGTGTAAGCGCCTGCTTTGGCTTGTTCAGTCTTCTTCTCCTCAATCCCGGAGGAGCCGCAGTTGCAGCGGTGCTGGTGGTGGTTGGGATTGGCGTTTTGATCGGTGTGAAGCAGTTGCACTATTACGAATTCCTAGAACTGGGCCGCGTCGCCAACCGTACACTGAATCAACGTCATGTGATCGCCAACGGCATTAGCATTCGGCGGGCCGCGGATGCTCTGGAGTCGTGCACTAACCTGCCGCAATTCTGCCAAATATTGCGGCAGTGTCTTGAGCCAATTGGATTCGATGGATTCGGGTTGTACTTATCGTCAGGATTGCCGGGCGAGGTTAATCTGTTCCCGTTCAATCGCATTAACGGGTCCAAACTGCAATTCTTCTGGGATCGGTCACCAAGATCATCTGATACAAATTGGAGTTTGACTTTCAAGCTGACGAAACGAAACGGAAAACGGCTAGGTGGATTCACACTGTATCGAAAGAATACGGCATCTCCTCTTTGGCTGGATCTCGAAGTCTTCACAGCGACTGGATTTTCCAGCGCGGTAGCAGCCAGCGTGGAGAAAATGCTGAATTCCTGGTCCGTTAAAGTGCAAAAACAACGGAATCTGGCGCCCGCATTCGAAACAGTCGGTGCGGTGATGGCTCCAAGGACACGCCATTCCATTGCAGTTCCGAGTTCCGGCTAAGACTCAAAATTAACTTCCGTTACGACAAAGAGGATGAGCGTAACAAATATGCAACGCATTGCAAGGACATCGCCGAACTGGCAGCGGAAGCCCGGACTCGGCTTCGCTGGCTTTGCCAAATCACAGATGGGTTCGCGCATAGTCAGATTGACGATCTTCACGAGAGTTATCCCGGTCGGGCTGGCAGCTTTCTTTTTAATCGCTAATGCTTGTGCGCAGGGTGCTCCGCCGCCGCAATCGGATGCAATGAAGGCGAACTGTGGTAGCCAGGTTCGCTCCACATACTTGCTGGGACCTGATGACCAACTGGACATTTCAGGGCCAGAGCTGACAGAGCTCGCTAACAAGCCAGTGCGCGTGGATGGCGATGGCGACATTGAGGTGCCGCTAGGAGGACGCGTCCATGTTTCCGGACTGACTGCGCAGCAGACCGAGCAAGAGCTCGACAAAGTCCTGAGCACCTACATTCGTCACCCGCAAGTAGTCGTGAGTGTCGCGGAAGTTCGCAGTCAGCCAGTCTCCATCCTTGGAGCAGTAAACGCACCGGGTGTTCACCAAGTGCAGGGACACAAGACATTGCTAGAGATGCTGGCGCTGGCAGGCGGAATCAGGCCGGACGCAGGGTATAGCGTCCGTATCACTCGGCAACTGGAGTGGGGCTGTATTCCCTTGCCGAAGGCGGAACTTGACACCTCGGGCCGGTTCAGCGTGGCCGAACTGGACTTGAAGAAAATCATGGAGGCCAAAAACCCAGAGGAGAACATTCAGATTTTTCCGCATGACGTCATCTCCGTTCCGAAGGCGGAAATGGTGTACGTGATCGGAGAGGTGAAGCGCTCGGGGGGATTTGTTCTCGGCGAACATCAGTCAATCTCCGTGTTGCAGGCGCTCTCGCTGGCTGAGGGGCTTAACGGCACTGCTGACACACGGCATGCCAAGATCCTGCGGCTGAAGCGCGACGCGGATCAACGTGAAGAGATGGCCGTGGATGTTAAAGATGTTCTCAACGGCAAGAAACCGGACGTCCCACTTCAGGGCGATGACATTTTGTTTATTCCCGGCAGTACGGGCAAGAAAGCAGCCCTTCGTACACTCGAAGCAGCCATTCAAACGGGAACAGGCTTAGCCATCTGGCGCATGCCCTGAATGCTTGTCTGAGGCACAGAATGAAAGATCCCGAATTTCCTCTCGAGAAATCCAACGGACGCATGGCCGAATTCAACTCGCGGGCGGACCAGCGCCCCGTGATATACCGGCATGTGGAATCGCCGTCAACGGAGGCCAGCTCGCCGGGCTACGACAGTCTTCTGGACTACTGGCACATTCTGTTCCGTCACAGAAAGACATTACTAAGCTGCGCGCTGGCGGGGCTGCTGGGGGCGATCCTAATCAGTCTAGTGCAGACACGGATCTACCGTGTCAGAACCTCCCTTGAGTTCCAAGGTACCAGCTTCCTGGAAACAAAGGGCTCCAACGAGTCCTCCGGGAACTACTCCACACCAGAGTCTTACATGGAGACGCAGGTCAAGCTGCTGCAGAGCGAATCGTTGCTCGAGCATGTAATCGACAAACTGAAGCTGCAACAGCAGCGTCCAACCGGATGGCGAGCGTTGACCTCGCATCTTCCGCAAAAAGACGAAATGATCCGTAAGATACAACGCAATCTGACAGTGCGGACATCCGGTAACTCGCACTTGCTGGAGGTGTTGTATGAGTCGCCGGATCCCAAGGGGGCAGCGGATTTCGCGAATACGCTGGTCAGCGAATTCATTGAATTAAGCCAAGAGGCGAGGTGGAAATCCGCCGAGGGCACTGCCGAGTGGCTAACGAACCACCTGAACATTATGAAGACCCAGTTGGAACAGTCAGAGGCGCAGCTCCAGGACTACGCGCGCACCTCCGGACTGACATTTACGTCGGAGAAGGAGAACCTGGCGGAAAACCGGCTCAAAGAATTGCAAGACGAGCTATCCAAGGCCCAGGCCGACCGCATCGGCAGCCAGGCGAAGTTTGAAGGGGCGAAGAGCAAGCCGGCGGACTCCTTGCCGGAAATTCTGGAAGACCCGACCATGCGCGACTATCGCCAAAAGCTCGCGGAATTACAACGGCAATATGCCGAACTCAGTGCAACTCTGACCCCGGAACACTACAGAGTGCAACGCGTGCAAGCACAGATCAACGAGCTAAAGTTCGCAATGATGAGTGAGTGCAATAACGTGCTGCGACGCATCGGCAACGAATACGCAGCCGCACTCCGCCGCGAAACGCTACTTTCCAAGGCCCACGACGAGCAGAAGAAAATAGTGGCGGATCAATCAGAGAAAGCGATTCACTACGACACGCTGAAGCGCGATGTCGATTCGAACCGGCGACTCTACGAAACCATGCTCCAGAGGGTTAAGGAAGCAAGCTTGGCAAGCGCTATGCGCGACAGCAATGTAATAGTTGTTGATCGTGCCAAACCGCCGATACTCCCTTACCGTCCAAATCTGCCGGTGAATTCGGCGATAGGTCTATTTAGTGGCGTGATTCTGGGTTTTGGGTTCGTGCTGCTCCGTGAGCGTGTTGATCGCAGGATCAGCGCCCCTGGCGACGCACAGGTCTTTTTGGATTTACCTGAGCTAGGGGTTATACCTTTGGACGAAACTGCGATCACCCGGCAAAACACTAACTGCCTCCAAGCGCATCGCCCCGCCGCTTCGCTGCCCTCCGGGGGCGCCCAGAGGTCCTCGTTAGGCGACTGCCCCGAATTAGCCACGTGGAAGCGCAAGCCTTCTTTGGTAGCGGAGTGCACCCGTACCACGCTGACTTCTATTCTCTTGCCCATTCAGAATGGGGAGGGTCCTCAGGTCATCGTCTTCACAAGTCCATGCCCAGGCGACGGAAAGACAACGGTGGCTTGCAACCTTAGTATTGCGATGGCGGAAATCGGCCGCAGGGTGCTGCTAATTGAGGGCGACCTACGCCGCCCAAGATTACACAAGGTTTTTGGCGCGCCGAACAGCTGGGGTTTGAGTGACTTGCTATGGACAAACGCTTCGCTTGATACCGTGCCCATCACCGAGATGGTTCTGGAGACCGAAGTCTCGGGTCTTTGCCTACTCCCTGGGGGCAGTTGTGGAGTAACTCCGTCAAATCTTTTTTATTCTCCGCAAATGTTGATGCTCTTGAAGCGTCTGCGAACGGAGTTTGACATGATCCTGATCGACGCGCCGCCGATGATCCACCTCGCCGATGCACGCGTGCTGGGCCGCCTCGCTGATGGCGTCATATTGGTGATCCGCGCCGGGCAAACCACGACCGAGAGCGCGCTATTTGCCCGTCAGCGGTTCGCCGAAGACGGAACTCGCGTGCTGGGCACTGTTCTCAACAGCTGGAATCCAAGAACTAGCCCAGGTTACGGCTACGGAAGTTATCGCAACTACCAGACGCACGCCGCACAGTAAGCCAAGAAGGGCGAACATCGGGACCTGCGCGGCCAGAAGACTTTGAAAAACTGCTCCTGTTGCGCGCCCAACGCATAGTCCATCTTACTCATCAATATGCTCTTTGACTCGCCAGCGTATTTTGTTTTCCTGATCCCTATTGTATTGATTTATTGGCGCTTGAATCGCCGCGAGCAAAACATTTTTCTCCTGCTCGCAAGCTACTTCTTCTATGGCTGGTGGGACTGGCGCTTCCTTGCACTCATGATCGGCAGTACAACGGTGGACTTCCTGATTGCGCAGAAAATCGCTCCAAGTCGTACTGACGTAAATCGCAAGAAGTGGTTTATCTTCTCGCTGGTGCTGAATTTTTCCATCCTGGGGACATTCAAATACTTCAATTTTTTTGTGGACTCCTTTTCGACCGCCTTAGGCACATTTGGGATCCACAACATACCTCTCCCGCTAATTCGTATCATTCTTCCGCCGGGCATTTCCTTCTATACCTTCCAGGAAGTGGCCTACATCGTAGACGTCTACAAGGGACGGCTCGCACCTGCGAAATCCTTTGTGGAATATGGCTTATTCGTCAGTTTGTTTCCGCACCTGATCGCGGGTCCGATTCAGAGACCGGGGCACTTGCTTCCTCAGGTCCAGGGGGGTCGTACCTTTGATGCGGACCGATTTTTCGACGGATTGATGCTGATTTTTTCCGGCCTTTTGCGAAAGTGCGTGGTCGCGGACAATTGCGCTTTGCTAGCGAATGCGGCGTTTGGCGGCCAATTCGGTCCGCCTAACCTGTGGGTCGTTCTGATCGGGACATATTCCTTCGCGTGGCAGGTGTATGGAGATTTCAGCGGCTATAGCGACATAGCACGCGGCAGCGCGCAGTTGATGGGCTTTCATTTCATGGTCAATTTCCGGCAGCCGTTTCTGGCGTACCGTCTTCAGGATTTCTGGCGCCGCTGGCACATCAGCCTGAGCACCTGGCTTCGCGACTACTTGTACATTCCTCTAGGCGGAAGTTCCGGTGGAAAATGGAAGACATCCCTGAATCTTCTGACGACTATGATCCTGGCGGGACTTTGGCACGGGGCAAACTGGACGTTCGTCATATTTGGTGCGATTCATGGCGTCGTTTTGGGTGTTGAGCGTCACCTTTTCCCAACCGCATCGAAACCGGACGATGCAGTCCAGCCCCAACGCTCTGCCGCTCTTCTTTCTCTCTGGGCACAACGAGTCTTGACCTTTAACATCTTTTGCCTGAGCTTAGCGTTTTTCCGGGCTGCGTCGCTCAGTGCGGCGACTCAGTTTCTAGCTGGACTGTCTAATTTCGCATGGCGGAGCGAGTATGCCTCGGCATTCCTCATGCTGAGCCTGTTCTCCATCCCACTGTTCATTGTGGACTTGTTGATGGAAGCCAGTAACAAGGAATACCCTTTTGCCAACAGTTCCTATGCCTCTCGGACAGGGCTCGCGGCCGCGGCCATTCTCGTATTAGCGCTTCTTTCTGGGAACAATCTCAATGCATTCGTCTATTTCCGATTCTAAACTCACAGTCTTGACCTACGCGAAGGTTTTGGCTGGGATCTGCGCAGTGCTCTTCATTGCCCTCGAGATTTCATCCGATTACCTGCTCAAGCATCATTCGGTCACCTATGCCCGGATATCCCGGCAATACGACGAAGCCGTGAAGATACGCCCCGCAGGAGCTGGCGAACCCGCATCCGTGCTGATGGTGGGCAATTCCTTGCTTCTGCATGGGGTCCAATTGGATCGCTTGCAGATGTTGACGTCCTCCAGCATGCGCATCAATCCCATTCTCCTGGAGCAGACCGGTTACTATGACTGGCTTTATACGCTACAGGGACTGTTCCGTCAGGGAGCAAGACCGCAGGTGGTGGTGGTCGGCGTGGGTGTGAACTACTTTCTCGCGAACAGTGTGCGTCAGGATTATGCTCCCATGCTGTTCTTCGATGCCCGAGACACACTCGCAGTGTCTTCAGACTTACATCTGGATCGCACGGCAACAAGCAATCTGTTGCTTGCACATTCCAGCGCCTTCTGGGATACGCGCAGCGTCATTCGAACGCAGATTCTTAGCCGTATGGTTCCTCATCTTGAAGACCTTTTTTTGCTCGTAAATCCGAGGCCGGCTGTTCCAAATGGCCCGGAGTTTGAGGAGATTGCGATTCCCCGTTTGCGAAGGCTTCGTGACCTCTGTGAAGCACACGGAGCCAAGCTGATTCTTCTGGTCCCGCCAACTCTATCTTCGGAGGATGCCGTCAGCCAGATGGCCGGCGCAGCGCACTCCGCTGGAGTGGATGTATCAGTGCCGATAGATCCGGCGGCGCTATCGGCTAGGTTTTACCAGCGAGACGGAATGCACCTCAATTCTGAGGGCGCAGTACTTTTCACTTCAGCTCTCGCAAAAGATCTTCCAGAGAAGGTTGTGACTTACGAGACGGCACCCTCCGATCTCGTTCGACGGATACCCTCACCTCTAAATGCCACTTTACATGTCGCTGATCATGAGCACTGAAGCCCAAAGCGTATTCGCCATGCGGCAAGGCGCACGTCCCTCCTTGCGCTCGGATTTCAGCTGGATGTTTGCGGGGAATGCCATTTATGCAAGCGGCCAGTTTGCTACGCTGATGCTGTTGGCCAAGCTGCTTCGGCCAGAGTTGGTCGGGCAGTACGCTTTGGGTCTCGCCATAGTATATCCCGTGAGCAATCTGACGAACCTACAACTGCGGGCCATTATGACTTCGGGCACCCGTCAGCAGATCCATTTCGGCCATTATCTCAGCCTCCGTTTGCTGACCACCTCACTGGCTCTGGTGATTATCTTCGCGATCACACAATTCCTCGGGTATCCCTGGGAACTGACGGCGGTGGTTCTGATGGTGGGTATGGCTTACGCCATCGAAAGCATCAGCGATGTGTATTACGCGCGGCTGCAACTGAACGACAGAATGGCTGAGATCTCCAAGTCATTGATTGCAAGGGCGCTGCTGTCCGTGCTTGGGCTGGCAGTGGCAACTTATGTCAGCGGAAATCTTCTGTGGGGAGTCGCAGGTATTGTGCTGGCGCGCGTAATCGTCCTCTTCGGTTACGATATTTGCGAGCGCACCCATGGCCTGGGTGCGCAGTCGAAATGGTGTTCTCGAAACGAGGCGCTGACGCCGCGCCTCGACCTAGCGATGGAACGCGAATTGCTATGGGTTAGCCTCCCCCTTGGAATAGTAGTGCTCTTAGCCGCTTTGAATTCCAGCATCCCTAGCTATTTCATCAAACATGCGCTCGGGGAACGAGACCTGGGGATGTTCGCGGCTATCGGATTCGCGGCATCCGTAGGAAACATGGCAGTGGTATCGCTTGGACAGTCTGCGTTCACCAGGCTAGCCAGATCGTATGCCATAGGCAACCTTGTAGCGTTCGGCTCACTCCTCAGCAAGCTCCTTGCCTTTGGGGCAATGATAGGGTTGTCCGGAATGACTATCTCAAAATTGGCAGGACGCGAGATCCTTACCATCCTGTTCCGGCCGGAATACGCCGACCGGGCGGACCTTCTTCCCTGGATCATGGCCGTCGGAGGCGTAGTGTATATGGCCCAGTTCTTGGGATTCGGGTTGACCGCGGCTGGTTTTTACAATTCACAGGTCGTCTTAAATATTTTTTCTAATCTAAGTCTCTTAGTGGCCTGCTATTGGCTGGTTGCGCGGCAGGGACTCCTGGGCGTGATCTTTGCGATGCTGATTGCCGCGATCGTGCAGCTTGCGGCGAGCATCATAATTCTAGTTGCAGCCATGCGAACACACACACATAAGTCCGCCGAAGGGGTTGAATTAGCACGACGCCATATCGGTTTAAATCTGTTTCATGGAAACGGGAAGGCGATGAGAGGTGATTGAGGTGGGACACTTCCGCGCTTTCCCTCGGTCGTGGAGAGGAATTGTTCAGGAAGTCGCGCAATTGTTTAGGTTGCGGCATCAGGGAGGGTTTTCGCCGAGGCTGTGCCGTCCCTGGGCTCCGCCGAGGCCTGATAACAATGGAGCCGCCCGCTCTCTTCTCGGAGCAGAAGAGTTTTCCGTTCTGGGCAAGTTTGCGTTCGCTTCCCTTTGGCTCTTGGTGTTCGCCATGCCATGGGAAGACGCAATCACGATTTCTGATTTTGGTACAAGCGTACGTTTGATCGGGATGGTCAGTGTAGGCTTTGGTGTTTTGGCAATCATCGAACGAGGGAAAGTCAGACGCCCGGCACCAGGTCACATCGCAATGGGTCTATTTGTTTTGCTGGCGGCGCTAAGTTATCTGTGGAGTCTTTATCCCGAGGGAACTCTACTGGAGGCTTTCTCGTACATCCAGCTCCTCATGATGGTGTGGCTGATCTGGGAGCTGGCCCCCGGCGTTCCAGAACAGATGCGGCTGATGCAGGCCTATGTTTTTGGAAGCTTTATCTCTGGGATAGACACCGTAAATCAGTTTCTTTCTCACCAAGAATCCGCCTATCAACGCTATGCCGGTGCCAAGTTGGATGCCAACGACTTGGGGCTGGTCATGGCCTTGAGCATCCCCATGTCCTACTACTTGCTAATTCATAACCACGGGCGGATGGTTTGGGTCTATAGAGTACAACTCATCTTGGCAGGAACGACCATCTTGTTGACGGCCTCCCGCGGCGCCACACTCGCGACCGTTGTTGCCCTCGCAATCGTACCCTTGACGCAAGCCCGCTTGAATGGCCGTCAGAGAATCGCGCTCCTGCTCACAATTGCCTTGCTCGTCGTTGGCGCTCTTTACTTCGTTCCCGCAACCTCATGGGAACGCTTATCCACGCTGCCCAGCGAATTCGAACAAGGGACGTTCACCGGGCGTACGATTATCTGGAAAGCGGGCTGGGAGATTTTCCGCGCGCATCCTTTCCTGGGTATTGGAGCGAATGCATTCCGGCTTATCGTCAGCCGTGTTTTGGCTGAACCGATTCGCCTTGATGAACGTGATCCGGCGCCCCCTGCGCACAATACTTTCCTGTCGGTCATCGTCGAGCAAGGCGTAATTGGCTTCACGGTTTTTTGCGCCTTGCTAGGTGTACTAGCGCTGTCACTGAGGGCGATGCCCCCCTTCCAACAGAGACTGTGGATTGTATCTCTTGCTGTTTGGGTGGTAGGAGTGTCCAGCTTAACGTGGGAGATGCGGAAACCGACCTGGTTTTTCTTTGGCCTGTTAATGGCCCAATGCGGCAGCGTGGCCCGGAGGCGCTCGGTGCAGAGCCTTGCCCCCCGTCTCGCTAAAGCTAGGCTACATCTAATGCGCGCGTGACGGTTACGAGAATCGCCTTCTGGTCCCAAGATTTGCGATCCTCTACTTAAGCGTCTCTTCTAGACCAAACTCAGTGCGTGTAGTCCGCTGCGTTTCTTGGACATTGCTTGTCATCTTCAAGGCTCGCGCGGATCTAGTGAGAGAAATTTCGCTACCGACCTGATAGCTAAGATCATGAAGAAGATCAAAGTGGTCCATATTGTTCCGATGCTAAGCCCCGGTGGCGCCGAGCGCGTGGCGGTTCATATCGTGAGGGGATTGAACCGTCAGCGTTTTGAACCAGCGGTCATTTCGTTCACGGGCCGTTTGGGTTGCGACCTGGACCGTTTGCTTGAGGAGGCTGGGATAGAAGTGCGGTACTTGGGCAAACGGCCCGGATTCGATTACCGCATGTACTACAGATTGCCACTTGTTCTCAAAGAATGCCGGCCGGACATTGTCCACACTCATCTGCACGTTCTTCGATACGCACTACCATTCCTGCTTCTACGCAAGAAGGCTTCGCTCTTGCATACCGTCCACAACCTGGCCGAACGCGAGATTGAACCTAAGCTCCGCTGGCTTCAACGTTACGCACTCAACCACGGAGTTGTCCCCGTCGCGGTCGCGGCAGAAGTAGCAGTCAGCTTAGGACACCTTTATGGAATCCAACGGTGTCGCGTCATCTCGAATGGCATTCCAACGGACCGCTATGCTCGGCCACAAATTCCACGCAAGGAATGGCGGGCAAGGGAAGGCTTCAGAGAGAACGATGTTCTTTTTGTCTGCGTGGCACGCTTTGCTCCACAGAAAAATCACGCTTTGCTTCTAAGAGCGTTCGCCCAGGGTCCCGCTTCCGATCCGAACGCTCATTTGGTTCTGGTTGGAGAAGGAGCCTTACGGGAAAAACTAGAAGAGCAAGTCAACAATTTCGGTTTGGCCCGCCAAGCCCATTTTCTCGGGCTGCGCACCGATATCCCAGACGTGTTGGGCGCAATGGATGTCTTCGTGCTGAGCTCTGACTACGAGGGTAACCCGCTTTCGGTGATGGAGGCCATGGCCTCCGGTCTGCCCATTGTGAGCACCGCTGCGGGTGGTGTGCCAGACCTCTTCGAAAGCGGCAAAGAAGGTTTGATCGTGCAGCCGGGAGACGTTCAGGGCCTCTCCAACTCTATGTCGTTTGTTTTAGGAAATCGAGAACTTAGGCAGTCCTTGGGGATGGCCGCCGCACGCCGGGCAAGAGAAAACTTCGATGTCGCGACGATGGTCCAGGCATACCAGGAATTTTACGAGAATCTCGTCGATCATTCGCATCGTCTGAACCGAAAAAGCGCGCGATGGGAGTCCGCCATTCCAGCCGAAGAGGGGGTGGGAAGCCATTCTGAATGAACATTCTTGTTTGCGGTCCTGTGGGCGATGTTGATGACCCCACTTCGATCTTTCACCCATGACTTATGGAAACCAGCATGAACTATAGATATGTTTTTACGGTGTTCACTCCCACATTTAATCGCTCCCAAACTCTGAGCCGCGTGTATGAGGGCCTGCGCCTTCAAACCTTTCGCGATTTTGAATGGCTGATCGTAGATGACGGCTCCACTGACGGAACGAAAGAACTCGTCGAAAAGTGGCAAACTGAATCAGCCTTTCTGATCCGCTACATTTACCAGGAAAACCAAGGCAAGCCTGCCGCATTCAACCATGGCGTGCAAGAGGCCAGGGGTGAGCTATTTGTCACGTTGGATTCCGACGACGCTTGCTTACCCCAAGCGTTGGAGCGATTGAAATACCATTGGGATGGCATCCCGACGGCAGAAAAGGACAAGTTCTCGGCGGTTACTGTGTTGTGCAAGGACCAGAATGGCAGACTTGTGGGCGACGAGTTCCCTCGGGACGTGTTGGATTCTGACTCCATAGAGTTGGTCTTTAAGTACAACGTGAAGGGTGAGAAGTGGGGTTTCCACCGGACTGACGTGTTGAAGCAATTTCCGTTTCCAACGCTGCGGAACGCAAAATTTATCTCTGAGGGTGTCGTATGGTTCGCAATATCACGCAGGTTTAAGACGCGATTCGTAAACGAAGTGCTGCGAGTATATCATATAGATGACGACGCGGCAGACCACTTGACTTCTCTCAGCCCTTCAACGATGTTTGGACGCGCCTATTTTCATAAGTATGTCTTGAACGAGCTTATAGAATGGTGCTTTTCTTCACCACTTAATATCCTACGGTCGGCGATCAACTTCAGTCGCTACTCATTCGGTCTCGGAAAAGGTCCTTACTCGCAGTTCAGGGAGTTACGTCCCTTAGTCGCGCGATTCCTGGTGGCGATTTCTCTGCCCTTTGCTTTCGCGATTTCCCTGAAAGACAAGCAGAGCGCCCAAGGGGTGGTCGAAACTGATTTGTTGCAGCTGAGCGCAGTCTGGGAGGAAGAGCTGCGCGAGCGCTTGTTGTAGACTCCTCTTAGTTGACTTGAATCTTCTTAACAATCAATCCGGCTTGCCAGAGTGAACCGAAGCCGATGAATTGCGCCTGTTAATGGGCCCTCCGTGGTTGTGAGTTAGAAACCCAAAATGATCAAGGTCATGCACATCATTACGACCCTCGGCCCAGCCGGGGCGGAAACCATGCTTTCCCGAATCGCTTCTGGGATGGATGGCACACGGTTTGAAAATGAAGTTGTTTCGCTTACCGGCATAGTGGACCTTGCGGAACGAATGCAAGCAATGGGTGTGCGCGTACGCACACTCGGGATGAAAACGAGTGTGCCTAATCCCCTGCTCGTGATGCGACTTGCACAATGGATCCGGGAATCCAAACCGGACGTGATTCACACGTGGATGTATCACGCAAACTTGATCGGCGTGCTTGCCGGTCGCCTGGCTGGTAATGTGCCAGTTGTTTGGGGCATCCACCACAGCACGTTTGACCCTGGCGTTGACAAGCGGCGCACTATGTTCGTCAACCGCGCGTGTGCATTTTTGTCGCGAAAATTCCCCGCCCGGATTGTGTGTTGCTCGGAGGCGTCGCTGCGCCTGCACAAGAAACTTGGCTACACCACCGAATCACTGGAGGTCATCCCCAACGGGTTCGATCTTGAGCAGGCCAAACCAGACCCGACTGCTCCTTTGTCGGTGCGCAAGGAACTGGGTGTGCTAGCGGAGGCAGTCCTAATTGGAATAGCAGCCCGCTTCCATCCTCACAAAGACCATTGCAACTTCGTTCAGGCCGCCGCCCTGCTACACAAACAATTACCGGAGGTCCACTTCCTACTCTGCGGCCTCGACGTCACGTGGCAAAACCAGCGCTTGGCGGAATGGATCCACGCCGCGGGCATAGGTGATTGCTGTCATCTACTAGGGGTGCGTCAAGATGTGCCACGTCTTTTTGCCGGAATGGATATAGCCACGAATGTGTCGTGCAGTGAAGCCTTTCCCTTGGCCGTCGGCGAAGCAATGGCGTGCGGAACGCCCTGCGTCGTGACCGACGTTGGAGATTCCGCCTTGATCGTTGGCAAGACCGGTATCGTCGTTCCGCCGCGGGATCCACATTCGCTAGCTGATGCTTGGCGGAAGCTCATCGAAGCTGGGTTCGCAGCACGACACCGCCTCGGAATGGCCGCACGGCACCGCGTGCAGCAACACTTCGCGTTGCCAGCGATTGTGGAGCGCTATCAGGCCATCTATGCACGGTTAGCAACCGGAAAATTACAGAGTGTGCCTTCTACCAGTCTCTCGGAATACGCCCGGTAATTGCAGCAATTCAGAAATGTTCGGTTGGAAATTCTGACCGTGCCCAATTCATCTAAGCAGCCCTTATTCATTGAGTGTTCCTTGGGTGAGGATAACTCTCGCTCAAAATTCTGGCGCCTGCCCCTCCCGCGCGCCTCAATTTCGGGTTATCCGCTGGCAACAAAAATGACAAGTTCAATCGTCCCAGACTGTCAAGTGGAGGAAAGATGCATAAGCTAAACTCTCTGCTGTTCTTGTTGTTCGCGCTGCTTCTTGTTCCGACGGTCCAAGGACAGACCGGTGTGAACAACGCTAAGTTGAATGGCGACTATGCATTCGGCTTTAGCGGAATCAGCGGGAATGGGACGACTTCGTCTGCTTTCGGAGCCGTGGGAAGATTCACGGCCGACGGGGCCGGCAATCTCACGGGCGGCGAACTGGTCACCAACGGCGTAGGGGCCGGAGCCACCAGCGCTCAGCCGTTCACCGGGAGCTATTCGATCGGTGCCGACTATCGCGGAGTAATGACTCTGCATTTTTCGGGCAGCTCGGCGAAGCTGGCCTTCGCGATGCTTGCCAACGGCAACGCCCAGTTCATCGAGTTCGACGCTTCTGGCGGATCCGGCACGATTGGCTCTGGGACCATGGAAAAATCGGACCCGACCGCGTATAGCACGGCGAGAATCACGGGCGACTACGCGTTTGGCGCCGCCGGATTCGACAACGGAAATAATCGCGCCGCTATCGAGGGCCGTTTCACGTCGAACGGGGCGGGCGCTTTCATCAACCCGGCGGGGGACGTGAACGGCTATGGCACTGATTATCCGATGACCTTTAGCGCTGCGAATTATACGGTGTCCAACGCGGCCACGGGGCGGGGCACCATGCATCTGGCCTTCACGTTCGGCAGAACACCCGACACCATGAATTTCGTTTTTTACATCGTGAACGCGGGGAAGTTGTTTGTGATGGAGAGTGACCCGGTCACGACGGCGACCCCTTTGCTAAACGGCACGGTGGTGCAGCAGCAAGTCCCTGCGGGGGGATTCTCCAATGCTTCGCTGAACGGCAACACGGTAATTTCCCTTACCGGGCACTCTGCTTGCGGCACTGTATCGGGTGTGCCCAAGGCGGTCGCGGGCTTGCTCACTACCAATGGCAGCGGCGCCCTTTCGTTGACCTACGACGAGAACTTCTGCAGTGCACCCAATTCGGTCACGGGGGCGGCGGGAACGTACAGTGTGGCCAACAACGGGCGCGCCTCCATCACCATCGGAGGATACAGCCTGGTGGCCTACCTGGTGAACGCGAATCAGATTTTCCTGTTCGTCTCGGATTCCAATGTTTTGTTCGGGATCGGCGAACCGCAGGCTGCGGTGTCGTTTACCAATGGCACCTTGAAAGGTACGTATGCGGGATACGCGACCAATCCCGTGAGTTTCAAAGTTGCGGTCTTCTCCGGCGAGTTCGCGGCGGACGGCGCCAGCCCCACGGGCAACATGGCCGGCGCCGAAGACATCGGCGCGCCGAGCGGACCGGTCTCAGGCGCTGCGTTCAAAGCCACGTACTCTGTTGCCTCACCGCCAACCAATGGCCGGGGAACCATGACGGTTACTTCCGGCACGGGCGGCAACGCCATCATCTATATGATCTCGCCTTCGAAGTTCGTGGCGGTTTCACAGAATGATCCCAATCCCGCAGTTTTGGAGTTCGAGCAATCTTCTTCTGCCCCTGCATCCGTTGCTCTCTCCTCGCTTTCACTGAATCCCACAAGCGTCACGGGTGGGAGTTCCTCTGCCGGCACGGTGACCCTGAGCGGGCCAGCTCCCGCAGGCGGGGCGCAAGTCACGCTTTCCAGCAGCAACACGGCAGCGGCCAATGTACCGCCCAACGTGACGGTTGCAGCCGGAGCTACCACTACGACGTTCACGGTCAGCACCAGCGCCGTGGCTGCGTCAACCACGGTCACCATCTCCGCGGCATACGGCGGCGCGATCAGATCGGCTTCTCTTACCGTAACGGCTGCGTCCGCGCCCCCGCCCACTCTCTCGTCCGTGACGCTGAATCCGACGAGTGTTACGGGCGGGAATTCCTCTACGGGCACAGTCACGCTGAGCGGAACGGCTCCAGCAGGCGGAGTGCAAGTTGCGCTTTCCAGCAGCAACACGACGGCGGCCAGGGTTCCCTCCAGCGTAACGGTCACCGCCGGAGCTACCAGCGCGACGTTCACGGTCAGCACCAGTGCCGTGACTGCGTCAACCACGGTCACCATCTCCGCGACTTACGGTGGCGCGACCAGATCTGCCTCGCTCAACGTGACACCTGCACCTCCTCCAACCCCCACTGTTTCTTCGCTGACGCTGAATCCTGCGAACGTTTTTGGGGGCCAATCTTCCACGGGCACTGTAACCCTGACCGGGCCAGCCCCAGCGGGTGGCGCTCAAGTCTTTCTTTCCAGCAGCAACGGAGCGGCCAGAGTGCCCTCAAGCGTGATCGTTCCTGCTGGAGCCACTAGCGCAACCTTCACGGTCAACACCTCCTTCGTTCTCATCTCGACTTCTTCCACAATCTCGGCTTCGTACAACGGTACGACCCAAACGGCAACTCTTGGGATTTTCTTGTAGCGGGGGATGCGCGTCGATAGGCGAGCGGCCAGACAAGAAGCTTTTCCGCTCAGTGGATTGCAAATGATTTCAAAGATGAATGAGGATTTGGCACGACCGCGCTTGGTTATCGCAGTGAATTCGGCAATCGCGCTCGGCTTCGTGCAGGGCCAGTTGCAATTCTCTCAGGACAGAGGCTTTGATGTGACGGTTCTCTGTCCGGAGCGGAGCAAGGGCGAATGGGAAGTAGCGCGGCCCAAAGGCGTTTCGATCATCGAAGTGCGCATGGAACGAAATATTGCTCCATGGCCAGACCTTCAATCGCTTTTGCGGTTGTGGCGTGTTATGCACGCACTTCGCCCCACGGTAACCAACGTGGGGACCCCGAAGGCGGGGCTGTTGGGAGGATTCGCGGCATGGCTGAACCGAGTTCCTTGCCGTTTCTACACACTGCACGGTTTGCGATTCGAGACCACCAAAGGGCTGAAGCGACGGATTCTCGTGTACGCCGAGCGGCTAGCCTGCCGTTTCGCGCATCGCATCGTATGTGTTAGCCACAGTGTGCGTGAAAGAGCGATTGCCTCAGGGCTCACCAGCGCGGAGCGAATGGTAGTTTTCGGCTTAGGCAGTTGCAATGGCGTGGATGCTTCGCGTTTTGCGGCCACGCCACAGACTGTAAGGCGTGCGGCGCAATTGCGGCACCAGTTGGGAATCCCTTTGCGGGCCCCTGTCGTGCTCTTTGTTGGCCGCCTGACCTGTGACAAAGGCATTCCGGAGTTGATTAAAGCCTTTTCTCAACTCGTTGCTCGATTTCCAGAACTCCGGCTGCTTGTGGCGGGATGCTTCGAGGACGGCGACCCGCTTCCCTCTGACACTCGAACATATTTGGAGACACATCCACACGTGATTCTCGCGGGGGCTGTACCGGACACTGCTCCTTACTATGCAGCTGCTGATGTCTTGGTCCTGCCAAGCCACAGGGAAGGTCTGCCCACAGTTGTTCTTGAGGCTCAGGCCGCTGGAGTACCGGTCGTCGGGGCGTCTGCGACTGGGATCGTGGATGTTGTTGCGGATGGCGAGACGGGACTTCTTTTTCCCGTGGGCAATGTACCAGCGCTCACTGAGGCGATCGCAAGGCTTATTACCGACGGAGCCTTGGCCATTAAACTGGGACTTGCAGGCCAAGAACAAGTCAGAAGCAAATTTCGACAAGAGCAGATCTGGCAAGCGTTGCATCGAGAGTATCTCGAAGTCTTGCAACGGAAAGAATCGCGGCGATCGTCAATTCTTCCCCAGCTCGAAAATTAATTGCTGAGAGAAGAACGTCTATGAATATCGACTGCAAATCTAAGCGCCAGAACCGGGGACATGCGCCCTCGACTTTTCGGTATGCGAAGCGCATGCCGTTAGCGGCGACAGTGCTCGTTGGTCTTATGATCTTCATAACAGCCAGCCAATCGTCAAGCGCGCCTTTTCCTTTGTGGGTATCCTCGGGCTTGGTCAGAGTGGGGCAGACTGACGCCCCCGGCACGACGTCTGCCATTACGCTGTCCAGCGCGCGCGGCGAGACCGTGGATACGCAGGTCATCGTGCAGGCCCCTGCGAACGGGTTGACGAACGTGAACGTGAGCGCGTCGGCGTTGGCGAGTCCGAGTGGTGCAACCATCCCGGCATCCAGCATCACTCTCTATCGCGAGTACTTCATCGCCGTCACCGGCACCGCGAACTACGGCGGTGGCAGCAATCCACCGCTGGGTTCGGGAAACTATCCTGAGCCGCTGATCCCCTTTAATGATCCGGAAACCGGTTCGTCGCTGTGCGGCACCTCAGCAATGCTGAAGGCCTGCAACGCGACCCTCAGTGCGGGGCAGAATCAACCGTATTGGATCGATATCTCTGTGCCGCACGGATCCACAAACACGCCGCCGGGAAATTATACCGGCACGATCTCTGTCACCGCTGACCAAGGTACTGTGAGTATCCCCGTCACCCTGACGGTGTGGAACTTTGAGCTTCTCGTGCAGCCTTCGGAGCTTTCTCTCTGGACGCTTTGGCCGCCCGCCGCCGGCAATACCATCACTACCCTGGCGCAGGCCTTGATGCGTAATAAAGTCATGAGCTGCTGCGATATGGCGGCCAATGCATCTTCGGATATCACGAATTTTGGCCTGAACCGTTTTGGCCTGAACCTTTTTTATATTGTTGGGATCAAGTGCGATGGCTCCTATACCAGCTTGCCTTTGACCAGCCAAATCAATTCTGCGGCGGCCAATTTGCCGACAGGTCTGCCGTTGGACTTGTACGTTGCCGATGAATTGAACGGTTGCCCGAGCGCTTATCCGGTGTTGAAAACGGCGGGCACCAACGCTCATACCGCTAACCCCAGCGTCAAGACCATCATGACCACCAACACGCCGGACCCGAATCTCTTCGATGAAGGCGACGGGCGCAGCGCCATCGATCATTGGGTGCTGCTTGATTCCGTGCAGCAGTGGCCTGTTCTGCCGTTTACTGGTGGAGGCGATCTCTGGAGCTATACCAGTTGCAACGCGGGCTTCGGCAACAGTCCAGAATGGATGGTGGACTATCCGCCGATCAACGAGCGCATCCAAGCCGGCTTCTTGAATTGGACGCAAGGCGCGACAGGTATCCTTTACTATCGCCCCGACGGCTGGACCGCCGGCAACGCCATCGGCAGTTGGAACAATGTGGATACCACCGCTTGCGGCAGCGGCCTCGGCAGACCGGGTGACGGCATTTTCCTTTATCCGCCAGGACCGATCGGCTCGACCGAGTCCGCACCGGGAATCCGTCTGAAGGCCATCCGCGACGGCATTCAAGACTACGAGTATGCGCAAATTCTAAAAAGCCTGGGGCAAAGCGCGTTCACGAACTCCGTCGTTCAGCCTATCGCCACGAGCTGGACCAACTGGACTCACGACCCCAGTGCCTTGGAAGCTGCGCGGCAGCAATTAGGCAAACAACTCGATCAGCTTTCTCCCCCGTAGGGAGTCTCTCAGGATGTCTTCGCAGTTCGACAAATAGTGCGGGCGGAGAATTTCTCCCTGTGCGAGTCGACGTCAAGGTTTTTCTCGCCAGGGGTCGTGACAGTGAGGAAGATTTCAAGTTTCGGGAGCGAGACATGACGAAATGCGACGTAGCAGTTATTGGCGCCGGCCCTTACGGGTTGTCGGCGACCGCTCACTTACGCACGGTCCAAGGGCTGGACGTGCACACGTTCGGCGAACCGATGTCTTTTTGGGAGCGCAACATGCCGGTCGGCATGTTGCTCCGTTCCGGTTGGGCGGCGACGCACCTCGCCGATCCGGA
>WNFA01002920.1_pt1 | contig 21046 bp, 24 predicted proteins | sample 5400481 | NCBI WGS metagenome assembly WNFA01 (sample SAMN13153340, study PRJNA577476) | soil metagenome | isolation source: 120 cm saprolite under Douglas fir tree site 2 hole 1 replicate 2 | place: USA:California | collected 2015-04-18
GGGCAAGCACGCTCCTTTCGAGGCAACCCTGTTCGAGAAAGACGAGTTGGTCGATCTGATCACCAGTGCCGGGTTCGAAGTCACTACCGCGACAATCCGAGCGCCGTACGACTTCGAGAGCCAGACACCGCGGCTCTACGTGGCCGCGACCCGCGAACCGTCGCGAATGGAGGATCGACCTTGACATACCAACTCGACCCGCGGGTCGACACTTACATCGATGCCTTGCCCCACTGGCAGCAGGCCATCTGCCGCGAGGTTCGTGATCTCGTCCACGCCGCTGACCCCGATATCGTCGAAACCATAAAGCGAACGAGCCGGCCTTACTTCGTGCTGGAGGGCAACGTCTGTGCCCTGCTAGCGGCCAAGGACCACGTCAACGTGTTCCTCTACGACGGCGCAATCGTCCCTGATCCCGAGGGAATCATTACCGGCGGGCAGGCTAACTCGACTGCCCGGACCGTAGCCGTTTACAAAGGCGAAACAATCAACGCGCCCGCGCTCACGGCCATGTTCAGACAAATCATCGCCAACAACCGCGCCGGCGGCTGGCGAAAGGTAAAGCGCGAGCGCTGAGTCATCTGAGAGTTCGCGTCCTTCTGGTTCAGCTGGCGTACAGGCCCGCGAGCTGGCGTCCTATTTCGGCCAGGCGCCGCCTTATCTCTTGAGGCTCGAGCACCTCGACTGAGCGGCCGAAAGGCGCCAGCAGGCTGACCGCAGCCTCACTCACCGGAAAATCAATGACGACCACGCCGTCGCTCAACCGCTCCGTGATCTGATCGCCGATCACGCGCGTGAATGGCCCGGACACCTCCGGGTCGACCCTGACCTTCACAAATAGGCGTTCCGGCTCCAAAGCCTTGAAACGCCCCACCTGTGCCGCCCACGCCGAGCGGAGATCGAAGCCGGCCGGACGCTCGAATGTCTCGTCGGTCATTTCCGCGTCTTCAATGCGCGAGACGCGATAGACGCGCGGCTCGCCACGAACTCCCGCGAGGAGATACCAGGTACCGGCCTTGCACACCAACCCGTACGGCTCGATGAGACGATCGACGACGCGATCCAGCGTTCGGCGATACCGCAGCCGCACCCGCCGATCCAACCAGAGCGCGTCCTGCACCCTGGTGAGGTGGGCTGGCACCGGGGCGGTCCGGAACCACCTTTCGCCATCGATCAGGACCCTCTCGCGAAGGCGGCCCGCCCGGTCTCGGCGCGCCGCTACCGCCAGCTTGCGTGACGCACCCTCGAGCTGCGACTCAAAGCCGAGGTCTGCGGCCGGCCCCTGGCCGCCAAACGCCAGCAAAGCCTCCAACTCACCCTCGGTTAGGCCGGTCAGGTCGGTCCGGTAGCCGCCAAGCAGGTACGCGCCGCCGTTCGGGCCTCGGTCGGTGACCACCGGAACGCCGGCGCTGCTCAGCGCGTCCAGGTCCCGATAGACGGTGCGCCTGGAAACCTCGAGCTTTTCGGCGAGGTCGGCCGCGCACATCCGTCCGTTGGCCTGAAGGAGGAGGAGGATCGAGAGCAGCCGATCCGCACGCATTCGCGCAGATTAGTCGATGATGATGACAGAGGTTGTCATATATGCCGGCGCAAGCTAGCGCCATGACAAAGCAAGTACGGAATCCGGTCGTCCATTTCGAGGTCCTGGGGCGCGATCCGAGCGCGCTGCGCAAGTTCTACTCGGAGGCGTTCGGCTGGGAGCTGGGGCCGGCCGACGATGGGCCGCAGCAGTACAGCATGGTGCACATGAAGCAGGGCAGCGGAGGCATCGACGGCGGCATCGGCAAGGCCCCACAGGGACCAGGCCACGTCACCTTCTACATCGGAGTCGATGACGCCGAGGGGGCGTTGAAGCAGGTCGAGCGGCTCGGTGGCAAGACGATCCAGCCGCCGGTCCAGGTCCCAGGCGGGGTCACGTTCGCGCTGTTCGCGGACCCAGAGGGTCACGTGGTCGGACTCGTCAAGGAGTGACCTTTTTGGGGGGAGTCACTGATTCCCCCCAATTCGGCATGTTCGTCGGTCTAAATGGTGCGCTGGTGTGTTAGGCACGCTGATGAGCTCCGTTAGTCGCTCTCAATATCTCGGAGGCTGAGACTCCCAGCGGCCAGTCGGGCCCTTTCGTTGGTCAGCCTGATGGGCTGCGCCCCAGACGGCTCTCTATGTTGTCGACTGGGCTCAACACGAAACAGCCAACCTGGTCGTCCCGGCCGAGAACCCAGTTGGAGATGGCCAGCACCTCGCATCCACCGTAGCCCCGAAGTGCGGCCAACAACATCGACGCACCATAGAAAACGAACGCCGCGTCGCTCGTAAAGGCAAAGGCCGGCGCGTACCACGGGGTCAGAACCAGGGCGAGGAACACCGCCATGTTGATTGCAGTGCCAACGGGTCCAGTTGCCTCGAATCGTGTAGTGCTGCTCCGGGCACGCAGCCACTGCCACGTGAGCAACACCGCAGGGAAGGCGATAACGCCAAGAAGCACTCCGAGCGGCTCAAATCCAGTTCGCAGCTGACCGTGGCTGATTACAACAGTGCCGCCGACCAGCCCATATCCAAGCAGGAGCAGGCCGATGACGACTCGAGCGGTGGTTCCAATTGGGCCAATGTGGCGGAGTCTCGTTACGCGGCTGGCTTTCATTTCTAGGAACTCCGACAATTGCGTGCTACCACACAGTCGATGCCAACGTGGCTCATACCCAATCCGGGCCGATACGAGTGCACGTTGCCAGGCGCTCGGCAATTGGCTCCAGAGCCATGTCGGCCTCAGCAACGACCTGATCTAAGCGCCGCAGCGCAAGGCGGTAGACGATCTCCCTGCCTCGGCGCTCCGTATCGACAAAGCCGCAGTGCCGCAAACAGGCCAGGTGGGTGCTGACCCGGGGCTGGGACTGGCCGACCGCACTTACGAGCTCGCTGACAGTGCGCTCCTGTTCTTCAAGGAGCTCCAGGATGTGCAGCCGCGTCGGATCTCCGAGAACCCGGAAAAAGCGCGCCGCAGCGGCGCGGTCAGTTGGCGCTAGAATCGTGGAATACATATCTGGAAAGCAGGATATCCTATCTCATTGTCCGAAGCGCAATCGGATTCCGGACCCAGGAGGAGATCGATGCGGACATCAGACAAGAAAGTAGGACGCGAGGAGACCTCGGTGGCCGACGTGGGCGAGGCGATCACAGCAGCGATGCCAGCGCTGGACGGGATTGACCAGCAGATAGCGACCGCGGTCTATGGCCTGATGAGCACGGGTGAGCCGGTCGAGCCGGCCGAAATTGCGAAGGCGGTCGGTTCTGTCACCTTGAACCTGGTGAATGAGCGATTGAGCTCGTGGCCCGGAGTCTTCAGGGACGACGGTGGCCGCGTGGTCGGTTTTTGGGGCCACGCGATCAAGAAGCTTGAGCCCGAGTACCGGCTCGTTGCTGACGGCAAGACCACCTACGCGTGGTGCGCGCTGGACACGCTGTTCATTCCGGGCATCATCGGCAAGACTGTCCGCGTCCAGGCATCGGACCCGATCAGCGGCGAACCGGTGTCATTGGTGGTTGATCGTGCGGGTGTGCGCGAGATCAATCCGGCGGGTGCCCTGGTGTCGATGGTGATCCCCGACGGCCCCTTTGGCTACGACGTGATTGAGAGCTTCTGCCACAAGGTCCTTTTCTTTGCCTCGGAAATAACGGGTACCAAATGGATTGCGGAACATGAGGCCACAACCCTCCTACCGGTTGAGCAGGCCTTTGAACTTGGACGTGTCCTGACCGAACGGGTCGCCCCTGATCGCAACGGTGCAGGAGACGCCCAATGAAGGTCACGATCCAGTACTTCGATGGATGCCCGCATTGGCAGCTTGCTGATGAGCGGGTCCGGAATGTCATCGAAGGCATGTCCAACGACGAGGTGTCACTCGAATATCAATTGATCGACTCTTCCGAGACGGCTGATCGAGTCGGATTCCTTGGCTCACCGACAATCCTCGTGGACGGTCGGGATCCCTTTGCCACCGGCACAGAACAGGTCGGTATGACATGTCGTGTCTTCCGCACCGAGCACGGAGTGCAAGGGGCACCGACTGAGTCTCAGCTTCGTGGGGTCCTCGCTCCGAAGCAGCCGACCTAGCCAACCTTGACCGCCATCGTCGAAAGGCCGTACCCGCGCGGAGTGCCGGATTCACGGTCCTGGACACAGCGCCTCGCGAGCCTCGGCTCCAATTCAAGAGTTCTAGAGGCTAAATCTCCCCGGCGGCCCGCATGGCTGCGATCTCGTCCTCGCCGTAACCCAATTGACCGAGCACCTCTGCCGTGTGCTCACCGAGCTCGGGAGGCGGCCGGCGCAGCGTGGCCACCCCCGAGCTGTAACGGACCGGATGCTTGAGAACCCGGACGCGCCCGGCGCGGGGATGATCGAACTCGAGGACCGGCGCAATGTGCTTGATGGCGTCTCGTCCCGTTTGCTGAATGCGATCGTGGGATCTTCGTAGGGCTCTAGCGAAGCTGGGCGGCCGAGCGCTTCCGCGATCGACTTGATCGGCGTCATGGAGATCGCCAGGTGGCCATCGGCGGTCGCATAAAACCCGTATGGGACCGAATGAAAAGTATCGGCGACTGGTGTCTTCGGGCGGCGTAGGCGCGCCCCGTTCAGGTGATAGACGACCGGCTCCGTCTGGATGTCGAGAGCTGCCTCCATCATGATCACTTCGACTCGCTGCCCCTCACCGGTGCGCTCCCTATGCACCAAAGCGCCGAGGATTCCCATTGCGAGCAGGCTGGCGCTGTGCTGATCGACGATTGCCGCTGCCGAAACGGTCGGTCCATCGGATTCCGTACCGGTGTTGGCGCCAAGGCCGGAGATTGCCTGGAGCAGCAGATCCTGGCCGGGTAGGTGGCTGTACGGTCCGTCGCTGCCATATCCGGAGCCGGATGCATAGATGACTTTGGGATTGAGCTCCTTGATCCGTTCGTACCCGAGCCCGAGCCGATCGAGGACTCCCGGACGGTAGTTTTCGATAAGCACGTCCGTTCTCGCCGCCAGCTGGCGCGCAGCATCCGCGCCCCGTTCGCTCTTGAGGTTCAGCGTGACGCTGCGGAGGTTGCGATTGGCGAGCAAGAAGAACGCGCTGACTCCGTTGATGAAGAGCTCGGCGCCCGCCCAACTGCGCTCCCAGGCACCGCGGCCAGGAGGCTCGACCTTGATCACGTCCGCCCCCATATCGGCCAGGTACTGGCACGCGGCCGGTCCCAGGAGAAACTGGGTGAACGCGAGTATGCGCACGCCGGTCAGAAGCCCGAGGCTTGTTGGCTCGATCAATCCACCAGCTGCATGATGTGCGTTGCCACGGCGACCAGATCGCCGTCCTGGTTCTTGACCTCGACCTTCGCCACGGTCCGTTCCCGCTCACGCTCGATGGCCGTGATCTCGTAGTCGATGGTCAAGGTGTCACCGAAATAGACCGGCTTGAGAAACCTGATGCGGTCGTACCCGACTGACACCATCGGCCGGTCGAAGTCCTGCAAGATGCGGGTGGAAGCCGCGGAGGTATAGCCAATGATCAGCGCGCCATGAGCGACGCGATGACCCAGACTCGTTTTGCGACAGTACTCCTCGTCAACGTGGTTTGGGTCCAGGTCACCGGTGATGCCGGCGAAGAGATAGACGTCCGACTCGCTCACCGTCTTCGTGATGCGGGTCTGAAGGCCAACCGGTACGTCGTCGATGGACTTTCCGCTCATCTCCAGCTACTGACGACTCCTACCACCACGCGCTACCCGCACTCAGTCCGCCATCCACGAATATGGTCTGCCCGGAGATGAAGCGCGCGGCGTCAGAAGCCAGGAATACGACCACATCGGCAACGTCCTCGGGCACACCGATGCGCCTGAGGGGTGTGTTCTCGATCGTCGCCTTGACTCGCTCGGGATGCTGATCCATGTAGGCCCGCGTCAGTGGAGTCTCGATGATGCCGGGCCCAACCGCGTTGACGGTCACCCCTCGCGGTCCCCACTCGATGGCCAGGCTGCGCACCAGGCCCGACAGGCCCGCCTTGGTGGCCGTATACGCGGCGCGCAGGTCCATCCCGTGAATGGCGGAGATGGAACTGGTGATCACAACCCGACCCCCCGGTTTCGCAAAGAGCAAGGGCCCGAACACCTGACAGGTGACGAAAACGCCGTAGAGGTTGGTCTCCAGCATCTCCCGCAGCGATTCATCCGGCAGCTCGAGGGCCTTAACCCGCGTGTTGACGCCGGCGTTCGGGATCAGGATGTCGAGCTCTGACAGGCGCTTTCGGACGGCTTCCAGTGCGCCTCGCTCACGTACATCAGCGAGCTCGACGGTGGCCAAGCGATCTTCAGCAAATTCACTCCGAAACGCGGCGACCTGTTCTTTGGACTTGCCGATCGCAATCACCCGCGCGCCCTCGCGGCGCAGCGCCCGGACGATGGCGAGACCGATACCGCGAGTACCGCCGGTGACCAACGCGGTCCGGCCGTCGAACTTCACCGGATCGCTCTCGTATCAACGCGACTGAACGGCTCCAGGACGTGTTTAGCGATGAGCTCGAGCTGACGTGGATCCGCCGTCATCGTATGCAGGAAGATCTCTTCAACGCCCGCGTCGATTCGCTGCTGGATGCGGCGCTGAATGTCGTCGATCGTGCCTGTCAGGTACACGGCTTCGATGTAGTCCCACGGTCGCTCGTCCGACACGACGCCAAGCATGTATCGCTTCTGCTCTTCGACCGCTGCCTCACGCGATGCCTTCTCACTGAGCCAGCAGAAATTCTCGTGCGCGACCGTGAATTTTTTCTCGGCTCGCGATGTGCCCCGGCGCGCCAGCTCGGCGTCGATCTCCACGAGGTCCTCGGTCATCTGCGTGGGGTGTGACGTCGGCCTGACGATCCATCCGTCCCAGCGGCAGATCCGGTCGAGCACGTTGGGCGACATCTCGGCCTTGTCGGGCGAGGCCTCGTGCGCGTACTGCTGCCCGCCCGCCACCCACACCGGCGGCACGTGGCTCAACGGCTCGACAGTGATGTCGTCCATTCGGTAGTACTTGCCTTCGAAACTGACGTGCGCGCCCTTGAGCAGCTTCATCGAGGCCTCGAGCACCTCATCGGTGCGTACTCCACGCTGCTGGCGTGTGCTGCCGGTCGACTCGAACTCGGGCGGATACCAACCGGTGCCGATCCCGTAGACGAAGCGGCCGCCGCTCAGGTGCTGAAGGGTCGCGATCTCCTTGGCGAGCACCACCGGCTGCCGGGTCGGCAGGACGAGGACTGAGGTGCCGAGCTTCACGCGGCTGGTCACCGCGGCCACGTGCGCGAGGGTCAACATCGGCTCCGTCCAGCTGACCCGGTAGAACCTCGCCGCCGTCAGCAGGTGGTCCGTGATGAAAAGCGAGTCGAAGCCCAGCTCCTCGGCCTTCACGGCAAATCGGCGGATCTGCTCGCCGTGTTTGGCATCCTGGCCAGGGAGAAGGTAAGACGGGACGAAAACCCCCAGCTTCATCCTGAAGCTTGAGCTGCGTCGCCCTTTTGCTCCAGCTCGCCCGCGAAGACCATTGCCGCCCGAATGAGTTTCCTCTCGGCATCCGAGATGGGCAAGAGCGGTGGACGCACCGTCTCGCGGTCGAGTATGCCCTGCATCACGAGCGCAGCCTTGGCGCGCGCTCTGTAGTTCCTCACCGGAGGAGCAAAGATGGCATCAACCAGCGGGGTCAACCGCTCCATGATCGTGCGCGCCTGCTCGTGCCGGCCCGCCAGTGCATGGGTCACCAGCTCGACCTGCTGGTGAGTCGCGACCGCTCCAAAGCCGATCAGGGCGCCCTGCGCACCGAGCAGGAACGACTCGTGGATGAAATTGTCGTTTCCGGTCAAGTAGACGCACTCGGGGCGTGCGGCCTTGACCGCGTCGCGGACCTCGACAAACCGTTTGCGATCAAACGACGCCTCCTTGATCGCAACGACCTGGGCCACACGGCACAGTCGCTCGAGAGTTTCCGGCTCGAAATTGACGCCACCCAGGGCCGGCTGGAGCTGAAAGAGGACCAGGGGCAAACCGGTCGCGTCGCCGATCGCGGCGTGGTACCTCACCGGAACCTCCGGGTCAAGGGGCAGCCCTTGGTACGCGCCGATCGGAAAGACGAGCAGGCCGGCGGCTCCGACCTCCTTCGTCTCGCGCGCCAGCTCCACGGCCTGAGCGGTGAACTGAGCGCCCAGGCCGGCGATCACCGGGATGCGGTCGCCGACCTCGGCCAGCACCAGCTCGAGCACCCGGAGACGCTCTTTCTGCCAGAGGTGCGGGCCCTCACCGGTGTCGACATTGATGGCGAGTGCTTTCGGTTTGGCGCCGGCAACATGGCGGATGTACCGGCGCAGGCCCGCCTCATCGATCTCCGCACCCTCCCTCATGGGCAGGACCGTGGCCGGGATCAGACCCTCAAGGTCGAGCTTCACCTAAACCTCCTTGATCCGCCGGCATCAGCGTTCCTGAACGAATTGGATGAGGACCCCGTCGGCCCGCTTGGGATCGACATAGGCGATCAGGGTCCGGCGGGCGCCAGGCTTTGGGCCGGGGTCGAGCAGCCTGAATCCGCGAGCGTTCGCATCGTCAAGGGCGGCTGCCACATCGTCCACTTTGAGGGCGAGGTGATGCAGCCCTTCGCCATGCTTGGCGAGGAAGGCACTGAGGTCGGAATTCTCGGCGAGCGGTTCCAGCAGCTCGACAGTTGCGGGCCCTTCTCCGAAAAACGCGACTCGCAGGTCCGGAAACGCCTCTTCTCCGCGGAATGCGAGTCCGAGCGCTCTCTCGAAGTGCACTCGGGACTCATCAATCGATCGCACGGCCCAGCCGAGGTGGTGGACCACCGCCACGTCAGCCGAGTGCCCCCGCCACCGGTTCGCGGGTCATGATTGACATCCCGAGATGGCCACGGCGATAGTATGCCCCATGGTCGAGGAAATCCATTTCCTTTTTGGCTTGGTGATGCAATGAGCCGCGTCGCGTCTAGAGTGCCCCGCAAGCGGCGTCCGGCTACGACCCGGCGCCAGCTTCCGATTCTCTCGGACGTTGCCCGACAGGCCGATGTTTCGCTCACCACAGCATCGCGTGCCCTGGATCCCGACAGCAGTCACCCGGTCAGTGACCGTACTCGCGCCCGCGTCCAGGCCGCGGCCACACGCCTCGCATACAGGCCGAATCCGATGGCGCGAGCCCTCAGAACAAGGCGCGTCCCGACCATCGCAATCGTCGTCCATGACGTGACCGACCCCTACTTTGCCGAGATCGTTCGAGGCGCAACCGCGGCCGCCTCTGCACGCGGCTTCCTCACGGTAGTCTGCAGCAGCGACCGCGACCCGATGACCGAGTTGCGCTACGTCGAGATGCTGAGCCTGAGCCGCGTCTCCGGCGTGATCTTCGCGGGTGGAGGCCTGGACGAGGAGCACTACCGTCGGCGCATGGGCGGCTACGCCCGCACCATCGCGCACTACGGCGGGGCGATCGTCGCCCTCGCCCCCCGTTCTGAGCGATGGCCGGCCGAGATGCCCGACAACCGCGCCGGCGCTCGCCTCGTCACCCAGCATCTGCTGGCGCTTGGTCATGTTCGGATCGCCATGATCAGCGGGCCAGAGACCCTTCGCACGAGCCGCGAACGAGAGCGCGGGTATCTCGAGGTCATGAAGGGGGCTGGTGCTGAACCGGTTCTGGTGCGGGCCGACTTCACCACCGCCGGAGGAGCCGCGGCCACTGCCCGACTGCTCGCCAACGGCTCACCCACCGCGGTGTTCGTGGCCAGCGACACGATGGCGCTCGGCGCTCTTGCAGAGCTGCGGCGCCAGGGCCTCGGTGTCCCGGACGATGTCTCGGTGGCTGGATTTGACGACATCCCTGGACTGGAGTTCGTCCATCCGAAGCTGACCACGCTTCACGTTCCCATGGCCGAGCTCGGCGCCGCAGGAGTGCAGCGCTTGATGCGCCACCTGGACGGCGAGGACAAGAGCACGACCACACGGCTGCATGCCATCGAGCTGATGGTGAGGGAGAGCACTGGAAGACCGCGCGACCTCGGAGACAGGGACGCGTAGTCGACCGTCCGTTCGGACCAGGAGGTGACATGGCATACGACAGAAAGCAGGGCGAGCACCAGGTGGCACAGTCGAGCCGGCCCGACTACCGCCTCGAGGTCGGGCGAGCGGAGGTGCCGGTTGGCACGCCAAGAAGTTTTGTGGTTCTCGACCCCCCTCGGGCCGCCACGCTCAGGGCCTGGACCGCGACGCTGATCCCCGCAAACGGACGGCGGCCCGACGCGGGCAGCGTCGGCGCCGCGGAGTACATCGACGCCACCGTGTACCTCGTTCCCTCGATCCGGCCGGCGCTCATTCACGCCATCGACGAGGTCGAGAGGCTGGCGCGGGAAGGCGTCGGGCGGGGTTTCGTGGAGGCCGACGCCGAGGAGCGCGAGGGATTGCTCCGCCGGCTTGAAGCCCTGGACGGCGACGCGTTCAGCATGGTCAGCGACTTCACCTACGAGGCGTACTACGGCCATCCCGACGTGCTGACCGCGATCGAAGCCGAGAACGCATGGAGAGGCAACGCACCCATGACAGGGAGCTCGATGACCGCGTTCGACGCATCGCAACTCGAGCGGGTGGGCAAGCTGCCGCCTCGCTACCGCGCTGTCGAAAGCAGCCGGGAGGTCAAGCGATGAGCCGTCAGCGGGACGCTGACGTGCTGGTCATCGGGTCTGGCGCCGCGGGCGCCGCCATTTGCAGCCGGCTGGCTGGTCGGGGCGCCAAAGTGGTGTGCCTCGAGCAGGGCGAGTGGGTGGATCGCGCAAGGCTGCCCAAGTCGCATCCCGACTGGGAGGTCCGGGGCCGGCGATACTGGGCCGCCAACCCGAATGTGCGGCGATGGCCTGCCGATTACCCGGTCAGCAGCGAGGGGCAGGATCCAATCGACGTTTACATGTACAACGCAGTCGGCGGGAGCCAGATCGGCTTTGCCGGCAACTACTGGCGGATGGCACCTTCGGATTTCAAGGTGCACTTACTGGATGGTGTCGGGGCCGACTGGCCCTTTGACTATGAGGAGCTGGCACCGTACTACGCCATCAATGAGGCCGAGGTCGGCGTGGCCGGCCTGGCCGGCGATCCATGCGGCCCGCCACGCGAACCCCTCCCCAATCCGCCCGCGCCGATCGGGCGGCCTGGCCAGTTGCTGGTGAACGCATACGAGAAGCTCGGTTGGTACTGGTGGCCGACCGAGCAGGCGATCACAACCAAGGCCTACCGCGGGCGACCGGCGTGCGACAACCGCGGCTGGTGCACGTTTGGATGTCCGCAAGGATCTCTATCCACTGCCGACCTGACTTACTGGCCCGGCGCTCTCGAGAACGGAGTCGACCTGCGGACGCGGGCACGCGTCCGCGAGATCGCGCTGGGCGCTGACGGGCACGCCGTGGGTGCGCGCTACTACGACCAGGATGGCGTGGTCCGCGAGGCTCGCGCAGCGGTGACAGTCGTAGCCTGCGGCGGACTGGGCACACCGCGGCTGCTGCTGATGTCGGCCTCGCCCTCCCATCCCGATGGGCTCGCCAACTCGAGCGGGCTCGTCGGCAAGAACCTGATGGTTCACGTCCAGAGCTTCGCGACCGGCCTTTTCGAAGAGCCTGTCGACGGTTGGAACGGCACCTGGGGCGGGACTGTCTCGACCCGCCAGTTCTATGAAACCGATCCCGCCCGGGACTACCTGCGCGGGTTCATCATGAGCGGCTGCCGGGGCTGGTCGCCGCTCAACCTGGCGTTGCAGATCGCGCCGTGGGGTTCGGGGCACCACCAGGCGTTCGACGAGCGCATCAACCACGAGATCTCGCTCTACCTGTGCGGCGAGGACCTGCCCGAGGAGTCGAACCGCGTCGAGCTCGACTGGAGTCATCTCGACGGTTTCGGAATGCCTGGTGTGGCCACGCATCACGAGCTCAACGACAACAGCCGCCGGCTCGGGCGCGACATGATCGCCCACGCCCACCAGGTGCTCGAGGCTGCCGGGGCCAAGAGCGTTCGCGACTTCGGCCTGGCGCCGATCTGGGGATGGCACCTGCTGGGGACCGCGAAGATGGGCGAGGACCCTCGCACCTCGGTCGCGGACCGCTTCAACCGCGCCCATGACGTGCCCAACCTGTTCATCGCCGACGGCAGCAGCATGCCTACGAGCGCCGGTGTGAACCCGAGCGCCACGATCCAGGCGCTCGCGCTCAGATGTGCCGATCACATCTGGGAGAGCCGGCGCGACTACGACAGCGGCCGCTCGTCGCAGATTCGGTAGGCGTCCGACCAGGGACGAGCGCGCTCGAAGGCGGCGCTGGCCGCGAGCACATCGACGTCCTGCTCGCGGCGGCCCACGATATGCATCCCCACCGGCAGCCCGCCCGCCAGCCCGGCCGGAATCGACGCGGACGGGTGGCCGGAGAAGTTGGTGAGATATGTCAGGCACCAGCCGATCAGCGGATCGACCTCCTCCCCGTTGATCTGGGTCGGCCCGAGCGTATTGCCGTCATTCGCGTTCTTGACCGGCAGACAGGCCAGGGTCGGCGAGACGAGCAGGTCATGGTTTTGCAGCACCGACTCGATGGCGTCGTAGACCTCGGTGCGCATGACCATGTCGTTCCATACGTCCATGGCCGACAGTCCGTATCCGATCTCGATCCAGTGCCGGTATTCCGGCGGCAGGTCCTCGGGGTGGTCGCGCATGAGATCGACCCCGGCGGCCTTCAGTCCCTCGAGGCCCGAGATATTCAACGGCATGATCATCCGGTTCCAGAGGTCGCTCAGCTCACGCTGCGAACGCTTGATGCCGACCTTGACCGTCTCGACGGTGGCGCCGGCGTCGACAAAGCCTCGTACGGCCTCCGCCACCACATCCGCCACCGCGGAATCGATCGGGAAAACGTCGAAGTCCGGGGTGTAGGCGACGCGCCACCCCCTCACCTGACGGGAAAGTGCCGCGTGGAAGTCCGGCGTGCTGGTCAGCGAGAAGGGGTCGCGCGGATCTGGGCCCGCCAGGATTTGCAGGCCCACCGCCGCGTCTTCGACCGTCCGCGTGAGCGTGCCCTCGAACACGAAAGGGTTCAGGCCCCCGAAGGCGTTGGGCCTGCCCGTATAAGCCACACGGCCCTGGGAGGCGCGATAGCCGTACACGTTGCACCACGCGGCCGGGATCCGGATCGAGCCGCCGGCGTCGGTCCCCTCGGCGATAGACACGAGCCCGTCGGCGACGGCTGCGGCGCTCCCTCCTGAGGATCCACCGGGGTTGCGGGTCAGGTCGAACGGGTTATGCGTCGGACCGAACAGGTAGTTGTCGGCGATTCCACGCAGGCCCATGATCGGCGAGTTGGTCTTGCCGACGATGATCGCCCCGGCCCGTTCCATCCGCTCCGCGAAGGGGCAGTAGGCGTCGATGACCTGGTTGCGGAGGGTTCGGATTCCGCCGAAGGTGGAGGGCCAGCCTGGCTTGAAATCGAAGAGATCCTTCATCGCTGTGGGCACGCCGTGCAGCGGACCAAGGTTGGCGCCGGACGTGACGGCGGCCTCCGCGGCTCGCGCCCGCTCCATCGCCTGGTCGAAGTCGGTGAACACAAAAGCGTTGAGGCTGGGGTTGCGCTGCTCGATGCGCTGGATGGTCGAGCTCATCAACTCCACCGGCGAGAGCTCCCGGCGGCGAATGCGCCCGGCCAGCTCGGCCGCCGAGGCCCAGGAGCTCTGATCGCGGTCGGCCATCGGCCTCAATCTTGACTGATCCACAAAGACTTAAGAGGACGCGCGCGAGGCCGCTTCACCTGTGGTCTCGTTTCCGCAACCCGTCAGCGGAACCTACTGTCGCCACTGCCTGGGCGACCAGCGGCGCCACCACACCAGGCCCCTCAGACATGATGCGACCGGCCGGAAACAGCGACGAGCCCATGGCCACGGCGGCGGCACCCGCCTTCAGGTAGGCACCAGCGTTGGCGGCGGAGACTCCTCCCGTCGGAACCAAGCGTGCCGAGGGGAACGGCTGCAGCAGCGAAGCCATGTATCCGGGCCCGAGCGGCTCGGCGGGAAACAACTTCAGGAGTTCGAGGCCGAGGCGGAGTGCAGCGTCGACCTCCGACGCTGTGAACACGCCCGGAATCAGTGGCAGTCCGCGCATCCGGGCCGCTTCAATCAGCTCGGGATTCAGGCCGGGTGCGACCAGGAACTGGGCGCCGGCAGCGGCCGCATCCTCCAGCTCGGACCCAGAGCGGACCGTCCCGGCACCGATCAGCACCGCCGGATGTTCGTGACGAAGCCTCTCGATGGCGCTGGCTGCGCTTGGCAGAGTGAACGTCACCTCGATCACGTCGAGGCCGGCTTCGATCGCGCACGTCGCGCAGGCGACTGCAACCTCGAGATCGTCAAGGCGGACGATCCCTATGAGTCTCGATTTCAGCAGACGGTCGACCGCGCTCAACGGCCGACCTCTCGGCCTTCGCTGGCGAGAAGCGCGATGACGTCGGCGGCGCTGAGCCGGAAGAGGTCGCCGTGCAGGGTCATCTTCAGCGCGCTCATCGCCAGGCCCCGCTCGAGGCCGAGCTCCAGCGATCCATCCAGCAGGCCCCATACCAGGCCGGCCACAAATGCATCGCCTGCGCCGACGCGGTCGACGGTTTCCACCGAGTGGCCGCGCCGCTCGATCGAAACTCCGGCGCGCGCAGCAACCGCGCCCTCCGCGCCAAGTGTGAGCACGACGGTTTCCACGCCCAGGTCGGGGGCTCCGTTTACCCCGAACAGGTCGCGCGCGTCCTCTTGCGTGCAGATGAGGACGTCGATCAGGGATGCGACATCGCGGACCGCGGCGGCTGCGGCCTTGCGGTCCCATAGCTTCTGGCGGTAATTGACGTCGAACGTTACGGTGGCGCCGGCGCGCCGGGCCTCCTGCATCGCATGCTTCGCCAGCTCGCGACACGAAGCGGACAGCGCGAGCGTGATCCCGGACACATGCAGCACCCGCGTGTCGACCACGGACGGCCAATCGAAATCGGATGTGGAGGCGAGCGCCATGGTCGAAGCGGCGCGGTCGTAGGTGACGCTGATCGGCCGCGGTGCCGCTCCCAGCTCCACGAAGAAAAGGCCCAGCCTGCCGCCATCCGCCCACCGCACGAGCGAGGTGTCGACACCTCCGGCCGCCAGCGTGGTGGCGACCCGACGGCCGAGTGGATTGTCAGGCAGCACCGACGTCCACGCAGCGCGCACCCCGACCCGGGCGGCAGCGTAAGCGACATTGGCCTCTGAGCCGCCGACATGAACATCGAAGGCCGGCGCGTCCTCGATCCGATCGCCGGGTCTTACCGAGAGGCGGAGCATGGCCTCGCCGAGGGTGACCAGCTGCCGTTTTGGCAAGACTCAGAAGTAGGTCAGGACGGCGTCGATGACGCGGTAGGCGTCGTCGACCACCGGGATGAGCCGCCATTTGTCGAACGCCGTGCAGGGATGCGATATGCCACATCCGACCAGGTCTCCCACCCGAAGGTGCTCGCCTGGTCCAACCCTCAGATACGCGTGCTGGTCGTTGAGGGCGAAGATCGAGGCGCCTTCTCCGACCGGGCGAATCTTTTCAGCGCCTGATTTGACGAATCGCGGTACCGGCAGCTCGAGGTCATGGGGAACGTCGCGCTTGCCGAAGCCGATCAGCGCCAGGCCCGGCTCAGGCAAAGAGAGAACGACGCCCCACACCTCCAGAGCCTCGTGAAGCGGCCCCGTCTCCGGGATCCGGCCGCCGAACGGTGACAGCTGCTGGTAGTGGATCGCGTCGTGGGTCAGGTAGCAGCCACTGCGCAAAACCAGCGCGACTGGCCGGCTGAGGTCCCACGGATGGCCCAGCTCGGCAACCACGCGGTCGGGGAACGCGCTGCCGCCTGCGGTCACGATCACTCGTTGCGCTTTCGCGAACTGCCCCGCCTGATCCAGCTTCACCACCAGCGCGCGCATATCGCGCAGGAAGGCGTCAGTCGCATCAATCGTGGCGCTCAGGGTTTTGGAGCTGATGACACCCTCGAACGCCTCCACGCCGGCAAGCGCCAGCCGGCTGGAGGACTCCACGGCGCGCGCCACCTCGAGCGCCTGCTCGGGCGTCCGGCACCCGGTCCGTCCGCCCACCGGCCCGACCTCGAGCAGGACCTGCAGCGGCCGCTCGAGGGCCGTGTCTTCAAGCGCAGCCTGGAGGAGGCGGACCTCCGCGACTGAATCGACCAAGCAGTAGAACTCGAACTCGGGGTCGTCGCGGAGCTCGCTTGCAACCCAGCGCACGGAGGCCGATTCCACCAGCTCGTTGGCCAGGATCACGCGTTCGACGCCGAAGGCGCGCCAGACCCGGACCTGGCTCATGGTCGCGGCGGTCACCGCCCACGCACCGCCGTCCAGCTGACGCTTGAGGAGCTGGGGGGACATGGCGGTCTTTCCGTGCGGAGCGAGGAGGAAATCATGGTCGTCGCAGTACTTCGCCATGAGCTCGATGTTGTGCCGCAGGGCCGAGTCCCTGAGGATCATCACGGGCAGCATGAATTCCCCGCCGAGCACATTCCAACCGCGGGCGCCCACCGATCGGATCGGGACAGGCGGACCCGCCGGGAAGGATTTGTGGCGCCAGTCGACCGGCTCGTCCAGCAGCCGGTCGAGGTTGAATGAACGGGCCTTTGACCGCGCCACTATCCCTCCAGCTCGCCCATGGCTTCGTGCGCCGTTACGACCCGACCGTACTTCATCGCCAGGGTCTGGAGGCTCGCGCGATGAAGGTCCGGCGCGTAGGAGGACACGGCATCTGCGACGACCGCGGCCTGGAAGCCCTCATGAAAGGCGCCCCGAGCCGTGTCCTCGACGCAAATCTGCGTGACCGTGCCGGTAACGAGGACCGTATCGACGCCATGTGCGACGAGCACATCGGTGAGCCTCGTGCGATGAAATCCGTTGTAACCGTACTTGTCGATCTGGGCCTCTCCCTGCCGCGGCGCCAACTCATCGATGACGGCCACGCAATCGCGCTCGCCCTCGATATCGCCGTAGGCGCGCATGAAGCCCGGCCAGCAGCAGCACACAGGAGGCGCGATGACAGGTGACCATTTCCACACCAAGGTCGGTGACGGGCCTGCGATGAAACGGGTGAATACCACCGGCCGTCCCCGCGTGCGGAACCAATCGAGCAGCTCCAGGTGCACCCCGATCGTCTCCCGTGCGTCGGGCACCTCCAGCGGAGCCCCGACGCGGACGAAGTCGTTCTGCATGTCCACCACGATGAGCGCCGCCCTGTCGGGGCGGAGCGGGAAGGCCCTGGAAACGGCATCCACCATCGTCGTGGTCAAAGTTAATCCGTCCCCACCGCCGCGTGTTGGGCCCCTCGGCCGGCGCTAACATCCTGACCATCGAAACGTCCGTATTCGCCTTTGCAAGCGACCTCGCGGACGAGGGCATGGCGAGCGTGCTGGACAATGCGGCGGGTCGCGCGGGGTTGGGCGGCATCACGATGGCAGCCGCGTATCACCAAGGACGCGACATCTTTCCGCACAATCCCGCGCGAAAGGTTCACTTCCTCGACGGCGACAGCGTCTTCTTCAGGCCCGATCCGGCGCGGTACCGCCGGCTGAAACTCCAGCCCAAGATGAGCTCGCTTGCCCAGGAGTCGGACGTGCTCGCGGAGCTTTGCCGCCAGGCATCCGCGCGCTCGCTGCGGGTGCGCGCGTGGACCGTCTTTCTGCACAACTACACCCTCGGCTCTGCTCATCCCGAATGCGCGTGCCGCAATGCGTTCGGTGATGCCCACCTCACGGACCTTTGCCCGTCCAATCCGGACGTGCGCGCCTTTGTCAGCGCACTCAGCGCGGACATCGCCGGCAAAGGCGTCGCGACAGTTGTCGCCGAGTCGCTTCACTTTCATGGCCTCGAGCACGGCTTTCATCACGAGCGGTACTTCATCGACCTTGGCGTGTTCGGCCGTTTCCTTCTCGGCCTGTGCTTCTGCGACCACTGCCTGAAGGCCGCGCACCAACGCGGCGTGCAGGCCGAAAAGCTGCGGCTCGAGATATGCCGGGAGCTCGAGCGTCGTTTCGCGGCTGATCCAAGGCCTGAGCCACCTGAATTGGTCCGTGAGACGGTGGGGGCATTCGCCGGCGGCGAGCTGGCTGCGTATCTCGAAACCCGAGCCGGGACCGTCGTCTCTCTGGTGGCAGAGGCAGCGGAGGTAGCTGCCGCCGAGAAGGCGACTTTTGCTTTCATCGACCTGTCGGGAGCGGTCAAGGGCTACGCCACCGGGCGCCCACAGGGAGGGCCGGCCGCCGAGATCTCCTGGCAGTTCGGGATCGACGACTGCGACAGGGCCGAGAACCTGGCAGCCAAGCTTGGGATCGCTCGACAACTGGACGTCGCGGAGGTGGGCTTCTACCACTATGGATTCATGCGGCTGCAGTCGCTTGACCTCATCCGTTCAGCTCTCGACACACCCGTCTAAGAGCGGCCCACGATCCGGCCGGGCAACGCGCCCGTCACCTGGCCGCCCGAAACGACTGCTTCGCCCGCGACCAGCACATGCGCGACCCCTGCCGGCGCCACGCGAGGTTTCTCCCATGTGCTCTTGTCCGCAAGGGCGCCGGGATCGAACACCGTGATGTCGGCCGCCATGTCCGCCTTGACTACGCCACGGTCCTTGAGGGCGAAGCGTTCGGCCGGAAGTGCAGTGACCTTGCGGACCGCCTGCTCGAGCGTCAGCGTGCCGCCGCGCACATGCTCGCCCACGATCCTGGCGAAGGTGCCGAAGCCTCGCCGGTGGGGCCGGCTGCCCATGTAGATGCCGTCGGTGGAGCCTACATAGAGCGGATGGGCGATGGTGCGCTTGAGGATCGCCTCGCCATCCACCGACTCCGGCCAGTGATAGACGGCCAAGGCACGGCCGGCATGCCCGGCGAGCAAGTCGAACAGGAAGTCGACGTCCTCCCTTCCCGACTCTGTCGCAAGACGGCCGAGGCTTCGGCCTTCGAGCTCCTCCCCCGTCTCCACGCTGCTGAGGGTGATCTCGCCCCTCTCCGCGATCCGGATGGCCGTCTCAGGGCGCAGTCGCTCCCGTTCGGACGGGCTGGTGACGCGTTCCATGCTGGCCTGATATCCGCCGGCTTGCGCCCACTCCGGCAGCATCATCAGCAGGTGCGTGCACGCGGCCGAGTACGGGTACATGTCGAAGGTCACGTCCACACCCGAGGCTTGCGCCTCGTCCAACAGGACCGCGGCCGCGTCGTCAATCGCCAGGTGGGAGATGTGGACCTTGACTCGGGACCTGCGCCCGATCTCGAAGCTCTCCCGGCAACCCGATGCCACGCGGCTCCAATAACCACGCTGGTGAGGCGCGTACACGCCGCCGGCGTCCGCCACCACGCGGCACAGATCGACCAGCTCACTGAGGTCAGAGAGCGCGCCCGGCTGATACTCGAGGCCTGCGGCCATGCCCACCGCGCCGGCGTCGAGCCACTCGACCAGATGCGACCGCATGACTCTGGCCTCCTCGTCAGACGGTGGGCCCGATTTCCAACCCATGGCTGCGACCTTGATGGCGAGATGGGGCGCTTGAGGTACGAGGTGGTTTGGGATGCGATCCGTGAACAGTGCCAGGTAGCCCGCGACGGACGTCCAGTCCCAGCCGATGTCGGGGTCGCCGTAGAAGACCTGGAGGTAGTCCTTCACCTCGCGCAGCCGATCCGGCGAAAGCGGGGCCCAGCTGAACCCGTCCGGCGACATCAGCTCGGTCGTGACGCCATCGAGGACCCCGGCGAACTGGTCGACACCCCCCAGACGGGCGAGCTCCGAGTGGACGTGGACGTCGATGAAGCCTGGCGCAACCGTCAGTCCACGTGCATCGATCACCCTCGCGGCGGCCGACCCTCCCAGGCGGTCGACCGCCACGATACGGCCGCCCGAGATCCCGACATCCAGGCGCCGGCGCGGCGTACCGCTGCCGTCGACGACATCGCCACCGGTGATGAGGACGTCGAAGTCCACCGATCAGGAGTCCAGCTGTTCGTTGCCCGCCTCGGCCAGCAGCTCCCGCGTCATGCGGTAGTTGCCGGCGAGCAAGCCGCCGTCCACGGGGAGCACAGCGCCTGTGATCCAGGAGGCCTCGTCCGAGGCCAGGAACATGGTTGCGTTGGCTATATCGTCCGGCTCGCCCACGCGGCCCAATGGGTACCACTTGACGAGTCGCTGAAAGACGACCGGGTCGCGGTCGATCCGCGCCTGCCAGATGGGTGTTCGGATGGTTCCCGGCGCGATCGCATTGCACCGGATCCCATGGGCTCCATAACGAACCGCAATGCCCTGGGTCAGGTTGATCATGCCCGCCTTCGCGGCGCTGTAGGCCTCGTTGCCAAGCGCTGTGAGGGCGTTGACCGAGGCGATGTTCACGATCGCGCCGGAGCCCCGATCGATCATCGAGGGCAGCACCGCCTTGCAGCAGAGGAAAACGCTTTTGAGCACCACGGCCACGTCGCGGTCCCAGGTGACCTCGTCCATCTGGAGCACGTCGTCGCCCTCGGCGATCGCTGCATTGTTGACGAGCACGTCGACAGGGCCGAGCTCGGAGGCCACGCTCGCAACCATGGCGTCCACCTGCTTGCGTGAGCTGACGTCCGCGTGTACCGAGGACGCGCTGCCACCCGCAGCCGAGATCTCGGCGGCAACGGCGTCGGCGCGATCGGGCAACCAGTCGACCACCGCGACCTTCGCACCCTCGCCTGCGAACCGCTGTGCGATCACGCGCCCGATCCCCGAGCCTGCGCCGGTGACGACCACCACCCGGCCCTGAAACCGCACCCGAATCAGTCGCCCACAGCAACGACCGCGTCGACTTCGATGTCGAATCCAGGGAGATCAGACTGGATCGTGGTTCGGGCCGGCATCGGCTCGCGCAGGAATTCGAGATAGACCTTGTTCATAACAGCGAAGTCGGACATGTCGCGCAGGTACACGCCTACCCTGACGGCGTCGGCGAGCGAGGCACCGGCCGCAGCGGCAAC
>WNFA01001700.1_pt1 | contig 21043 bp, 17 predicted proteins | sample 5400481 | NCBI WGS metagenome assembly WNFA01 (sample SAMN13153340, study PRJNA577476) | soil metagenome | isolation source: 120 cm saprolite under Douglas fir tree site 2 hole 1 replicate 2 | place: USA:California | collected 2015-04-18
CGCGGTGCGAGCTGCCGTAGAGAGGTTGAAGCAGCATCCTGAACCTGAGGTTGGCTACATGTTGGTGCGACAGATCGCGCTTCCGGCCTACAACGTCCAGACAGCCGTCGATGCGGAACATGCGTTGATAGTGGCACACCGGGATAATTGGTAATCCACACGGTGGCATTTGCGAATGCCGTGGAGACGGCACTCCGGGCGGTGATGGTGTGGATCCCTTTCACTGCCGGCGGGTGATAGAGGCCGGTGGAAGAGATAGTTCCAACCGTTGAGTTGCCACCTCTGACTCCGTCCACAAACCAGTTGACGGCAGTATTGGTGGTTCCGGCGACAGTCGCAGTAAACTGCTGGGCCTGTGTGAGGGTGAGTGGAGCGCGGGCGGGATGCACTGTAACTTGAACGGCGGCTGAGGCTTTCTGTTGGATTACCAGAGAAATGAACAGCCCAAGAGAGAAAAACAAGCGGCGCGTGGTCATACGGAATCCTTATCTATTTGGAATCCCTATGGCAAAGCAGGGATGCTCCCGCTTTTTAAGTTATGATGAAGCGCGTTGCAGACTACATTAAATAGCGGATTACATGAATGACCAGGTTCGCGGAGTACTTCAGGAAAATGATCGTAGTCATCATCATCCTTTATATTGCACTGGTTGTTTACGCTTACTTCTTTTCCGATAGCCTGATGTTCCAGCCGCATCCTTCTTCCTACCGTGATGGTCAGGAGATTTTGAAAATTACAACCTCCAGCGGGAAGAAAATTTCAGCCATCTATTTGCCAAATAATTCCGCCCGCTACACCCTGCTGGTAAGCCATGGAAATGCAGAAGACCTGGGAGACGACCGGGAATGGCTCCAGGACCTGAGGGGCGAGGGCTTTGGCGTTTTCGCCTTTGATTACGAGGGTTACGGAACCAGCGAAGGCAAACCTTCAGAGCGCGCGCTCTACGACGACGAGTTTGCGGCCTACGATTATCTGGCCATCAATCTGGCCACGCCGCCTGATCGCATCCTTATATATGGGCGCTCCATAGGCGGTGGGCCCGCTATACATCTGGCTGCGCGCCGGCCAGCCGCGGGACTGATCCTCCAAAGCGCATTTGTCTCGGCGTTTCGAGTGTTGACCAGGGTGCCACTGCTATTTTTTGACAAGTTCCCTAACTCCCGGGAAATCCGCCACGTGCATTGTCCCGTGCTCGTCATGCACGGTACAGCCGATTCAGTCATCTCCTTCTGGCATAGCGAGGAACTCTTTCGCAAGGCGAATGAGCCTAAACAGTTCTTTGCAATTCAAGGCGCGGACCACAATGACGTGGTGGCTTCCTCAACTGCGGCCGCCCTGGCCCAGTTTGCAGCTCTCCTCCAAGGTAATCCTCATTCGCCCCGATAAGGTGCAAAGCAAGCACTGCGCCGGATTTCCATAAGGAAAAACGGAGCTGCTTTTGCTATAGTTTCAGCTTCCCTGGAGACCGCTTATGAAGCTCTTGCTCGGGCGCCTGTTTGCAGTGGTTTGTTTTATTTCCCTGTCACTCTGTACTTTGACCGCCAAGGACTCTGCCGCGCAAAATCAGACGCAGCCTTCGAAGCAGACATTTCGTACCACCACACGCCTGGTGGTGGTGGACATTGTTGCCACTGACGACAAAGGCATGCCTGTCAAAGACCTGAGAAGTGAAGACTTTGTGGTGACAGAGAACAATGACCTGCAAAAGGTAATCGACTTCAGCTTTCACCAGCCAGGAAGTGTACAGACGCTGTCGCAGCAATTGCCGGGAAACGTTTTCACCAACTCGCCGCAATACACCGGCAACAGTTCTCTCAACGTAATCCTGCTGGACGCCATCAATACCGACTTCAGCAATCACGCCTACGCGCAAGACATGCTGGTGAAGTATCTGGGCACGAGTCCGAAACTCCAGCCAACCGCTGTTTATGCTCTGGAAAACAACCTGCGGCTGCTGCATGACTTCACTACGGACCCGCAGGCCCTGCGTGATGCCATAACGCACTACAAGGGGATTGGGGTCTCACATATCGCAACCGTGGATGCGGCCGCCTCTCCGTTTACCCAGCGCGGGACTTTTCGCAACACGGCCCAGGGTCGCGGTTCGGCTTTTCGCGGCATGATTTTCCTCGCCCAGACACTGGCCGGATATCCCGGACGCAAGAACCTGATCTGGATTTCGGAAGGCTTCCCTCTCAGCCTCTACCCTGACAGCACTATGGCGGATGAAGTTTTACTAGTGGAGGATTTCTCCCCTATCGTGGAGAAGATTGCCGACGATCTGATGGCATCACAGGTAGCACTCTATCCGATCAGTGCTGCCGGGGTTTCCAAAGACGATCAATTCTCGGCGCAAACGGCCATGGCCAGCATGGCCCAGCGCACCGGCGGCAAGACATTTTTCAATCGCAACGACATTGATACCGGTGTGCGCACCAGCCTGGATGACGGCTCAACTTACTACACCCTTGAGTACTATCCCAGTAACAAGACATGGAACAATAAGTTCCGGCATATCCGGGTAAAGGTGAACCGGCCGGGCGTGAAGCTGCAATACCGTGACGGCTACTATGCCAACAATCCGGGAGTGATTCTGGGCACGGACACTATGTCTTCCGAATTCAGCCAGGCGCTGGACATCAATGCACCGGCGCTAACCGCAGTTTCATTCCAGGCGGCCGTTCTACCCGCTTCGCCCCAAACCCAAAACAGGCTGTCAGTGGTCTTCCATATTGATCCCAGAACGCTAATGTTCCAGCAAGGCAGTGACGGGCTAGCGCATGCCGAACTCAATTGCGTCGTCTGGGCATATCCCAAAAAAGGCGATCCCGTCCGCGCCGAAGGCGGCACCATTACGGCAGGATTGCCTGCTGGCGAATACGAGAAGATGATGAAAAGCTTCTTTCCCTGCCAGCGAACTCTGGATCTAAAACCCGGTCAATATACTCTCAGGCTGGGCGTGCTTGACCGCACGGCAAATCTGATAGGCACACTGAGTACGCCGTTAAACGTTCCATAACGTCTCTGTGATCTATTCGCATCTGAATCGAGGTTCCAAATGCAATCGAAATCACGGCCGATGATCGGTATCGCCACACTTCTTTTCTCGCTGAGCTCCGCGGCTACCCTGGTAGCGCTTTCACCCACCCAGTCTCAAGACCAGAGATCTCAGGAGAAAAAAGACGAGGTCATGAAGTCCGATACCGTTCTGCGCACTAACACTCGCCTGGTAGTAACGGATGTTGTAGCCCAGGACAGCAATGGAAAGCCAGTGACAACTTTAAGCGTTGATGATTTCAAGGTGCTGCTGCATGATTTCACCACCGACGGGAAGGCGTTGCGTGAAGCCGTGGCTGCCTATAAACCGCCGGCATCATTTCAGTCTGGAGAAAGCATTGAATCCAGAGCCTCAGCCTTCTCCAATAATGGCAACTTCCATACCAACCAGCGGAATATTGAAACCACGCTGAACCAGCTCAACGCGTTGGCAAAAGTGATGATCGGATATCCAGGGCGGAAGAACCTGATCTGGCTTTCAGAAAGCTTCCCACTCGATCTGTTCCCTGACATCGCGACGCAAGTGAATATGAGCGGACAGGACCTGCGCAGCGCGGAGACCTCCACCGGCGGTCCCAGCTCCAGAGAGAACATGCAGAATTCCGGCAATTTTAAAAATTACGCTGCCTTGGTTAAGAAAGTGTCAGACGCGCTGATGAATGCTCATGTGGCTATCTATCCTGTGGACGCCGGCGGATTAAGCCGGGATGATCGTCTGGCGGCGCAGCACACCATGAACGATATGGCGTCATGGACGGGCGGACGGGCATTCATCAACCGCAACGACATTGCCATCGGCATGAAAAACAGCCTGGAAGACGGTTCCGTTTACTACACGCTTGAATACTACCCGGATAACAAGCAATGGGACGGGCAATTCCGCGCGATCAAGGTGTCAGTCGATCGTCCGGGAATAAATCTGCGTTATCGCGAAGGCTATTATGCCGTGGACCCAGCGAAAATTGCCAAAGAAGAAGCGGACCAGGTTGCCGAAAACTTCAGTCGCTCACTCCAGGCGGACTCTCCTTCTGCGACGGCGATCCTGTTCCAGGCCCAGGTCACCCCGCCCAGTCCCAAGAACAATAAGGTGATTGTGACGTTCCATGTTGATCCCAAGACCCTGACGTTTGAACACAAGGACGACGGACACGAATTTGCCAAAGTCAATTGCACGGTCTGGGCCTATGGCAAAGATAAGAACAAACCGCTCATGTCCAACAACGATACCGTCACGGCGAACCTCAAGCGGGAAGACTACCAGCTGATGATGAAGCAGCAGTTCTTCCCCTGCAAGCGTGAGCTGGAACTGAAGCCAGGTAGCTACCAGCTCAAGCTGGGCGTACTGGATCGCACAAGTAACAGAATGGGCACGGCCAGTGCCGCAGTCACAGTACAGTAGGCAATCGGGCCTACTAAACGGCGCCGCCATGTGCGGACGCCTCTGTTTTTCAATCTGCTTAAGGTGCTTGCTGGGCCTAGGCAGCTCACGCTTTTCTTGATCGAGTCCTGCTCGTCGATCTCAGCTCAGTCGCATTACCGCCCTGACGGTCCGATTTATACTTTCTATAAGTCGATTGAAGGAGAAGCTGCCAAACAGAAGTTTGGCAAACCGAAATGGCTGAACCGCAACCAGTCCGTACCCCGATAGAACCAGTCGTGACTCGCCCTTTGAGCGCTGGACAGCGTGTGCAACGCTACTGGCAGCGGGTGACGGAAGGCGCCAACCTGGAACAGCTCTGGAACCAGTTCAGCGCCGACGCTCGCCACAGTTACGATCTCTATTCCCGTGAAGTGGATTGGGATTCCATGCGCAGCAAGGGACGGTGGCGGCGCTATCCGCATTCCGCGTGGGCCATCTTTCATTCCATGCTGATGAAGCTCACGCCGCCCCGGCGCGTGCTATTACTGGCAGCGATGCTGCTGCTCATCTACCCGCTGCCGGCACTGTTGCTGAGCGACTCATTGGAATCCGCCGTTGCGTTTGCCAAGCTGTTCGCGTTCGGCGCCATTCTGCTGTTTATTCTGCTGGCTCTTGAGCTGGCCGATCGCGTGGTGATGAAGCGCGACCTGGAGATTGCCCGCGAGATCCAGCATTGGTTAATCCCTGAAAAGCCGCCGACTGTCCCAGGCGCCGCCATCGCATTTGCGACGCGACCCGCCAATACCGTTTCCGGCGACTACTATGATGTGCTTCCCTATCCGAGCAAGAGCGGTAACGAGCGCTGGCTGGTGGTGGTGGCCGACGTTGCCGGCAAAAGCATTCCGGCGGCCCTGCTGATGGCCACGTTTCAAGCGAGCCTGCATACGCTGATTGGCGCAAGTGATTCGCTCACTGACCTGATCACCGGGCTCAATGGCTACGCCTGCGGTCATAGTCAGGGAGGACGTAGATTTACCACAGCGTTCTTTGCCGTGTATGAGCCCGCGGCCCGCCGGGTGACGTACATCAACGCGGGCCACAATTCAGCCATCCTCAAGCGGACATCAGGCAGCTTTGAGTATCTAGCCTCCAGCGGACTGCCGTTGGGCATCCCGTCGCCAGACGGCCGGCTGCTTTCCTACAAAGAAGAGACAGTACAGCTCTCGGCGGGTGATAACCTGCTGATTTTCACCGATGGCCTGGTTGAAGCCGAAAATGCCACAGACCAGGAATACGGCGAAGATCGCCTTCTCTCTGCTTTGCGATTTCCCATCCAAGAAACGGCTGACTTGTTGCTGCAACGTCTTTTTGCTGACGTGGGCCGGTTCGTGGGCGAAACCCACCAGCAGGATGACATTACTTGCGTAGTATTCCAGTGCAAATAAAACACCTTTGCTGAAATTGTCGCCTTTAGCGGCGGCAATCGCCGTCAAACCTTAAGTGCCGCTCTTTGCCGCTTGTAACGTTGAGCTGGCTTGAAGAGAATCCTCCCCAGCAACATCAGGAGGTTTCGCGTGATCAAGACCACCACCCTGACATTTCTGGTACTTCGATACCTGAGCTCTAACCGGAGATCAGCGATGGCGGTGGCCATGTCACAGGTGCTGGTCCACTCACGCCTCCTGGCCAGGCGCGTGCACTTCGACTGGAAGCAACGGCTTCCGGCAATCCTGGTCTCCTTCCGTGCCGCGCTTGGCCTGGGGCTGGTCGTTTTCAATTTTGCCATCCACAACCAGATCGTGTTTGCCGTGTGCATTGTCGCGGCCCTGCTGTCTGATGTTTATGACGGCGTGCTGGCACGCCGCTGGCACGTTGATACGGAAAATCTTCGGCGCTGGGACACCCGCGCAGACACGCTGTTTTATCTCTGCGTGTTTGCGGTGGCAATACAGCGCTACCCGGAAGCATTTCAAAATCGCTGGCTAATGATTGCGGCGCTGATCACGGCGGAAGTGATACAGCATGTGTTTGCAGCGGTGAAGTATGGTCGCCACGCCAGCTATCACTCCATCATGTCAAAAATCTGGGGCTTGATGATGGCCGGGGCGATGACTGCGCTGCTTGGCTTTGGCGCGAACAACTGGTTCATGAATCTCACCATCATTTGGGGAGTCTGCTGCAATGTTCAGGGATTGCTGATGACGCTGCTTCTGCCTACGTGGCATCGCGATGTGCCGACTCTGGTGCATGCATGGAGGTTGCATGCAGGCGAGCATCGGGCGAATTGAGCGGGGGCCTCGGCGGCTGACGCCGAAATTTCGGATGCTAAACGCAGGCATCAATGCCTTCTCGACCCTGAAGACTCTAACTGTATTGCCGGCACTGGCCTACTGCGCGGCGGCCAGTGTCTGGGCCAGATCTTCCCATTCTGCCATGCGCTGCTCAAGTTCTGATTTTGTGCGTTGCAGCTCAATGCTCTGGCGCTGCGTCTCTTCCGCGCTGACGAAGTTTTGCAACGCCGTCTCTGTCATAGCGATAGCGGTTTCCAGCCGGGCAATGTCTTCTTCCAAATCCTGGCAGCGGTCCTGCATCTGTTTCAGCTTAAGCGGATTGATGCGCTTCTGCCTGGCTTCGGATTCTAGAGCAGGTGTCTCGGCCGGCTTTGATGCGGGAGTTGGACTAGCGCTCGGCGGACGCGAGCCGTTGCGCGAGACTTCTGCAATCACTGGTTCTGCGGCAGGACTTTCTTTGCTGCGCAGATAATCTTCATAATTTCCGGGGAACACTTCCACCCGGCCTTCACCAATCTCAAAGACGCGCGTGGCCAGCTTGTCAATAAAGTAACGGTCATGTGAGACGAAGACTACGGTCCCGGTGAAATTTTGCAGTGACTCCAGCAGGACATCTTTTGCGCGCAGATCGAGATGGTTGGTGGGCTCATCGAGCAGCAGAAAGTTGGAAGGATGCAAGAGCATGCGGGCCAGGGCATACCGATTGCGTTCGCCACCGGAGAGCACGCCGATTTTCTTGAACACATCGTCTTCAGAAAAGAGAAAGCAGCCGAGCAGACTGCGCAGTTCAGTCTGCGTGGAACGAGGCGCGGCTTCAAAGAGATCATCGAGCAGGCGCGCGTCGGTATCGAGGGCTTTGTACTGATCCTGGGCAAAGTAATCGACTTCCACGTTGTGTCCCAGCTTGAGTTCTCCGGCGGTGGGCGGCTCATGACCTGCAAGCAGCTTGATGAGCGTAGATTTTCCAGCGCCGTTTACGCCGACCAGAGCAATACGATCCCCCCTTTCGATGACGAAGCTGGCTTTCGAGAAAACATGCTTGGCTCCGTAATTCTTGGCAATGTCTTTGGCTTCCACTACGGCGCGTCCGCTGGCCGGCGGCTGCGGGAAGGAGAAGTGAATCGTCTTTTCCTCAGGAGGAATTTCGATCTTCTCCATCTTTTCCAGCTCTTTGATGCGGCTCTGCACCTGCTTGGCCTTGGTAGCCGTATAGCGAAAGCGATTGATGAAGGCCGTCAACTGGTCGACCTTCTCCTGCTGATTGCGATGCGCCGCTTCCAGTGTCTCCAGACGTTGCTGCTTCTGCGCCAGGTACTTCTCATAATTGCCGGTGTAGAACCAGACTTTCTTGTTCCAGATTTCGGCGATCTTGTTGACCGTGACGTCAAGAAAGTAACGATCATGGGAGATGAGCACGTAGGCGTTGGGATAGTTGTGAAGATATTGTTCGAGCCAATTGCGCGTTTCCAGATCGAGATGATTGGTTGGCTCGTCCAGCAGCAGCAAGTTGGGTTTCTCCAGAAGCAGTTTGGCCAGAGCGATGCGCATTTGCCAGCCTCCGGAAAATTCTTCGGTGCGCCGATCCCAGTCTTCCTTTCTGAAACCCAGTCCGTTCAGCACCACGCCGACTTCAGATTCAATGTTGTAGCCATCGCGCGAGTGGATCTCAGCCTGGAGATGATGGAACCGTGCGGCAATCTGCTGGTAGTCGGCACTATCGTGATCGACTTCACCCATGCGTCGCGCCAGATCTTCCATTTCGCGCTGCATGTCATGAACATCACTGAAAACGGAGAGACATTCGGCGAATACGGAACGTCCGGCAAGCGATAGTCCGTCCTGCGGCAGGTATCCGCAACGGATGTTGCGCTGCCGATTGGCGGAGCCGTAATCAAGGCCTTCGATCGAGGCCAATACTTTCAACAGAGTGGACTTGCCGGTGCCATTGCCGCCCACCAGCCCGACTTTGTCATTGGGCGTGATGAGCCAGTCCAGGTCCTGAAACAGGACCTTGGGACCAAAACGTTTTCCGGCCTGCGAGAGTTGGAGCATCGGCTTATCTCATTATAGAAGGCGCGGAGATGCCACTTACCGCAGAAACACGGAGAAAAACAGGGCTAGGCGAATTGTTATATTCGAAATGTATGACCCAACCGACTCTTGCACGCACGATTGGCTTTGCCACGTGCTCTCAATATCGTGATCTCACCAGTGATGATCGGATACTGGCTTCTGCGCTGGAAAGGCGCGGAATGAACGTACTGCCCGTGGTCTGGACGGAGGCAAAGCCGGAATCGCTGGGCTGCGATTTGCTGGTGGTGCGTTCAGTGTGGGACTACCATTTGCGACCGCAAGACTTCATTCGCTGGATTGAAGCCGTGAGCAGCCGAATGAAGGTACTGAATCCGCCGGAGATGATTCGCTGGAACATGGACAAGCGATATCTTCAGGAGATTGAGGCAGCAGGGTTCCCGGTGCCGACGACCGTCTTTCTGGATCAGGATGGTGATGCGGACCTGGCTGAAGTGATGCATCGCGGTGGGTTCGGCCAGGCGGTGGCGAAACCGGTGATCTCGGCTTCAGCGTATGAGACGCGGAGAATCGACGAGCCGACGCTACAAAGCAATCAATGGCTGAATGCGATGTTGAAGCACCGGCCAATGATGGTGCAGGAATTTGTTCCTGAGATTCAGAGCGATGGCGAGTGGTCATTAATCTTCGCCGGCATGGAGTTCACTCATTCGGTCCGCAAAGTACCGAAGCCCGGCGATTTTCGCGTGCAGGAAGAGCATGGCGGATTACATAAGCGGGCTGCTCCTCCGGCGGACGCTCTGGAGATGGCACAGGAAATTCTGCAGCGATTCGCGCCGCAGGCAGTTTACTGCCGCGTGGACCTGGTCATGCGTGAAGATCGCGCGACACTGATGGAGCTGGAATTGATTGAGCCGTTGCTGCATTTTGAACTCGCACCGGAAGCAACCGAGTTGATGGCAAAGAAACTAGCAAAGGCTTACCGCTGATGACACTGATCTGATTGATTTACGCTGACAAGGCGAGCTTCGCTTTGGACAAACCAACTACCAGGAACCAAATACCAAGCGCTAACGGCTAGATGTTAACGGCTTTCGCGAATATAGGGATCCCTCGCTACGCTCGGGATGAAGAAAAAAAATCAAGGCAACGGCTCTGGGCACCGTAGGGATCCCTCGCTTCGCTCGGGATGAAGAAAAAAGATCAAGGCAACGTCTTCGCAATCTCTGGGCCGTCTTCCGTAGAAGGAGGTTCAGAAGCGGGAGGTTTGGCCTGGGGCTGGAGATGATATTTCGTCAGGCCCTCCTTGAGGCATTCGAAGGCTTCTTCAGGCGTGTCAGCAAATTGGAAAAGCTTGGTGTCTTCGGGGGAGATGGCGCCCGAATCGGCCAGGGCCTGTAAATTGAGGACGCGGCTCCAGTATTCCTTGCCGTAGACGATCACGATGATCTTCTTGGCCAGCTTCTGGGTCTGCGCCAGGGTAAGGATTTCAAAGAATTCGTCGAGCGTACCAAATCCGCCGGGAAAAACGACCAGCGCTTTGGCCAGATAGGCGAACCAGTACTTACGCATGAAGAAATAATGAAACTCAAAATTGAGATCAGGCGTGATGTACGGGTTGGGATACTGCTCAAAGGGCAGACGGATGTTGAGTCCGATGGTCTTACCACCGGCTTCGAAGGCGCCGCGGTTGGCCGCTTCCATGATGCCGGGCCCGCCACCGGAGGTTACGACGAAGCGACGTCTCTTGCCGGGCAGCGCGCTGGCCCACTGGGTAAGCATGGAGGCGAGACGGCGGGCGTCCTCATAAAAGCGCGACATCTCCACGGCAGCCTGGGCGCGCTTGAGCATGGCCTGCAGAGCGTCATCGTCGAGTCCACCGGGCTGGTCTTTCTGAGCAGCGGGCCGGGCAGAACCAGGCTTTTCCAGAATGGTGAGCTCGTTCTGGCTATGTGAGAGGCTGCCAAAACGGGCGGATCCGAAGAAGACGACCGTGTCCTGAATTTTTTCGCGACGAAAGCGGGAGAGCGGTTCAGAGTATTCAGCCAGGATGCGGAGAATGCGTCCGTCAGGGCTGTTGAGGTAATCGGGATTCAGGTAAGCGAGCGGCGCTGGATCCAGACGGGGTTGTTCGTGGCTTTCGCCGGAAACCTTGATATCGGAGAGATGGTCCGCCGTGGACTTCTCGGCAATGTCGGCGGGATCAGGAAGGTTCGATTTCGATTTTGGATGATTGCTGTTTGTCATGCCGTGCTCTGTCAATAGGTATGCTGCTGTTAGCGGCGATCATGATAGTTGATGGCTTCCAGCACGCCGAGCCAGATGTCGATAAAACCGAGGCCGGAGATGCAGCCGCGAACAAAGCCGGTCTGCAGGAATTCCTGAGCCGCGGGCCAGCGCGCGATCACGCCTTCTTCAAACCAGTTGGAAGTCCAGGGTAAGGTCACCAGGGCCATGCCCAGAGTCATGCAGAACAGGACATAAACAAAAGTGAAGGTACGCTGCAACCATACAGGGGGCAGCTCTTCCGGGCGCGCGGGCGGGGGTACCGGTGCGGCGGTGTTTTCGAGATTCGTGGAGGTTAAATTCAAGGTGCTGGTCTTATTAGATGCTTCCAGAGATTTTTACGACTTCAGCGCCTTGATGCGAGTAGCCACATCGCGGAAATCGATATTCGAACCGTACACTTCCATGTAGTTGGCCAGGGCAGACTTCTTGTCTCCGGAAGCCTCATAAGCCACGCCTAAATCATAATAAATGGCGCAGCGATTGCCGTCATCCAGTCCAGGAAGCTGCAATGCCTTGATGTACCAGCGTACCGCGGCTTCAGGGGCATTTTTATCCACCAGACACTGGGCCAGCCAGGTGTAAACCTGAATGGGCTGAGAAAAAGCATGGCCTTTGTCGATGGCGCGGCAGACTTTCTGCAGCTCACCGATGGCTTCGTCCAGCAGCCCCATTTCCTTAAAGGCGATGCCAAGGTTGTAATGTGTCTCCGGATCTCCCTGTTCTTCGGCCGCGTCAGTATTCTCGTCCTGAAGGTCAGCCAGAATATCACTGAGCGCGGAAGATGCTTCAGATCCTGTAGCGCCACCGTTGGTATGCATCTTGCGAACATTGTTGCCGGCTGCCGGTGCAGCTTTGGCTGGAACGCCCGCGGAAGCGGCCATGGGCGCTGCATTCGTCCTGGATTCAGCTTTGGGCTGGGGAGCGAAATCAGCCAGATCAGTCTGCTCCAGGTCGAGTATAAAGTCGCCCAGAATGTCTTCCGTCGAGGCGGCATTCGCGGGCTGTGATGATGGTGTCGCGCGCGTTGGAATCGCAGGTGCGCGCGGAGCTGTCTCCTCGATGTCCAGGAGCGGATCGGCCGCATGCTGCATGGCCGGCGCTGGTTTTTCCTCCGCGAAAGATGTAAACGAAGACGCGAGCGGCGCTGCTTTGGCTGCTGGAGCAGGCGACTCGGTGTGGAATTCAAAATCCTGGATCGGCTCTGGTTCCGGCTGTAAAACCTGCGGAACGGGAGCCGAGAACGGTGGCGGCAGAAAATCGAGCGGCGGCGGCTCAAAGGCAGAGGCCGCAAAAGCTTCTGAAGTGCGCACAGTGGTTGTGGGCCTGCCTTGGCCGGCGCTCACGGCAGCCACCAACTCGTTTATTTCAGGCGCATCCGGCGAAAGTTCAGCCAGATCATTGACTGATTTCCTGGCCGGCTCCCACATCTGCTTCGAGATGTAGAACTGGGCCTCCTTAATCTTTCCATCGATCTGGGATTGAAGATCGCGCACGGCGTGGGGCTGCGGCGGCAGCACTGTGGAAGGTTCAGGATTACGCTGGAAAGTCTCAATCTCCATGGGAGCGCCGGACGAAGCTGCAGAAGCAGTGCCTTCTTCCTGTTCTACGGAGAGCATGTCTTCCCACTCGCTGGAAGCATCAACCTCCCTGGCCGCTTCTTGCTCGATCTTGTTCGCGTGCTGTTCTGCGGGAGTGACCTGGAAATTGAAGTCAGCACGGTCCATGGGCTCTCTGAGAATCTGAGGCTCGGGAACGGCAGCGAAGTGGTGCTCGTTATTGACCAGAAGCTGGTCTGCAGCATCAAAGCTGAATTCCTGAACGGACGGTTCTTCCGCGGGCGTGACTTCCAGCAGCGGATCTTTAACCGGGGTAACGGAAAAAGAAGATGCGGCGGTAACCGGAGCTGGTGCAGCCGCTGGCGAGACTTCAACTTTGCGAGGCGGCGCCGCAGGCTGTGGTGATCCGCCTCCGCGTACGGCATATTTGCGTGAAGCTTCCTGGTAGCGTGCGGCTTCCTTTTCGTGGCCCAAGGTGCGGTAGATGTCACTCAGGTTCTGGCAGATGCGGGCGGCATCGGCAAAGCGGTCAGCCTTGGCGTAAAGAGACGCCAGCCGCTGGTTCAGCGCAATGTCCTGTGGCGCCAGTGGCAACGCAGCTTCCAGAGGAGGAATTGCCTTAAGCGGAACGTTGTAGGAGACAAACAGCTCGGCATCCGTCAGCGCGGACTCAATCGCGTTTTCCGTTGTCGGATCATATTTCTGATGGACCACGGTTGCGCCCTGGTCAAGCTCTTCCACCATGAACGCCTGGGCCGCTTCTTCCGGAGTGAGAATACGGGTGGCGGAATCATCGCCCAGTTTGGCGACCATCTGCTTGTAATTCTGGGCGTGCAGTGCGTTTTCGGGTTCCAGCGAAGTCAGTTTCTGGTAGAGGTCACGTGCACGGGCATATTCGCCTTTCTGGGCCAGTGCATGCGCCTGCATCTCCAGAAGCTCAGCCGTGTGGGTGGTATCACCCGCACGCTCCATGAGACGACTCATGGAGTTAATGCCCTCAGGATTATCTTTGATACGGCTAATCAGCGGATAAAGAGTCTGCTGGACGGTGGAGGCGCCACCGCTGAACAGGCGGTCGGCGTTGTTTTCGTAAAGCCGAAGAGCAGTGGCAATCTGATTGTGATTGATGTACCACTCGGCCAGCGAGCTGATGCCCTTGACGTCATTGTGAGATGACAGAAGCTTCTGCACCAGTTCTTCAGCGCCATTCACATTCCCTGACAGCAGCCTTGCCCTGAGCAATGCCCGCATCGCATCCGGCCGGGTGTCAAGATCAGGCACCTTCTCCAGCATCTGGACGGCAGTGAGACTGTCACCGGAATCGGCGGCAATCAGGCCGCGCAACAGCAAAGCGCCGCTATTGTTGGGATCAAGCGTAATGACTTTCTTCAGCGCTTCTTCCGCAGCTTCATACGATCCGCGAGCATAGAGAGATTCAGCGGCGGTGTAAAAGATGTTGCGCGCTTCATCCCGGCGGCCCAACTTCATAAAGAGGTCGGCCAGCTTGGACTGCGTGGAGGTATTCTCCGGGTCCATCTCCAGAATTCTCTGGAATATCCGGGCGGCCTGGTTGTTATCTCCTGAGCGCAACAGTGCGTCTGCAATCTGCATGTACTGAGAGCGCGCGTCATTGTAGAGACCCTGCTGTCCGTAGAGTTCAGCCAGCTTGGTGGTGTTTTCCGTGTTGTTGGGGCTGAGCTTGCTGAGCTTCTTGTAGATGGCGATGGCTTTTACGGTGAAGCCGGTCTGGGCGTACTGGTCGCCCACCATCTTGAAATACCTTGTGGCTTGGTCGTTCTGGCCCACACGGGCGTAAAGGTCGCCCACCGTATTCAGGACGGTCAGGTCCTTGGGATCTTCCTTGACGATTTTTTCGTATTCGGTGATGGCATTGGTCAACTTACCCTGCTGGACGAATTTCTCCGCCGAGGCAAGGACCTTTGCTTTATTAAAACCAAAACCGAGTGCCATAATTTTGAACGCTTTAAGAGACGACCTGCCAGTAATCGGGGGAAAAACAGCTTCCGAGCAAGTAGGGCCTAAAGTACCACAGAAAAACCGGCAAACCCAAGACTCAAAGGGGAGTCATTAGTGCATGTCGGTTATTTACCTTATAGGTTCGGAAGGATTCTTGCAAAGCCGGAAAGAACCCGACAAATCCCAACAAACACGGCCACGGTCTTCTCCCGGAATCAGCGATAAGCCGCTCTGTTCCTGAATTCCTTTACGAGAAGCTCAAGGAAGTTTTCATTGTCCGCAGGACGCACGTCAGGCGTAATACCTAGCCGTGCGCTCACCATGTCAGCGATCCGTTGCCCATTCTGCTGGCGTATTTCCGCTGGAATGTCCAGCCTGCGGGAAAGGAAGGTTTCAATCAGTTCGGCTTCCTGAAGCGTCAGATGGGAGGCCTGGGGGATCGCGAACTGAGAATTAGCCGTCGTATTGAAGAACAAAGCCGATTCGCGATCTGATGATTCATGCACCACCAGGGTGCCGGCAACATAATCGCCCACGCGACGATGTTTGTCGTTTAACAGCATGGTGACCAAACCAACGGCATAAAACGAAGGCAGGTAATCAATGATCCTGACCAGATTGCGGGCTGCAGCTTCAAAGGGCGTGATTGGCCTGCCTGAATCTTTGATGACACGAATGCCAGCCCATTTCTTTCCCGGCGTCTGGCCTTTCCAGACCGATTCGAAGATCGCGTAGTAGCCCCAGTAAACGACAAAGGCGGCGAAAATCGCCAGGGCAACGGCCCATCTCCCCGTCAGCCTGGCCAGCGGAGCCGAGGCAATCAGGCCCGCGGCGACGAAAATGGCAATATAAAGGAGACCCTGAATAATGCTATCCAGCAGCGTTGCCATGAACCTGCTGCCGACACCGGCGAGTGCAAATTCAAGGTGTACCTGTTCGGGTGTGTCAATGGTAAGCTTGTCCACGTATGATCTCTGCTCACTGGCTGGAAAAGCGGCGCGCACACTGGAACCGCCTGGAACGCATGCTTGACCAGAGTCAGAGCCAGGGCCTGGGATCTCTTACACGGATGGAACTCCAGGAACTTGGATTACTCTATCGCCAGGCTGCGGCGGATCTATCCACCTTGCGTGAAGACCCCAGCGGCAGGTCATATGCCCGCAGGTTGAACCTACTTCTTTCCCGCGCTCACAATACCATCTATACAGGGCAAAAATCGAGCGCTAAAGGTATTCTGCATTTTTATCGTGAAACCTATCCGCGGGTATTCCGGCGGAACTTAACCCTGGTAGGCGCATCGTGCCTTCTGTTTGTGATCGGCGGCGTGGCGGGAATGCTTATTTCTGTAACCCACCCTCAGTTCATGCAGCAATTGCTGGGCCCGCACATGCTGGAGACCATTGATCAGCATAAGATGTGGACCGATTCGGTGGTCAGCGTTAAGCCCATGGCAGCCAGCGGCATCATGACCAACAACATGAGCGTCTCATTTGCGGCATTTGCTTTCGGCATCACGGCCGGACTGGGCACCATTTATATGATGGTCTTCAACGGCGTGATGATTGGCGTTGTCGGCGTGGCTTGCTGGTTCGGCGGCATGAGCCTGCCGCTGTGGAGCTTTGTGGCACCACACGGGGTATTGGAGCTGCCCGCAATTTTTATTGCCGGCGGAGCAGGACTGCGGATTGCTCAGGGCTTACTCTTTCCCGGACTTCTCTCCCGGCGCGACTCGATTGCACAGGCCGGTGGCGAGGCAATTCGGCTCGTGCTTGGTGTTGTCCCCATCCTGATTGTTGCCGGTACGATCGAAGGCTTCTTCTCACCTTCACCGGCCGTCCCCTGGCAGATGAAGTTTGTCGCCGCTGCGGCGATTGCGGTGATCTTCTTTTTTTATTTGTCGTTTGCTGCGCGCGGCGGTGAAAAGGACAAAACCACCCTTACCGCTGATTCACACTGATTGAGATAGATCAACGCTGATTACTAGTTGGGCCGGATCGTCAGCCAAGGATGAAAGCCCGACTATCGCGATCACTGCTAAGCCTTCAAGACTTTCTCTTTCCTGCACTGGCGGATTTGGTTTTCACGCCGGGCTTTGCGCCTTTGGGATTTGTCGGCTTGGGCCTCAGAGTTTTGGCGTAGTCATAACTGATCTGGAGATATTTCTTCATTTCGCGGGTGTTGTTCAGAAGGCCGTCGGGTACAGCTACGTATTCCTTCATTTCTGCGCCGTAGGCGGAGAAGAGAGTGGTCTTGTGTTTCTTCAGAAACTCTTCCCTGGCTTTTTCGGGCAGACGAATGGCCAGGCTTTTCGACTGGTGCAGCAAGGTAAACATGTTGCCGTTAAGTGAAGTGTACGGGTTGTGAGCGCCCTTGCGCTCGATTTCCGGCAGGGCCGCGGAAATGAGATTGTCATACATTTCTACAGTGGCATTTGAAGCGGCAGCACTACCTGCACTGACGGAAGGCTTCTTTAATTTGGTCCGGGCGACAGCCATGGATTGGTTTCTCCTTTGGCGAGATGCAGGAGCAGAGCATACAACTTTGGGTGACGACTTTCGAGGCCTGTCTTGTGGCGAACAATTAGTGCCTTTCAGCACAATTGAGGGGCGGGTTTTTCATCACGGCAGGTGTGGCCTCGCCGCAATAAACCAGCTTAACGTGATGGAGAACTTTTGCTTTGCCGGGATTCGCTGTTAATAATCGCGATCACTTCGCGTTTGCGTTCTTGTCCACGTAGATCGAGTCCCACGTCATCTTCCAGGTTTTCTGGTTGTCACTGGAGCTTTCAGCCATCTGGCGCACATGGCCAGGCGCTGTGACATACCAGGTCCAGCGGAATACGGGCGTTGCCTTCTCGTCAGAGATTGAGCACCATCTTGCCGTCTTTGAGTTGGCCTGCTATGGCAGGAAAAGCGCCAGCGCTGCCGGAGTTGGCGATATAGAGCTGATGCCATTTCTTGTCGCGGATGTCGTGGTAGTTGAAGCTGGTGCCGGTCTCCTTACCCCTGGAACTCGTCCAGTGCTCCACCAATAGACAGCCATCCTGTTCGCGCATGACTTTGTTGGTGCCAACGAAGGTGCCGGCGGGATCATGCACATCCCAGTCGCCGACTCAGAAATCAAATTGGCGGTACTCAGCGGCGTCACAGGGATGAGCCTGCGGTTGGGCGGAAGAGGCAGGTAAGGCAAGGGTCGAGATGAACAGGACGAGAATTTTGTGTAGCAGCATGCAGGCAGCTCCCGTGAGCTCTAGACGAAGCCACGGACGTTTTGGAAAGCGACTGGCGAGAGTACCCGTGGTCCAGTAAACACCGGTAGACAGATGGCTGCTAGCGGTAATTCAATGGTGTCCACTGAGATCCTCGAGAGAATTCCCTGAGGCGGCATGGTTTGTGAGCGGCATTCTAGGGGTTCCTCTCTCGCCGTCATTCCGCGCCGCGGAACTCCGACTCGCTCGGAATGACAGAGTGAGGAAGCCTGGGCGGCACGAATAAATTCGTGCCCTGACACTTGTCTTGCTGCTTAACAAATACATGGATCCTTCGACTGCGTCGTCGCATGCGCTCCGACTTCGCTCCGGCAAATAGCAGGAGGACAAGAGTGCGTGTCATGGTGGGTGGAAGCAGTGTAGCAGGATTCCTGGCCGGAAATTGCGAGGTTCAGAGCACGGAGAGAACGCCCTGTATCAGCACAGAAAAGGATACATTCTTGGGATCCTTCCGCTCGGCCTCACGACTTGGCGTCGGCTTCGGTCAGGATGACAGGGGTTGATGGTCTCGATGTTGCGTCTCACCTCCGCAAACTTAAGATCACTTTGTTCGCCGCATTCTTCATGTTATGTATTGATGTCGATCGTCGAGATGGACGTGATCGCTCGACATCGCCGAGATCGGAAGAGCAACACCTTACCGCTGATGAACACTGATAGCACTGATTTACTGAGATCGGAAAAGCTTTACCGCGGATTAACGCGGATGGTCGCGGATAAGCAAACGGCTGAAGTCGGTTGGCATGAAAATGGCTGAAACCTACGCCAAATTGGGATGGTTGGAATCGGGTGCGATGTATGGAGGGGGTAGGGGCTTCGGCGAAATTGGTAATTGAGTAGTCTGGTAATCGGGAAATTGAAAAGCAAAACCCAGGGGGCACTGCTGATCGACACTGACGAGGCTGATATCGAGAAGGGCCGGTTGGTGGCGGATTTGGGATAAACTTTCTGTCTCACCGCAGGGGTGCACCTCAGAAACCTACGCCAAATTGGGATGATTGGGATCAGGTGGGATGAACCGGGAGGGGGTAGGGCCTTCGGCCAGATTGAGTAATTGAGTAATTTGGTAATTGGGAAATTGAAAGGCAAGAGCCTACCGCTGATGAACACTGATTGAAACAGATGGACGCTCACAAAAACCCCTGGTCAGAGACTGATGCTTGAAACAGCATTCGGCGGCACCGGCCAGAACAGGTATAATGGAGGTGAGTTTGTACGGACGTTTTGTAGGTCATCGGATTGCCTCAGTTGGGTCCCTGGCGTTGACATAATCAGGGGCGATTGGGTATCCTTTTATCTTCACTGCTCTGCAGTTGGCCTCCTTGTGTCTTCCATTCTGGAAGTAGTAAGCGGCTTTAATCGAGCGGTCTTTCTAAGCGATTTATTCTCAGGAGTTTGCATGGTTACCCGTTTTCCAAGCGGGCAGGAAATTGCGCGCAAATGGTACATAGTGGACGGCTCTGGGCTGACTTTAGGCCGGCTGGCCTCGCAAGTCGCGAGAATTCTGTCTGGTAAAGAGAGCCCCATCTATACGCCGTTTATTGATACCGGCGACCACGTGATTGTGATCAACGCGGAGAAAGTTCGCGTGACCGGCATGAAGGCGGAGCAGAAGGTTTATCGCCACTACACCGGCTTCCCCGGCGGACTGCGCGAAGAAGATTTCCGTCACCGCTTTGAGCGCAAGCCCGAATCGATTGTCCAGGAAGCGATTCTGGGCATGCTGCCCAAGAACAAACTGGGCAAGGCGATGGGCAAGAAGCTGAAAGTTTATAAGGGCGATAAGCACACACACGCGGCACAGAAGCCGGAAGCGCTGGTCCTGGCTGCCCGTTAAGCTGCACGCTAACGCCTGATTCACAAAAGTTTAAGTCCCTGAAGTCAAGTTGGGATCGCGGATTTTAGGTCGTCAACATGAAAGAGCAGGGGCAGGAGTTAAAGAAGAGGAACATGGCTCAACAAGTTCAGTACTACGGCACCGGACGTCGCAAGTCGAGCATTGCTCGCGTATTTTTGCGCCCGGGTAGCGGCAAGTTCACGGTGAATGATCGTGAACTGGACCAATATTTTCTTACCGGTGCGCAGCGTGTGGAAGTGCGGCAGCCGCTGGTGGTGAGTGAAACGTCCTCGACCTTTGACATCGTGGCCAACGTTTGTGGCGGCGGTATCAACGGTCAGGCCGGGGCTTTGAAGATGGGCATTGCCCGCGCCCTGCTTGAGTTCAACATTGAATTGCGCAAGAAGCTAAAAGCTGAAGGCTTTCTCTCCCGCGACGCCCGCTCCAAGGAGCGCAAGAAGTACGGCCAGAAGGGCGCCCGTAAACGCTTCCAGTTCAGCAAGCGCTAAACGATCTTTGGCAGGACGGTGTCCCCGTCCTGCATTTCACTTTTGTTCTGCTTCACCGTCCCGGGGTCCCGAGGACGGAACGGAGCGTTGCTCACCGGGACCAAAATCTTCCCTCCCGCTTCGCCGGGAGCGGAGCAGGGAATCAATCCCGAGCGGGTAAGAGTACTAACGTCTGCCTAAAGGCACGCGATTCGCAAGCGAATCGCTAGACGCTGATACCCGACAGTGGGCCACAAGTGACCCACTACCGCGGAGGATGCAATTCAATAAGGAGGTATTTTGGCTAACATCACCATGAAGGAGTTGCTCGAAGCAGGCGTTCACTTCGGGCACCAGACCAAGCGCTGGAATCCCAAGATGAAGGAATATATCTTTGGCGAGCGCAACGGGATTTACATCATCGACCTGCAGAAAACGCTCAAGATGTTCAAGGACGCGAGCAAATTTGTGCAGGATTCGGCCGCTGAGGGCAAGACTGTCCTCTTTGTCGGCACCAAACGTCAGGCGCAGGATGCCATTGCTGAAGAAGCGGGCCGCTGCGGCATGTATTACGTAAACAACCGCTGGCTGGGTGGATTGCTCACCAACTGGGTGACTGTCCAGAAATCAGTGAAGCGACTGAAAGATCTTGACGAAATGGCCACGGATGGTCGCTATGAGCTGCTCCCCAAGAAAGAAGTGATCAAGCTGGAGCGCGAGCGCAAACATCTGCAGGCAAACCTGGCCGGCATTAAAAACATGCGCGGCCTGCCGGACATTATTTTTGTGATCGACTCCAACAAGGAAGCCATTGCGGTGAAGGAAGCCCGCAAGCTCGGTATTCCCGTGGTCGCGGTGGTGGATACGAACTGCGATCCGACGGAAGTT
>WNFA01001202.1_pt1 | contig 21027 bp, 15 predicted proteins | sample 5400481 | NCBI WGS metagenome assembly WNFA01 (sample SAMN13153340, study PRJNA577476) | soil metagenome | isolation source: 120 cm saprolite under Douglas fir tree site 2 hole 1 replicate 2 | place: USA:California | collected 2015-04-18
AACTGTTCTTCCAGCTGTTCGGCGTGTTCTACTTTGCCGATGGCGTGCTCGGCCTGCTCACCGGCAGCGGCTATCTCGACTTCGGCATCCTGATCAACGGCATCCGCGACCTGCCGCTGATGACGCGGATTTTCACCAACGCGCCGCATCTCGGCCTCGGCGGCATGGCGATCCTGATCGGCTATGTGCTGGCGCCACGGACGCGGGCAGCCGTCCATGGTTAAGTGCCTGCGGCGCATCCTGGCGTCCATCGCGACCCTGATCGCACTTTCCGTCCTTGTGCCATTGGCTTACATTGAGGAGAGTTGCAGACCCACAACTGGCGTCGCGGCATCCTCCGCGCCGGGTCAAGCGTTGCCCGCGATCAACGAGCAAGGCTATCGGCGCAAGGAGGCCAACACCTTCTTCACCTTTCCCGAATGGTACATCGTCTATTCGTTCGAGGATTTCGGCCACTTTCTCGATTCTTCGAGCGAAAGCCAGTTTGGCTACCTCTCGCATATTCTGGGATTCTGGCGCAGCTTCTGCACCATCAACCGCGCCGTGCCGGCGACCGGCGAATCCTTAGGTGACGTCAAGTCGATGATCTATGTGATCGGCGTCAGCTATTCCGCCGAATACGCGATCAAGGGAATTTACGAAAACACCATCGGCCGTATCACCGAATGGATCAGAGGCCCGGCACGCACCCCGCAGGACGACTATGCGCGCACGGTGCTGCAGGACTATGCCGCGTTTCTCTACACCATCCCCTGGTACAAATATCCGTTCGGCGAGAAGCTGCACGGCCTGATGGCGATCTCGGCGCCGACGCCGAGCCACATCCGCACCTGGGAGCGCGACTTCGCGCTCGGCGCGGAATACTTCATCAAGATCGGCTATGCCTGGCTGATCCAGAAAGCGCTTGACGCCTCCAGCGACGACGAGCCGCGCGACATCATGTTCGTGGTAGCGACGCTGCCGCCCGCGACACTGGCCAAAGAGCCGCGCATCAAACAGGTCCGCGCGCTGACGCCGGAATGGCAGCTGGTGCAGACGCCGCGCTACAAGGACTTGACCGAGATTGTTCAAAGCCTGCTGGATCAAGGCCTCGCCATTGCGGAGATCGCCGGCAATCACGAAATTCTCATCACCGTGATCGCGCCGAAATCGGCGACGCTGGACGTGAAGGACGCGACCGAGCTGTTTTCGCTGGATCTCGACGCCAAACCCGGCTTCCGCCGGGCCGGCTTGCGGGTTAGGATTGATCGCCTTGTCGATATCAATGGGGCACTCAAGGCCAGGGGCGCGAGCATCGAGCACTTCTATGATTATTGAAAGCAGACGACCTCCTTCGCCCGGGCTGCGGCCATTGCGCCGGGTCGCTGCAGCGACCGCTTTGGTCGCCGCCGGCTGGTTCGCGATCGTCGTCGCCCTGACCTTCGCATCGGCACCGGGCAAGTCGATGGCGATCGTCGGCCCGCCGGCGCGAGCCCTGGCGGCCGTCGTCAAGGCGGACGGCCACATCCTCACGTCAAACAGTTATGTCACGATCGCGCGTTCCGATGACGCCGGTTTCGTGGCCCGGCTCTACACGGCGGGCGCGCTGCTGGTGCTGGATGCCGAACAAACCGGCGGCTGCGGCGGCTTGCCGCCTAAACGTGCCGCAAGCCTCTGATGGGTGGCGGTTCTACGTGGCGTATTTTTGATAAAACGTGTTGGTGAAGACTTCACCGGGATCGTATCTGCGTTTCGCCGCGAAGAATTCGTTGATTTGCGGGTAGGAGCGCTGCAGCTGATCGCGCGAATAATAGAGCTGGTAAGGCAGGAAGAACCGGCCCTTGTGGGCGATCGTGAGATCGATCAGCTCTTCCGTCGCCTTCCTCATGCGCTGGTTGCCTTCGTCGTCAGTGGTCTGGTTGATATAGAGCACCAGCGAAAACGCCGGCTCCGGCGAATAGGTCAGGAAATTTTCCTCCTGATGCACGATCCGCACCGACGCGTTGAGCAGATTGGTCTTGTTCTCGGTCAGCACCTTGCGCATGCCATCGACAAAGGAGACGAACTGACTGCGCGGAATGAAATATTCGTGCAGGATGTCGGTGTCGTTAGGTAGCGAGTTGCGCAAGTAAGGCACGGAATCGTGCATCGGATCGTTGCGGCTAACGAGGCACGCCTCGGCCGACGGAAGCGCCTGCGCGCGCGTCACCGTGCAGGTTTCCATCCGGTGCTCGATGTGCTTCTCGGACAGCCATTTCAATTCCTGAAACAGCGGGCCCTGCTTCGACAGATTGATGGTCAGCCGCCGCAGTTTTGTTCCGCTGACCTCGCCGAGCGGTGCGCGTGAGAAATCGTCGCCGTCCACCTTGGTGTAGGTATAGAGCAGCATTTCCTGCAGAAAGGTGCTCGGCGCGGTCGAGAGGTGGCCGTACATCAGGCCGATATTGGTATCTTTCTCGATCTCGCCCGCGAACAGCGCCGGAAATACCCTGTAGTCGAGCACCTGCCGCCCGGTCTGGTAGACCAGGTTATCCGCGATATCGAGCTCGGCCTCGACGATCACGCCGAACAGGCCGTAGCCACCGACCACCAGGTCGAACAATTCCCTGTTTTCGGTCGGCGAAACCGTGCGCAGCGAACCATCCGCCAGCATGACGCGCATCGATTTGATCGACTTGGCAACCGCACCGGCCTGATGATCCATGCCGTGGGCGTTGACCGAAATCGAGCCGCCAACGCTGAAAATATCGGTCGATTGCATGGCGCGAACCGCGAAGCGCGGATGCAGCGCGTTCTGGATATCGTGCCAGGTCGCCCCCGGCTGCACGGTGATCGTTCTTGTGCTCTCGTTGAGGACGATCCGGTTGAAGCCCCGCATGTCAAGCACGATGCCGCCCTTGCGAAAAGCCTGCCCTCCCATGCTGTGGCGTACGCCGGCCGTCGTAATCGAAAGCTTGTTGTCGCGGGCAAACGCCAGCGTCTTCGCGACGTCATCAACGCTGTGCACTTCGACGATGCCGTATATTTCAGTCTTGTTGAGGCAGCTTGCATCATTGATGCTGCCGCCGAGCTGGGACCATTTCACATCGGCAAGCGGCGCAATCGCCTTGATCCGATCGAGATCGCTTCTGCCTTGCTCGGCGCCGTCAGCGGCGGGCCGGCAATCCTTTTCGCCGACGGGATCGGCGGCTAGAACCTGAAGCTTGCGCAAGCCGTAAACGCCAAACACCACGACCAGCAAGGCGATCGCCGACGCGCTGGTTTTGAATTTCTTCGAAAATTTTTGCATCAATTGATTCCAGACGAGGTCTGATAATCTAGCCGCGCGGAGGACTAGTCAAATCCAGAACTTTACTGCTCGGGAATTGCCCTGCCGACGCCGTCCGGGCAGTGAAATCCGCTGAAAACGATTCGCTTCGGCGGGAGCAAGTCTCGCTTGACCGGCCCTACGGGGCTTGTGACATTGCATCTTGATCGTGTCCCCGAGACTCTCCCGATGCTTCAAGCCTGCCTGAACGGCGACCGCGACAAAAGCTTCCACGCCGCAACCCCGCTGATGCCGCGGGAACTGGCAGCCGACGCCAGGGCTGTCGTGGTGGCCGGCGCAGAGCAATTGCACATCCATCCGCGCGATGCCGAGGGGCGGGAAAGCCTGCATCCCGACGACACCGCCGCGGCACTCGAGGCCATCAGGGCCAGCGTGCCCGGAATTCCCGTGGGCGTATCGACCGGCTGGTGGATTGCTCCGGGAGGACGGGCGCGGCAACAACATATCAGGGCGTGGCAGGTAAAGCCCGATTATGTCTCCGTCAATCTGATCGAGGGAGACGCCGGCGAAGTCATCGATCTTGTCCTCGAAAACGGCATCGGCGTCGAGGCGGGCCTGTGGTCTGCCGCCGACGCCGGAAAATTCGTGGCGCATCCCAACGCCCGCAGCTGCCTTCGGGTACTGATCGAAATCAACGAGCAGGATTTTTCAGCTGGCGCAGAGGCTGCGCGTCAGATCGTGGAAATCCTGGACCACGCCGAGATTCAACTACCGCGTTTGCTGCATGGATTCGAAAGCACAATGTGGCCGTTCTATCGCGAAGCGCTTCGCCTCAAACTCGATGCGCGGATCGGACTGGAAGATGGCAGCCTGCTGCCGTCCGGAACCGAGGCTGAAAATAATGCCGCCTTGATCCGCGCGGCGTGTGCGCTGACCGGATAACCTGCTACTTTGCACCCAAGCGCAGAACTAAAAGCGCGGAAAACGCAACAGGGAGACGACCATGCTGACGCGACGCGGTATCTTGCTTGCCTCCATCGCAGCCGGAATAACAACCATGCCCAACCGATCCGTTTTTGCAACCGCGGCGCAGCCCTCGACGCCGGTGAATTTCGACATTCCCGCCGGCGCCTGCGACTGCCACACCCATATCCATGGCGACCCCGCCAAATTCCCGTTCTTCGCGGGCCGCGTCTATACCCCCGAACTGGCGTCGCCCGAAGAGATGTCGGCCCTGCACAAGGCGCTGCATATCGAGCGCGTAGTGATCGTCACGCCGAGCATCTACGGCCCGGATAATTCGGCAACCCTGTTCGGCATGAAGGCGCGCGGCGCGACCGCGCGCGGCGTCGCCGTGATCGACGACAAGACAGCGGAGAGCGATCTCGACGCCATGAACCAGGCGGGTATCCGCGGCATCCGGCTCAATCTCGCGACCGGCGGCGTCAACGATCCCGCGGTGGGCCGTCCGCGCTTTCAGGCCGCGGTCGACCGCGTCAAGGCTCGAGGCTGGCATATCCAGCTGTTCACAAATCTCGCGATGATCTCGGCGATCAAGGATCTCGTCGCGACCTCCCCAATGCCCGTCGTGTTCGACCACTTCGGCGGCGCACAGGCCGAACTCGGCGTCGACCAGCCGGGCTTTGCAGATCTCGTGGAGCTGGTGCGGACCGGCAAGGCGTATGTGAAAATCTCCGGCGCCTACCGGGCCTCAAAGCTCGGTCCCGATTATGCCGACGCCGCCCCGCTCGCCCGCGCGCTGATCGCGGCAAACTTCGACCGCATTGTCTGGGGCACGGATTGGCCGCATCCGGATTCGGTGACGCCGCCGGGACGAAAAGTCAGCGACGTGACGCCGCTGATTCAGATCGACGACGGCCGGCTGCTCAATCAGCTCCCGGTGTGGGCGCCGGATGCGGCGATCCGCCAAAAGATTCTGGTCGACAATCCGGCGAAGCTTTACGGATTCTGAGAGGCGGTTCCCGAGGTCGCCTGCTCCATTTGTCGGAGCGTTTCCTGGCGGTAGCTGCGCAACCATTCACTGGCTTTGCGCAAGCCCCCGAAGGGAAACAAATGGAATCCGGCAATCGGCGCGGTCGCAGCTTTGGACGCCGATTGCAGACCGCGCATCACATCATCCGGCCCGGTATCGATCAAAAGCCGGCCGAAACGGCCGATCTGGCTGCGCAGCGACCGCATCGAATTGCCGATGCCGCAGCGGAGCGCGAATTTCGTCAGCGTCGCCGGCGTCGCCGGACCGGCGAGGCCGACGATCACCGGAAGGCCGATACAGCGCGCATCGAGTTCGCCGATCCAGCCGAGAATCGGTGGACTTTCAAAACAAAATTGCGTCACGACATCGACGCGGATTTTTGTCAGTTGCCCCCAGTCCCGCCACGCTTCAAGCACCTTGAAGGCATTCGCTGCCGAGAGATAAGGGTGGCCTTCGGGATGACCGGCAACGCTGACGGACAAAATGCCGCGCGCCTCGATCAGTCCGCTGGCGCAAATATCGAGGCTTGACCTGAACGGACCCTTTGCCAGCGCCAAATCGCCGGCGATCAGAAGGACGCGCGTGACATCCGCCTCGCCGCGCGCCCGCGCCAGAAAGTCGTCGAGCGCCTCGCGCGACGGCATTTCGCGCGCGGCGATATGCGGAACGGGATTGTAACCGGCGCGGCGCAGCGCCGATGCCGTCTCGACGTTACGGCGATAATTGTCGCCGGGCAGGAAGGTGATCGTCACATCCGTGCCCCGAGCAAAATTATCCCGCAACTCCTGCAACTGATGCCCACGCGAGGAGACCTCGACGGAGGCCGATGACAGCAGGCCGGCGAGTTTTCCGGACGAAGCCTGATCGGTTGCGGTCACATTTCACTCCGAGGATGGTTGGCATGATCTTTTTCCGAAAACCGGTTCCCACTTTTCGGGATCATGCCTTAAGCCCGGCGGCGCGAAATCACATAGGTTTCATCGTTGAACCAGAGACCGCCATGCTGCTTCAGCACCCTGTCGGTGGCTTCGAGGTAGCGACCATCGCGGACCACCTCGGACAACCTGATGTCCTCGATTTGCGCGACATAGATCGCGGCATTCCAGGCGGCGAACAGCGTCGAGGTTCCGATCGGGCCGCTCACTTCATCGGGGAGCGTGTGCATGCGATAGCGGAAGATCGAACGGGCGTCGGACGATGCGTTGAAATTGTAGTGCCGCGCCGCAGCACCAAGTTCGTGCTTGACCTGTCGCAGGATGGCGTGACGATCCGACGTGAACGGATTGTCGCCAGGCCAGACTCCGTCGATGATCTCCATCCCCGGATCATCCCCATGCGAATGGATGCCGATCAGCCGGCCGCCGGGCCGCAGCGACCGCACCAGCGGCGCCACGACCTTCGATGCCTTGAATTCGACGCTCGCCCGCGCCCGATAGGGCTGCGAGGCGATGACGAGATCGTAGTCGGCCATCACGCGCCCCGGCCGCGGCATGATCGGATCGAGCAGGAACGAGTGGTCCTCCCGCCGCAAGGTCAGGATGACGGGCCTTGTATAGACCGGGTTGCCGGTGGTCGGACTGATCCCGGCACGCCAGTTCTCGGCCAAAAACCCTTCGAGTTCGCCGATCTGCTCGGCAAAGCCGTGAGCCGTATTGCCGGACAGCGCGACATCCTTCCAGATCAGGCTTTGCGCTGATGTCGCCGAGCGCGGTGTCAGCCATGGCGCCTCGGCATAATAGAGATTGGTGATGACGAGCACCGTGGCGGGATGTTCGAACAGGCGGTCCGCCATCTTATCGAGCATCAACCGCACATCTTCGTAGCTGATTTCCTTGGCGACGGCATAAAGCGGCATGGTCGGGAAGCGCGCGTGCAGCGCCCGCATCACCCGCGACAGCACGGTGCCGTCGCCGACACCGGCATCGAAGATCCGAAGCGCCGGCGGGGTCGGCTGCAGATTGCCGAGTTCGAGAGAAATCCGGTGCGTGACCTCGGTCTTCTCGCTGCAGGTCGAGACGAACAGCAGATATTTCTGCCGGTTGTCGAAAAACCGGAAGCCGGCGGGCGCAACGTCGGCCGCGGCGGCGCCGTTCAGCGGCTTTCCGGCCGGCGGCGACAGCGTGCTTGGCGCCGACGGTGACGCGCCACGATACTCGGACAGATAGGCGCGGACCTTGTCGAGGGTGCCGGTGGTGATCCTTGCGCCGTCGCGCAAGCGCGACACCAGCTTGCCATCGTTGACGACGCGCCGCCCAAACGTGGATTCGGCGGTTTGGGTCGCGCGGCAGTAATCCCGGATCTCGCCGAGAATCTGATCGGCGGTGGCGGTGGTCTGCCGCTGACGTTCCTCGACCCGCATGGCGAACTCCCCGCGGTTTTGATCCCTGACGCAATCAAGTGACGGACGTCAGGTTACGTCAACCACAATCGGAGTGGGCAACGGATATGGGCATGTGCCCACCTATTTCACGCGAACCGGTCTCCACCCCGGATCAAGTCCGGGGCAGGCTTTCACCGGAAAACGCTCTGGCCGCTTACCGTGCCCGACGCGAGAAATACGAGATCAGCACCGGCAGCGTCACCAGAATGACCAGCGGCGCCAGCATCATGCCGGTGACCACCACCACCGCCAGCGGCTTTTGCACCTGCGATCCGATGCCCGCCGACAGCGCCGCCGGCAACAGCCCGACCCCGGCGACGACGCAGGTCATCAGCACCGGCCGCAGTTGAAGCTCGCCGGTGCGGATCACCGCCCTCGCCCGGTCAAAGCCTTCGTCGATCAATTGATTGTATTGCGACAGGATAATAATGCCATCCATCACGGCAATGCCGAACAGCGCGATGAACCCGATCGCCGCGGAGACGCTGAACGGAATGCCCGAGATCAGCAGCCCGAGCACGCCGCCGAAGATCGCCATCGGAATCACGCTCATGGCGAGCAGCGTGTCGATCATCGAACCGAAATTGAACCACAACAGCACCGCGATCAGCGCGAGGCTGATCGGCACCACGATCGACAGCCGCTTGATGGCGTCCTGCAGATTGCCGAATTCGCCGACCCATTCGAGCCGCGATCCCGGCGGCAGCTGGACCTGGGCCGCGACCTTGTCCTGCGCCTCCCTGACCGCGCCGCCGAGGTCGCGTTCGCGCACCGAGAATTTGATCGGCAGATAGCGTTCCTGCTGTTCGCGGTAGATGTAGGCCGCACCCGAGACCAGGTTGATGGATGCAACTTCGCTCAAGGGGATCTGCGTGATGGTGCCGTTCGGGCCCGCCGCACCGATCCGCAAATTCTGGATCGCCTCGGCGCTCTTGCGATATTCGGGGGCGAGGCGGACGATGATCGGAAAATGCCGGTCGCTGCCGGGTTCATAGAGATCGCCGGCGCTGTCGCCGCCGATCGCCACCTTGATGGTGGCATTGATATCTCCCGGCGCGAGCCCGTAACGGGCCGCCTTGGCGCGATCGATATCGATCTGGATGGTGGGCTGGCCAAGCGAGGTGAACACCGCCAGATCGGTAATCCCCTGCACGGTGGACAGCACGGACTTGATCTTGTTGGCGGTGTCGCTGAGCGCCTGCAGATCGTTGCCATACAACTTGATCGAGTTTTCGCCCTTCACGCCGGAGACGGCTTCGGAAACGTTGTCCTGCAAGTATTGCGAGAAATTGAACTCGACGCCGGGAAACTTGTCCTGCAGCTGCCCCAGCAACTGCGCGGTGAGTTCGTCCTTGTCATGCGTGCCCGGCCATTCGTTGACCGGTTTTAACGGCGCGAAGAACTCGGCGTTGAACAGGCCCGCGGCGTCGGTGCCGTCGTCGGGGCGGCCATGCTGCGACACCACCGCTTCCACCTCGGGGCGGCTGCGGATCATCTTGCGCATCTCGTTGACATAGGCGTTGCCTTCCTGGAGCGAAATAGTCGGCGGCAAGGTCGCGCGAATCCAGAGATTGCCCTCCTCGAGCTTGGGCAGGAACTCCAGTCCCAACAGGCGGCCGAAGACGATGGTCATCACCACAAGCCCCGCGGCCGCCGCCATCACCAGATTTCGATTGGCGACGGCCCAGTTCAACACGGGAACGTAGAGCCGATGCAGGAACGCCATGATCCGGGTTTCGGTTTCGTGCATGTGCGAGGGCAGGATGATCGCACTCAACGCAGGGGTCACGGTGAAGGTCGCGAGCAACCCGCCCGCCAGCGCATAGGCATAGGTCCGCGCCATCGGCCCGAAGATGTTGCCTTCGACGCCGCTCAGCGTGAACAGCGGCAGGAACGCGGCGATGATGATGGCGGCGGCAAAGAAAATCGACCGCGACACGTCGGCGGCGGCCGAGAGAATGGCATGGCTCTTCATGCCCATGGTGGTGTCGAATGAGATATGGCTCTGCTCGGCTTCCGAAAGCGCTGTGGTCTGCGACAGCCGGCGGAAGATCGCTTCCACCATGATCACGGTGGCGTCCACGATCAGCCCGAAATCGATCGCGCCGACCGACAGCAGGTTGGCGGATTCGCCGCGCAACACCAGAATGATCACGGCGAAAAACAGCGCGAACGGAATGGTGGCGCCGACGATCAGGGCGCTGCGCAGATCGCCCAGAAAAATCCATTGCAACAGCACGATCAGCAGCATTCCCAGCACCATATTGTGCAGCACGGTCGCGGTGGTGATGTCGATCAGATCCTTGCGGTCGTAGATTCGCTCGATCCGCACGCCCGGCGGCAGGATGCTGGAGTTGTTGATCGAGTTGACGAGCTCCTCGACGCGCAGAATCGTCGGCGAACTTTGCTCGCCACGGCGCATCAGCACGATGCCCTGCACGATGTCGTCGTCCTGATCGAGGCCGGCGATGCCGAGCCGCGGCTTCTCGCCGACGGTCACGGTAGCGATATCCTTGACCAGCACCGGATTGCCGCCGCTTTGCGACACCATGGTGCTGGCAAGATCGTCGATGGAACGGATCAGGCCGACGCCGCGCACGACGGCGGATTGCGCGCCGATGTTGACGGTATTGCCGCCGACATTGATGTTGGAGTTGCTGACGGCCTGCAGCAGTTGCGGCAGCGTCAGGCCGTAGGCGATCAGCTTGTTGAAATCGACCTGCAATTCATAGGTCTTGGTCTTGCCACCCCACCCGGTGACGTCGATCACGCCGGGCACGGCGCGAAAGCGGCGCTGCAGAACCCAGTCCTGCAGCGTTTTCAGGTCGAGCACGCTGTAATTCGGCGGACCGGCCAAGCGGTAGCGGTAGATTTCGCCGATCGCGCTGAGCGGCGAAATTCCCGGCTGCACGTTGCCGGGCAACGGCGCCAGTTGCGACAGCCGGTTCAGCACCTGCTGCAGCGCTTCGTCATAGGTGTAGTCGAACGAAAACTGCAGTTTGACGTCCGACAATCCGTACAGCGAGATGGTGCGGATCGTGCGCAGGTTCTTGATGCCCGCGACCTGGGTCTCGATCGGAATGGTGATGTAGCGTTCGATCTCTTCCGACGACAACCCCGGACTTTGCGTCACGATGTCGACCATCGGCGGCGTCGGGTCGGGGTAGGCTTCGATATTGAGCTGCTTGAATGCGATCAGGCCGCCGATTATCACGACGGCGAACAGGCCTACCATCAAATAGCGGCGGCTGACTGCAAGGGCGACGAGGCGATCCATTCAGATCGGGCTTTCAATGGGCTGAGTTAGCTGCCGGATGCGGCGCGATCGATGAACAGGCTGCCTTTCGTCACAATCTGCTCGCCGGGTTTCAAATTGCCCTCGACCTCGACGAGATCGCCATTGGTGAGGCCGGGTTTGATCTGGCGCAGTTCGATCGACTTGTCCTCGTGCGCGACCCACACCCGCACCTGACCGCCCTCGTAGATCAGCGCCTGTTTTGGCACGCCGATCGCCGGGTGATCGCCGGCAGAATAGATCGTGACATTCGCGAACATTTCCGGCTTCAACAGACCGTCCTTGTTATCCACGGTGGCGCGGACCAGAAGCCGGCGGGTCGCTGGATCGATCGCCGCGGAAACATAGTTGATACGCGCCGTCAACGGGCGGCCCGGCAGCGCCAGCACATTGATGCCGATCTCCTGCCCCACCGAAACCCTCGACGCATCGGTTTCGCGGACGAAGGCCGTGAGCCAGACCGTAGAGAGGTCGCCGATCACGAATACCGGATCGCTGGCGCCGGAGTTCACATATTGGCCGGGGCCGACCTTTCGCTGCACGACCGTGCCCTTGATCGGCGAGAAGATGGTGGTATTCGGATCGATGCGGCCCTTTTCCTGAAAGGTCGATATCGCCTCGTCGGTCAGGCCGAGAATTCGCAATTTGTTGCGCGCCGCCTCCAGCGCCGTTTGCGACGAACGCAAATCGTTCTGCGCCTGGATCAGGGCGGCCTGGGTCTGCTGATAATCCTTGAGCGGAACGGCCTTGCCCTCGAACAGATCCTTGGCGCGCGTGTCCTGTATCCGCGCGAGATCGAGTGCCGATTTTGCCTTGTTCAAGCCGGTCATGGCCGTGATGAAATCGTTTTGCGCCTGCACGGTGTCGGCCGCTTCAATCACGAACAGCGGCTGCCCTTGCGTGACGCTGTCGCCCGGCCGGACCATCAGTTTCGTGACACGGCCGGCATAGGGCGAAAACACCGGCGTCGAGCGATCCTCATCGACCGCGACCTTGCCTTCGGTCACGGTCTCGGCCCGGAACGTGCGCTCAGTCACAGGCTCGATGGTCAGGCTGGCCCATTCGGCCGGGGTCGGGGTGTAACGCTGCAATCCCTTGCGGGACTGGCTCGACACCTCGGAATGTCCCTGCGTTACCCCACTAATATGCGTGAGCCCAAACAAGATAGCGCCGGCAAGCCCCAGCAGGGCCGCGCCGACGGCCCATTGCTTCTGGCTAAGCATCTGCAATCGCTTGATAAAATTCGACAACATGGAGCCCGGTCACTTCGGCGATGATTCCGGCAGCGATTGCCTCATCGATGCGGTAATAGTGCCCAATTGATGTTTCAAACAAACTAAAAAGCGCGAATAACCGTAGCGTTTAGAGTTAAAATTTTGAGAGGCGGCACGGCCTCCCCGCTTGTCCGTCGTCCCAGGCCTTGTCACAAGGTCGGTCCGGCACGCTACGTCCGACAGCGACCGATCACGTCAGCGCCGGCCATTGCGGCGGATGGCTGCCGAGCGGCATTGCCGGGCGCGCCCAGAACGCCGGTGTCTTTGACAGCACGGCCGAGTGCGTGACCGATCGCAGCGGACCGAAGCCGGATGGAATTTCCTCGATAAAGGGCATCACCATCTCGCTCTTCAAATCCTCGGTGTTGAAACCGTCGGCGACGCGGCCGAGATTCCACAGCCAGCGTCCGGTCCGCGCCAGCGACACGCGGACATGCCAGCTGCCGCCTTCACGCGACTGGCGCGCCTTCGCCATCATTGCGCCGAACGCCATCAGATAGCCGGTGGCGTGATCGAGCATTTGCGCCGGCAATTCCTTCGGGCCCTCGACGCCGGCGGCCTGGCCTTCGGCGTGATTGAAACCGGTCGACGTCTGCACCAGCGAGTCGAAGCCGCGACGCTCCGCCCACGGTCCGGCATGGCCGTAGGCCGACATCGAGACGTAGACGATACCGGGATTGATCTTGGCGGCCTCCTCCGGCGAGAAGCCAAGCGCTGCAATCGCTTGCGGACGATAGCCTTGCGAGACGATATCGGCCCGCGCCAAGAGACCGCGAAACACGTCCCGCCCCTGCTCGCTCTTGAGTTCGACAAAACTCGACAGCTTGCCGCGGCCGGTATCAATGGTGAGCCAGGGGATTGCGGGCAGATCGGGACTGGAAATCAACAGCACATCGGCGCCATGCACGGCGAGCGTGCGGCCCGCGACGGGACCTGCAATCACCCGGGACAGATCGAGCACGCGTACCCCCGCCAGCGGGCGATCACCCTCGGGCCAGGGTTTTGGCGCGGCCTCGCCGATTTTCTCGATCGAGACCAGCGGCAATTCGGCAAGCGCCTTGGCGTGCGGCGACGCCGACCATTCCTCGTGCGAGCGTATCATCGCGACCACGCCGCCAGCGGCATAGGCCGCGGTCTCAAAAGCCTCGGCGTCCCACTGCATCAGCGCGGCCTGAACGTCATCGCGCTCCGGCCTGCAGGTCAACACCTTGCAGACGGCGTCGCGGTGATGCCTGAAATTGGTGTGCAACCGCACGAAGCGCTGGTCGCGGGTTTGGTAGATCCCGGCGATGACATCCCAGGTCGGCGGAGGTGGCTTGCCGTCGACGCGCAAATAGCGTTCGGAGCGGCATTCGACGACAGCGTGACGCATGTCGACCGCGACATCCTGGCTTTGCCCGCTGCGCAATTTCCAGACGTGCGCGGCAGCCAGGCCCGTCACGACGACGCTGGCTTGCGCCGCGGCGGCGACGCGAAACGATGACGGCAGTTGCGGTTCTTCCCCCGTCAGCGTGACGGTATCCAGCGCGGAAGGATCGCCGCCGGCGGATGTCCAGATATCGCTGAGAATTTCTCGGGGACTTTGCATGACAATCTCTGTTCCGTACGTTTAAGGCTGCCTTACCATGGAGGGAGTTGCAATGGCTGCCATCGATCCGTTGACCGCCGGGGGCGTTCTGCTTGCGACTGCCGCAACCGATGCGGTCTATGTGATGTTCACCTCGGCCGTGGTGGCGCGCCGGCGTGTGCCTGCGGCGACATGGAGCAGCGTATGGTATCTGCTCTCGTCTTACGCTGTCATCAGCTATACGGAAAACTGGGTTTATGTCGCCTTCGCGGCGCTCGGTTCGTGGCTTGGCGCATTTGCATCGATCACATTCCTGCACCGGCCGCCCGGTGGTCCGCCGATCGGCGCCGCGCCGGAATAGTTTTGGCGTCATTGCGAAGAGCGCAAGCGGCAAAGCAATCCGGACTTGCCGTGATGAACTATGGATTGCTTTGCGGAGCCTGTCGTCGGGCGCGCATTCGCGCGACCCGTTTCGTCATTGCGAGCGAAGCGAAGCAATCCATTGTGCCGCGCAAAGAAAGAATGGATTGCTTCGTCGCAAGGGCTCCTCGCAATGACGCCTCTATAGTTCTGGATACGACTTCGTCCTCGCGGCGCGATGCGCCCGAGGCGTTGATGAATCTTCCGCCCAAAGAGGGCGTGGGGAACGCCGGGTGCCCGTTGCACCCGCAGCCTCGTGTGCGCTTGGCATTGGTAAAAAGCACACGAGTAAACGAGTACACCGGAATCACCCGGCATTCCCGCACGCAATGGTTTTAACGGTTTCCTTCGCGCTCTCCCCGGTGACCGGGCTTGTTTGCCACCGTCGTCCGCGGATATGTTTTGTCTAAGCCCGGTTGGGCCGACGCAACTCCGCGAACTTGACGCCAGCGTCGGGGCGTCAGGACCACACGACTTCGCCGTACGCTGCAACATCTCTCGTCCGCTCGCCGTTTGATCGCTCACGGATCCTTATCGAACCCGCCCTGCATCACGTTGCGCGCCTGACGCTGCCGCGTCCACCGCATCCCACCCCGCGTTCGTGACGATCGCGATACGCCCCTCTGTGGGACGGGATGGCGCGAATTTGTAGAGATGATTTGCCCGACGGGTGAAGCGAAATATTTTTGCAAATGGGGCTGGACACTGATTTGCCCGACGGGCGGTTTTTACGGAAGGCGCGCTTCCGCCTTCGCTCTTTGAGCTACGGCGGACAGATCCGCCTTCTCTTTGAGCTACGGCGGACAGGTCGCTTTGCCCAGCTTGCGGTTCTGCTACTGTCCGGATTTAAGGTGTCGCGGGTCAACAAAGGAAATAACAATGGACTTGGGTTTGAAGGGAAGAAACGCGGTCATTTCATCGGTTTCGGCGGCGCAGGCCGACAGCGCCAGCTCGTATGGTCCGATCAAGGCGGCGCTGGTGCACATGGCGAAGGGCCTTGCGCGCCAATACGCACCTAAGAAAATCCGCGTCAACGTGGTGTCGCCTGGCACCGTCTATTTCAAGGGCGGCGTCTGGCACATGGTCGAGCAGAACATGCCCAAGCGATATCGCGATACGCTCGCGCGCAATCCGACCGGCCGCATGGCCACACCGCAGGAGATTGCCAACGCGGCCGTGTTCCTGGCGAGCCCGGCTTCCTCGTTCACGACGGGTTCAAATCTCATCGTCGACGGCGCCACCTCAAACCGCGTGAATTTTTGAGCGGCGGTCCTTTAGCACGACCAGCAAATAGCCGGCGTAAACGGGGCATGTTCGCTGGTCATGACCGACCTGCCCGACCGGCAGGCGACGCAACAATATAGTAACCGCATCATTTGATCGGATGATGCGGCGGCTACGGTCGATCGCCTAAGATCGCGCATTGCCAATCTTGGAGGTTGTCATGCTCGCTCCTGCCGATGCGGCCCCTGCGGGCGTAGAACGAACCGGTAGGCCACAGTGGCCACAGGCGGCAGGGCGATCAGCCCAAGACCGTTGTGATATCGCCAAATTCGATAAGCCCGGAATCAAGCGAGACGCATTTCCGCCTTACAACCACAGAGGAACAGTCGTCGTGGGGTGCGCCTGGCTCGCATTCTACGTCATCGCGTTGTTTTGCTGACGCCCAGCCCGTGGATAGGTTGAGTCGGTAGATGGGTTGAGCTCTTCGCGAAACCCATCATAGGATGCCAACGGGTCTGGCCTTCGGGCGGCCCGATGATAAACTCCGCGACACCATCACGTCCGCGCGTCACCATGCCAGCGTGTCCGCATGACCGACTATCGTCGCAACTTCATGGCCGGGGGCAGCTTCTTCTTCGCCGTCAATCTGGCGGAGCGACGGCTTCCGTTGCTGACGCAACGTATTGACGAACTGCGTATCGCATTTCGTGAGACGCGCCGGCATCATCCGTTCACGATCGATGCGATGGTCGTGCTGCCCGATCATCTCCACGCGGTCTGGACGCTGCCGAGGGCGACGCGAATTTTGTCATGCGCTGGCGGCTGATCAAATCGACGTCCTCGCGCAGCCTCGCAACCCGGCGAACGGATTTCAGACAGTCGCGCCGCCGAAGTCGAACGCGGTATCTGGCAGCGGTGGCCTCCGACGGCACAGTGACACCCTGCAACCCACTTTCCAACCATGGCGGGTGGACCCGAACGGCTCATTGCATACACCTCTAAGACTCCTTTCCCATCCTACCAGTCGCCCCGAATGCCGGCGTTCGCCTTTTCAAAGCGGCATAACATTCGCTCCGCGTCGTAGCGCCCCTCCTTTAACGTTTCGGAATCCCATTCGCTGCGCTCGGCCGTGAAAAAGTCCCCGCCATAGACGTGAATCGAACCGGTCAAACGAGGGATCGGATTGGTCACGGAGTGAATGATGTTTTGGCCCAGGGGTTCAACATCGCCAACTGACAATGCGCGCGCCCCTGCGGCCTCCACCCGGCCGCTGCCGTCCGGCAGGCGGCGCCAAAAGATGTTGTCCTCCCGACCGCTGTAAATTCCGATCACCGCCCACATCCGATGATCGTGCGGCATGACAGTCATCATCGGGCCCCAAATCACATTGAGGATGGTGAGATCACTTGCGTGATGGAGCTTTTGGACTTCGGCGCGTTTGGGTTCCCCCAAACTCTTGATGACGGCGGCAGGTTCCGAGAGCGCACGCACCACTGCTTCGCGAACCAGCCTCTGGGAGGGGTCGGCCGTCAACGCGGCGCGGCATTCGGCAACGAAACATGCAAGATTGAACACGGAGGCACCCCTCGATCGAATGCGCCGCACGCCAGATCACGTCCGCCAAGTGTCGTCCCAGATTGCCACGCGCCGGGTCCGCGATGCTACGGTCGTCGAACCGCCACCATTTGAGCGCGCGCCTTTCCAGCCACCTCAATGAGCGTAGTCAACGAGTTCCCCTCAAATTTACTCGGCTTTGTACATCAGTGGTTCGCCTTTGGGGGTTACCTGAATGACGAGCAATTTCATTGGGTCGGATGTGCTGAGATTCCTTGTTTGCATCGGGATACCAATCGGCTCCGGATAGAGCTCGCCAGCCTTAAAGGTTTGACGTGACTTGCCCTGCTCGTCCACAGTCAACACGCCTTCCAGGACGTAAACGTAAACAGGACCCGTATGATAGTGTCTTCCGCCGGTCCAAGCGGGCGGGAGGGAGTAGTGATCTATGGTCACTTGCTGGCCCTCCAGCCCGTGAAGCGGCTCATCAAATAGAGTCTTCTTGTCAGCACCCGGCGACACATAGACCTCTTTGTGGTCCCCGGGGTGAAGTTGTTGCTTCTCTGCGGCGTAAAGATGACTCCCGACCAGTGCAGCCGAGATTGCGATGATGAAGCCAAAGCGGATTGCTGATCTGCCCATTGTACCCTCCATTGAAAAGCCTCGCCTTCTAGCGAACCGTCGGATACTTTACGAGTGAGCTTGTCATCGCTGACATATGCTGTCCAATGCCTAAATATTCTGGTATTCGATGCCGGATCGGCATGGGTACTGACATGGATCTCAGACGCATACGGACCTTCGTTGCTGTGGCCGAGCAGGGCGGTGTGTCTCGGGCTGCGCTGCGTTTGCGTATCACTCAGCCGGCCCTTTCCCGGCAGATCAGGGACCTGCAGGAGGAACTCGGCTTCAAGTTGTTCGAGCGAGTTGGTCGCCGCCTCTCGCTCACCGGAGAAGGCGAGGAGTTTCTCAGGGATTGCCGCAGTCTCCTGAGCCATGCCGGCTCGGTAGTGGAGCGGGCACAATCGCTTCGCCGGGGCAACACGGGCGTGCTGAGGGTGGCCGCTTCACCGCAGATGATCGAGAGCGTCTTCCCGATGTTCCTGCGACAGTATGCGAAGCTCTGCCCGGGGGTACAGATAAAACTGATCGAGTCGGCCCATTCTGAGCAACTGGCGAAACTCGAAACTGGTGAAGTTCACATGGCCATCAATATCATGCGGCCTGACGACCGTCGGCTCGCAGGCTGCTCGTTGATAATGTACGAGGTGTTAGCCGCGTGGGCCCCATCGCTTCGAATTAGGCAGACTAGCATGATCGACATCCGCATTCTCGCGCGGCTGCCACTGCTCCTGCCGAACTCCGGCTTCGGGTCGCGAAAACTGTTCGACGGCGCATGCCGTCTCGACCGTCTCGAGACGAACGTCGTAATCGAAAGCGTCGCGCCTCATACCTTGCTGGCTCTTGCCGAAGCAGGACACGGCGTCGCTATTATCCCGTCGAATGTCCGCATTGACAGCAAGAAATTGCGAGTCGCTTGCGTTTCGTATCGGGGAAAACTGCTTCAGGGGAACTTGGCGATTCTCTGGGACAAACAGCGACCTCTTCCCCGTTATGCCCAGAGCTTCTCGGATGCACTGGTTGCGCACATGCAAGAGATCTTTCCGATCTCCGGACCGTCGGGTGCGCGGCACGTTCGTACGCGACGACGGCGGGAATTTCGGCGAAAGGTCGTAGGTCGCGCGGCGAGATGATGGGTTTCGCTCCGCGCCGCCCTGGAACGGTGGGCACGGTTCCGCTTCGCTTTTTGAGCTATGGCGGACGAGTCGCTTTGCCTTGCGATTTTGCAATGACACTCAATGAAAATCCCTCGAAGGCGGCAGGATCCGCACGTTGCGCGGATGGCGGATCTTTTGGGCCGGGTTGTCCGGGTGCTGGCGGCGGTCGTCATGCAGCGGTTCGATCAGCGCCGGGCCGGCCGGCACGGCGGGTTTTCGGCGGAGCGCGTCATTGGCGAGACCCATCAGATCATGCGAGCGATCGAACAATCGCTGGGCGACCAGATGCGTCACTTCTTCCGGGCTGCTCTGGATATAGCCCTCGACCAGAATGAGCCGCGCGCCCATCACCTCCTTGCGAAAACGCTCCATCACTTTCGGCCAGACCACGATATTGGCGATGCCGGTTTCGTCCTCCAGCGTCATGAACACGACGCCCTTGGCGCTGCCCGGACGCTGCCGCACCAGCACCACACCGGCGCAGCGCACACGCTTCTTGTCATTGGCATGGCAGACACCTTCGCAGGCGATGACGCGCTCCTTGGTAAACATCGGCCGCAAAAATTCCATCGGATGGCCCTTCAGCGACAGCCGGATGGTCTGATAATCGGCGACCACCTGCTCCGGCAGCGGCATCAGCGGCAATGGACGCGCGCTCTCGTCGGGCTGCTCGCGCGCGGTGGCGATTTCGAACAGCGGCAGCGGCACGTCATCGGGCAACCGCCGCACCGCCCATAATGCGGCGCGGCGATCGAGCCCGAGCGAGCGGAACGCATCGGCATCCGCCAGCAGGATCAGCGCGCGCTTGGGAAGCCCCGTGTCGCGAGCGAAATCTTCCAGCGAGGTGAAGAGACGGCGGGTGCGCGCGGCGACGATGCGTTCGGCCCAGTCTTCCGCAGGTGGGCTCTCACCGTCATTCCGGGGCGTCGCGGCAGCGACGAACTCCGATGTGCTATTGCACATCTGAGAATCCTTGGATTCCCCGATATGCAGTGCACATCTGAGGTCTGCGCCTAACGGCGCATCCCGGAATGACGATTGAATTTGTTTCAACCGCTCTTCGTCCGGATCGGCCCATTTGAACCCGTCGATCTGCCTAAAACCGAGCCGCACCGCGTGATAGTTTCCGCTTCTCTCTTCCAGCGTGTTCTGCGCATGGCTGAACGAGACATCGATCTCGCGCACCTCGACGCCGTTATTGCGGGCATCGCCGACGATCTGCGCCGGGGCATAAAATCCCATCGGTTGCGAGTTCAACAACCCGCAGCAAAACGCATCGGGATGGAAATGCTTCAGCCATGACGAGACATAGACCAGTTGCGCGAAGCTCGCGGCATGGCTTTCCGGAAAACCGTAGCTGCCGAATCCCTTGATCTGATCAAAACAGCTTTTCGCGAATGCCGGATCGTAGCCGCGATCGATCATGTTGTTGACCATCTTGGATTCGAATTTGCCGATGGTGCCGACATTGCGGAACGTCGCCATCGCGCGGCGCAGCCCATTGGCCTCTTCGGAGGTGAATTTCGCGGCCTCGATGGCGATCCGCATCGCCTGCTCCTGAAACAACGGCACGCCGAGGGTCTTGTGCAGCACCCTGCGCAATTCATCCTTGTCGCCATGCGCCGGCGAAGGCGACGGGTAGCTCACCTTCTCCTGGCCATTCCGGCGTCGAAGATAGGGATGCACCATGTCGCCCTGGATCGGGCCCGGACGCACGATGGCGACTTCGATGACGAGGTCATAGAATTTGCGCGGTTTCAGACGCGGCAGCATGTTCATCTGCGCGCGGCTTTCGACCTGGAACACGCCGAGCGATTCGCCCCGGCACAGCATGTCGTAGACCGGCTTCTGGTCCTGAGGGATCGTCGCCAGTTCATAACGCTTGCCCTTATGATCCGCGATCAGGTCAAAACATTTGCGGATGCAGGTCAGCATGCCCAGCGCCAGCACATCGACCTTCATCATGTTCAAGGCATCGACGTCGTCCTTGTCCCACTCGATGAAGGTGCGGTCGTCCATCGCCGCATTGCCGATCGGCACGTAGGTATCGAGCCGGTCCTGCGTCAGCACATAGCCGCCGACATGCTGCGACAGATGCCGCGGGAATTCGACCAGTTCGGTGGCGAGCTCGACGGCGAGTTCGACCATGGCGTTTTGCGGATCGAGCCCGGCCTGCTTGACCTGCATCTCGTCGAGGCCCTTGCCCCAGCTTCCCCACACCGTATCGGCCAATGCCGCGGTCACATCTTCCGTCAGCCCCAGCGCCTTGCCGACGTCGCGGATCGCGCTGCGCGG
>WNFA01004527.1_pt1 | contig 21017 bp, 17 predicted proteins | sample 5400481 | NCBI WGS metagenome assembly WNFA01 (sample SAMN13153340, study PRJNA577476) | soil metagenome | isolation source: 120 cm saprolite under Douglas fir tree site 2 hole 1 replicate 2 | place: USA:California | collected 2015-04-18
GCGACGCTCGCATGGAAGAATGGGACGCCGTCTATCCTCAGTACGGCCTCGCGCGCCATAAAGGCTACGCTACTCCCGACCACTTGGAAGCGCTGCGGCTGCATGGCCCTTCGCCACTCCATCGTCAGTCCTTCGCGCCCGTGCGCGACGCCTCTTGCTGGGCGGCAGCCGCAACGCAGGCAACACTTCCCATCTTCTAGCAGCTATTGTCAGAGCTCACGCGAGAGAGATCTTGCGCATAAGTCTTGCCTTTTCAATGCGCTTCCACATACCTGTAAGCGTTTAGCTAAAACTTATACAGAATCTCACATACCACCCGTCATCCTAGGTCCTCGTAGCTCACCCGATATCCACTCAAGTTCTGCATCTTGAGCAGCATGCAAGCGCTTCACATAAAACAAATCGCCCTGGCAAGGCTATTGCTACCTTGGCCGCTCATTACCGGCTCTCGACGGAGCTGTTTTCACCTCTCTACAACATTTGAGTTTTCGGTGGAAATGCGTAGTTAGCGCCGTGAAGACGGCAGGAGAGTTTCAACACTACCCAGAGGGGCTAAGACGAACTCTCCTCGGTTTTTCGTGGGAAAGAAAAAGAGGGAGATAACGGAGATGAAATTATTCAAAGCTGGATTTCTGGCGCTGATTCTCTTATCGGCGTTGTTCTCCATGGCGGTCCCCGGTTTTGCCCAGAGCCTGACCGGCACCCTGAGAGGCGACGTCCTCGACCAACAGGGTAAAGTAGTCCCGGAAGCAACGGTCACCGCGACGAATGACACTACCAATCTTTCTACCACCACCAAGACTTCGAGTTCCGGCACGTACACTTTTGCCAGCCTTCTCATAGGCACGTACAAAGTTAAAGTGGAGGCCAACGGATTCGCTTCCTATCTACGCACAGGGATTACGGTCTCTTCCTCGCAGGTAACGGAAGTAAGCGCCACCCTCGAGCTGGCCACCACTACGACTACCGTCGTCGTGGAGTCCGGCGCCAACGTGGTGCAAACGGAGAGTTCCCAACTGAGCGGCACGTTTGAGGGGAAGTCCATCTCACAGATCCCCATTCAGACCGGCGCCTTCGGCACGGTGCTGAATCTTGCGATCTTCCTGCCAAACACCACCACGCAGTTGGGCGGAACGTCCGGCACGGGCGGTTCGGTGGGCGGACTGCGCGGACGGCAGAACAGCTTCGCGATTGACGGCACGGACAATAATGACCCGAGTGTGACGACCTCCACGCAACAGGTGATTCCGGATGCCGTGCAGGAATTGGTGGTCAATCAAAACGTTTACAGCGCCGAATATGGCCGTGGCGCCGGCGGGCAGTTCAACGTCATCACCAAAACCGGCACGGACAAGCTTCACTTTGGAGCCTGGCTGTACAACGTCAATCGTGCTTACGATGCCGCGGACAACCAGGAAAAGGCAGCCATAGCCTCTGGTGCGGCGTCGGATAAACGGCGCTTCGACTTCAACCGTGTTGGCGGTGAAGCTGGCGGGCCAATACTCAAGAACAAACTCTTTGTCTACGGTGCCTACGAACTGAATAACCTCGGGCAGCAAGCTACCGCGCCGTCGGCGCTGGCTCCCACGTCAGCGGGTATGCAAACCCTGAATTCTCTCGCTGTCGACCAGCAGGTCAAGGATCTTCTGGCGCAATTTCCGATCGCAACCGCGCAAACACAAACCATTCCGGTGACCGCGCAGTATTCTGCAGCCAATCCTAACGGCGTAGTTACCCAGATACCAGTCGGAACAGTGCAATCTGTTGCTCCTAGCTTCACAAATCAGCAAGACTACATCATCAACGGCGACCTGAATCTAAACCAGCAGAGCTTGCATGCTCGCTATTTAAAGAGCCGCACGCGCCAGCCCAGCTTTGGTGCGAGCTTCCCACAAGCCCAGTTTGGCTCCTCCTCCGCAGCGGACAGCCGCCGCGTCATTCTTAACCACGTGTGGACGGCGTCACCGCGTCTCGTCAACGACTTCCGTGGCACTTTTGTGCGCTATACACAATTCTTCCCCCTGAGTGGCGTCGCGCAAAACTACCCGACGCTCACGATCGACGATTTGCAGGCCATCACGATCGGCCCGAATGGCAACCTGCCGCAGCACCGCGTGTTCGATGAGTATTCGCTCGGCGACACCGTGTCCTTTACGATGGGACGCCACACTCTGAAGTGGGGCGGCCAGTATTATTGGTACATTTCGCCTTCGGTGTTCCTGCAGAACGAGCGCGGTCAGGACGGATACTCTTCGATTGCGGCCATGCCAGCGGGTTCGACGCTCAATGGTGCGAGCATAGCGGGGAAGAGCTTTAACTCCGTCTCGGAGCTGATTAACGACCTGGTTCCCAGCAAGGCCAACTTCACCTTGCAAGGACTCGGCAACGGCTTCTTCTCAGGGAATGCGAAGAACTTTAACCTCTTCGCCCAAGATGACATCAAGGTAAACCGCCGCCTCACCTTTAATCTGGGCATTCGTTATGACTTCTTCGGCAATCCGGCCGGTGTGCAGGCGAATGCTTTGAATTCCGTGGCCAGCCTTCCCGGCACCCCGCTGGTCTTCAACGTTCCAAAACAAGATTGGAACAACTTTGGTCCGCGCGTGGGCTTCGCGTTGGATCCTACCGGCTCAGGGAAATGGGCCATTCGTGGCGGCGCTGGCGTGGCCTTCGACGTGATTCCCTGGAACTTCTACACCAACGCAAACCCAGTGCAGCTTCAAGCTGTCCTGACCCCGACAGCGGCCTGCGTGGGCACGTTTGGCGCGCCGCCCCCTTGGTGCACAAGCCGCTCCTCGTTCCTCGCGAGCGGCGGAATGAAGAATATCGCGTTTGCTCCTCCGTCGACGCAAGCCGCAGCCCGGGCTCAAACGAACAATGTCATGGCCGATGCTCAAGCGCCCAAGGTGTTCAGCTGGTCTCTCGGAGTGCAGCGCGAGATCATGAAGAACACCAGCTTGGAAATCCGCTACCTTGGAACTCGCGCTCTCGAGCTACCGGTTCAATTACAGCTCAACTCGATTACCCCGTTCGAGCTCGGTGCACAACCGCTCCCGACCTTTTTCAGTGCATCCGCCATTCCAGCTACGCTCCCTGCGACGGCCCCGACGCTGGCTCAATTCCAGGCCTTACAGACCAGGCGATTCGCGGCACAAGGTTTCACGGGAGGCGCGATCACGATTGAAGCTCCCGTGGGCGACAGCACCTACCATGGGGGAGCGGTCGAATTGCTGCACCGCTTTAGCCGTGGCCTGCTGCTTCGCGCAAACTACACCTACGCGAAAGCCATGGACAACGCCACGAATGACCTGAACACCAGCGCCGTGAATCCGCGACGCCCGGAGAATTCCTTCAATTTAGCCAACGAATGGTCCAGGTCTGCGCTCGACGTCACCCACAAGGTGGCTTTGACTTGGCTCTACGATCTGCCAAAGGCCAATTTCGACAACCGCATACTCCGGGGTGTCGCAAACGGTTGGGAGTGGAGCGGTTCCTATCTCTTCCAGAGCGGCCAGCCGGTAACCATCCAGTCTGGTACGGACTCCAATGGCAACCTCGATGCGGCCGGTGACCGGGCCATCCTGAATCCCGGAGGTACCCAAGGCGTGGGCAGCATTGTGACGGCCGTGTGCCGCAATCCCAGCACCGGTGCGACGTTCATTTCAAGCGCGGCAACCCCGTGCGGAGCAGGCGCAGTGGCTGCACAGAATACGGTGGGCTATGTGGCGGCGAATTCCAGCGCCAGGTACATCCAGGCGGGAGTGGGTGCGCTATCCAATCTAGGGCGGGACACTTATAATTCACCCTACTTCAACATTTGGAACATGTCCGTCTCCAAGACCAATCAACTCACGGAGCGATTCAATCTTCAGATCCGCGTTGATGCCTTCGATCTCTTCAACCACAGACAGTTCACCTTCGGCCAGTTGAGCGTGATCGGCACCAACACAAACGCCTTGAGCCAGGGATACGCCAACCTAACCAGCGGTGGTGCCTTTCTCAATCAACATCTCTTCAATGGAGGCGCTCGCACGGTGCAGTTGGGTCTTAAGGTAACCTACTAGACTGACTCAAGTCACTCTGTCTGCTCAGGGGGAGCTCAGCGCTTCCCCTGGGTATTTTTTGGGGTTCTGATGCCGACGCGAGAGAGACCAGCGTTACACTCGGATCACCGCAGCCCCTTCGCCTTGTCTTCGCTTACGAGTTTCCTAGTTCCAACGGGGATAACTGGCTGCTCACACGGTTTCCCGGGTTCGTTGACTAGCCTTTCCGCCGCCTGTTAGCGTAACCAAGAGAAGTTGTCGTCTGTCTTTCCGCAGCTTTGGGGGCTGCGGAGAAAGTATTGGACTGTCTCTACGCGGGACTTGTCTGATTGCATGCATGGCCTATAACAAGAGCAAATACGTCGAAGCCGCGCAGAAGCTGCTGAACCAGGGCAAGGTCCAGCAGGCCATCGCCGAATACCAGCAAATCCTGAAGTACGAGTCCCGCGATCAGGTTACCCTGATGACCATCGGCGAGCTGTACATCCGCCAGGGTGAGACCTTCCAAGCCATTGATTACTTCGAACGCCTCGCCCAGATTTTCGTCGGCGACGGCTTTCTCACCAAGGCCATCGCCGTCTACAAGCGCATCGCCAAGCTGGCCCCCGAAGAGATTCGCCCCTTGGAAAAACTCGCTGACCTCTACGTCCAGCAAGGCGTGATGAGCGAAGCCCGGCCGCTATTTCTCCAGCTTGCTGAAATTCACCTGAAGGGCAATCGCCAGTCGGAAGCAATTAGCCTCCTAAAAAAACTTCTTCTCGCCGAGCCCGACAATCTGCGCATCCAGATTCGCCTCGCCGATCTTTACCAGGCTATGGGCCAGTCGAGAGATGCAGTCGAGACCTACATTTCCGCCGCCCAGCGCGCTCTTGCCCGCGGCGATCAGTCCGAGTGCGAGAAGCTGGCAGACAAGGCTCTCAAAATCGACCCGAATTGCCAGGCTGCCTTCATCGTCAAAGCGCGTTCCGCCACCACTCAGGGCAACGTCGGCCAGGCAGCCCAGTTCCTCGAGCGCGTCCCGGATCTCGAAAAGGGTGGCGAGCAAACCGAGCTGCTTCTTGATCTTTATCTGAAAGAGTCCAAGTGGGATCAGGCCGCGGCGCTGGCCACGCAGGTGCTCGAGGCCGATGACAAGAATTTTGGCCCCGCGCAAAAAGTCACCGAGGCACTCCTCGAATCAGGTCAGAGCGAACGCGCCATGAGCATTCTCGAGCGCACCCGTTTGCCGATGATTGATGCTGGCGAGCACGAACCTGTCGGCCGGCTGCTCAACCAGCTTGCTGACCGCATGCCAGGCCGCCTTGAGCCCCTCGAATGGCTCGTCGAAACCTACGGACGCACCAGCGACTCATTCCGTCTTCCCGATGCGCTAGGGAAACTGGGCGACGCTTTGGTCGCCGCAAATCAACTCGAACGCGCCAAAGCTACATTCGAACAACTCGTGGATCGCTCACCGGACAGCGATTCGGCGCGCCGCAAACTCAATTCCGTCCTTCGAAAAATGGGCGTAGCGGTACCGGAAGAACCGCCGCCCGTTCCTGAAGAAGAGCCATTGCTGGCCGAGAGCCCCAAGCCGCCCACTCCATTGTTGCGCTCTGAGGCCGAGACGCCGGCACTCGCAACGAGGGAAAAACCCGCTGTCTTTCCCGTGTCCACTGAGCCCCAGCTCGATGAAGAAACGCAAAAGTTCATCGTCCAGTCCCTCACCGACGTCGATCTTTTCGCCAGCTACGGCCTCACGCAGAAGGCCATTGGCCTCCTAGAAGCCATCTTGCGCCGCGCACCGCGACACACCCCAACTTTAGAAAAACTTCTCGACTTTGTTCTCGGCGCGGGCGACGACCGCCGCACCGCCGAGCTCGCCGCACAGCTCGAGCAAATCCACAACGACAACGGGGATCAACGCAGCTCCGAACGCTTCGGGGAACTTCGCCGCAGGTTCCAGCGTGCTGCGGGCCTCACCGACCAGGAACTCGCTGCAGCTACGGCCCCGTCTAGGCAAGAACTGGCTGGTTCTCCGCAAGCGGAAGCCGCTGTTCCGGAAGTTGCCGCAGAGCCCGCAGCCGCGCCTCCGGCCGCCAAACCCGAACCTTTCGAAGTCCCGACCGCCGCGGCTTCTTCCACTGTTCAAGAGGTGGACCTTTCCGACGAGTGGGCGGCTTTGCTGGAAGAGGCACATCCGGCCACACCCTCGGGGAAAACGCCTGCCGCTCCGCCGCCCAAACCGCGCGCTCCGGTCGAAGTTCATGCCGAACCTGTTTCCCCGCAAGAATTTGCCATTCCAGAGAAGCCGGCCATTATCTCCCCTGCGGATGCGTCGGCGGTCGCCGAGTTTGCGATTCCCATGGAGCCCCCGGGCGTCGACAAGACCCGCGCAAAAGCTCCGGCCAAAAAGCCGCCCGTTCCTCCTCCGCCGAAGGCGCCGGAACCCGAATTTGAACTCGAACAGGATTATGAGCTGGTACTCGAGCCGGAATCCCTGGTTCCTGCTTACGACCAGAAGCCGCCCCAGAAGCCAGGTGTCCCTCCAGAGCCCGTCGCTAGGAATTCCGCCGTTCCTCCGGCATCCAGCGGTTTTGCTTCCGATCAATTCCTGGCGGACCTTGCCAACGAGATCGGCGAACTCGGCATTGGAGAGCTGACGCCTTCCTACTCCACGCCCTCCTCCCAGCCGCCAGCCCCGAAGACGGAGCAAAAATCGGCCACCTCTGTCGAATCCGGTCCCCTCAAGGAAGTCTTCGATGAATTTCGCGCCGAACTGGGCGAGATGGGTGTCGAGGACGAAGACCTGGAGACTCACTACAATCTTGGCATCGCCTTCCGCGAGATGGGGCTCCTCGAAGAGGCCATCAGCGAATTCCAGAAAGTGGCAAAAGCCACCGACCGGGGACGTCCTTTCCGTTACGGTATGCAATGCTGCACTTTGCTGGGCCTCGCCTTCATGGAAAAGGGTCAGCCCGCCATCGCCGCCATCTGGTACCTGCGCGCCTTGCAAACTCCCGGCATGGACCCGGAAAGCACGCTCGCCTTGCGGTATGATTTGGGGGTGGCCCAGGAATCCGCGGGCGAGCCGGAGGCGGCGCTGAAGAGCTTTTCCCAGGTCTATGCGATGAACATCGACTATCGCGATGTCGCCGATCGCATCGCTGCTCTCCAGAAGCCCATCCGTTGATTCAGGGCCAGTATTGATGCGACGGAATTCCTCTCACTGATGAACCGCATTTCTCGCGCGCTGCTGGTCGTTCTCTGCTTCGAGATGGGAGCATTGCTCCTCTATCTGCCCTGGTCAGCCTTCTGGGAGCAGAATTTTTTCCTCAGCCACTTTCCTTCGCTCATCCCCGTGGTGCTTCATCCCTCGTTCCGCGGCGCCATCAGCGGCCTCGGTGTGCTCGATATCCTCCTGGCTCTGGGGCTGATCGGCTCGCGCCCGGGCCCCAGCGGCACTGTTCCGCCGCAATAGTCCTGGCCCCGCGCCGATTGCCATGCCTGACCAAAGCCCCATTCTTTGCTATGTCACGGACCGCCGGAGTCTCCGCACGACGCCGCCGCAAGACGTCACCGAAGTCCTCCTGGAAAGAATCGCCGCAGCCGCCGCGGCCCGCATTGACTGGATTCAGCTTCGCGAGAAGGACTTGCCGGGGAAAGACTCGGCCGCGCTCACTCGAGAAGCGCTGCATCACTTGAAAACGTCTTCCAGGGCGGAAACACCCCGCCTCCTGGTCAATGACCGCCTCGACGTAGCTCTCGCCGAGCAAGCCGGCGGTGTCCATTTGGGTGAAACCTCGTTGCCGGTTCAGGAAGTGAGGCGCATGCTGCAGATTTCGCCAGCCGCCCGGCCTTTGCTGGACAATTTTCTTGTCGGCGTTTCCTGCCATTCGCCCGAAGCCGCGAAATCCGCCGCCTCCGCGGGCGCCGACTACCTCTTCTTCGGACCCGTCTTCGCCACGCCCTCAAAAGGCGCTTTTGGCGAGCCTCAAGGCCTCGCGCGCCTCGCTGCGGTTTGCAGCGCCGTTTCCATCCCCGTTCTCGCCATCGGCGGCATCACGCTGGAAAATGCCGCTGCGTGTCTCGCTCACGGTGCCTCCGGCATCGCCGCCATTCGCTTATTTCAGGACACAGCCGATCTCCCGCGCCTCGTCCAAACGCTTCGCCAGCTCCGATCCTGAGAACCGGATGGCTTGTTCCCGCGCTCAGCGGGGCATCAGGCGCCGGAGCAGCCGGATCTGCCCGGCGTGATAGACGTCGTGAAACGCCACCCCATAGACTCGTCGCAGCTCTTTGCGAGCGCGGGGTGTCTCCAGAATCCTTGCCACCGCCCCCCGCAGTGCGCGATGCTCCATCTCCAACAGTTTCTGATCCGCGCGCCACGCCGAGTCGCTGGCCTTGCCTTTTTCCGGCCGGGCAAAGAAATTGCTCCCTTTAAGCGCGAACGACCCTCGCTTTCCTCCCTCAAGCCGTCTCCGCACCGCGTACTTCCAATACGCCGCGTGCACCGTCACTTCCCAGATGTTGTGGCGTCCCCGCCCCGGACGCCAAGCGGCCTGCTTCACCGTCACTCCACGGATCGATTGTCTGAGATTTGGCCCATGCCACGTACGCTTTTCGTAGGCTTCATCCAACAGCGCAAGCACAAGCTCCGGGCGTTTCAAGGTGTCCTCCCGCGTTTGAAGACCTGGAAGAAACCTGGTCAGCATCGCGCGCACTCCCCATCTTGTCAACGCGCTGCCTCGCTCGTCCTGTTTGGTGTGATTTGCCTAGCTGCTTGATGCGCTTCGCGCCTCGGACATCTTTTTCCGCCGGTACAGCCGCTGGTCCGCCGCTTCAAGCAGTTCCTGGGCTGTCCGGCCGTCATTTGGGTAGATTCCGGTTCCGATGCTCACGGTCAACCGCGGCTCTTCCTCGTCGTTGCGCAGGCAGCTCTCGATGCGTTCCGCCACTTGCTCTGCCATCCGCAGATCCGATTCGATCAAGATCACCGCAAACTCGTCCCCGCCGTAGCGCGCCGCCAGGTCCGTCGACCGGCCATGATCCTTTATCCTCGCCGCCAGACGCTTCAGCGCGCGGTTTCCCGCCAGGTGGCCCAGCCGGTCATTGATTCGCTTCAGATCGTCGAGGTCCAGAAGCATTACTGTAAACGAGTGGCGGCTGCGCTCGGCACGGCCTATTTCCCGCTCCAGCGTGTCGACGAACTCCCGGTAGTTGGCTAGGCCCGTCAACGCGTCGTGCGTCGCCTGAAAACGGATTTCGTCTTCGCTCTTTTTCCGTTCTGTGATGTCCACCCCCACCCCGATGCAGCCAATGATTTCCCCTGTAACCGCTCGCAGCGGTTCCAGATGGACATCCATAACGCGGTTCCAGTGCTGATATTCGAAATGAGACGATTCTCCTCGCAGTGCCGCGTAGTGCTGCGCAATTGGCGAAGCTTTCGCGTCCGGGCAATTCAAATACTCAAAGATTGTCCGCCCCTCCAGCTCCCCTGGTTGGACCCTTGCGAGTTGCTTTTCCGAGCCCCAGTTCGAGGTAATCCTCAAATTCCGATCCGTAGTCCATAGCACCACTGGCATCTGTTCCGCCAGCAAGCGCAGCTGGGTTTCCGCTAGCGTGCCGTTTTTCTTGCCGTGCAGCACCCGTCCGCTCTCCAGGATGCCGCTGATCCTGCCTTCTTCGTCGCGCAGCGGTGTGTGCCTCACCGCGATCTGGAGCAACGAACCGTCCTTGTGCAGGCGTTCCGCATTATCGTGGCAGCGGATTTCCCCGGCGCGTGCGGCTCCGAGCTCCTTCTCGTGTGCTGCGATCTCGTGGAGGGGCAGAAGCCGCTTCAAGGGCTGACCGGTGATCTCCGCCGCCGCATAACCATAGACCCGCTCCGCGCCCCGGCTCCAGCTTTCGATGGTGCCGTCGAGCGCAACGCCGAGGATCGCCTCCTCGCTTGATTCCAAGATGGCGCCGAGCAACTGCTCCGGACGCGGGCTAAGTAGCATTCGGACCGTATGCTCTTTCAGAACAGGGAAAGGCGTTCGATTAGGGTGTTTGGTTTCCCGCGGGCGAGAGGACGAGCCCATGGGTCGTTCCGTGAGACAAGCGAGTTCGCTTCGAGTCTCCTGCCAGCTTACCACCAGGATGGCGCCTGGCAATGCAACAACCGTACTAGCGTGCTTAATAATCAACAGGCTGCGGTTTGTTCCGTCCCGAATGAGTAGGTGCCCTCCAGGTTGCAGTTGAAAGTCATTTGCATATGATATCGGACTAAGTTAGTCTTATATCGTGGTTGCAAGTCATTTGCAAAGGAGATTCCGTGTCGTCCCTCGTCCGCCTTGCCATCCGTGTTTTCGCTCTGCTCTCGCTTTGCACGGCCCTTTCGCCTTCTCTCCATTCCCAGGAACGCCCCTATTTCGTTGCCTATGACCACTATTTGGAAGAACCTGGAAACCTCGAAATCGAGTACTTCTCAACCTTTGGCACGCAACGCGGCGGGAACAATTTCCACTCCTTCTGGACTGAATTCGAATATGGCGTCACCGCCTGGTGGACCACTGAGCTCTACCTTGACGGTCAGACCACTTTCCACGATTCCACCGTCTTCACCGGATTCCGTTGGGAGAACCGCTTCCGGCCCCTCAAGCACGAGCACTTCATCAATCCCATCCTCTATGTCGAGTTCGAGAACAAAAACGGCGCGGACAAAATCCTCAAGGAAGGCGAAGGCCACGATGTCGAGGCGGATTTCCTCACCCCCAATGCCGAAGCTCGCCAGGAACACATCCGTGAAGTCGAGCTGAAATTAATCCTTTCCAGCACTTTCAAGGGCTGGAACTTCGCGCAAAACACGCGTGCCGCCAAGAATCTTGCAAACTCCCCCTGGGAATTCGGCTACGCCCTCGGTGCCAGCCGCCCTTTGGCCCTCAAGGCCTCCGCCAAGGCCTGCAACTTCTGCCGCGAGAATTTTGTCGCCGGCGTCGAGATGTATGGCGGCCTCGGCGACCGCCACAATTTTGGCCTGCACGAAACTTCGCATTACTTTGCCCCTGTCCTCGCCTGGAATCTTCCCTCAGACTGGACCCTGCGCATCTCTCCCGGTTTCGGACTCAACGACAACAGCCACCGCTTCCTTCTCCGTTGGGGAGTCTCCCGCGAAATCTCCGGCTTTGGCGGGATGATCGGCCACCTCTTTGGAGGCCGCAAATGAAGAATTATTCCCTGGTGCTCGCCGCGACCGCTGCGTTGCTCGTCGGGTCCGCGTCCGTAGCTCAAGAGCATGATCTGGGGCGGTCCAAATCCGATAAATCCGTCTATGCAGAGCTCGGCAATGCTCCGGAGAAGGCCCGCTCCAGGCGCAATCCGCTCGCGAACGATCCCGACTCCATACCGGCAGGCAGAATTCTATTCACGCGTCACTGCGCGGAATGTCATGGAGAGTCCGCGGAAGGTGGAAAGAAGGCCCCCAGCCTGCGCGCAGCGGAAGTGCAAAACGCCGAGCCGGGCGCTATTTTCTGGATCCTTACCAATGGCGTGGTCCGGCGCGGCATGCCGGTCTGGTCCAAGCTGCCTGAGCCCCAGCAGCGTTGGCAGCTCGTCACTTTCCTCAAATCGCTCGGCGTGAGTTCCGCAAGCCCGGTTGCCCCCGCGCCCAATCAGGTGCCAACTGCTCTCAAGGAGCCGTCTTCGCCGCCTCGTTGAGGGTCATCGCCAGCCGCACGCCTGCCTGCGCGATCCGTTCTTCAACTACGTGCGCCGCTTTTTCCTGATAGGCTTCGCCCACCGTAATGCCTTGATGCAAAAGCCTTTCTCCGATGTTGTTGTCGTCCGTGCAGCTCCGCACTGGAACATTCGGCTCGATGGCGATTTTCGGCGTCAAGTTCCCATACGCCGCACTCTCAGCCAGGTCATGGCTTTCCCATGCCCACTCTTCGATGCGGATGCCTGCCTTCTGCCATCCCTCAATGTCTGCCGCAAATATTCCTTCGAGCGCCTCCGCATATTCCCCCGGATCCGCGCCTTCCATGTCCCGCTCAGGTATGGCGGTGTCCCACAAGCTGTGCAGATTCGGCACGTAGGAATGATTGTGTTCGTGCGGCTTTCGCCGCAAGTACTTCACCGGCACGCAGTTTCCGCCTTCGTCGGCGTTCGTCGTGGCGTGCAGAGGTTGATGCATGTCCCCGACGAAATGAATGACAAAGCGCAACGCGTCCGCGCGCTTGGCCGCTTCGGCGTTCTGCTCTCTTAGAATCGCCACCTGTTCAGCGATTGCTTTTGTCACGCAGCCTTCTTGCCCGCAAAACGGCTCCAGCGGCCCGCGCTTTGCGCCCCGGGGAATGTCGATGTAGTGCCACGGGCCGTTCTTCTTCTCGTTGCGGACATCGTCCGCCCACGTTGCCGAGTCGGCCATCGCGTCTCTCACGGAATCTCCGCAATAGCGTTTCACCTTTGGATCGATAGGGTTTTCGCTCAACAATTTCTGCACCAACTGCTTCGCTTCGGGCGTCAAGTATTTCTCCGCGATCAACGCCACCGTCTGATGACCCTTGCAGCCCCACGCGTTTGCCTCGGGTACCGACATCGCCGCAAGCGCGCAGGAAGCGGCAAACAATGCAATTCTCAGTTTCATTCGATTTTCCTCACCGGAAGGAAAGACGTTCTCCGCGTCCGCCGCGGTTTCAACCGCTCAGCCAGCGTCCGATCGGCTTCCAGGATTCCGTGTGGTCGCAGATCACTCGCAGCGTCGCGGTTATCGGAATCGCCAGCACTAATCCCATGCCGCCCCACACCCAGCCCCAGAACAGCAGCGAGATCGTAATGGCCACCGCATTCAGCCGCACGCGCCGGCCCACGAGCTTCGGCGCCACCAGGTTTAGCGCCAGTACGTGCACGGTCGTCAATCCCGCCGCGATCAGCGCAAACTGCCCCAGCGTTTTCAATTTCGCCAGCGCAAACACAAACGAGGGCAGCCAGGCAATCACGGCGCCGATAACGATCCCCGTGAGAATCGGGTAGTCCAGTCCAAGAAACCAAAAGAACGCGCTGCTCGCCGCGATCACCATCAGCGCCACCAGCGACATCCCCACCAGGTAGTCGCGCAGCACGTCCCGCATGTCCTCCAGCGTCTCCTTGACCTGCGTCCGCCGCGATACTGGAAATAGCTGCAGCGTTCCGTGCCACACCTCCCGCTTCCCGGCCAGCATGAAAAACACGAGAAAGGGCAAGAACGTCACTTCGAGAAAGAGCGCGTACAGCGAGCCAATCCCGCGGAAGATCAGCGTGCGCACGATTCCCGCTTCGGGCCGCACATCCACGGGCTGTGCTGCGGCCGGCCCCGGGGCGATCTGCGAAACTTGTCCTTCGAGGCCTCGGATTTTACCTTCCACCGTCAACGCTGCTTGCCGCAACACCGCGCTGTAGCGGGGCCAGTTAGCCGCAAAATCCGCCGTGCGAGTTCCCAACCCGTAGCCCACCGCCGCCAGCACCGCGATGAGTAGAAACACCATGACCATCGCCCCTATCGTTCGCGGCAGGTGCATTCTCTCCAAAAACTCTACCGCCGGGTCCAGGAAATACGCCAGCAGGATCGACAGCAGCACTGTGATGACTACTCCTGCCGCGTAGTAGCAAAACAGCAGGATGATGGCCGCCGCAATCACTCGCAGGCTGAACGACAGTCCCTTGACCCGGACTATCGATGGTGGCGTTTCTATCGTGGACACAAACAGCTCCGTTGCTACAACGGTAGCACACTCATAAAAGCCGCGGGCCTCTTCGCTTCTCCCAGTTTACTCGGGCCAAGCGGCTGTTCCACTCGTCCATCTTCAGGCTGCCGCCCTGCTCCCCACGCTATTTACCCAAGAGAATTTTGTGAAACCTGTGGGAAAATCCCATTCCGTCAGTGTGTTAAGCTTTTTCTAGATCGTCGATCCGGAGTGCGGCCAGTTTCCTCTCATGCCCAAAGACCTCTTCGGCACAGACGGCATCCGCGGCGTCCCCGGCACCCCGCCGCTCGACGACGCCACGCTTTGCGCCACCGGCCGTTCCCTCGGCACATATTTGCGCCGCAAACACAACGCCGCTCACGTCCTCATCGGGATGGACACCCGCGAATCCGGCCCCCACATCGCTGCGCTCCTCGCCGCAGGCCTCGCGCAAGCGGGCGCTTCGGTCGCTTTTGCCGGCGTCATCACTACCCCCGGCGTCGCCTGCCTCGTTCGCCAGAACGATTTTCATGCCGGCGTCGTGATTTCCGCGTCGCACAATCCCTATCACGACAACGGCGTAAAGCTCTTCTCCCACGCCGGGATGAAATTTCCAGACTCCGTCGAAGAAGAATTGGAAGTTGATATTTTCAAACATCGCTCCGAATTGCCGCCGAAAAATCCGCCCGCTCTCACGGCTGACGAGTCTCTCGACGCCGAATATCTCGCCTTCCTCGGCAGCCGCGTCATTCCTGGAGCGAAGCTCTCCGGCTTCCGAATCGTTCTCGATTGCGCCAACGGCGCCGCTTACAAACTCGGGCCTGCACTCTTCCGCTCCCTCGGCGCTGATGTCGTCGCTATGGGCGTGTCACCCGATGGCCGCAACATCAATGCCGGCTGCGGCTCGCTCCATCTCGAAGGCCTGCAAGAACGGGTTGTCGCGGAACGCGCCCGGCTCGGCGTTGCCTTCGATGGCGATGCCGATCGCGCCCTCTTCGCTTGCGAAACGGGGAAAATCGTCAACGGCGACGGCGTCCTCCTTGCCGTCGCGCGTTATCTCAAGTCCCAAAGCAAACTCAAGGGCGACCGCGTCGTCGCCACTTCCATGTCTAATCTCGGTCTCGAGCGCGTGCTCGCCCGCGAAGGTATCTCGCTCGCCCGCGCCGCCGTCGGCGATCGCTACGTCCTCGAGGAAATGCTCAAGAGTGGCAACGTCATCGGCGGCGAACAATCCGGCCACATCATTTTCCTCGACGACAGCCCTGCGGGAGACGGCCTGCTCACCGCTGTCAAAATCGCTTCGCTCGTCTCCATGCGCGGCAAGATCGAATCCCTCGTCGAGGGCTTCAAGGACTATCCACAAACCATCGTCAACGTAAAAGTAAAATCCAAGCCCCCGCTCGAGTCTCTCCCCGCCGTCTCCCGTGCCCTCGCCGAAGCCCAATCCGCACTCGGTGAAAACGGCCGCATCGTCCTCCGCTACTCCGGCACCGAGCAGCTCGCCCGCGTCATGGTCGAGGCCGAACACGACGCCGACGTCCAGCGCTTCAGCCAATCCCTCGCCGCCGCCCTCCGCTCTTCGATCGGCGCCTGATTCTTAAATTGCTTTGCTTGCCAAAGTCTCTTTCGGGAGCTGGATTTCCGAAGGACCAAACGCTAGACTTGCGTGGGCTCGGAGGTGCCTTATGATCTGCTATCTGATTCTTGCCCTTCTGCTATCGTTCTGGCCGAATCAGTCGGCGCAGACTCAAGATTCTGCAAGAACGTCGCAACCCACCGACCAAGAAGCGCCACAGCCGCGAGTTAAACGCCTCAAGATGGGCGGCCAGGTCATGACAAAACAACTAAAGCACAAAGTCAATCCCGCCTATCCGAAAGAAGCGCAGGATCAAAGGATTCAGGGCACTGTTCGGCTGCATATTATCGTCGGTAAAGACGGCAAGGTGATGCAGGCTGAGACTATGTCTGGGCACCCAGTGCTTGCCCAGGCTGCTCTCGATGCTGTTCGCAAATGGGAGTACAAACCCATTCTTCTGAATGGCGAGCCGGTAGAGGTCGATACAACAGTCGATGTTGTCTTCTCTTTAGGGCAGTAACCCCTCATTGCCGTTTTTCATCTAGGGAACTTTTCTCCTGTTCGCGACATTACACTCAATGAACGGCTCAGGCGGGTGTCGACCGCCTTGCAGTCGCGCTCATAGACCATGCAAGACGCACCACCCGCATTCGTTCTAAACTCGGGCAAGAGCGCCGCCGACAGCCTCCTCGGCCTCGTTCTTTTTTTCGCTGAATACGTCCCGGTACTCGTACTCTGGTTCGCCATTCTCGCCATGCCCACTTGGCTAGTCTGGCGCCGCTGGCGCCGCAGCCTTGCTGCGGTTTAGTGTCTTTTTCTCCCAAAGAATGGATACGCCCCCGGTCAACTCTGTGGGATTTTGTAGCGGTTCGCCGCCCGTCTCCCCCTTCAGTCGGTCGATTCCTCACCTAAACACCTTTGAATCAAACGACTCCGTGAACTTTCAAACTCGCATGGCTGCTGGCACAACTCTTGCTCTCTTCCCTGGCTAACTTAAGAGATTGGCTTCCCGGGGTGGCCGGAGCCGAACCTCGACTCGGTTCACGGTTTATTGGGGGGTCAGTTCAGAAAGAGGGGGCTTGCACCAGCCCCCTTTTTCATTGCTCGTGGTTAGCCGCAAGCTCCCGCGAGTGTGCCGTCGAAGCGGTATTGGCAAAGGGCGGACTTCGGTCCGCCCTTTGCATTTTCCTTCACAAAATACTGAGGACTAAGAATTTATGACACCGTCGCTGCCAAGCCTGCTCACAAAAAAATGAGCGGCCGGTGGGGGCACCGGCCGCTCGGGCGTGGGGGATGGAGGGTACTGTACACCGGAATCAGTCTGGATCTTCCGGCCGTCCCGCTGCGCTCGCGAGCAGCAGTCCGGCTCACAGGAGCAAACAGCCTCCAAACGTCATTTATCCCGGAAGAAAGACCAACCCCGATTACATTTGCGATTCTGCCTTCCCCGAGCTCCTTCGTCGATAGGCCACCGGTTTCAATCTCTTCGGTACTTCTCGCCCTCTCTCCCGGCTCTTTCCCGGTACTTTCGTACCCCGCTGTCCGAACTCCCTTTCATCGCGTGCAGGAGACAGGCTGCTGCGCAGCAATCGGCACGCTTGTTTGGGGGAGGGGGCTCCCGCGCAGGGCCAAGGTTCAGAGTAGAGTGCTGAATTGCTTAACGAGAGAGCTCCCGGAGGGCTTCGTTGAGGGCCGCTAGATCGGAGCTGACGCGATAGAATCCGGCGCGCCAGGGTGCGCTGGATTCTTCTGGGGTAAAGCTTACAATTGCAAAGTCGGAGCTTCCTTCCGGGCTGTCTGAAACACTGGGGAATTTTTCACCAACGTAAGTGAGAGGATAATGCTTGGCCACCCGCTCGCATTCGGTTACGGAAAGAACGGCGCGAAGCATGCCTTGGTTTTTTGCATGGGGCTGGCAAAAGTAGAGGTTAGGCATACCGTCTGATGATCGGCGCAAGCAAGAAAAAATTGAATAGTACCGAGGTAATCCATTGAGCACAACGGCGAGGACGAGGGAAGAAGTATTCTGCCGAGTTCTTGAGCAAGTCCATTGGTTCCCAATTCATGCAAAGCAGCCGGGGAACAATAGCTGGCTCACCTCTGCCGGAGGCCCTCAGGTGTAAACCTAATGAGAACCAGGATAGGCGCCCCCTAAGGCGCCTGCGAACGGCGGCTCATCCGGAGCGCAGGTAAATCCGTACCTAGAGTAGGGACGCACACGAACGGAGGGATTGAGCACAAGCCGGGGACCGTAGGATTTCCACTTGACGCCAGCGTCGTAAGGGGGGATACCACTTCTCTTATAGACTCCGATGTGTGGATTGGGTGTAATATCAAGCCGCCCGTTCCGGGCATTCCCTCCCCAAGCGCTGGGAACTTGTTGCGGGGAAATACGTTTGTGGCCGAGTTGGAATAGATTTGAGCAAATGCCGGTTATCTTATTCAACCGTCAGTGTGCGGAGACAACAAAAGAGGGGGCGTTAAAGGGCACGGCAACAGGAAGGCCAGATCCGTCTTGATTCACGGGATCTGACGCCTTAATTCTTTGAATCCTTTCGAGACGGGAGCGGTCTAACGACCTAAGATGCGGTATGCTCCGGCCCGGGCGAGCGCCCGTGACATTTGGCCGTGGGCATGAAGCGGGCGCCCATGACGTCCGTGAGGCAAAGAGAGCCGGGACGAGGATTCTTGATCTTCACGGCGGGCAATCCGCCGAGAGGGCAGCAGCAGGATCAAATCAAACATAGGAGGTCGTTGAAAGAAATGACAAAGTCAAACAAGCTCCTGATTACTGGCGCGGCGCTTGCGGGCTTGCTCGCAGGGACCGGTGCCGGCCTTCAGGCGTCCAATCTGCTTCCTGGGGCAAAGGCTTCCGCCATGGCCCAGGATCAGGACAAGGACAAGAAAGCCGACAAGAAGGTGAAGGAAAAGCACGCCTGTAAGGGCCAGAACTCTTGTAAGGGCAAGGGCGGCTGCGGATCGACCAAGGGCAAGAACGACTGCAAGGGTAAGGGTGAGTGCAGGACAGACGGCAAGCCGATGGACGACAAGAAACCGGCCTAATGCCAGCTTCCTGCTGACGCGTATCTTCTGTCGGGGGGCTGGTGCAATCCTCCAGCCCCTCTGCGTCACCCATCTTCGGAGAAATCAATGCCCGCGAATCGCTTCAATGGATTCACCGAGTACGGAATCGGCATCGGCCTGCGCGCCCCCCATTACCAGCACATCCTCACGCGCAAGCCTGTCGTCGACTGGTTCGAGATTATTTCAGAGAACTTCATGATTGACGGCGGGCGGCCATTGCACGTCCTCGATCAAATCCTTGAGCAATACAAAGTCGTGCAGCATGGCGTTTCCATGTATTTCGGGTCGGCGCAAAAGCTGAACCGAGAACATCTGCGCCGGCTGAAAGAGCTGGCAAAACGCACCAAGACGCCCTGGCTTTCCGACCACCTGTGCTGGGGCAGCGTGGACGGACGCTATACCCACGACTTGCTCCCGATGCCCTACACCTTCGAGGCTGCGCGGATTACTGCGGAAAAAGTCCGCGAGGTGCGCGACTTCCTCGAAATCCCCGTCGTCGTGGAAAACGTGAGCAGCTATGCCGAATACCACGATTCGCAAATGACCGAGTGGGAGTTTTTGAACGAAGTCGTGGAGCGTGCGGACTGCGGCATCCTTCTGGATGTGAACAATATTTACGTGTCCTCGCAAAACCACAATTTCGATCCGTTTTCCTATCTGAACAGCGTTCCTGCGGAACGCGTGGCGCAGATTCATATTGCGGGGCATTCGAAATATCGCAAGTACATCCTTGACACGCACGATCACCCGGTGATTGATCCGGTCTGGAAGTTGTATGAGCGGGCCATTCAGCGCGCGGGTCACACCGCCACGCTGCTCGAATGGGACGACAGCATCCCCTCGTTCAAGGAAGTGCACGACGAAGCGCTCAAAGCCAATCACTTTTTGCGCGCCACCGCGCTGGCGGCTGCCGTATGAAGCTGCTGGAGATCCAAAAACGCATGGCCACGGCTGTCTTTCGGCCCCTGACGGCTTCCGCAGCGATGCAACGCAGGGCTCCGGACGGCGGCCCAATGAGCCGTTACGCCGCGCGTTTCATCAAGCCGAATGACCGGCTCGCCTCGTTCGAACGGCTCGAGATCTACAACAAGCAATACTGGTTCCGGCTGCTCTCCAGCTTGATCGAAGATTTTCCCGGATTGCGCGCCGTTCTGGGCGAGCGCCGGTTCGAGGTCATGGCTAAAGCCTACCTCGTGGATAATCCTTCGCGCTCGTTCACTCTGCGGGATCTCGGCTCGCGTCTCGAGGATTGGCTGCGCAAACATCCGCGGTGGGCCGGCCGGAAGCACACCATCGCGCTGGATATCGCGCGGCTCGAATGGGCGGACATCGAAGCGTTCGACGGCAAAGCCGAGCCCGCATTGCGTCCGGAAGATCTTGGCGCTGGGGATGCCGCCCGGCTCAAGCTGAAACTGCAGCCCTACATTCGCCTTCTTAGTTTTCGCTATCCCGTCGACGATCTCCTCCTCGCCGTGAGAAAAGAAGACGAAGATACGGATTTTGCCAGCAATGCATTTCAGGAGCGCCGGAAACGCAAGCGTGTGCGGGCCGTGGCCCAATTGAAACCCACTCCGATTTTCCTCGCGGTCCACCGCATCGACTACTCGGTTTATTTTCGCAGGCTGGAACGCGAAGAATTCCATATCCTGTGCGCCCTGAAAGAGGGGAGGACGATCGGCTCGGCCATCGCTGCAGCGTTTCGGAACAGCTCCCTAGCGCCGGAAGAGAGGCCCGCCGCCGTTCAAGCGTGGTTTCAGATCTGGGCGGCGCTGGGTTGGTTCTGCGGTCCGGATAAGAAAAGCGTTAGACGCTAAAGCATCTTTCGAGGTTGTGCATCGACCCCGATCATGAAGAAACTAATCTCTCGCGTGAAGATCTGGCACGACAAGTTTTTCGGTTTGGTTTCGTACCTTCAGTCCCCGTTTCTGCTTTTCGTCCGGCTTTACTGGGGCGTTCAATTGGTGCAGAGCGGGTGGGGCAAACTCCATCATCTCTCTAACGTCACGGAATTTTTCTCGAGCCTCGGTCTTCCTGCTCCCGCAGTCATGGCAGTAGCCATTGCTTGCCTCGAATTCTTCGGCGGCATCATGCTCGCGCTCGGCTTGCTCACACGCCCCGTCGCCCTCGTGCTCACCATCAACTTGATCATGGCTTACGTCACCGCGGATCGCGAAGCGCTCTTTTCCATCTTTTCCGACCCGGACAAATTTTACGCCGCGGCCCCTTATACATTCCTTATCGCTTCGCTGATTGTGCTGCTATTTGGCGGCGGCAAAATCACGCTCGATAATCTTCTCGGCCGCTTGCTCTTTAAGCCGGAGCCCAATGGCGCCGGCGCATCGCAGGGCTGACCGCAAACCCTTTTTTTTTGGTTTAGGATTAAGTTCCGGCGATTCATGGCGTCATGGCATCCAAGGGATTCCTCATTGCCTTCACCGGCCGTGCTTGCTTCGGTGTGCTTCTCCTGTTACTTCCCTGCCCGTCTGCAACGCCCAATGACATGACTTCCACACTGCTGATTGGCGGCGCGCGGATTGACGTGACGGTCGAACAGAACGACTCTCCCTTGTCGCAGCCGGATCTCCTGCGTTGGGTTCAATCCGCTGCGGAATCCGTGGCCGCTTATTATGGCCG
>WNFA01001203.1_pt1 | contig 21009 bp, 11 predicted proteins | sample 5400481 | NCBI WGS metagenome assembly WNFA01 (sample SAMN13153340, study PRJNA577476) | soil metagenome | isolation source: 120 cm saprolite under Douglas fir tree site 2 hole 1 replicate 2 | place: USA:California | collected 2015-04-18
GAAAAAGAGCATCAGCGAGGACGATCTCAAGCGAGCCACCGAGAAGGTCCAGAAGGAAACCGATCAGGGCGTGGTCAAGATCGACGAGATCGTCCAGAAGAAGGAAAAAGAGGTCCTGGAGGTTTAGACCCCTGTCGCCCCCCTGGCGCTTTAGATCGATTCGAGCAGCCGCTGACCTGGTGCAGCGTAGAAAAGCAGGCGTGCGCTCGAGGCATCATCGCCGGTCTTCTCGATTCCAATCACCGTTCCCGGGTGAACGCGCTTGGTCCAGGAGGGCAGGCCGAGCAGGTGTGCCGCCATCGCCCCCATCGACGGTTCGTGACCCACGAGAACCACGCTCTGGCCCTCCTTCTGACGCAAGAGGGACTCGATCGCTCCCACCGGCATTTCGGGAACCAGGCTGCGGTGCGCATGGAGCAGGCCCTCGTGCTTGAGAACCTGCGAGAGGATTTGCGCGGTCTGCACCGCCCGAACCAGGGGGCTGGTGAGCACCAGGTCTATTTCACCCATGTGCTCGGTGAGCGCCGCGAAATGAGGGACGAGCGCCTGCCGGCTCTTCACCGTCAACGCCCTGGCTTCATCGCCCAGACCTTCGGGCACCTCGGCGTCGGCGTCTCCATGTCTCACCAAGAAGATCTTCAAGCGTCCTACGGGCCTCCCCGGTCTGTTCGTATATGAGGGTGTTGCTCCGGGTCAAAGGTAATGCAGACCTTTCCAAAAGACGGTGAGCGCCGAAGGGTGGCCTGGAGGAGCCGTGCGGCGGCGTTGACCGGCCTGATCGCCGCTGCCGCATGCACCCGGGATCCGGCGGGCGGGGCAGTGCCGGCGGGCGAGCGATCAGAAGGCTTCTCGATCGCTTCCCCGGAAACCGCAGGGCGAGTTGCGCTCACCGACGCCAAGCTCTCCTCGTACCTTGCCTACCAGCACCGGATGCTGCAGCTGTACGCCTCGCGACTCGACGGCGGCGGCAGCGATGCCGGCGGGAGTCTGTCGAAGCTTGCGGAAGCGGAGGAGGATGCCCGCAAGAAGAGCGGTCTTTCGAGCCACGAGCTCTCCGCGATCGAGCAGATGGTTCGCGCGGTGATCGGCAAACGCGTCTACGGCGCGACTCCGCCCAGCGATGATTCGCTGGAACGGATGAAGGCCTTGCACTCGAAGCTCTCGGGAGAGCGGCGCGAAGAAGTGGGCAGGTCGATCGCCGATCTGGAGAAAAGCCGGGAGGAGTTCGCCCGGTTGACCGAGGAACGGCGCCAGTACGGCGATGCGAATGTGGATCTGCTGCTTGCCCGGGAAGCCGAGCTGACCCGGTCCTTCAAGGAAGCAATGGCCACCTTTGTTCCCAGGCCGACGCGCTAATCGCGGATCGCGTTCGGCGCCTTCGACAACAGTTGGTCCAGCCAGGCATTGGAGAGCTTCTCGAGCACGGTGTTGACCCTCAATCTGCGGTTGAGGTTGGTGAAATCCACCTCATCCATTTTCTGGTCTTGATTGAAGCAGGAGAAAACGATCGTCTCCTTCCCGGTGATGGGATCGACGTGCTTCTGCAGGCACTGGGCGCAGATCTCCTTCATCATGCACTGCATCGGCGAGTTGATCGATGCGATCGCCGTGTGCTGCGCCTTGAGGTACGGCTTGAGGACGCCGTGCCTCGCTTCCTTCACCGCGCGCATCATTCGATCTGAGCCAATGGCGATGATCCGATCCACCTCGTCGAATCCGATCCTCCGGGGAGCATTGATTTTCCCCTCGGCGTAGGCGGTCATCGCCTGGACGATGTTTCCGCGGAAGGTCCCATCGGAAGAACGTTCAGGGCAGATCAGCTCGCCGATGTCCACCGACCAGATCACCTGATCCGTCCCCGCTTCGATTTCGTGCATCTTGAAAACATCGGCGCGCTGCTTGTAACCGGCGAAGTAGACCACCGTGCATCCGGCCATCTTCAGTGCCCTGGCGATCGAAAAGAGCACCGCATTGCCCAGACCACCGCCCACCAGAACGACCGTTTCGCCCTTTCCAATCTCGGTGGGCGCGCCGGTCGGTCCCATCAGTACCACCGGCTCGCCGGGCTCGAGCGCGGCGCACAGCCGCGACGAGGAACCGAGCTCCAGAACGATGGTCGAGAGCAGGCCCTTTTCCTTGTCGACCCAGGCACCGGTCAGGGCCAGCCCCTCCATGGTCAAGCGCGTTCCGTCGACTACCTTGGCGTTGCGCTCGTAGTTCTGCAGCCGATAGAACTGGCCAGGCTGGAAGTGCTGGGCAGCGTACGGTGCTTTCACCACCACCTCGACGATGGTCGGGGTGAGCCGATTGACCGCCGCGACCGTCGCCTTTAGGGCGTCGTCCAGCGTGGAAAACAGAGCGCGCAAGCGCCGGCCCCGCTCTTGTTGGGCCTTCGAATCGCCGAGATCCAGCGATTGCAACTCGCGCCGGAAGAGTCGAACGATTTCCGGATAGCCGTCTTTGGCGGAGGCCATCGCCTTGACCACGTTGCCCGCGAAGGTTGGATGGTTGTCGCCGTAGTAGCTGATGAATCGCCCGCCTTCTCGGTAGGAGGTAAAAAAACCGATCTTGCCGGCGAGATCCTCGGTGGCGGTTACTTGCTGGAGCGAGAAGCTTTCCCCGCTCTCCACCAGCTCGAAGCTCCGAAAAAACTGCTTCGCATTGTCCAGCTCGAACGTCCCCGGATACTCCTTCTCGTACATCACGTTCGGGGAAGTTCCCGCGGCAACGCAGACGGTCTTCGCCGCCATTTCGAAATGCTGCCCGGTGCCGACGAGCTTGCCGCCTTTCTGCTCCATCCTCTCGAACAGAATGGCTCGAACCGCGCCGTGCTCGTCCGCCAGCGCCTCCACCGGGCTCATCCGTTCGACGAATCGAATGCCTTCCTCGAGCGATTTGGCGACTTCCTCGTGGTTGAGCCGGTAGGCGGGCGATTCAGTGAGGCCGCGGCGGTAGTAGATCGAGACACCGCCCCATTCGCGGACCAGCTTCGCCAAGTTGGGCGTCTCGCCCGCGGCCCGCGCCCGAGCGCGCTCGTCCCGAATGGCGCGCCCATGGGTCAGGAAGGTCTTGAACGTCGCCTGCTCCTCCGCGTCCAGCTTCTCCCAGAAGCTGCTCTCTCGCCCGGAGGCCGAGAGCGCTTCGTAGCGCGCCAGGACCTTCTCCACCTGCACCGGATAGTAGGCGGCCAGCTCGGTCGCGGCGTCGGTGGCGGTCAGCCCGCCGCCGATCACGATTGCGGGCAGGCTGACTTGAAGGTTCGCCAGGGAATCCTCTTTGAAGGCGCCGGTGAGCTGCAGCGCCATCAGAAAGTCGGAAGCCTTGCGGATCCCGCGAAGCAGGTTGTTCTTCATTCCGATCACGGTGGGTTTGCCCGCTCCGGCCGCGATCGCGATGTGATCGAAGTCGAGCCCCCAGGCGTCATCGATGGTCAGCGTCCCCCCGAAGCGGACGCCGCCGTAGATCCGGAAGTTTCGCTCACGCGCGAGGGTCAGATGCAAAAGGGTGAGGAAATTCTTGTCCCATCGCACGGTGATTCCGTACTCGGAGACCCCGCCGAACCCGGCGAGGATGCGCTGGTTCAGCTCGCTGGCGATGCTGCTGAAATCGCGGATCGGCGGCATTGGATTTCCGTTGCTGCCGGTGAGCTCGTCCGGGAAGGACTCGATCTTCAGGCCGTCGATCCCCACCACGCCAAATCCTTCCGATAGGAGGTAATGGGCCAGGGTGTATCCCGCCGGCCCAAGGCCGACCACGAGGACGTTCTTGCCCAGGTATGGCAGCCGGTGCGGGCGTCGAACGTTGAGCGGATTCCAGCGGGTGAGCAGGCCGTAGATCTCGAAGCCGTAGGGCAGATCGAGCACGTCGGTCAGGGCGGAGGTCTCGATCTGCGGGATGTTGACCGGCTCCTGCTTCTGGAAGATGCAGGACTTCATGCAGTCATTGCAGATCCGATGTCCGGTTCCCGGAACCATCGGGTTGTCGAGCATGATCATCGCCAGCGAAGCGAGCGAGTCGCCTTTTCCCTTGAGCGCGTGGGCCTCGGAGATGCGCTCGTCCAGGGGACAACCGCTCAGCGCGATCCCGAGCGGGTTCCGCTTGTAGGTATTTCCGTTCGCCACCGGGTCGCTGGCCTTGAAGCCCTTCGCGCAGGAGTCCTTCTCGCGCTCGTGGCAGAGGATGCAATAGTCCACCTCGCCCATCACCCGGCGGGGTTCGTAGCGGCGGTCGGTGAGCGCGAAGCCGTCGCGCCGCCGGGAGTGCTCATCGAGCCCTTCGATTGCCTCGGCGAGGTTCGGGTCGGGCCTTTTCACCTCGACGAGCGCGTCGTAGACGAGCGGCTTGGGCAGAAGATGGGTGCTCCAATTCTGAACGACCTTCTTCTCGATCGGATGGAGCGCGCGGGCGTAGGTCCAGCGGTCGGCGAGCGCGAGCAACCGCCGCACCGCCTCGAGCTCGTCGGCATCCATTCCCGAAGAGGCGAGAGCCTTTCCGAATGCCTGCGTTCCTTCCGGGGTTGAGAGCAGTGCCTGTCGCAGGGACTGCCAGCAGATCTTAAGGCATTCCGCCTTCGCCTCCGAGGCGGGCGTCTTCGGCAGTTGGCCGGCGAAGAGCCTTTCGATGTCCAGAAGCGTGAGGACCGATTCGGCCAGGGCACGCTCGGCGTCGCCCTCCTCCTTCCGTCCGAATCCCAGTCGCAGCAGAAGCCGCATCCGCGCGGTTAGCTCGGGAAGCTCATCGACGGTGGGTCGGTCCGGCGCTCCCTTCTTGAAGACGCGGCGGCTGATGAACTCGCGCTTGAAATCGAAGAGCGGCGCCTCGCCGAGCAACCGCTGCGAAAGCTTCGCCCGCGCCGCCTGAATGCCGAACAGCTTCGCGATGAACTCCGAAACGCGTGCGGCAACCCGGATCAAAAGCTCGGATTCAGCAGGCGCGGGGAGCGATTTTCCGCCGCTTTCGCGGTAGGCATCGAACGCCTCGCCGAGCGCCGGGTCGGCCTGGCGCAGATCCGAAAAGAAGCGCTCGGTCAGACGCCGAAGGCCTGAAGGCTCGTAGAGATCCTCGAGGCAGAACCCATCGATCCCGAGCCGTAGCTCCTCGGAGGGAAGATCTTCCGTGTTTTCCAAGAACGCTCGCATTCTATCGTTGCCGAATTCGCGGGCGATTCGAGATGCTCGGGTCGGCTTATCAAGTCGCGGCTCACCCGGGCATACGACTCACCAACGGCACCCATAATCTAGCGTAAACAGGGGCGCGGTGGCACCATCATCCGCGTTTTCCGCCTGGTTCGCGTGACCTCTCTCCCCGAAGACTCCCCGTTCTCCGCTTTCGCGCTGGCGACGGCCGCGACCGCGCTCGGGCAGGCGTTGCAGATCAGCAATGGGAACCTGCACCCCCAGGCGATCGCCTGGCTGACCCTGGCGCTGGTCGGTTGCGCGAGCGCGGTGGTGATGTCGCGCAGTGATCGCTGGGCTGCGCTTGGTGCCGCGCCTGCGCTGGCGGTGGCTGGCGTGGGGATAGCGGTTCAGATGATCCAGCTGCTCTCCGAGCGTCCGGGGATGTACGTCCACCCGACCGGCCCCCGAGGATTCCTCCCGTTCATCGCGGGCATCGTCGTCGCCGGCCTGCTCGCCGGCGCGGGTTTCGCCCGGCGTTCATGGTTCGGCCCTCTGCGCGTCCCGATGCTGCTGATCGTCCACTTTCTGCTCGGGGCGTGGATGATTCGGGTGACGCCAAACCCGTACATCGACGTCTACTTCTTCCAGCGGGACGGGCTCCAGGCCTTCCTGCACGGGATCGACCCGTACGCGATCACCTTCCCGGACATCTACGGCAATGTTTTTCCCTTCTACGGACCTGGCGTGTCGGTCAACGGTCGGCTCACTTTTGGCTTTCCCTACCCGCCGCTGAGCCTGTTGATGGCCTTGCCGGGCCACCTGCTGGCCGGCGACTACCGCTACTCGCAGCTTGCCGCGATGACGCTGTCCGGCGCCCTGATGGCTTACGCGAGGCCGGGCCCGCTGGGCGCATTCGCTGCGACTCTCTTCCTGTTCACCCCCCGAATCTTCTTTGTCCTCGAGCAGGGATGGACCGACCCCCTGGTCCTTCTTCTTCTGGCCGCGACGGTGTTCGCCGCCAGCCGCGCGCCAAAGTACGTGGCGGTGCTCTTCGGGCTTTTTCTCGCTTCCAAGCAGTACACCTTTCTTGCCGCTCCTGCGCTGGTGCTCCTGATGCCGCAGCCGTTTCAATGGAAGGACTACGCCCGGACGCTGGGCAAGTCGGTGTTGATCGCAGTGGCGATCACCCTCCCGTTTTTTCTCTGGAACGCGGATGCTTTCGTCCGCAGCGCAATCACCTTGCAGCTCCATCAGCCATTTCGCGCGGACGCCTTGAGTTACCTCTCCTGGTTCGCGCGGGGCGACCAGCATTGGCCGACCTGGCTTGCTTTCGTCGCCGCGGCGGTAGGTGCGGCGCTGGCCGTCTGGCGCGGCGCGCATTCCCCCGCTGGTTTCGCGGCCGGGGTGGCTCTCACCTTTGCCTTGTTCTTCGCGTTCAACAAACAGGCTTTCTGCAACTACTACTTTCTGGTGATCGGAGCCTGCGCGCTGGGATTCAGCGCCTGCGGCGCGCGCCGGAGTGAAGCGATGCAGAGTAGTATGGCTCATCCATCGGACCGCACGGCCGCGGCAGCGTCGTAGGAGTCCGCCGCGCTCGCTCCGTTGCTGGTAGCGCTGCGTTTGGTCACCCGCGTGGCGCTCTTTTGCTGCGTGTCCCGGAGCAGGAAGTCGACGTCGGGCGTGCTCTCGGCGCGCACGTAGATTTGATAGGAGAACAGCGTCTTGCTCAGTCCAATCAGCGCGAGGTTGAGGGTGATTGCCGCTCTGCCGAGGACCCCGTTTCCCAGTATCTTCGGAAAGGGCGCCGGTACTCCGCGGACCTCCTGAATTCGAAATCCGCTGTCGCGAAGGAGGTGCCGCACGGTTCGGAAGGTGAACAGCCGGGTGTGCGTCCGGTCGAGAATGCCCGCCTTGCCGTAGTTGAATTGACCGAACTGCAACATCAAGCGCGGTACGATGAAAGCGACGTTCGGCGTGGTCAGGATCAGCGTCTTTTTCTGATGGTCGAATCCGCTCCTCAACTGCTCAAGGAACTGCTCAGGGTTTTTGAGGTGCTCGACGATGTCCAGCATCAGCAGATGGTCGTAGCCGCTCAAGTCGAAATCGGGCGGTTGATCGAGATCATGGATGTGCACCCGAATCTTCGGGTCGATGTGCTGCGGGGGAAGGCGATCGATGATTGCCACCTCGCAGCCCTTCTGTTTCAGCTTGAGGGCCAGTCCTCCTGGACCCGACCCGATGTCCAGGACGCGGGCACCGGGCGGAACAGCGTCGATCGCAAAAGTGTGGCTGCTCGCGTACCCGAGCTTGAGCTGGTAGTGCGTGTTTTCTTCGGGCGAGGGGTCGAAGCGGCGCTGATAGAGCAACCCTGTCCGATGGGCCGCGTTTCGCAGCGTCGCCATCATCACGTCGCGGGCGTATTTCAGACCGTTCACCCGGCAGATTTCATTCCCGTAATAGGTCGGGATCGGCAGCTCCAAAATCCGCTGCCTGGCGTTGAACAGTTGAATGATGATCTCGGTATCGAAGTGAAAATCGTTGGTGTTCAACTTGAACGGAATCCGTTTGAGGCTCTCGACGCAGTAGACCCGATAGCCGCTGTGAAACTCCGACAGATTCGTTCCGAGCATCGCGTTCTGAAGCCGCGTCAGAATCTTGTTGCCGACGTACTTGTAGAGCGGCATTCCGCCCTTCAGCGCGCCGAATTGCTCCATCATCCGGCTGCCAAAGACCGCGTCCGCGCGGCCGTCGCGCAGTGGGGCTACCAGCTGGGGCAGCTCCTCGGGCGCATACTGCCCGTCGCCGTGCAGGAGCGCGACGAAATCGAAGCCGCGGGCGATCGCGTAGGCGTAGCCGATCTTCTGGTTGCCGCCGTACCCCTGGTTGTAGTCGTTGCGCAGGACGGTGATCTTGATCTCCGGGTGGCTCTGCTTGTATTCGTGGCCAATGTCGAAGGTCCGGTCCTCGGAGCCGTCATCGACGACCAGAACCTCGCAGTCGTATTCGCCGAAGAGGTCGGAGGGAATTCGTTCCAACACGCGGCGCAACGTGGATTCGGCGTAGTACGCCACGATGAAGATGAGCAGCTTCGCCTTTCGCGCAGGCTCTACCAATTTCGGCGCCTCCAGGACCGTCGGTGGCTCAAGGCCGGGACCCGACCGCCGTACACTACCACTCGTTCCGCACGGATTCAGCGTGGCAGCGGCAGGCAGCCGGTCGGGGACAATCTCGAGAACGGCAAGCCGGAAGGCCCCGGACCGGGCATCTTGACTTGCCCTTGCTGACTCCCTATTGAGAACCGGATCCCAGGGCGCGGCGACTGGCGAGGGGCCGCGGTTCCCGCGCTCGGCGAGGAGTACACGGTTGAGCAAGAGTCCACCGCAATCCGGAAAGCTCGTTCAATTCAAAGCGAAGCCAAGCGCTGGAGGCCCCGAAGTAGCCTCGGCGGAGCTGTCCGACTGCCCTCAATGCGCGTCCCTTCGGGCTGCGTGCAACGAGCTTCGGGGCCGGACGGATGATGCACTGAAGGCCCTGGCGGAGGAGCGGGAAGTCTCGAACGCGCTGCGGCTGGGTTACTCCGCGCCGTACCACTACGTCGGCGCGCATGGCCGGCATCGAAGAGGCGAATCCCCCCTCCGATATGAGGTGGCCGACGCGGCAAATCAGATCTTGAAAACGTACTTTGGCCTACTGCATACCGCGGCGCGCGAGGCCGCGAGCAGGGTATTGCAGTTGGCCAGGCGGCTTGGGCGAAATATTGAACCGTAAAGCAGACATCGTGATTCCGGTGTTTGCGGATGTGTCGGCGACGCGCGCCTGCATCGAATCCGTCTTCCGTTGCACCGAAGAGGCGCTGGGGCAGCTCATTGTCGTCAACGATTGCTCCCCCGATCCCGCAATGATGCCGATGCTGCATCGGTTGCAGGCACGGCATCCGGAGATGGTTCTGATCAGCAACGAGACCAATCTCGGTTTCGTTCGGAGCGCGAACCGCGGGATGGGATTGCGACAGCGGGATGTCGTTCTGTTGAACAGCGATACGCTGGTTACCGCGGGTTGGCTCTCGGAAATGCTGGCAGTCGCCTACGCGCACGATTGCGTGGCCGCGGTGGCGCCGTTGTCCAACAATGCCGCGATTTGCTCGGTCCCATCGTATTGCCAAGTAACCGAGATGCGCGAGCTGATCGATCGGGATCTCGCGCTGGATGCCCTTCCGCGATTCACCACGGTGCCGACCGGTGTTGGCTTCTGCCTGTTGCTCAAGAACATCGTCCTCAACATGATCGGCGGCTTCGATCCGGCATTTGGACGAGGGTACAACGAAGAGAATGACTGGGCGATGCGGGCGCAGACGCTCGGTTTTGTCGTCCTTCGCGCCAATCGAGCCCTGGTCTATCACCTGGGCGCGGTCTCGTTTGGCGTCGAGCGGGAGACGCTGGACCGCACCAACTCAAACCTCCTCTTGGACCGCTACCCCTATTTCCTCGAGGAGGTGAAAACCTTCTCCGAGCGCGCCGAGGCTCGCATCGCAGCGAGCTATGTCCGTCAGAGACTCGGATCTACTTCAGTCGGGGTCAGTGTTCGCCATTTGGACGAGTCGAACGGGGATGGCGCTGGTGTGTACGCGGTGGAGTTGCTCCGCGCGCTGAGGAGCAACACTCGGCTGGACGTTCTTGGGCTCGCCAAAACGCCGGAGCAGGAGCGCCTCCTCGCCGATCTGGGGGTGGCGAACGCGGGAAACGGTCCCCGCGAGCGGGAACAGATCTTTCATCAGCCGGCGCCGATTTTCGAATCTGACGACCTGCGCCTTTTTCTTTCCGCGCCCGGACACGCGGTGATCACCATTCCGGATCTGCACGCCTGGCGGACGCCTTCCGCGCATCCGTCGATCGAGCAGTTCGAGCGATACCAAGCGATGTCCTTCGCCGCGCTGCACTCTGCACAGGCAGTGATCGCCGTTTCAAACTACAATCGGGACGAGATCATCCGAGAGTTTCATCTGCCATCCGAGCGGGTGCACGCCATTCAGGTCGGGATCGATGCCGCCGCCTTCCAGCAGCGCAGCGAGGCTGATCGCCTGCCGCGTCTGGAGGCCCTCGGCGTTCGCAAGCCGTATTTCCTTTACGTGGGAACGGACGAAGCGCACAAGAATCTCAAGCTCCTCTTGACCAGTTATGCGGTCTTTCGGAGTCGATTCGCGAGTAGTGCAGATGCAGTACCTCGCTTGATTCTGGCCGGACCACCCTCTCGTTCGTTGGGTTCGGTTTACGATCGGGACGAGGCCTGGCCCACCGGGGTAAGCTATCTGGGAGCTCTCGGTGCCCCCGAGGTGCAAGCCTTGCAGCAGGAGGCGATCGCCTTTCTCTTTCCTTCCGCGTACGAGGGCTTCGGCCTTCCCGTCCTGGAGGCGATGGCGGCGGGAGCTCCGATCATCTGCTCGAGTCGGGCTTCGATACCCGAAGTAGCCGGCGATGCTGCCCTGTACATCAAGGATTTCTCGCCGGAGGAGATCGCTCAGCTGATGATGAAGGTGGCCGGCTCTCCGAGCGTTCGACGATCGCTCATTCGAAAGGGTCACAAACAGGTGAAGCGCTTCACCTGGCAGGAGACCGCGCGCAAGACCGCCGAGCTCTATCAAGAGATCATCGCACGGCCAGCGACGGTTTCGTTGTTTCAGCGCGGCATGTTCTGGAACTTTGTCAAAACAGGTATTGCTCCGGTCAAGCCCGAGTTGAAAGATGAGGCAAAAGACAGCCCTTCTCGGTTATCGAGCTTGTTCGATAGGCTGAAGCAAGCGGTTTGATTCGGGATCCGTTTCGAGGCCGACCTGGGGCGGAGCCTCAGTGAGATCGCTTTTCGAGACGAAGAAGCGCTTTGCGACCCAGTTCCCGGATTGCCTTCGGAACGAATGGCTTGAACCGGAGGAATGCCGGATACCAGGAGCTGGATTGATATTCGGGCCGCGCGTCGGGGCTCGGCGCCGCGGGTTCGCGGGTCCGCGACAGATCGCTCAGCGAGTACAGCTCGCGCAACGTCACCGGCAGCGGACGCGAGGAAGCGGATAGCGCTCCAAGAGTCTCGTAGAGTTCTCGGTGCGCCGCTGCGCTGTCCGACACGGAGCGGTGTTTGAGCTGGCGCACCTTGGCGGCGATCAGGTCGAGGGTTGCTCTGTCGTTACAGGCCTTGGCGATCCACCCTGCCGCCTCGGCGACATCTCTTACGCAGATGCCAACTCCCTGCTCAAGAATCCGTTCCGGCAGCGACCCCTTATTCAGCGAGAGAACTGGAATGCCGGCGATCAGCGCCTCTGACAAAACGAATGAAAAGGTCTCTTCTACCTTGGGAAGGATGACGCATAGGTCAATTCCGGTGCGGGCAAGGTGGTTGACGATCTTTGCTCGGTCGTAGCGGCCATGGAACTCGACGCGAGAAGAGGTAGCGACCCGCACCCGTTCCTCAAACCCGAAAATGCCCGTCATTCCGAAGAAGTGCCACTCGAGCGGAAGTCCGGACGTTCTACGAACAACCTCGATGTAATTGTCAGCGCCCTTGATCCAATTGGCGACGTCGCCGACGACCGCCAGCCGCAGGTTGAACCCAGGTGCTCGCCGATCGACGGTACGGAGCAGATCGGATCCGTGCTCGATGATCCTGGTACGCGATCGGTCAATCGGAAGATGCCTTGCGACAACTTCTCGCGCGGCGTTCGAGGGAAAAATCCACAAGTCGATCAGGTTCAAACTCTCCAGCCAGGTTGCGTGGTGCCGCTCGCGCACGACGCTCAGGTCGACATCTGCGGCCATGCTCATCTCGGACAGTAGAGCGGGTAGACAACCCGCGCTGGCCGAACCGGTCCGAAGACACTGGCAGGAAGTCCGAGTCTCGAAATCAAAGAGGTTCCAGCTCGGGCAAACGCAGTAATAGTCGTGGGAGGTGTATGCGATCTTGAGCCCCGCGTTCTTGAAGGCATTGAGGATCGTCAGCGGCCAGCGGAGCAGGTGATGCACATGAACCCCGGCGATACCGAAGAGGGTGAGCGCACGGTCGATGACTTCGAAAATCTGCTTCTCCTCGATCGAGAACAGCTGGACCGGTTTGTCGAGGGGGAAGCGATAGAGGATGGGGCGTTGGACATCGCCATCGAGCACTTCGGCGAAGACCAGCTCCCGGCCGTTGGGAAAAGCCACGACAACGCGAGGGAGCGCGAGCGCCCGGAGCAGGTCTCTGGCATGCAGCTCGACGCCCGCCGCGTCGCTGGCGAACGGCGACGCGTGAAGCAGGTAGAGCAAGGCCGTCTCTCGCCCTTTGCCCAGTCGTTCGATCTGAAACAGGAGCTCGCGGTGAATCGGCGCGAGCGGGTTCTCCTCGAAGAATCGGGCGACCGCCGCATGGTAGCCGGGCTGCTTGGCCTCGAGCAGCTGCGCATTGGTGGATTCGAGCCGATTTCCTTCATCTCCGAACGACGCCTTGCCCTGGTGGAGAACGAAGACGTTGTCGCAGAGCCGAATCTTGAAACCCGCCTTCTTGGCTCGTTCGCAGAAGTCGTTCTCCTCGCCAAATCCCCGTCCGTAGCTCTCATCGAAATAGCCAATTCGCTCGAAGACCTCCGCTTTGACGTACATGCAGAATCCAACCGCGGTGACGAGCTCAGGACGGCGCCGCTGGGAGGCGGCAGCCACCAACTCCGCGAACGACTCGGGAGTGAATCCTTCCGGAATGGGATTGGCCTTTCCTATCTCGGGCACGCTGCAAATCGTCGCATTGTTGGAAAGCGGCGAGAGCACTCCGGTGCTCGGGTCCGCGTGTGCGCCGGCATGAAGTCGATCCAGGAAGCCGGAGAACACCTCGGTGTCGCTGTTCAGGAGGAGGAGATCGCCGCGCCTCTCGTGCATTCCCCGATTGGCCGTCTTGACGAACCCCAGGTTGCTGTCGTTTCTGAGCACCCGGACCCGCGGGTCCCTGAGGGCGAACCGATCGAGGTCCTCCGCGATGCCGGACTCCGTGCTGGCATCGTCGACCAGGATCAAGCGCCAGTCGGCGGTGACGTGTCTCAGGACGGACTCGATGCACCGGCTGGTCAGCTCGCGCGCGTTGTAGATCGGGATGACGATGTCAACGACGGGCTGCACCACCCCGCCTCTTATCAGAAAGACGTCCGCGCCGAGAAGCGCTGCAGCCGCCCATGGAACGGTGGGGCTCGAAGCCCTCCGGCGCGAAGGATGATGAAGTGACTGATGCTCATCGCGCTACCCTATCGAGTCGAGAACATGGTTTCTTCGTCCTTCCAGGCGCGCGGGACCCGGAGCTCGTGCCCCGGCCCCCTCGATGGCCTCCGCGAGTGCGGCCCCGACGCTGCGAGTATCGCACGTACGTTCAGGCGCACGTGATGGCAAGCCGAAATGTCCCTGATGTCGACGTCACCGAGTGAACCGCATGTTCACTCCCTCCGATTCGAGTTCTCTCAATAGCAGATCAGTAAGGCATTGCCCTGGCTCAAAGCAATAACTGTCTGGTGCGGTGGAGGCCGCTGTCTTCCCGCCGCACAGGTCTGTGGAATCTGTGCATCAGCCTCGAGCATCAACGGCACCGAAAGTGTTTCCGCATAAAGGCTGGCTGCCACGGAGGTATTCGGTGTGAGGGTCTCAATTGCGTCAATCCTGATCCCACGGCGGCTGAGAGAAAGCGTTCCGTGTGCTGGCGTTGGCGAAAGCTCTTCGAAAAATGGATATCGATTAGGATCGCCGTCGGGTCCAAACGAGTGGACGCAAAGCAATACCCCCAGCGCCGTGTTGGCTGCCGCGGACATCGAACTCAAGGCGCGAATCGGCGCCGGCAAGCGTAAATACAGTTGAAACAGCGCGACCCAGAGGAAAAGCGGAATGAACAAGCCGTTCCTAGGGAAAGGTGGGTTGGCTATTTTCAAGAATGCAAGAAGGCAGGCCAATCCCACGTATGAAAGGCAGGCCAAAATGAGCCCGGTGGCGCTGATGAAATTCGTGGATTCAGCGGAATCTGACGCATGCCCAATGTTTACCGGTGCGTTCGCAATGGCAGGGACAAGAGCGATAGCGAGAAGAGCCAGCACGAGGACCGACACAATGGAGTGATTGCCGATCGAGCCGAAGACCTCGTTGATGAACTGCGGTCCGCTGATTCCTGCCCGCCAAACAGAACTGTGTCTCAGCAATAGGGAGCTCTTTGGCAGGTAAAAGATCGCGGCGATTCCGATTGTGAAGCCGACCACTCCGATAGCACCGGCGAATGCATGCGATCGCTTCCCTTGGCGAAGTGCCGCGAAAAGGTAGGTGGCAGCGACCGCGGGAATCGGTAGTCCAAATGTCGGCACGCAGGCTGCGGCAAGTCCAGTCATAATGCCCGGAACATAGAAACGCCTGCCTTCGGCGGCCAACACGACCGCCGACAGTAGAAGGAGCGTTCCCGCGAGATAGCCCCGGGCGACAAAGACATAGAGCGTAAACAAGGGACTGCAAAAAACAACCGCCACGACTCCGACAGCTGCACCGGGTAGGGTGAAACGTTTGCTCAATAAGTGAAAAAGGAGGACCAGGAAAACCAGACCGCAGAACAAGTTTAGAATCCGCAGTGCCGGCGGCCAAAACTTGACCAGTGCCGCTGGGAGCACAGACTGCAGCGTTGAAAAAAGGATGTGATTGTTTGGAAATTCGTAGCTGGAGAGCGCGTACCAAGCTCCCCGGGACGAAACATTATGATAATTCCAACTCTCGTCATAGGTTATGGGGATTTGAGCAGAAAGCGCGGCCGATGCAATCATAATCTCAACTACGAACAAGCCCACGACCGAAACCGCGAGGGCGACCGGCGAACGATTTCGGCCGCGTTCCATGAATCAAGGTTCGCTAGCACGATTGAAGCTGGTGCCACAACGATTTTCTAGATTGCGTTAACGGGCCTTTGTGCATATCCACAGCCTCATTCGAGGCTCACGTCGGTCCAGAAAGCCTCGGCCCCGGAAGGTTCGACTCCCACGGCCATGGTCTCGAATACGACCCTCGTACCGGGGACCAACATTGCAGCCAGGTCGATTCCTGCATGCTGCACGCCACGATCCGAAGAAAGCGTCGCGTTGAGCGTTCGCGACCAGAGGGCTTCCGTACGTCCGGCCGCCTGCACCGAGAGGCGAAACTCAACGTCCTTGCTGAGCTCCCCTGGAAGAATGCCGAAACCGAGGCGAACCCTTCGTACGGGGGAGTCTACCCGAAGATCGCACCGGCTGACCGGCTGCGCCATCAGCCCGAGGCCCCCCTGCAATCGATGGTTGGCGAGTGGAAAGAGCTGGCCATTGGTATCTGAACCTTTGATCTCGAAGTGTTCGGACAGATTCTGGAGAAGCTCACTGCTCCGATCCGGTGGCGGATAACGCCGGTAAATCCCCATCCGCGCGCTGGCGAGCATTCGCATGTATTGCTCGAATATTTCCGGGGTGAACATCCACCGGGGTCCGTAGTCGAGGGCAAGCTTTCGAATGGGCATTCCGGCACGGGCTTCCTTCACCAGCGTTCGTCCGTCCTCATATCGGTCCCGCAACTCGTCCATCTGATATGTACTGTTCGGCCAGAATAGCAGCCAGGCTCCGATAAACAGCAGCACGCGCATCACCTTGCCCGCGGTGCCAGTGTCGAAAATGCTGAAGCTCAGGTAGATGATCAGCAGCAGCGGCGTCATGAATGTGGCGTAGCGGCCTTCGAATCCGGCGCCCGGGCCCAGGATGGCGCGGCCATAGCCGATTCCGAGCGCAAGTCCGCAAAGCGCTACTAAGCCAAGGAGAAGGCCCACCGCCCTGTCCCGGTCGTCGGCGCGCCAGAGACGACTGAACAGCAGAGCCGCGGTGCCCAGCGACAGCAATGCGACCGCTGCCGCACCGTATGGCCCCAACTTCGCCGCATAGGGGCCGAGGGAGGTGGAGAGCGCCTTGAGCGCTTCGACCAGACTATTCCGGATCGAAAATGGCCGACCCTGTAAGCGGTACTTCTCGTAGCCGACGAAATAAAAAACTACCAGCGCATAGCTCGCGATTGCGAATCCCAGACTGAGCATGGCTGCCGGTCGAGACTTGCTCCAGGACTGAATGGCGGTCCAGACCAGATAAAGTGAAAGCATGACCGCCGCGGGCAACCCGTGGGCACCGCATAAACACATCGCCACAACCATCGTTCCGACGACCGCGATGTGGCGCATCCGGGGAGTGCCTTCGGAGCAGACGATTAGTAGGATGGTGGCGCAGAACAGGCAGGTTACGAGTACAAAGCCCATCTGGATCGGCCACAAGGTATTCGGGTAATGCCCCAGGTGAAGCAGTACCGCCACCACGAACGCATCTGAATAACTCAGGGCACCGCGTAAGCGGGCCAAGACCCAGAGCGCCAGCGCCGCGGTGGCTCCCAGAAGAAGGACGCTCAGCGAGTTGAAAATCCTCGAATCCAGCCCGAACAGCTTGACGATTCCGACATAGGTCAACCGGTGGATTAGTATTCGGTGCTCATTCGCCTGTGACCACAGCCAGTTGAGAGTGATCGGACGGAAGTTTGTAATGTATGGGATGAAGCGGCTTTCATCCCAGAATGGGATCGGATACGAGTACCTCAGGACAAGCCTGACATGAGTGGCCAAAACAATGAAAAAGACAACCCAGATAAGGATCGCTGGACGGACATACGGCTTCTGGACCCTCTGCTGGGCTACGCCCAGCTTCCCCACTGCCGAGCGGTGGGCTTTGCCACCCTCAATATTGGGCTGTTCCGCTCGGCGTTCCCGATCGAGACGATTTCCCAACCAATCCTTTCTCACGAGCGCAGGTCCTATCATGCCGGTCGTGCGAGGGCCAAAGTGAACGTGCGATGGTGGGAGAGCTCGCGAACGTCTATTCGCTCCTAGCTCTGCCAAAGAGAAGACCGGACCTCAGGGCGGGGACCGTTCCCGACGGCCGATCGGCGCCCTGCCGGGCGGAATCGGCTTGCATTGGCAGGCGGTTCGGTCTAAGCGCGCTGACAACCGCAAGCTGGCTACGCGATGTCGAAGCCTTTGGAGCGCAACCAATTTCCAGAGATCAGTATCGTCGTTCCTCTATACAACGAGGAGGAGAATATCCCTCTATTGTATCAGAGGCTCTGTCTTTCGCTACAAGCGTGCGGAGTGACTCATCAGCTGGTTTTCGTCGATGACGGAAGCCTCGATGCAACTCCCCAACTGATTGACGATCTAGAGAAAAAGGATCGTCAGGTCGTGGCGATTCATCTGAGCCGAAATTTTGGTCACCAGGCTGCCATGTGCGCTGGGATGGAGTACGCCCTCGGAAAGGCGGTGGTCCTGATGGATGGCGACCTCCAGGACCCTCCGGAGGTGCTCGGAGAATTCATCCAACTCTGGCGGGAAGGGCACGACGTCGTGTACGCGATCCGCCGAAACCGCAAGGAAGGCTTGCTCAAGAGAGCTGGGTATTACCTGTTCTATCGCCTGTTACACGCGATCAGTGACTTGGACATACCGCTGGACGCCGGTGATTTTTGTTTGATGGATCGCAAAGTCGTGGATGTGCTCGTACACCTACCGGAGCGTTTGCGCTTTGTCCGAGGGCTGCGAACTTTTGTCGGGTTTCGTCAAGTCGGTCTCTCCTACGAACGGGCCGAGCGACATGCAGGAAAGCCGAAGTACAATTTTCGAAGCCTGGTGGGCCTAGCCACTGACGGGGTCATCAGTTTCAGCAGTTATCCACTACATCTGGCGAGCTACATCGGATTGCTCTCAGTGGGGGTGGCAATCTTGCTCTTTGTCTGGGTGCTCGTCGATGCGTTCCTTAACAAGACCGCCCCACGTGGATGGGCCAGCATCCTGGTAGTCATGCTGTTCATGAATGCGATTCAGTTGATCAGTCTGGGAATTGTCGGAGAGTACGTTCGCCGCATCTTCTTGGAGGCTAAACGGCGACCCACGTATATTGTCGCTCATCCCTCCCACGCGCAAGATGGCCGGACTTTTGCCGCACTTCACCCTGACCACAATGGTGGCAGCTTGCAGCCGAATGCTGATCTGTCCCCAAAATGATTGTCACCTGGTCGAAAGGAAGGGCCGATGACTGGATGTCGGAGGACATACTGGTCGATCTATCCAGGCTTATCTGGCGACATCCATGGTGGCAGGCGCGGGCCAGGCTCATGCTGGCCTTGCTCGAGAGACTGAACGTGCAACCGCCGGCCCGCGTTCTCGACGCCGGCTGTGGTTGGGGGGTAAATCTCGAAGCGCTGGAACGCAGCGGCTACCATGTGGAGGGCCTGGATGTTTCACGGCAGGCTCTTGAACAATTGGACAAGCCGGCGCGTTCGTTGATCGAAGCCGATCTCACGCAAGGACTACCCAGTCAGGTCGAATCATACAACGCCATCATTGCCTTGGACGTGATTGAACACTTGGACGACGACCGTGCTGCGGTCGCCGGGCTGGCTCAACTGATCAAGCCGGGCGGCGTTTGCATTCTAAGTGTTCCCGCACTCCCTGAGCTGTATTCGGAGTTCGACAGGGTGCAAGGGCACCGGCGTCGCTACCTCCCCGAGACCTTGCGGCAAGCTTGTTCGGAGAGCCAGCTCCGGATCGAACACGTATTCTGGTGGGGATCGTGGATGGTGCCGATCATCCGCATGCGAAAGTCGAGGGCGCAGGCCGATGCCAGCCTCTCTCCGGCAGAGGTATATCGGCGATATCTGGTTCTGCCGTCCTGGCCGATCTCCTTGGCGTTACGCCTGGCCTTTGCTCTCGACCATCTCTGGACGCTCAGCGGCAAGGCTTCGCAAGGAACGAGCTTGTTCGCCATCGCCCGGCGTGACTGAGCCCACCAGCAAAGAGGCCAAAGTTGTCGGCATGGCCATAGCCGATCAGGGAACCTCGAATTCAATTGGGCCGATCTCGATCGTCCCGTCGATGCTCAGATCGAGTCGAAGCTTGATGATTTCCGGTCCAGCTCGCCAGAATCGCCCGACGCTTTCCGTGGATAGATCGAACCGGTAGTCGCGAACCCGCCTTCCTCCGGGCAGTGTCACTTGGGTCGATTTCGCATCCGCAAAATCTTCATCGAACGAGTGCATCCATCGAAGTCTGGCTTTGCCCTGCCGCGAGATCGCGAGGCGCACGTGCACGGCTCGCACGCTCTCCGGGCGGAACGGTTTGATATCGAATAGCACACCGGGAGCCGTACCGGCCGACTGGTAAATGGAGAACCGCCCTCTTTTCTTCAGAAACCGCAGATCAATGATTTGGTAGCTGATGCCATTGATCCGCTCACCTCGAAGCTTCCTTTTACCATCCTCGAGCAAGACCAGGATTCTTCGCCCCGCTAAGCGTATTGCGGAGGGGATGTACCGCTTGATCTCGAGGAATTTTGGATACCATCCGCTCCTTTGATACTCGGGCGCCGCTTCCTCGGCGGGGAGGCCGGGATCGACTGCAACCTTTCGCGCTACCAGCTCCCGAAACGCTCCTTCCTTCAAAGGCTCCCGTTTCGTCTCGGTTTCTAGAGCATCGGTGCTTCGATACAGCCGCAGATAGACTTCCGCGTTCTGGGCATTCGAGGGCTGGCTGACCGCCCGCGCTTTCTCGGCGAGCGCTTGGATATCCGCGCGGTCGCTGCAAAATCTCTGCAGCCACTGAAATGCTTCGTCAATGCTGTTGACCACCACACCTGCGCCAACATTGTTGACTCTCTCCGATAAGGCCCCTTTCCCGTTGACGAGCACTGGAATGCCCGCCGCCCAGGCTTCGGACAGAACGTAGGAAAACGTTTCGTCCGAGCTCGGCAGGATGACGCAAAGATCAATTCCTTGCTCCGCGAGCAAGTCGGCAATCTCTTCGCGTCGATATCGCTCATGAAACCGGACCTTTCTAGGATCAAGGCGCTTGTCCTCCAGTCCGGGCAGCTTGTCCGCGCCGAAGAAATGCCACTCCACGGGAAGCTCGGAGGTCCTGAGCACCAGTTCGCGATAGTTGCGGTTGCCCTTCAGCGAGCCGGCGACACCGCCCACCGCGGCAACCCGTAAGTTGGTCCCCGGCGGTAAGCGTTCCGCATGCAGCCGGATATCGGTTCCATGTTCCACCACGTGGGTTCTGCCCAGCTCCAGGGGTAGCGCTTCCAGCACCCTGCGACGTGCAGTTTCCGAGGGAAACACCACCGCGGCTGCGGATGAAATAAATTCCCGAAACGCCTGCCGATGCGCGTACCTCAAAGCCGTCAAATCCATTGAAGAAATGAGACCTACTCGACTGGTAAACGCGGGTAGACACCCAGCATCCAACTTCCCTTCCCAGCTGCATTCACAGCTACGAATGAGATCGTAATCGAACAGATTCCAGTTCGGGCACACCGCGTAGTAGTCGTGGTTGCTGTAGAGGTATGGGATGTTAGCTTGAGACAGCACGCGCCCGAGAGAAATGGGCCAAGACTTCAGATGATGAATATGGCAGCCGGAAATACCAAATAGCTCGATCCAGTGCTGGACCAGCCTGGTGATTTCTGGATTATCGATGCAGACGAGATCGGGCGAGTTACTCAAGGCGAAACTGTAGAAGACGGGCGCCTTCACGTCCCCGCGAAAGACTTCTGCAGCGACCAACTCGCGACCGGCAGGATACGCGACGACCACCCGGTCCAGGGCGAGCGCTTCGACCAGATCGCGCACGTGGAACTCGGTGCCCCCGTGCGGGGAGAACGGGGAGGTATGGAGCACGAACAGGAGTGTACGCCCCCGACTTTCGCCGATCCGGCCGAGGTCGGGGTGAACCGATTCACTGGACGCGGCGCCCACACTCCCCGCCTCCCTGTCTTTTTTCAAAGGGTGAAGCATGCGTCTGGGAGGAGCATCATCCCGCA
>WNFA01001204.1_pt1 | contig 20996 bp, 14 predicted proteins | sample 5400481 | NCBI WGS metagenome assembly WNFA01 (sample SAMN13153340, study PRJNA577476) | soil metagenome | isolation source: 120 cm saprolite under Douglas fir tree site 2 hole 1 replicate 2 | place: USA:California | collected 2015-04-18
GGGCGCTGCTCGTCGCGACGAACCAGCCGGTGTACTGCCGCCCGGGCGGGCGCGCGGTGGCCGACGTGCTCACGTGCATCCGCGAGCACGTGGACCTCGACCACGCGGGCCACCGCCTCGCCCGGAACGCCGAGCGCTCGCTCAAGCCGGCGCGCGCGATGGAGCGCCTGTTCGCCGACCGGCCCGACGCCGTCGCCAACGCCGGGGAGCTGGCGACGCGCCTCACCTTCACGCTGAAGAACCTCGGCTATCGCTTTCCCGATTACCCGCTGCCGCCGGGCGAGACGCCGATCTCGTACCTCCGGACGCTCGCCGAGCAGGGCGCGCGGGAGCGCTACGGGCACGGGCCCCTCGCCGAGCGGGCCCGGAAGCAGATCGCGCGCGAGCTCGACCTGATCGGCCGGCTCGACCTCGCGGGCTACTTCCTCATCGTGTGGGAGCTCGTGCAGTACTGTCGCGCCCACGGCATCCTCGTGCAGGGGCGCGGCTCGGCCGCCAACAGCGCGGTCTGCTACAGCCTCGGCCTCACCGCGGTCGATCCCGTCGGCATGGACCTCCTGTTCGAGCGCTTCCTGTCCGAGGCGCGGGGCGAGTGGCCCGACATCGACCTGGATCTCCCGAGCGGCGATCGGCGCGAGCAGGTGATCCAGCATGTCTACCGGCGTTACGGCCGGCACGGCGCCGGGATGACCGCCAACGTCATCACGTACCGCGGCCGTCTCGCCGCGCGCGAGGTGGGCAAGGTGCTCGGCCTGCCGCCCCACCTGCGTGAACGCCTGTCAAAGCTCGTGCCGAACTGGGGCTACCAGGATCCCGAGGACCTGCTCGTCAAGCGTCTCGACGACGCCAGGTGCGACAGTCGGCATCCCCGCCTCCGCATGTTCGCCGCGCTCTGGTCCATGCTCCAGGACCTGCCGCGGCACCTCGGCCAGCACTCGGGCGGCCTGGTCATCGCCGGCGGCCGGCTCGACGAGGTCGTGCCGCTCGAGCCGGCGACGATGCCCGGGCGCGTCGTGATCCAGTGGGATAAGGACGACTGCGCCGCGCTCGGCATCGTGAAGGTCGATTTGCTCGGCCTGGGCATGATGGCGGTCCTGCAGGACGCGATCACGCTCGTGCGCGACGAGGGCGGCGAGTTCGACCTGGCCCGGCTCCCGCCCGACGACCCCGCCGTCTACGCCGCGCTCCAGCGGGCCGACACGCTCGGCGTCTTCCAGGTCGAGAGCCGCGCCCAGATGGCGACCTTGCCGCGCATCCACCCCGAGCGCTTCTACGACCTGGTCGTGCAGGTCGCGATCATCCGGCCGGGCCCGATCGTCGGCGAGATGGTGCACCCGTACATCAACCGCCGGCGCGGCCGCGAGCCGGTCACGTACCCGCACCCCGCGCTCGAGCCCATCCTCCGGCGCACGCTCGGCGTCCCGCTCTTCCAGGAGCAGCTCCTGCGCATGGCCATGGCCACGGCGGGCTTCACGGGCGGCGAGGCCGAAGAGCTACGCCGCGCTTTCGGCTTCAAGCGGCGCAAGCAGGCCATGGACGAGGTGGAGAAGAAGCTCCGGGCGGGCATGGCGGAGCAGGGGATCACGGGCGAGGCGGCCGAGGCCATCATCCGCTCCATCACCGCCTTCGCCCTCTACGGTTTTCCGGAGTGCGTCGTCGGCGAGACGCTCGTGATCGATGCCGACACGGGGCGGCGAGTGAAGATCGAGGATGTTGTCATGGGACGTGCGCGCATCAGCCACACCCTTGCCTGCGACTCAGACATGAAGATCCGCAAGCGTCGCATGCTCCAGGCCACCTCCAGCGGCCAGCGCATGGTTTACCGCGTGCGCACGGCTCTCGGCCGAGAGGTCCTAGCGACAGCGGAGCATCCTCTACTCACGATGGATGGTTGGCGAGCAGTCAATGATCTCAAGGCCGGCGATCGCATCGCGGCGCCCCGCGAGTTGCCTGTGCTCGGTTGTCGACGCTGGCCCCGATATCGGCTGATCGTCCTTGCGGATCTCATTGCCGAGGGCAACCTATGTCACCCGAGCACGGTGTATTTTTATACGACCGACCCGCAGCACCGCGATGAATTTGTGAGGGCGGTGGAGCAATTCCCTAATACCTGCGCAACTGTCGCCCGTCATCGGAATTGCTTCAGTGTGCACGTTCGACGGAGCAACAGATTGCTAAGGATAGGTGTGGTGAAGTGGATCAAGCGACTCGGACTCTGGGGTCTCGATTCACGGGGGAAGCATGTGCCAGCTGAAGTTTTCGAGTTGTGTTCAAGCGACTTGGCGCTCTTCCTCGCGCGTCTGTGGGAAGGGGACGGCTCGTTCTCGCGAGCCGGCCATGTGTCGTATGACACTGTGTCTCGCCGGCTGGCTGAGGATGTCCAGCACCTTCTTCTGCGCCTAGGAATTGTGGCTCGGATTTATGAGCGCGTCCGCCCTTATCGAGACCGGCAGGTTACAGGCTTTGTCGTCACGATCACCGGACAAGAAAACCTCCAGCGCTTCTATCGAGTGATCGCCCGACGTTTTCTCTGTTCTCGCAAGCGTCAACAGGCAAAGATCATTGCTGACGCGGCCACGCAAGATCGGTCCTCGTGTGATGTCGTTCCAACCGCCGTGCGAGGCGTGATTGATCCCGCCCGGAAACACAACAGGGTGACATGGGATGAGGTCGCGGCCCGCACGAGGCTCTCGATGCGCGCCGTGTGTTCACCGGATCGATCCAAGCAGGGATACCGACGATGGACAATTGCCAGACTAGCCGAGTACTTCCAGTCTCGAGAACTGAGGCGCTTGGCCGAGTCTGATCTTTACTGGGATAGGATTCTCGCGGTCGAGGAGGTGGGCGTCCGTGAGACGTACGATCTCAGCGTCGAGGATGACCACAATTTCATCGCCAACGACTTGATCGTTCATAATTCCCACGCGGCCAGCTTCGCGCTGCTCGCCTATGCGAGCACGTATCTGAAGGCGCATCACCCGGCCGCTTTCTACGCGGCGCTGCTCAACAACCAGCCCATGGGCTTCTATCATCCCGCCACCATCGTGGGCGATGCCGCGCGGCACGGGCAGACCATCCGCCCGGCGGACGTCAATCACTCCGACTGGCTCTGCGCGATCGAGGCCGACGGGACGGTGCGGCTCGGGCTGCGGTATGTCAGGGGGCTGCGCGAGGACGCAGGTCGACGCATCGAGCGTCTACGCCCCTTCGCCTCCGCCGACGATCTCGTCCGTCGCGCGGGGCTCCACCGCGATGAGCTGACCCGGCTGGCCGAGCTGGGCGCGCTGGGCAGCCTCGGGCTCGAGCGTCGGGCGGCGCTCTGGGAGATCGAGCTGGCGGCGCGGCCGGCCGGTGCGCTCTACGAGGATGTCCCGGGCCCCCCCTCGCCTTCGCCGCTCCCGTCGATGACGGCCGAGGAGGCGCTCGTGGCCGACTGCCAGGGTACCGGGCTCACCCTGGGCCCTCATCCGATGATCTTCCACCGTGAGCGGCTCGAGCGTCTGCGGGCGGCCCGCGCCATCGATCTGCCGGGGCTCAAGGACGGCCGGGCCGTGCGTGTGGCGGGAGCGGTGGTGGTTCGTCAGAGGCCCGGCACCGCCAAGGGCTTCGTCTTCCTGAATCTCGAGGACGAGACGGGGCTCGTGAACGTGGTCGTGCCCCCGCCCCTCTTCCACCGCTACCGGCTCGTCCTGGTGCAGGAGCCCTTCCTCTACGTCGAAGGCACGCTCGAGCACCGCGACGATGTCATCTCGGTGCGGGCGGGGCGCATCCAGCCCCTTCACTCCGAGCTGGGACGGCTGCCCTCCCACGACTTTCATTAGCTCTAGGCGACCGCTTCCTGCTACCTTCTTGCCGCGTCCATCCTGATCCCGGCCACGCCGGAAGGAGGCCAAGTGCTCTTCGCCCCGTGGCTCGCGGTGGTGCTGCTCGGCGCCGCGGGCATCGTCGAGATGAGCATCGGGCTTCATGCGGCGCGGCTGAAGAAGCCGTTCCTGCTCGCGGCTCATCACCTGTACTGGACGCGGGCCGCCGGGCTCACCGTCATCATGCTCATGCTGCCGCGCCTGTCCTTGCGCTCGGCCACGGGCGTCAACAGCAATGCCCTCGACGCCATGCTCCTCCTGCCTGTCGTTCTCGCCGCGGGGTGCTTCTGGATGCTCGGCCGAGGCTATGCCGCGCCCGGGGTGGCCGTCGAGTCGCTGCTCGAGACGGTGCGGGAGGTGCTGGGGCAGATGGGCTACAGCGCGCGAGAGTCTGTCCCGCGCGCCGGCGAGCACGAGCTCATGATCAAGGACGTGGGCGTGGTGGTGACGGTGTCGGCGCCGTGGTGGAGCGGCTCGCCCAGGCTGCGCGTGCAGCCCGCGGACGAGATCGGCATGCTCCGCCAGGTGGTGACCGCGGTCAACGTGTTGCTCGCCCTCGGGCCCTACGAACTGCGCAGCGCCCCCTTCGTACTTCACACGCTCAAGGGCGCGATCCTGATCGTGGCAGCAGTGGCAGGCTTCGTCGCGCTCGTCGCTCGCCCTTAGCTTCTCTAGGTCGCTCAAAAAGGTCCAGATGCGAGGCGTCGCCCGAAGGCTGCACGCGAGGCGTACTCTCTGTACGTTGAGCGTGCAGCCGAGGGCGACAACGAAGCAGGTGGGCCTTTTTCAGCGACCTAGGGGCGGACTATGGTGGTGCTGTCTCCCGTCGCGACAATCTGGTAGCCGTTGGCGCCGCCTGCCGAATAGGTATACGTCCACCCTGACGGTGGCGTGGGCGTGGAGGCCATGAAGGGGCCCGCGACTTGACCGTTCACATTGGTTTGTGGGCTCGTGAGATCGGTCAGGGCCGAGGGCATCTGGCCCATGTGGGCGCTGAAGGTGCCGATGGCGCCCGACAGGGTCCGCGTGTCCGCCTCGGCCTTGGCCACGCGCGAGCGGGCCTGGACGTTGTTGTAGATGGTCATGGCTATGGTGGTCAGTACGCCGAGCACGGCGATGACGACCAGCAGCTCCACCAGTGTGAATCCGGCTTGCCTGCGACGCATGTCGGTCTTACAAGGGCAAACACGATGCCATGGGCGGAATTTTCGCCCGGGCCCTGTAACTGCCCAAGTTTCCTGACCTTCCGAAGGCCCAAAGCGATTTGGTAGAGGGCAGGACAGCCAAATTTTGTTGTCGATTGGCCGATTTAGCGCACTACGAGCGTGGCTCAGCCGACCGATGCGGCAAGGGCGCCGCCGACCTCACGCGGCTCGCGGGGCGCCCCGATGGCGAGGATGACGGCGTATGGCTTCTACGGTATCCTCGGATCTGGTGCGTAGCGCATCCAAGGTCATCAGCAGCCGCCCTCCCACGGAGGGGTCCAGCGTCGTGAGTCCACGCAGGCTACACCGGGTCGAGCGTGCATACCTGAGGCAGCTGTTGAGTCCCGCCTTCGCGCTGGCCGCCATCGCGATCATCGAGGGATTCTCGTGGACGCCGTGGCAGATCGTGGCGCCCACGACGCTTCTCCTCACCGCCGTGGTCGCCTCCACCTTCGTGGGCGGCCTCGTCGACGGGCTCATCAGCGCGGGCATCACCGTCTGGTACTACTCGTACCTGCTCTCCGCGCCCGGCACGATCTTCCCGTACACTCACGAGACGCTACGGCGCGTGCTCGTCTATGCCTGCTCGGCGCCCGCCGTCGCCCTCATGGTCGGCGTCATCAAGCAGCGCGCCGCGCGCATCGCCGCCGACGCCGCGCGCAGGGAGCGGGATTCTTCGGATGCCGTCTACGCATCCTTGACGTGGTCGCGGGAGGCGGAGAAGACGGGGCGGGAGGCGGAGCGTCGCTATCGCGCCTTCTTCGACGCCAATGTTGCGGGCATTGTCCACGCCTTCCGTGATGGCAGGGTGCTGCAGTGCAATGAGACCTTGCGACGCCTGATCGGCTTCGACACCGTCGAGGACATCAAGGCCCGGGACATTCGCGACCTTTTCCAGGAGCGGTCGGACTTCGACCGTATCGTCGAGCGCCTCGATCGAGGGACGCTGTCGGTCGAGGAGGAGCTGGGCATTCGCCGACGTGATGGCGACCTCCGCCGTGTACGCCTCACGGCGCGCCGCCTGGAGGAAGGCGCGCGGCTCGTGTTCGAGGTGAGCGTGGTGGACATCACGCCGCAGTGGATGGCCCAGACCCGAGCAGCCACCCTCGAGACCAAGCTGGCCACCCAGGAGGCCGATAACGCCGTCCTGGGCCGAGAGGTGGATGCCCTCGCCCACGCGGTGGCGCATGACCTGCGCGCGCCGCTCCGGCGCATGGATGATCTGAGCGAGGCGCTCATCGTGGACTACGGTCTCAGGCTCGACGGAGAGGGGCGCGCCCGGCTCAATCGCCTCGCCACGACGAGTCGCAACATGGAGAAGCTCGTGCGGCAATTCATCGAGCTCTCGCGCCTCACGGGGGGCGAGCTCAAACGGGAGGCGGTGGACCTCTCGGCGGTGGCTCAGGACGTCGTGGAGAGCCTCCGCGCCCGCCGTCCCGGCGACGATGTCACATGCAAGATCGCGCCAGGGTTGTCGGCGAACGGAGATCCGAGCCTCCTGCGGCTGGCTCTCACCCACATGATCGGCACCGCGTGGAGCGCGACGGCGGGACGGCCGGGCTCATACATCGAGTTCGGCACCGCCCGAGTGGGGGACCGGGAGACCTTCGTCATCACCGACGGCGGCGGAGGCCTGGACCGGCCCTATGCAGGGACGTTGCCGGGCGCTGTCCAGCGTCTGGACAATGGGAATCGAGACGGGGGGAACGGACCGGACGGAGGGCATGGACCAGACGGGGGGCTTGGACCGGGCGGCACGGCCGTCACCCTGGTCATGGTCCAGCGCATCATCCAGCGCCACGGGGGCCGGGTCTGGGTCGAGGCCACGCCCGAGGGCGGGGCGGTGTTCTTCACACTCCGCCATGAGACGGGGAAGTCCTCCACGTCTCCCAGCATCCCTTTGGCGCTCTAGCGCGTCAAAACACCCGGACAGACGAGGACCAACGGTGCCCATCTACGAGTACGAGTGTCAGGGCTGCCACCGCCGGGTGAGCCTGCTCGTGCGCTCCATCTCCCAGCAAGCCTCGCCCCGATGTCCGGGCTGCGGCAGTGCCGAGTTGTCACGCCTCATGTCCCGCTTCGCTACCCTCAAGTCCGAAGATGATCGGATGGAAGCCGCCGCTGATCCCTCCCACTACGGTGACCTCGACGAGAACGACCCTCGCAGCGTCGCCAAGTACGTCAAACAAATGGGCGAGGAGATGGGCGAGGATCTGGGGCCAGACCTCGACGCTGCCATGGATGAGGCCATGGACGAGGGCGGGACCGGCGACGAGGGTCCTGGTGGCGAGGCCAGCCTCTCTGAAGCCGGGAGCGACGATGAAGGTTGAGGCGCTGCCGGGCTTCGAGGGCCTGGACGAGGCGCGCTGGAACGGCCTCCTCGACCAGGCCCGCCCGCCCTCGGTCTTCCTGACCTGGCAGTGGCAGACGTCCTGGGCTGGGGCCTTCCTGGGTGGCCGGCCGCTTCACCTCCTGCGCGTCACGGACGACGCGGGCACGCTGACCGGCGTCCTGCCTCTTTACGACGAGACGCCGGGAGAGCGCCGCCTGCTAGGTGGCGTCGACGTGTCCGACTATCTCGACCTCATCGCTCCGGCGGGGCGCGAGGAGGAGGTGTGGCAGGCCCTCCTCCAGCATCGGGCGGGCGATGCCGCGTCCTGGGACCTCCACGGCATCCGCGCCCTTTCCCCCACGCTCGAGATCCTCCCGAGGATCAGCCCCGCATCAGGGCTGCGAGTTTCGGTCGAGAGAGAAGATCGCTGCCCGGTCCTGGAGCTGCCCTCGTCCTGGGAGGCCTATCTGGAGCGGCTGTCCGGCAAGGATCGCCACGAGCTCAAGCGCAAGATACGCAAGCTGGAGCGCGAGCTGCCGGGCACCACCGTGCGCTCCCATGCTTCGCCCGAGGGGTGGGAGGGGGCGCTCGCGGAGTTCCTCTGGCTCCACCGGCTCTCCAAGGTCGGCAAGGCCCGCTTCATGGACGAGCGCATGGAGGCCTTCTTTCGCGAGGCCACGCGGGCCCTGGCTGCGGCGGGCTGGGCCCGGCTGTGGTTTCTCGACCACGCGGGCGCCGCGGTGGCGGCGTTTCTCTGCTTCGAATATCACGGCTCGGTGGAGCTCTACAACTCGGGCTTCGATCCCGTGCACGCCAAGCTCGCGCCGGGCATCGTGCTGCTCGCCCACGTGATTCGCGACGCCATCGAGCGGGGTGTGGCCGTCTTCGATTTCCTGCGAGGCGAGGAGCCCTACAAGTACGCGTTCGGCCCGGTCCCCCAGGATCTCTTCCGCGTCCAGGTCACCCCGTGAGCCTGCGCGTGGCCGTGCTCAGCGTCCACACCTGCCCCCTCGCCGCTCTCGGCGGGAAGGAGACGGGCGGCATGAACGTGTACGTGCGCGAGACCGCGCGCGAGCTCGGCCGCATGGGGGTGGCCGTGGATGTCTTCACGCGGTCGCAGAATCCCAGCATTCCCCGCGTGGCGGAGCTCGGGAACGGCGCGCGCGTCATCCACCTGCCCGCGGGGCCCCAGGCGCCCATCGGGCGCGCGACCATACACCAGCACCTGGGCGAGTTCGTCGAGGGCGTGGAGAAGCACCGGTGGGACGAGGGCATCGACTACGATGTCGTGCACGGGCACTACTGGCTCTCGGGCGTGGCGGGGCTCGAGCTTCGCGAGCGATGGGGCGTGCCGCTCGTGCAGATGTTCCACACCCTCGGGCGACTGAAGAACTCGGTCGCCCAGGACACGCTCGAGATGGAGCCCGAGCTCAGGCTGTCCGAGGAGGCGCGCATCGTGGCGAGCGCGGACCGTATCGTGGCCGCCAACGTGGTCGAGCGGGCGCACCTCGTCTGGTACTACGGTGCCACCGCCGATCGCATCGCGGTCATTCCGTGCGGCGTCGACACCGAGCTCTTCCAGCCCATGGCCCAGGCCACCGCCAAAGACCTCCTCGAAGTTCCGCCCGGCCCCATGCTGCTCTATGTCGGCCGGCTCCAGCCCATCAAGGGCCTCGAGACGCTGCTGGAAGCGGTGGCCCGGCTCGGGGACTCCTCGCGGCTCTACATCGTGGGCGGAGACGCCGACGAGCCCGAGCCCTCGCCGATGGCGCGGGGAACCTCGGCGCGGGGACATGCCGGCCGGCTGCGCACGCGCGTCCGCGCGCTCGGGCTTCAGGATCGGGTGCACTTCCTCGGCGCCCAGCCGCAGCGGCGGCTCCGGCTCTTCTACGCCGCGGCCGACGCCACGGTCATGCCGTCGGCGTACGAATCGTTCGGGATGGTGGCGCTCGAGGCCATGGCCTGCGGCTGTCCCGTCGTGGCCTCGCGCGTGGGCGGGCTGCAGACCACGGTCAAGGACGGCGCGACCGGCTATCTCGTGCCCGAGGGCGACCCCGTCGCCCTGGCCGAGCGCCTCGAAGGGCTGCTCCGCGATCCCGCCGAGCGCGCCCGGCTCGGGCGGGAGGCCTCGCGCTGGGCGGACGACTACCGCTGGCCCTGCATCACCGAGTCGGTGTGTAGACTCTATTCCGAGCTGCGCCCCGCCGCCGTCTCGCACCTCGGCCGCGGCCGCTGCCAGACGCAGCCCTGATGTTCGAGCTAAGACACTGCCGAGGAGCCGGAGGCGACGAGAGTGGCGAGGCGAGGGCTGAATAAAATCCGAGCTGAGAGTTTAATTGATCCCGGAGGCGTGGCATTTCGAGCTGAAGGGCGAAGCCCGGAGGCGAGGGCTGAGTGAATCAACGGCGAGACGAGGGCTGAATAGATCATGACCACCACCTCCAGAGAGCCCATCGCCATCAACGGGCGAACCTACGCGTGGCCGCCCCGCCCGCTCGTGGTCGTCTGCGTGGACGGCTGTGAGCCCGACTACATCGAGCAGGCGTTCCTGGCCGGCGCCATGCCGTATCTGGCCTCGGCCGCGGCCGAGGGCACGCGGCTCCTTGGGGCCTGCGTGGTGCCGAGCTTCACCAATCCGAACAACCTCTCCATCGTCACCGGCGTGCCGCCCTCCGTGCACGGCATCTGCGGCAACTACTTCTGGGACCGCGAGGCAGGCGCCGAGGTCATGATGAACGACCCGAAGTATCTCCGCTGCGACACCATCCTGGCCGCGTTCGCCGAGGCGGGCGCCTGCGTCGCCGTCGTCACGGCCAAGGACAAGCTGCGGCGGCTGCTCGGACACGGCATGCGCGGGATCTGCTTCTCCGCCGAGAAGGCGAACGAGGCCACCGTGGGCGAGCACGGCATCGCCGACGTGCTCGACCTCGTCGGACTCCCGCTGCCCTCGGTGTACAGCGCCGACCTCAGCGAGTTCGTCTTCGCGGCGGGCGTGCGGCTCATGGAGACCACGCGGCCGGACCTGACCTATCTGTCGACCACGGACTATGTCCAGCACAAGCATGCCCCTGGCACCTCGGCCGCCAACGCGTTCTACCGGATGATGGACGGCTACCTCGCGCGACTGGCCGGGCTCGGCGCCTCCATCGCCATCACCGCGGACCACGGCATGAACGCCAAGACCGACGGCACCGGGACGCCGCAGGTCATCTATCTCCAGGACGTCCTCGACGGCTGGCTGGGGGCAGGACGGGCGCGCGTCATCCTGCCCATCACCGATCCCTACGTCGTCCACCACGGCGCCCTCGGCTCCTTCGCCACCGTCTACCTGCCGGAGGGCATCGACCCGGGAGCGGCGGCGGGTAGCGTGGCGGCGCTGCCCGGCATGGAGCTGGTGCTCGACCGCTCCGAAGGCTGTCGCCGCTTCGAGCTGCCGCCGGATCGCATGGGCGATCTCATCGCGGTCTCGCGTCGCCACTACGTCATCGGCACGAGCCTGGCCAAGCACGACCTCTCGGGGCTCGACGCCCCCCTGCGCTCCCATGGCGGGCTCTCGGAGCAGACGGTGCCGCTCGTCTTCACCAAGCGGCTTGGCGAGCGGCCGCCCGGGCGCCGCCTCCGCAACTTCGACATCTTCGACCTCGCCCTCAATCGCGTCCAGTGACGGCGCTGCCGAGCCAGGCGCGCGTCGTCATCGTCGGCGGCGGCATCGTCGGCGCCAGCGTCGCCTATCACCTGACCACGCTCGGGTGGCGCGACGTGGTCCTGCTCGAGCAGGGGAGTCTCTCGGGCGGGACCACGTGGCACGCCGCCGGCCTCGTGGGCCAGCTCCGCTCCTCGAGCAACCTGACCCAGCTCATCCGCGACAGCGTGGATCTCTACAGCCGCCTCGAGGCCGAGACGGGCCAGGCCACGGGCTGGAAGCGCTGTGGCAGTGTCAGCGTGGCGCGCACGGTCGAGCGCATGGTCCAGCTCCGGCGCAACGCCTCCGTGGCCCGCTCCTACGGCATCGAGGCCGAGGAGATCAGCCCCAAGCAGGCGGGCGAGCGCTACCCGCTCATGCGCACCGACGATCTCGTGGGGGCGGTGTGGATTCCCGGCGACGGCAAGGCGAATCCCGCCGACATCACCCAGGCCCTCGCCCGGGGCGCCCGGGCGGGCGGCGCGCAGATTCGCGAGCGCGTCAAGGTCACGGGGGTCAGGCTCGAGCGGGGCCGCGTGGCCGGCGTGCACACCTCCCACGGCGACATCACCACCGAGGTCCTGGTGAACTGCGCGGGCATGTGGGCGCGGGAGCTCGGCCGCATGAGCGGCGTCACCGTGCCGCTGCACGCCTGCGAGCACATGTACATGGTCACCAATCCCATCGACGGCGTCACCTCCGACCTGCCCGTGATGCGCGATGCCGACGGCCACATCTACTTCAAGGAGGAGGTGGCGGGACTCCTCATGGGCGGCTTCGACCCCTGGGCCAAGCCCTGGGGCATGGAGGGCATCCCCGAGGGATTCAGCTTCGGAACGCTCCCGGAAGACTGGGGCAAGTTCGAGATCCTCATGCGCAATGCCATCGAGCGGGTGCCCGCGCTCGAGACGGCCCAGGTCCGCCTCCTCATGAACGGGCCGGAGAGCTTCACGCCGGACAACTACTTCATCCTGGGCGAAGCGCCCGAGGTGCGCCGCTACTACGTCGGAGCCGGCTTCTGCTCGGGCGGCATCGCGGCGGCGGGCGGGGCGGGCCGGGCCCTCGCGGAGTGGATCATCGCGGACCGCCCGCCCATGGATCTCTGGCAGGCGGACATCCGACGCTTCGCCCCCTTCCATGCCAACCCCGCTTTCCTGCGCGAGCGCGTGAGCGAGATCGTGGGCGTGCACTACTTCGTCGCCTTCCCCAACCGCGAGCTCGAGAGCGGCCGCGGGCTCCGGCGCTCCCCGCTCTGCGAGCGCCTCCAGGCGCGCGGCGCCTGCTTCGGCAGCAAGATGGGCTGGGAGCGCGCGAACTGGTTCGCCCCGGCCGGGGTGACGCCGGAGACCGTGTACTCCTTCGGCCGTCAGAACTGGTTCCCCCACGCCGCCGCCGAGCACCGCGCGTGCCGCGAGGCCGTGGCCCGCTTCGACCAGACCTCGTTCTCCAAGTTCCTCGTGCAGGGTCGCGACGCCGAAGCCGTTCTCCAGCGGCTCTGCGCCAACGACGTCGCCGTGCCACCCGGACGTGTCGTGTACACGGCCATGCTCAACGAGCGCGGCGGCTTCGAGAGCGATCTCACGGTCACCCGGCTGACCGTGGACGCCTATCTCGTCGTGACCGGCTCGGCCCAGACCACCCGTGATGCGGACTGGATCCGACGCCACGTTCCTGAGGACGCCCGCGCAACCCTCACCGACGTGGGCAGCGCCTATGCCGTCATCGGGGTGATGGGGCCGCGCTCGCGGGAGCTTCTGTCGCGCGTGAGCTCTGCCGACCTCTCCAGCGCCGGCTTCCCGTTCGCCACGAGCCGGGAAATCGGCATGGGCCGGGCCATGGTCCGCGCCTCGCGGATCACCTACGTGGGAGAGCTGGGCTGGGAGCTCTACGTGCCGATGGAGTTCGCGGGGAGCGTGTACGACACGCTGAGCGAGGCGGGGAGTGCTCTCGGGCTCGTGGATGCCGGCTACTACGCCATCGACTCGCTCCGGCTCGAGAAGGGCTACCGCGCCTGGGGGCGGGAGCTGACGCCCGACGATACCCCGCTCGAGGCGGGGCTCGGCTGGGCGGTACGCTTCGACAAGGGGAGCGAGTTCCTCGGCCGCCAGGCCCTGCTCGAGCGGAAGGGCCAGCCTCTCGCCAAGCGCCTGGTCAGCCTCGTGCTCGACAATCCCGAGCTCTTGCCCTGGGGCGACGAGCCCATCTGGTGCGACGGCAAGCTCGCGGGATCGGTCACCTCGGCGGCCTTCGGGCACACCCTCGGACGCGGCGTGGCTCTGGGCTGGATACGCCGCGACGAGGGCGTGGGAGCGGACTGGCTCGACGGGGCGCGGGTGGAGATGGAGGTCGCCGGCCAGCGTCATGCGGCCCGCGCGAGTCTCCGGGCGCCATACGATCCCGACGGCCTCCGGGTGAAGGCATAAGTAGCTCGGAGGGCGGCTCCCCGCCCCCCTTCCGAAGCCTCCCCCCAGAAACGGATTGCGCCGGCGAAGCCGGCGCTCGAAGCGGACCAGCAATTGCGTACCGGCCGCTTCAACCGTCTGCACCGACGACTCCGAGGGGCGCCTCGCGCAGCCCTCGCCTCGGCAGGGGGTGCCGTCGGGAGCGAATCCGACGAGCCGTAGCGCGCCCCGAAGCGCAGGGCGCCTCCGCCACGCGAGTCGTCCCCGCCGCAGGCGGGGCGATGAGCTACCCCCGTCTCGGGGGATGGGGGGCAGGCGGAGGCGCCTTCGCTAGTGTGGCGCGCGAGGCGAGGAGGTTGAGCGGACGACGGCACCCCCTGCCGAGGCGAGGGCGTGGATCTACCGGGCGCGCTGTACCGCGGCAAGGAGCTCGCCCGCGCTATGCTAGACTGCGCGCACATGGAGCAGGGCGGGGATCTCCTCCTCGACGTCCAGAACCTCCAGACCCAGTTCTCGACCTCCGGCGGCGTCGTGCGCGCCGTGGACGGCGTGTCCTGGGACGTGCGGGCGGGGGAGACGGTTGCCCTCGTCGGCGAGTCGGGCTGCGGCAAGTCCGTGAGCGCCCTCAGCATCATGCGGCTGGTCTCCGCCCCCGCCGGCCGCATCCTCGGCGGGCGCGTCTTCTTCAAGGGACGCGATCTCCTCCAGCTTCCGGAAGACCAGATGCGCCAGATCCGCGGGCGCGAGATCGCCATGATCTTCCAGGAGCCGATGACCTCGCTCAACCCCGTGCTCACCGTCGGCCGCCAGCTGACCGAGCCCACGGAGATCCATTTCGGGATGAGCTCGGCGCAGTCGCGGGCGCGGGCCATCGAGCTCCTTGGCCTCGTGGGCATCTCCGATCCCGAGCGGCGGCTGCGACAGTATCCCCACCAGTTCAGCGGTGGGATGCGGCAGCGAATGATGATCGCCATGGCCCTGGCCTGCAACCCCGCCCTCATCCTGGCCGACGAGCCCACTACCGCGCTGGATGTCACAATACAGGCTCAGATTCTCGAGCTGATGAAGGGTCTGTCGCGCCGGCTCGGCGTCGCCATGGTCATGATCACCCACAATCTCGGCGTGGTCGCGCGTTACGCCGACCGCGTCAACGTCATGTATGCCGGCCGCATCGTGGAGCGGGCCACCGCCCGCGAGATCTACGCCAACCCGCGCCACCCGTACACGCTCGGCTTGCTGCGCTCGGTGCCCCGGCTGGACGAGCCGCGCCGCGCGAAGCTTCTCCCGATCCAGGGGCAGCCCCCGGACCTGTCGCGGCTGCCCCCCGGATGCGCCTTTCAACCCCGTTGCCAGTTCGCCCTGGAGCGCTGCCGTGTCGAGGCGCCGCCTCTAGAGTCGGTCTCGCCCGGCCACGTCTCGGCGTGCTGGGTCGCCGCCGACCTGGGCCAGAAGGTGCCCGCGTGACCGTGACGGCCTCCGCGCGCGAAGGCCGAGACGCTGAAAATCGCAGGCGTGATGATCGGGCGCGCGATGAGCCCCAGATGGGCGACGAGATCCTGGAAGTCCGTCACCTCAGCAAGCATTTCGAGATCAGCGGCGGCTTCTTCGGTGCCCGCCGCGGCCTCGTCAAGGCCGTGGACGACGTGTCCTTTTCCATCCGCCGCGGAGAGACGCTGGGCCTCGTCGGCGAGTCCGGCTGCGGCAAGACCACCACCGGCCGCTGTGTCCTGCAGCTCGAGAAGCCGACGAGCGGCTCCATCTTCTTCGAGGGCAAGGACCTGGCCGCGGCCTCGCCCGCCGAGCTTCGCGCGGTGCGACGCAAGATGCAGGTCATCTTCCAGGACCCGTACAGCTCGCTCAACCCGCGAATGACCGTGGGACAGATCATCGCCGAGCCACTGGCCGTGCACGGCATCGTCGCCGACGGCGCGGCCAGGGAGGCGCGGGTCAAGGAGCTGCTCAGCCACGCCGGCCTGCTCTCCGCCATGGCCCGGCGCTATCCGCACGAGCTCTCGGGCGGCCAGCGCCAGCGCGTGGGCATCGCGCGCGCCCTCGCCATGGAGCCGACGCTCATCGTCTGTGACGAGCCCGTCTCCGCCCTCGATGTGTCGATCCAGGCACAGATCATCAACCTGCTCGAGGAGCTCCAGACGGAGTTCGGCCTGACCTACCTCTTCGTCGCCCACGATCTCTCGGTGGTCCGCCACATCTCCGATCGCGTGGCCGTGATGTACCTGGGCAAGATCGTCGAGATCACCGACCGCCAGGCGCTCTACGAGGATCCCCAGCACCCGTACACCAAGGCCCTCCTCTCGGCGGTGCCCATTCCTGACCCCGCCGTGGAGCTGGCCCGCGAGCGCACCGTCCTCGGCGGTGAGGTGCCGAGCCCGCTCAATCCCCCGTCGGGATGCGTCTTCCACCCCCGATGCCCCATCGCCATCGAGGAGTGCACGGAGGGCGTCCCCGAGCTGCGCGAAACACGGCCCGGGCACCGCGCGGCCTGTATCCGCGTTTAAACGCCACCGGATGACGCCGCCAACCTTGACAGGGTGCGGCGCGGCCCGCTAAGGTACGGTAACTCGTTGTAACGATTGATCGACTTTCCCGTGGCTCCCGGAGTCCCCGTCCTCGCCGTGATCGGTCCCGTCCAGGCGATGAGGGCGGGCGTCGGAAGCAGCTGCGCAAGGAGGCGTGAATGAGCGTGTCCAAGGTCATACGGATCACGGTTGGGCTCCTCGTGGCAGGCGTCCTCGCCGCGCCAGGCTTCGTGACCGCCCAGGTCAAGCCGCGTTCCGGTGGTGAGCTGATCTTCGTCGTTCCGTCCGAGCCGCCGTCCTACGATGCCCACCAGGAAGAGACCTTCGGCATCATCCATCCGATGGCGCCGCTCTACAGCACCCTCTTGCGGGTCGACCCCAACGACAAGACGGGCACCCGCCCCGTGGGCGATCTGGCCGAGTCGTGGACGGTCTCCAAGGACGGCATGACGTACACGTTCAAGATCCGCCAGGGCGTCAAGTTCCACGACGGCAGCGTGCTGACTTCCAAGGACATCAAGGCCTCCTACGACAAGATCGTCTTTCCGCCTGCGGGCATGAAGTCCCTGCGCAAGGAGGCGTACGAGGCTATTGAAGTCGTGGAGGCGCCGGATCCGTCCACGGTTCGGTTCCGTCTCAAGCGGCCGGAGTCCTCGCTGCTCCTGAACCTCGCCTCACCCTGGAACTGGATCTACAAGGCCGATCTCCTGGCCAAGGACATCCACTGGTACGAGAAGAACGTGATGGGAACGGGCGCCTTCGTCTTCGTCGAGCACGTCAAGGGCTCCCACATGGTGGGCAAGAAGAACCCCGAGTACTGGGACAAGGGCAAGCCCTACCTGGACAGCTACCGCGCCATCTTCATCAGCGCCTCCTCTGCCCAGGTGGCGGCCATCCGCGGCGAGCGGGCGCACATCCAGTTCCGTGGCTTCAGCCCGCCCGAGCGCGATCAGCTCGTGCAGGCGCTCGGGCCCAAGATCACGGTGCAGGAGAGCCCGTGGGACTGCCTGAACTTCGTCTCCATGCATCACGACAAGAAGCCCTTCAACGACAAGCGAGTCCGACGGGCCCTGTCGCTGGCCCTCGACCGGTATGAGGGCTCGAAGAATCTGTCCAGGATCACCCTGGTCCGGGACGTGGGCGGCATCCAGGTGCCGGGCACGCCGTATGCGACGCCGCCGGCCGAGCTCGAGAAGCTCGCCGGCTACGGCCACGACATCGCGGCCAATCGCGCGGAGGCGCGGCGGCTCCTGAAGGAAGCGGGGGCGGAAGGGCTCTCGTTCACCTTCAAGAACCGGGGCATTCCCCATCCCTATGAGCCCATCGGTATCTGGCTCATCGATCAGTGGCGGCAGATCGGCGTCACCGTCAAGATGGAGATGATCGAGGCCTCGGCGTATCACCCGATGCTCAAGCGGGGAGACTTCGAAGTGGCCATGGACTTCCAGTGCGGCTTCATCGTGGAGCCGGATCTGGATCTGCCGCGTTTCATCACCAAGTCCGACGCGAACTTCGGCAGGCACAAGGACACGGTCATCGACGATCTCTTCCAGAAGCAGGCGCGGGCCACCGACATCGAGGAGCGCAAGAAGTACCTCCGGGTGTTCGAGAAGCGGCTGCTGGACGAGGAGGCCCACGTCATCTACACGATCCAGTGGCACCGGATCATCCCGCACAGCGCCAAGGTCAAGGGGTGGACGATCACGCCCAGCCACTACCTGAACAACCAGCTCGACGTGGTCTGGCTTGGAGATTAGCGAAGCTACTCCTATTTCCCCTCTCCCCTTGGGGGAGAGGGTAGGGTGAGGGGGCAGTCCAGGCTAGGGCCATGTGGAAATATCTCCTCAAGCGCTTCGTCCTGATGTTCCCCACCTTGCTCGGGGTGGCGATCTTCACGTTCTTCCTGATCCGCGTCATTCCCGGCGACGTGGTCGAGCTGCGGCTGGCCGGCGACCGCGGCTCGGTCTCCCCCGAAGCGCTGCAGATGGAGCGCGCGCGCTTCGGCCTCGACCAGCCCATCTGGCGCCAGTTCGTGACGTGGATAGGAGGCGCCGCGCGGCTGGACTTCGGCACTTCCATGTGGACGGGCTCGCCCATATGGGAGGAGATCCGGCTTCGCTTCGCGCTGTCCTTCCAGGTGGCCATCATGGCCACCATTGTCGCCGTGCTCCTGGCCATTCCCCTGGGAGTGATGGCCGCCCTCAAGCAGGACACCTGGGTGGACTATGCCGTCCGGGTCTTCTCCATCGCCGGGCTGGCCACGCCCTCCTTCTGGCTGGGCATCGTGCTGATCCTGGCCCTCCTCATCATCTTCAAGTGGCTGCCCCCCATGGTCTACACGCCCTTCTGGGTCAATCCCTGGCAGAACCTGGCCCAGCTCATCTGGCCGGCCCTCGCGGTCGGTTACCGCTATTCGGCGGTGGCCACGCGCATGACCCGCTCGGCCATGCTCGAAGTGCTCCGCGAGGACTACATCCGGACCGCGCGCGCCAAGGGCCTCGTGCAGAAGCTCATCCTCACCCGGCATGCCCTCAAGAACGCCATGCTCCCCGTGCTGACGGTGGTGGCCATCGAGTTCGCCTTTCTCATCGGCGGCCTCGTGGTCACCGAGCAGGTCTTCAATCTCAACGGCATCGGGCTGCTCTTCGTGCAGGCCGTCGCCCACCGGGACTACACGCTCATCCAGGCCCTCGTTCTGCTCGTCGCGGGAATCTTCATCTTCATGAACTTCCTGATGGACATCATGTACGCCTGGCTCGATCCGCGGATCCGGTACCGATAGGGCGTCTCTCCATGGCCATCAATCCCGCCATCGATTCCGTCGCCGACCGGCTCGCCGAGGAGTCCCGGTCGGGCTGGCTCGCCACGCCCATGGACTTCGTCCGGCGCCGGCCCCTCGGCGCCATCGGCGGGCTCGTGGTGGTGCTGATGCTCGTCACGGCCGCGGGGGCGGGCGTCCTGGCGCCGTACGATCCCGTGACCGTCGACTTCGGGGCCATGCTCGCTCGACCGAACGCGGCCCACTGGCTCGGCACCGATGCCTTCGGCCGCGACGTGCTGAGCCGGCTGATCTACGGCTCGCGCACGGCCCTCCTGGTCGGATTCGGCGCGGCGCTGATCGGCGCCACCGGAGGGGCTATCCTCGGGGTGGGCAGCGCCTACTTCGGCGGGAAGGTTGATCTCTACGTGCAGCGGGTGATGGACATCTTCCTCTGCTTCCCGCTCATCATCCTGGCCCTCGCGCTCGTGGCGATTCTCGGCAATAGCCTTCCCAATCTCATCGTGGCGATCACCATCCCCATGATCCCCCGCTGCGCCCTCGTCATCCGCGCGAGCGCCCTGGCCATCCGCGAGATGCCATATGTCGACGCCGCGCGCGCGGCCGGCTTCAGCAACGCGCGCATCATCCTTCGGCACATGCTGCCCAACGTGATGGCGCCGTACCTGATCATGCTCACGGCCTTCCTGGGCCAGGCCATCCTGCTCGAGTCCTCGCTCTCCTTCCTCGGTCTGGGTGTCCAGGAGCCGACGGCCGCCTGGGGGCTCATGCTGCGCGGAGCGGCCGTGGACTTCGCCGAGTCGGCGCCGTGGATGGCCATCTTCCCCGGGCTCGCGATCAGCCTGGCCGTCTTCGCCTTCAACCTCTTCGGCGACTCCCTCCGGGACGCGCTGGATCCCAAGCTCCGGACCCTCTAGACGGCACTGGGCCAATTTGCTTCGCCATACCAACTCAGCTCTCGTCTCGCGGCCGGGCCGCTCGGCTCGAAGTGCCACGTTCTCGGTCGCCAGCGACGCTCAACGTACATACAGGTACGCCTCGCATCGCTGGCTCCCTCGGGCGTGGCGGTTCGAGCTGAGGGGCGCAGCCCCGAGGCGAGGGCTGAGAAAAATGGGCTCGCAACTTGGCCCAGTACGATCGTGAATTGACCGAACCGAGACCTCTGAGGTAGACTCCCGCGCATGGCAAAGAAGAAAGTAGCCAAGAAGACCGCGAAGAAGCCGGTGGCGAAGAAGGCAGGAGCCAAGAAGGCGTCGGCCCGGAAGCCGGCGGCCAAGGCCGTCTCCAGGAAGGCCGAGGCGTACACGCCCAAGCCCGTCGAGGGCATCGGCTGGGCGCCCTTCCGCTATCCTCTCCCGCTGATCTAGGCGCCGGGCGGCTGCTCGCGCCGCTCACGCAGCGCGCGGTAAGCTGTCGGCCTATGAGGCGCCTGGCCCGACTGGGGGTAGTGCTTTCGCTCGTCACGGTCGCCGCCGGCTGCTCCGTCATGGAGCGGGCCCGTGGCAGCTGGTGGGAGCTCTCCCGCGAGCCCTCCGGCCAGGCGCCTGATCCCGCCACGACGAAGGACGCGGTCGTCCAGGTCTATGCGGCACGCGCCGTCGGCTGGCGCGGGCTCCTTGCCGTCCATACCTGGATAGCCCTCAAGGCTTCCGGTGCCTTGGCCTATACGAGGTATGAGGTCATGGGCTGGGGCGTCAGTCGAGGGGGGCCGGCCCTTCGCGTGGATCGGACGGGCCCCGACAATGACTGGTTCGGCAGCCGGCCCCATCTCCTGGTCGATCTCCGCGGGCCTGAGGCGGATGCCGCTATCGAGAAGGTCCAGGCCGCCGTCGCCGCCTATCCCTACCGCGATTCGTACCGGACCTGGCCGGGGCCCAATAGCAATACCTTCACCGCCTATGTCGCCCGCGCCGTGCCCGAGCTGCGCCTCGACCTGCCGCCAACGGCCATCGGCAAGGACTATCTCCCCGGCGGAGAGCCCGTCGCGCTGGCGCCGAGCGGAACCGGGCTCCAGGTCTCGGTCTTCGGCTTGCTCGGCGTGATGGCGGCCTGGGAGGAGGGGGTCGAGGTCAATGTCCTCGGCCTGACCTTCGGGGTGGCGGTGAAGCGTCCGGCCCTCAAGCTCCCGGCGGTCGGCCGCGTCGGGATGCAATAGCACAGGGTTGTGCAGGATCAGCGAGCGGGGATCTGTTTGCG